>Ga0079037_100002137_pt1 | contig 10705 bp, 7 predicted proteins | sample Mud3Dept4metaG_FD_71479 | JGI IMG/M metagenome (GOLD analysis project Ga0079037, IMG submission 71479) | Freshwater wetland microbial communities from Ohio, USA, analyzing the effect of biotic and abiotic controls - Mud 3 Core 4 Depth 4 metaG | ecosystem: Environmental > Aquatic > Freshwater >... | reverse complement strand
TTCCTGGGGCGGATGGCCGACTCGCTGGCGTTTCCGGACTGGTTCGGCCAGAACTGGGACGCGTTCTTCGACTGCCTGGCGGATCTCAGCTGGCGCCCGGCGCGCGGTTACGTGCTGCTGCTCGAGCACGCGGACACGATGCGGCGCGACGCGCCCGAATCGCTCGACACCGCGCTGGCGATCCTGGGCGACGCCGCGTCCACCTGGGAGTCGCGCGGCGTGCCGTTCCGCGTCTTCGTCAGTGCGGCGCCGCCGACCGACGCCGGCTGACGCGCCCCGCGTCAGCGATTCGGAATGTCGATCGCCCGCTTGTCCGCATTGAGCGCCGCTTCGTGCAGTGCCTCGCTCAGTGTCGGATGGGCGTGCATCGTGCGCTGCAGATCCTCCGTGCTGGCGGAATATTCGAGCGCGAGCACGGCCTCGGCGATGAGCTCGCCGGCCATTGGCCCGATGATGTGTACGCCGAGGATCTCGTCGTCGTCCCTCGCGGAGATTACCTTCGCGAACCCCGCGGGCGCTTCCATGGCGCGGGCGCGTCCGCTCGCCATGAACGGGAACGAGCCCACCTTGTAGTCGCGACCGGTCTTCTTGACCTCTTCCTCGGTCAGGCCCACCCAGGCGATCTCGGGCGCGGTATAGATCACCGACGGGATCGCCTTGTAGTTGACCTCCGAGACGAGGCCGGCGATCAGGTCGCCGACCATGACGCCCTCTTCCTTCCCCTTGTGCGCGAGCATCGGGCCGCGCACCACGTCGCCGACGGCCCAGACGTTGGCGGCCGCCGTGCGGCACTCGTGGTCCACCTGGATGAAGCCGCGCGCGTCGAGTTCAACACCCGTGCCTTCGGCGAGGAGCCCGTTCGTGTACGGTCGGCGCCCGATCGCTACGACCACCTTGTCAACCGTCACGGTCTGGCTGCCCGAGGCGTCCGCGTACTCGAGCGACACGCCATCCTTGCCGGCTTTCGCACCGCTCACCTTCGCGCCGAGCCGGATGTCCATGCCGAGTTTCTTGAAGTGCTTGAGCGCTTCCTTTGCGACCTGCTGGTCGGCCATGAACAGGAACTGCTCCATCGCCTCGAGCACGACCACTTCGGCGCCGAGGCGCCGCCAGACGCTGCCGAGTTCAAGTCCGATCACGCCGGCACCGATGACGCCGAGACGCTTCGGCACCGCGTCGAACTCCAGAGCGCCCCAGGAATCGACGATCGCCTTGCCGTCGAACGGTACCGACTTGAGTTCCATCGGCACGGAGCCCGTCGCGAGCACGACGTGTTTAGCGGTCAACTCCTGGCTGGAACCATCGAGCGCGGTGTACTCGACCCGGTTGCCGGCGAGCAGCTTGCCGTGACCCTGCAGGCCCTTGACGCCGGCCGACTTGAACAGCGCCAGGATGCCCTGCGTCGAAGCCTTGACGATCTTCGCCTTGCGCTTCTGCATCGTGCCGACGTCGAAGCCGAGGCCGCCGACCTGGATGCCGTGTGCACCAAATTCGGCATGCGCACGATGATACAACTCGGACGATTCCAGCAGCGCCTTCGACGGGATGCAGCCCGCGTTCAGGCAGGTGCCGCCGAAGGCATGGCTTCCGTCATAGTTCTTCCACTCGTCGATGCAGGCGACCTTGAGCCCGTTCTGAGCGGCGCGGATCGCGCACGGATAGCCGGCGGGACCGCCGCCGATGACGATGACGTCGAACGAAGTGGAGTCAGTCATGGGAGCTCCGGGAAAAAAGGGAATAGGGAACAGGGGATGGGGGACAGGGAAGAAGGTGCCGCTGCACGTTCAGTCGTCATTCCGACTATCCCCTATCCCCTGTTCCCCATCCCCTCGATTCGTCAGATTTGCAGCAGCAGCCGCGCTGGATCCTCGAGCGCATCCTTGATCGCGACGAGGAACTGCACGGCTTCGCGGCCGTCGATCAGGCGGTGATCGTAGGTCAGCGCGAGGTACATCATCGGCCGGACCACGATCTCGCCGCCGACCACGACGGGGCGCTCCTGGATCTTGTGCATGCCGAGGATCGCGCTCTGCGGCATGTTCAGGATCGGCGTGGACAGCAGCGAGCCGAACACGCCGCCGTTCGTGATCGTGAAAGTGCCACCGGTGAGCTCCTCGAGCGTAAGCGAGCCCTCGCGCGCGCGGTTCGCGTAGCCGACCACCGCCTTCTCGATCTCGCCGAAGCTCAATGCATCGGCATCGCGCAGCACCGGCACGATCAGGCCGCGATCCGTCGAGACGGCGACGCCAATGTCGTAGTACTCGTGATAGACGATGTCGCTGCCGTCCACCGAGGCGTTGACCAGCGGGAAGCGGCGCAGGGCCTCGATCGCAGCCTTGACGAAGAACGACATGAAGCCGAGGCGCGCCCCGTGCTCCTTCTCGAACCGCTCCTTGTAGCGCGCGCGCAGCTCGTTGACGGCCTTGAGGTCCACCTCGTTGAAGGTCGTGAGCATTGCGGCCGTGGATTGCGCCTGGATCAGCCTCTCGGCGATCCGCGTGCGCAACCGCGTCATCGCCACGCGGCGCTCGCCGCGACCAGCCGAGGGCACCAACGCAGGTGTCGGCGGGGCCGCGGCAGGCGCAGCTGCCTTCGGCGCCAGGTGAGACAGCACGTCGCTCTTCGTAATGCGGCCATCGCGACCGCTGCCCTCGATGGCACCCGCGTCGAGCTTGTGCTCCTCGACGAGACGCCGCACCGACGGGGCCAGTTTCTCCGCGCTGGCCGCCTTCGCCGCCGCAGCCGGGTGTTCCCTGGCTGACGACTTGGCCGCCGCAGCGGCCGGCGCCGCAGTTGCCGCGGCGCCCTCCTCCAGTATCGCCAGGACCTGACCACTCGTCACGGTTGCGCCGTTTTGCGCCTTCAGCTCCTTGATCACGCCGGCCGCCGGCGCCGGCACTTCGAGCACGACCTTGTCGGTCTCGAGGTCCACCAGGTTCTCGTCGCGACTCACGGTATCGCCGGGCTTCTTGTGCCACGCGACCAGCGTCGCGTCGGCGACGGACTCGGGCAGCTGCGGAACGCGTACTTCGATGGTCATGGATTCTTCCTGGTGCCGGTGGCGCGCAGACGCGATGTCGAGCGTGCCGACTCTTCTTTGATGGACGCCTTGATCGCAGCCGCGACGAGGCCGGTTTGCTGGATCGCATGCAACTGCAGCATGCCCGCCGCGGGTGCCGCAGCGGGCGCGCGGCCCGAGTACAGCAGCTCCTGCTTGTGGGAGAGCGGCTCCTGCAGCCGGTGGCGGATCTGGTACCAGGCGCCCTGGTTCTGCGGCTCCTCCTGGCACCAGACTATCTCCTGCGCATTCGGATAGTGGCGGATCGCGGCCGCGTAATCCTCGCTGGGGAACGGGTAGAGCTGCTCGATGCGGACGATCGCGACGTCGCGCACCTCGTCCGCGCGACGGGCCTCGAGAAGGTCGAAGTACACCTTGCCGGAGCAGAACACGACGCGGCGCACCTTCTCCGCCGGCAGGTCGTCGATCTCGCCGATGACATCCCGGAAGAAGCCGTGCGAGAGGTCCTCGAGGGCCGACACCGACAGCTTGTGGCGCAGCAGGCTCTTCGGTGTCATCACGATCAGCGGCTTGCGGAAATCGCGCACCATCTGCCGCCGCAGCATGTGGAACATCTGCGCCGGCGTGGACGGCACGCAGACCGACATGTTGTTCTCGGCGCAGAGCTGCAGGAAGCGCTCGAGGCGCGCCGACGAGTGCTCGGGGCCCTGGCCCTCGTAGCCATGGGGCAGGAACAACGTGAGCCCGCAGTAGCGGCCCCACTTCGTCTCGCCCGAGCTGATGAACTGGTCGATGATGACCTGCGCGCCGTTCGCGAAGTCGCCGAACTGGCCCTCCCAGATCACGAGGCAATTCGGGTCGGCCGTAGAGTAGCCGTACTCGAAGCCGAGCACGGCTTCCTCCGAGAGCAGCGAGTCGGTGACGCGAAACCGCGGCTGCCCGGGCTTCAGGTTCTTGAGGGGCACGTAAGCCTCGCCGGTCTTCTGGTCGTGCCCGACGGCGTGGCGGTGGAAGAACGTGCCGCGGCCGCTGTCCTGCCCGGTCAGGCGGATCTCGTAGCCCTCGTCGAGCAGCGTCGCATAGGCGAGGGTCTCGGCAAAACCCCAGTCCAGCATCATCTGGCCAGCCGCCATCTTGCGACGGTCGTCCATGATCCGCTGCACCTGGCGATGCAGCGTGAAGCCGTCCGGGTACGTGCTGGTCTTCACGCCGAATTCACGCAGCACCTCGAGCTTCACACCAGTCTTGACCTGGTCGCTGAAGTCGACGTCGTGGTAACGGGTCCAGTCCACGGTGTGGACGTTGCCGATCAGGCCGAGTACCTGGTGCGCCTGCGGCTTGCCGTCGTCGAGACCGCGTCGGTACTTGTCTGACAGCGCGTCGGCGTCGTCGGGCCCGATCACCCCTTCGCGCAGCAGCTGCTCGGCATAGATCTGCCGGGTCGTCGGCTTGCTGCGAATCGTCGCGTACATGACCGGCTGCGTGGCCGCCGGCTCATCGGCCTCGTTGTGGCCGAGCTTGCGATAGCAGACGAGATCGATCACCACGTCCTTGTGGAACTTCATCCGGTACTCGAGCGCGAGGCGCGTCGCGAACACGACGGCCTCGGGGTCATCGCCGTTCACGTGCAGGATCGGCGCCTCGATCATCTTCGCCGGATCACTGCAATACAGCGTCGAGCGCGTGTCGCGCGGGTCGTGCGTCGTGAAGCCGACCTGGTTGTTGATGATCACGTGCACCGTGCCGCCGGTGTAGAAGGCTCGCGCCTGCGACATCTGCAGCGTCTCCATGATCACGCCCTGCCCGGCGAACGCCGAGTCGCCGTGGATCAGCACGGCCATGACCTTGTCGCCGCTCGCATCGCCGCGACGTTCCTGCCGCGCGCGTACCGATCCCTCCACCACAGGGTTGACGACCTCGAGGTGCGACGGATTGAACGCGAGCGCGACGTGGACGTTGCCGCCCGGCGTGCTCACGTCGCACGAGAACCCCTTGTGGTATTTGACGTCGCCCGAGCCCTTGAGCTTCTTCAGGTCGTAGTTGCCCTCGAACTCGGAGAAGAGTTCGGCGGGCGACTTGCCCAGCACGTTGACCAGCACGTTGAGCCGACCACGATGGGCCATGCCGATCACGATGTCCTCCAGACCGTGCACCCAGCCGCCCGTCTGGATCAGGTCCTCGAGCAGCGGGATCAGGCTGTCGCCGCCCTCGAGCGAAAAGCGTTTCTGGGCCGGGTAGCGTGTGGCCAGGTAGCGCTCGAGGCCCTCGGCCATCGTAAGATTCCAGAGGATGTCCTTGCGGTCCTCCACCGGGAAGTGCTGCTGCACGCGGCCGACCTGGAAGCGATCCTGCAGCCACAGGCGCTCGGTCTCGTCCGAGACGTGCGCGAACTCGGCGCCGATCGTTCCGCAATAGATGTGCTTCAGCTGCGCGATGATCTCGCGCAGCTTGAGACGCGGCTTGATCGCCTTGTTGCGGCTGCCCGTCACGAACTCGGTGTCGAGGTCTGCTTCGCTCAGGCCGAGGTAGTCGAGGCCGAGCACCTTGGGCATCGGGCGGACCATCAGGCCGAGCGGGTCGATGTTGGCGACCAGGTGACCGCGGTTCGCGTAGATCTGGATCATCCGCGAGACCGCGCCCTGCTTCGCGGCGGCACCCGCGCCCGGCACGACGACCTCGGTGGTCGCACCAGAAGTCGCGCGGCGGGTTCTCGCCCGGCGTGCAAGTTCCTCGACCAGTGGGCCGTGCGCGACGTCGCCCTGCCCGCCGAGTCCGGCGAAGAAGTCGCGCCACTTCGGCTCCACGGATTCGGGAGCTGCCAGGAACTGCTCGTACAACGCCTCCACGTACGGGGCATTGCCCGCCGCGAGCGGCGTCGAGGACCGCATTGCTTGGAAATCGCTCATCGCGCCTGATTGTTCGGGTTGCACTGGCATCCGGATCCGCCGCGTGAGGGCGGGGAAAAGGACGTGCAGTGTAGCGAAAAGCGTACCCAGCTTGGAGATGGCCCGCCAGGCGGCGGCTGACCGGGGCCGACGTCCGTCAGAGTCCGGTCGCGATCACTCCCGCGTGGTGTAAGGTTCCAGCGCGCCGTAGCCCCTCTGGTCGATCCGGTCGATCCGGGCATCGAACGGGGGATGGGTCTTGTACAGCTGCGCCAGGCTTGGCGAGTCGCGCCCGAGCGCGAGAAACTTCTGCAGGACTGAGTACAACGCCAGCGGATTCAGCCCAGCGCGAGCCAGATAGACCTGCGCACCTTCATCGGCACGATACTCGGCCTCCCGATCGAGCGCGGTCAGCATGATCGTCGCACCGTGTTCCTCGGCGTAGCGGCGGGCGTACGTGCCCGCGACGCTGTCGTACCCTGCGTCGACGCCGCGCAGCGCTCGATCCTTGCCGGCGGTCGCCAGTTCCTGCTTGCGGATCACGTTGTAGTGATCGCGCTGCACGCAGTGGCTGATCTCGTGACCCAGAACGGCTGCAAGCTCGCTGTCCGATGAAAGCAGCTCGTAGAGACCGCGTGTGACCAGGATGTAGCCGCCCGGCGCAGCGAATGCGTTGACTTCCGGCGTATCGATCACGCCAAACGTCCACGGGAGTTGCGGACGGCTGGTCTGCGAGGCAATCCATCGACCGACCAGGTTGACACGCCACTGCGCGAGCGCCTCGTCCCAAAGCGGGCGCGCGCCGAGGATCCGGCCCGTGATTTCCGGGCCGAGCGCGAGTTCCTCGGCTGCGAGTTCGTCCTCGCCCTTCGGCGCGACCTTGGTCGCAGCGTTGAACATCGAGCTCATCTCGCCACCCAGTGAGCCCAGCATGCCGCTCACGGCCCGCGCGGACGCAGCCGCCGAGGGAGCCGAATCCTGCGCCGGTTTGCCACCGCTCTTGCCGCGCTTGGCTTCACCGGCGTAAGCCACCTGGGTCGCCTGCCAGCCCTCCTCGCTCGCATAGGCCGCAGCCTTTGCGGCGTCGACCCGGTAGCCCAGCATTGCGCTCAGCCGTGTCTGGTCGAAAGCCGCGGACTTCAGGTCGCTTTCGTCGATGCCGCGTACGCCGGCTGTCTCGGTGACGCGGCCCTGCCCGGCCTTGCCGCCCATCAGCACCCGCAGGTTGGCGTCGCCGCCCCCGGCGCCGGGCTGGTTGATCCGCACGTCGTTGACGCGCACGTACCCCGGCGCGCCCGTCGGCATCTGCAGCTGGTACCACAGACCCTGCTGCGCCGAGATCGTCACCGGAGTATCGCGCGACAACGTCGTGACCTTGAGCGCGTCGAATGCCGGTTGCGCATACACGTCGACGGCAGGCTTCTGCACCACCGCAGGCAGTTCGGCCGCACCGGCGCAAAGGACGATCATCAAGGTCGCGATCAGGGCCATCGGCAAAGCGCGCATCACGACCCTCCTGGCGAAACATTGGAGTCTGCGGCGACGACCCGGAACCGCGCGATCGGCTGTTCATCCGTCGACGCCAGGGTCCGGCCGATCAGCTCGCGCAGCTGCAGACGTGCGTCCCGACTGGGACCCAAGTTAACGTCGTCGATTTCGGCGCAGGCGAAAGCCAGCCGCACGGTGCCATCGTCGGGCAGGCGACGGTCGTACTCGGCCAGTTCCCGTTCCAGTCGTCCGAGATCGTTCATGGCTGCAGCGCGCGCCTCGGCTTCGGTCTCCCCGTGCCACACCAGTATCATCAAATCGTTCAATGCATCGTGCAACCAGCTCTTGCGCTCGACGACGCCTTCCATCATCACGGAGTCGCTGCCAGCGTAGAGGAATCGGCGCAGTCGTCGTCGATACTCCCGCCGCCTCCGGGCGATGGCTCTGGCACCGAGATGCAAGTCCGGCACGAAACGCAGGCACGCGACCGCCAGCCAGCGATCCCGATCCGGCGAGAATTCCCGCACGAAATCGCCGTTTCCAACCGCGCGCCCACGTTGCACCCCCGCATAGAGGCGGCAGGCACCAAAGGTAAGACTGACGAAGCCAACGCTCGCGAAAATATCGAAGAAGAAGCCGAAGAACGTCAGGCCGACAAAAGCGGCGCTCAACAAAACCAGGTTCGTGGCGACGAAGACGGAATCGATGTCGGTCGCCGGCTCGCCGCGGTAGAAAGCGAACGTTGTCAGCAGCGTCAACAACGTGGCCAGCACGTACTTGAGCCACGCCGGCGGCGAGCGAATGGCGCTGCCGGCGATCAGGGCCTCGGCCGCCTCCGCCATCACTTCGACGCCCGGCATGACCGGATCGACGGGGGTGGGCTTCGCGTCATTGAGCCCGGCGGCCGTGTAGCCGACCAGCGCCACGCGATCCCGCAAGGCCGGAAGCGCAGCGCTCGCATCGCGGCAGATGGGCTTGCCATCGTTCAGCAAGTCGGCCGCGCTGACCCGCGGCAGTCGGCTGTGCTGTCGCCAGTTCGGCCGAACCGCGGCGGTCAATTGCGGCGATGTGTCCGGCAGTGCGCTGGTTGCCAGTCGCAGCGGCAGCGAAGGCAGGGCCCAGTCGCCGACCGACTCACGCAAAGGAATGTCGCGCAGTACACCGTCCTCACCGCGCGTGACGTTGGCAATCGCACTGAACTGGGCCATCGACTGGCCGTACGGCAGCAGCAGCGCGACCCTGGGATCATTCCGTGGATCGCGAACCAGCGGGAACGCTCCCGGCGCCCGCGAAGCTCGCAGCGTCGATCCAGCGTCGTAGTCTGGGTGCAGGCGGGTGGAACTGAAGACGAAGCGACCGGCACCACCCTTGGCCACGGCCTCGAGCGTCAGGTCTCCGAGCGGGTCTTCCTGCGACGGATCGGCGAACAGCACGTCGTAGCCGACGAGGACGACGCCGGCACGATCGAGCTGGTCGAGCAGGTCCGCATGCCTCTGCCGGCTCCACGGCCACCCGCCCTCGCCACGAGCACGGAAATGCTCGATCGAGCATTCGTCGATCTCGACGACGACCACGCGGCCGGACGGTTTCGGCTCGAATGGACGCCACTGCACCACGCGATCGAAAATCGCGTCCTCCGCCGAGTTGAGCGACCGGGAGTAGCTCCAGTCCCAGGCCAGCCAGGCAACAGCACCAAGCGCGAGCAAAGGATAGAACGCGAATTTCAACCGGAACGCCAGCCGTGACAGCGGACGCCGGTAGCTCCGCTCGACCCTGGTCCACTGCTGTATGAAACCGTGGCCGAGCGCTGCCAGGCTTGCGTCGATCCAGGACAGCACGCGGTTCGCCAGCCTGCCGACCATTGACGATCCCCCTTGCGCGGATGATGGCAGGATTGTCGAAGCTGCGTTCAACGACGCCGGCAGGACGCGCACTGAACCGGCGGGACGAGCTCGAACGGCTCGGGCGTTGGAGTTGGCGCCCCGGGCCGGAGTTGAACCGACGACCTACCGCTTAGGAGGCGGTCGCTCTATCCACTGAGCTACCGGGGCACGACGGGGGCCGGGAAAAATGGTGGAGCGGAAGGGGATCGAACCCTCGACCTTCGCATTGCGAACGCGACGCTCTCCCAGCTGAGCTACCGCCCCACGTGAGGGCGCGCATTGTAGCACCGGACCTTCGCACCGCAACTCGAACCTGCAGCGGCTGTATGATCGCCCGATGACGCTGACGGTCCGCCCTGCTGTCGAAGCCGACGCCGAGTTCCTCGCGCAAGGCAATATCGCGATGGCGCTCGAGGCAGAACACAAGCAGCTCGACCCCGCGACCGTCCGACTCGGCGTGCGGGCCGTGCTCGACGATCCGGCGAAAGGCCGCTACTTCGTGGCCGAGCGTGACGGTCGGGTCATCGGCCAGCTGATGATTACCTACGAGTGGAGCGACTGGCGCAACGGCACGTTCTGGTGGATCCAGAGTGTCTTCGTCACGCCCGACGCCCGACGCGCCGGCGTGTTCCGCGCGCTCTTCCGCCACCTGGAATCCCTCGCTGAGGGCGATCGATCGGTCTGCGGCATCCGGTTGTACGTCGAGCGCGAAAACGAGCGGGCGCAGGCCACCTATCGCCGCTGCGGACTCGAGGATGGCGGCTATCGCGTCATGGAAGTGGACTATTCAGGCGCCGTGCAACCGGCGCGAGGGACGAACCATGCTTGAGAAAGGCCGCAAGGCTCCGGAATTCGATTTGCCCGACCAGGACGGCCGGCGTCATACGCTCAAATCGCTGCTCGCAGACGGCCCGCTGATCCTTTATTTCTACCCTGCGGACTTCACGCCCGGTTGCACGAAGGAAGCCTGCAGCTTCCGTGACCTGCACCAGGACCTGATCAAGGCCAAGCTCCGGGTCGTCGGCGTCAGCCCGCAGGACGTCGCATCGCATCGGCGCTTCGCGGACCAGCACGGCCTCAATTTCCCGCTGCTGGCAGACCCCGACAAGACCGTGGTCAAGGCCTACGATCTCGACGGCCCGCTCGGCTTCGGGGTCCGGCGTGGCACCTACCTGATCGGTCGGGACGGCAAGATCCAGGATTCGGTGCTGGCGGACCTCAGAATTGGAGCGCACGAGGCATTCGTCCTGAATGCGATCAAGTCAGGCGCCTCTAAATAGCTAATTATCAGATACTTAGAGGAAGTATCTCGACTTCTAATCAATTTTCGCGCGGCGTCTCCGGCCGCTGCGTTTCCGGCCCGTACCGCAGCCTGAACGTCCGGTTCGGCCCGGGGCTCGGCATTACGACGACGTAGACCGACTCGTGGT
>Ga0079037_100002136_pt1 | contig 10705 bp, 11 predicted proteins | sample Mud3Dept4metaG_FD_71479 | JGI IMG/M metagenome (GOLD analysis project Ga0079037, IMG submission 71479) | Freshwater wetland microbial communities from Ohio, USA, analyzing the effect of biotic and abiotic controls - Mud 3 Core 4 Depth 4 metaG | ecosystem: Environmental > Aquatic > Freshwater >... | reverse complement strand
AGCTATGACCTGATCCTGCGGGTCAAGCCCGGCATCACCGGCCTCTGGCAGGTGAGCGGAAGAAACACCCTGCCTTTCAAGCAGCGGCTTCTCCTGGACGAGTACTACATCCGGAACTGGTCTCTATGGATGGATGTGGTGATCCTGATCAAATCCGTGAAGGTCTTCCTGTCGAGAGAGGGAGCCTTTTGATTGGCTTATCTAAAAGCTTAGATCGCGGCGCGGGGAGACGGGTCGGCTTTCTCTTGGGCTCTTGTGTCTACCTGGTCTTCCTCTGTTTTTTCTACTGGAAATATGTGCCTCTCGTCGGGCCCTTTCAACTGGCCCTTCTGCCTCTGCTTCTGGCCATCATCGTCCTGACCGCAGCCCGCGCCGAGTTGGGGATTCTCTTTTTTGTCCTGGCTTTTCCCCTGATCAACGGCCTCCCCTACTTCTTCGGAATCTACGAAGATATCCCCCAGGCCCCCACCTCGCTGGTGCTGTTCCTGGCCTTTTTCCTGGGCGGGCTGCTCCATGCGGCCTTCTCAGGTCCGCCGGAGCGGGTGCGGAGCCCGCTGTTCAAACCGCTGGTCCTCCTGTTCTGGGTCATCGTCATCTCGGCCGTCATCACCTCTCTTCGGTATGCGAACTTTTTCCCTGTTCTCGCCCGCCGACCCCTGGAGCTGGCGGTCAACGTCAACGAGGTCCGGGCGGGCGGGGCCCTGATGAGCGTCGTCTTCAACTCCCTGAATTACCTCTCCGGTTTTCTCTTCTGCGCCATCCTGATCCACCGGCTTAAATCCAGGGAATTGGCCAAAAAACTGCTCCTGGCCTGGTCCGTTTCGGCGGCGATATTCTTGATTTTTTCGATGGTTCAACGGTTTTTTTCTCCCTCTCTCGGCAATACCCCGGCCTGGATCAAGCTGGGCCGGATCAACTCGACGTTCAAGGACCCGAACTCATTCGGAGCCGTCCTGTCCGCGTCCTTGCCGTTGCTCCTGGGCTTGGCCATCGCGGCCCGGAAACGGGCCCGGGTGTTGTATTCCGTTGTCTTTGTCTTTGGCCTCGCCGTGTTTCCGTTCACCGGCTCGAGAAGCGGTTTCCTCGCGCTGGGCCTTTCCTTTCTGCTCTTTTTCCTTCTCTTCCTCAAGGGAAGAAGGCCGAAACGCCGGAGCCGGCTCGTTCCCGTCGTCGCCCTGCTTCTCGCCGGTCTCATCATCCTTGTGTCCTTCCTGATTTTTTACCAGAAATCCAACCTCTACCAGAGAATCGAGACGAGCCTGGATTTTTTGGGAAAAGGGAACTCCTACAACGATCTGTTCACCCAGAAAATCGGGTTCTGGCGGGTCGCCCTGGCCATGGTCCGGGAATATCCCCTGTCGGGCGTAGGGCTGGGGGCCTACATCATCGAGATGCCGAACTACCTGGAGCAGATGAGGCTGCCGTTCCGGCACACCGATTCGGCGGAGAATTTTTTCTTCCAGGCCGTCTCCGAACTCGGCCTCATCGGGCTTTTCCTGTTCTTCTGGGTCTTCCTGGAAATCACCAAGCGGGCCAAAAGGAGCCGGTCGGATTCCCCCTTCCAGGGCAGGGACCGGTCCATCCTCTTCGGGGCGGTCTCGGGGATTGCGGCCGTGTTCGTGAACTTCTTCTTTCACAGCTACATCGGCAGCTTCGAGGTCAAGTATTTCTTCTGGCTTCTCGTCGCGCTGGTGTTCTTCGGCGCTTCCGGCCGGCCGGTGGACGCCGCGGGAGCCGGGAAGAGACGCGGGATGAAGGTGGCCTCAAGCCTGATCATTCTCACATTTGCCGCAGTCCATCTCTGGAATTCGGCGCATTCCCTGTCGATCGAGGCCCGCCGCGAGAGGTTCGGCTGGGCTCAAAATTTCGGGTTCTACAGCCAGGAAAAGGATGTCCGAGGATTCCACTTTCGCTGGGCCCGGAAGTCGGCCGGCCTGACCGTCGAGAATCTCGGGAGGTCGCTGGTCATCCCGCTCGTCGCCTCCCATCCGGACGTGGCCGGATATCCCGTGGAGGTCCAGTTTTTCCTGTCCGACCGCTATTTCAGGGAAAGGCGGCCGCTCAAGAAGGTCGTTCTCGCCAATAACAGCTGGACGGAGAGTGAATTCGTCCTGCCGGAATCTCCGGCCCGCTGTTTCTACATCGTCTTCGAAGCCAACCGGGAGTGGCAGCCATTGAAGCACTCCGGCGCCCCCGACCCAAGATGGCTGGCCCTGGCCACGGGAGATTACTGGTTCAAAAACCCGGGCGAGATGGCGGACCAGACGGCCGTGAAAGTTCAAAAACTCCGGGCGAGCAGCTGGCGGGGAAGGTTCAGGGACAAGCTCTCGGCCGCCGGGAAAAGCGTCATCAAGTTCGAGGCCGGCCCTGAAGACGTGGCCGTCCGACTCCGGGTGAAGGGCCAAAAGGCGTTCGGCGTCGGGCCTTATATCGTGGTCCGGCTGGGCCGGCGGGTCATCGGGAGAGTCTTGATCGACGAGGAGGACTGGACTCCGCTGGTTTTCCGGGGGCGGGCGGAAGAGGGCGAGAACGAGCTGAGCGTCGAGTTCACGAATGACGTCTACCGGCCGGACGTGCACGAAGACCGGAATGTGTTCCTGGGTGAGGTGGAGATTTTTCATAACCCAAGACAGCCATGACGCGCCCCGACTTTCGCAAGCTCGCCGCCCTGAGTTCACTCGGATTGATGCTGCCCTCCTCGATCGCCGTCGGCCTATTCATGGGCTACTTCCTGGACAGGCTCCTGGGGACGGAGCCGTGGCTCCTGATCGTGTTCACGCTTTTCGGAGTGGCCTCGGGCTTCCTCGGCCTCTTCCGCGGCCTCAAAAAACTCGGGGTGGAAAACGACTCGGAGAAGACCCATGAAGACTGACCCGCCGCCGGTTGCCTCCCAGACAGTCTTTGAGGAGCGTTTGCTCCGCCGGATCCCCGTTGAGGCGGCTGCGATCGCGCTCCTCCTGGCCGCCGGCGCGCTTCTCTTTTTCCGCCCCCCGACCTCCCTGTTCATCTTGGCCGGAGGCGTCTTTTCGGCCCTGACCTTTGTCGGCCTGAAGAAAGCGCTCGGCCGCTTTCTTGGGCCGGACCGGCGCCGGGCGGTCCGCGCCGGACTGGCCTTTTACCTCCTCCGGCTTCTCTTGATATTGGCTGTTTTTTTGATTATAATCCTCCTACTTCCGAGGATGATCCTGGCGTTCATGGCTGGTTTTTCGAGCCTTGTCCTGGCAATTTTAATCGAGGCCGTGGCCGCTCTTTCGCAGATGAAACAATGGAAGGTCTAGAGCACAGCGTTTATGTCGCCGACCTCTTCAACCGACTCTTCGGGAAGCCCATCCTCGCTCTCCTCGGCCTCCTGGGGATCGAGCCCAAGAACCCCCATAGCCCGGTCCCTGATTACATCGTCATGGTGATCATCGTCGCCCTCCTGCTCATCGTCCTGCTCGGGCTGGCCTCCCGGAAGCTCGCCCTCATTCCGTCCGGCCGGCAGAGCCTCCTGGAGACGATTTTCCAGGCCTTCGAGGGCGTCCTCACGGACATCATCGGAGAAGGCGGGAAGAAATACCTGCCCATGATCGGCACCATCGGGCTCTTCATCTTCACCTCCAACATGATCGGCCTGGTCCCCGGTTTCATGTCGCCGACCAGCAAGCTGAACGTCACCGCCGGCTGCGCCCTGGCCGTCTTCGTCTATTATCACTGGCAGGGGATGAAGGCGCAGGGTCCCCTGAAATACCTCAAGCATTTCACCGGACCCATCCCCGCCTTGGCTCCCCTCCTGCTGCCCATCGAGGTCATCAGCCACTTCTCCCGGCCGGTGTCCCTGTCGCTGCGGCTTTTCGGCAACATCTTCGCCGAGGAGCTGCTGATCGTCATCATCGCCTCCATCGTCCCCTTCGTTCTTCCTCTCCCCTTCATGGCCGTGGCCATCTTCACGGCCGTCATCCAGTCGTTCGTCTTCGTCCTCCTCGCCTGCATCTACATTGCCGGCGCGGTGGCCCATGAGGAAGAGCATTAAATACCGAAAGGAGTTCAGACCATGAAGAGAATGCGAGCCCTCGGCCTCCTCCTGTTCTTTGTCCTGCTGGCCGGATCCCCCCTCCTCGCCCAGGAAGCGGGCGCGGCCGACAGAGCCCCCCTCTATAAGCTCTCCATCATCGTCGGCGGGGCCGTCATCACCCTGGCCGCGGCCGCCGGGGCGTTTTGCCAGGCCAAGGCCATCTCCAGCGCCTGCGAGGGGATCTCCCGCAACCCGGGCTCCGCTCCGCATATCCGCTTCCTCATGATCTTCGGCCTGGTCCTGATCGAAACCCTGGTCATCTACGCGCTCCTGGTGACCATCATCATCCTGATGATCCAGTGGGGGAAATACGCCTGAGTAAGGCCGCTCCTCGATAAGGAGGACGGATGAGCCTGGCCGTCTTCACGATCCTCCGGGACACGTTTAAGCGGTTCAACAGCGATAAGTGCTGGAATTCGGCCATCGTCGTTTCCTACTTCGCCTTCCTCTGCGCCGTCCCGGTGGTCTCCCTGTTCATCTACGTCACCACCAAGCTCATCGGCAGCTCCGAGTTTGCCCTGCGCAGCCTGAACCTGTTCACGGACGAATTCTTCGCCAAGCTCGACCCGAGCTTCTTCGTCAAGCTCCAGGATGTGTCCCAGAACATCAACAACCTCGGCTGGTTCGGCCTGATCGGGTCGCTCATCTCGGCCAGCTTCCTCTTCTCCAACCTCATCTACACCATCAACCTGATTTTCCGGGCCAAGTACGAGAGGTCGTTCGTCTATAACCGGCTGATCGAATACAGCATCATGTTCGCCATGGGCATCATCCTCCTCATCTCCCTGGCCATCACCGCCTTCTGGGCGGCGTTGCACCGGGCCCTCCAGACCAGCCAGTTCGTCTCCGCCCACCTCAACCCGAGGGCGGTCGCGCTCGTCGACAACTTCCTCATCCAGTACCTCGTCCCGCTGGCCCTGACCTTCCTGGTCTTTTTCACCCTCTATAAGTTCATACCCGAGGTCAAGGTCTTCACCCGGAGCGCCGCGTTGGCGGCCCTGATCAGCGCCGTATTATGGGAATCCTTCAAGCGGGTTTTCGCCTTCTATGTGGCCAACTTCTCGGCCATCGGCATCGTGCTCGCCAAGATCGTCCAGGGAACCCTGACCTCGATCATCTTTTTCCTTCTCTGGATCACCTTTTCGTTGGTCATCCTGCTCTGGGGAGCCGAGCTGGCGGCCGTCCTGAATGAGAGACGACATGCCAAGATCGCCTGAATCTCCTTCCGGCGCCCTCCCCGGTCTGACCGTCGCGGAGCTGGCCCGGCTTCTCGACTGCCCTTTCGAGGGTGATGGGACCCGGCGGATCACAGGGATTTCCGGGGTGGAAAACGCCCGACCGGGAGACCTCGTATTCCTGGCTTCTCCGAAGCTCCGGAAGCGCCTCGAGGGGACGCCGGCGGCGGCGGCCATCGTCCACCCCAAGGAACCCTTCCGGGGGGTGCCGGTGATCCTCTCAGAAAACCCACACCTGGCTTTTATCCGGGCGGCGGATTTCTTCTTCCGGCCCTACCGGCCGGAGCCGGGGGTCCATCCCACGGCGGTGGTCTCGCCGACCGCTCAACTCGGGCGGGACGTCGCCGTCGGAGCCTTGAGCGTCGTCGGAGATGGGGCCGAAATCGGGGACGGGACGGTCCTGTTTCCTCTGGTCTCGGTCTTTCCGCGGGCGAAGATCGGGAAGGACTGCGTCCTTTACTCTCATGTCTCGGTCCGGGAGGACGTCCGCATCGGCGCCCGGGTCATCCTCCACTGCGGGGCGGTCATCGGAGCGGACGGCTTCGGGTATCTCAAGCTTGAGGACGGGACTCACGCCAAAATTCCCCAGACTGGAACCGTCGTCATCGAGGACGACGTCGAAATCGGCGCCGGCAGCGCCGTCGACCGAGCCTCCCTCGGGACGACCGTCATTCGGAGGGGCGCCAAGATCGACAACCTTGTCCAGGTCGCCCACAACGTCGAGATCGGGGAGAACGCCATCCTGGCCGGCCAGGTGGGAATCGCCGGGAGCTCCCGGGTCGGCAAAAATGCGGTCCTCGCCGGCCAGGTCGGCGTCGCCGACCACCTGGATGTCGGGGACAACGTCATCGCCATTGCCCAAACGGGCATCGCCCAGGACGTGCCCGCCGGAGCGGTCGTCGCCGGCACCCCCCAACTCGATGTTCGCGATTGGCGCAAGGCCTCGGTCCTCTTGCCGCAGCTCCACGACCTATTCAAGGACGTGAAGAGGCTCAAGCTCCGCGTCGAGGAGCTTGAACGGCTCCTCAAAAAAAATTAGGGATTTCTTTCCAGGTATTCGTTGACCGCGAGCGCCGCGCTCACTCCGGACCCCGCCGCCGTGGCCACCTGCTTGGGGCAGGCATCCGCCACGTCCCCGGCGGCGTAGATTCCGGGCTGTGACGTCGCCATCCGCGGGTCCACTTTGATCTCGCCCCATTCATTGAGCTCAACGACGCCCTTGACGAACCCGGTGTGCGGGTCCATCCCGATGGAAACGAAAAGGCCGTCCAAGAGAAGCGGGAAAACCCGATCCTCCTTGACGTTCCGGACGATCGCCTTCTCAAGATGGTTCTCTCCCTCGGCCGCCTCCACCACCGTGTCCCAGAGGATCTCGATCTTGGGGTTCGAGCGCACCCGCTCCTGGAGAATCCGGATAGCCCGGAACTGGTCGCGGCGGTGGATGAGGTAGAGCTTCCGGCAGAACTTCGTCAGGAGGACCGCTTCCGTCAGGGCGTTGTCCCCGCCGCCCACAACCGCGACAACGGCGTCCCGGAAGAAGGGGCCATCGCAGGTGGCGCAATAAGACACTCCTTTCCCCGTCAGCCGGGTCTCGCCGGGGACTCCCAGCTTCCGGTAGGCGGCGCCGGTGGCGACGATCACGGCCCGGGCCATATATGCCCGGGCCTGGCCGGTGACCACCCAATACGGATCCTCGCGCCTGATAGACCTGGCCTCGTCGGTTTCGATGACCGCTCCGAACCTTTCGGACTGTTTCCGGAAGCTGTCCATGAGGTCGAAGGGAGCGATCCCCTCCGGGAACCCGGGATAGTTCTCCACCCAGTCGGTAAGCAGGATTTGGCCGCCGGGGATCGCCTTTTCCAGGACGACGGTGCGAAGGCGGGCCCGTCCGGTGTAGAGGGCGGCCGCCAGTCCGGCGGGGCCGGCCCCGACGATCACGACATCGTATGCGGCCCCGGAGCTCATAGATGCCTGGCGATGACCTCGATGATCTTGTCTTTCGACTGGACTCCGACCAGGGTTTCTTTAAGTTCCCCCCCCTTGAAGAGGAGGAGAGTCGGGATTCCCCGGATGCCGTACTTGCCGGGGGTCTTCATGTTCTCGTCGACGTTCATCTTGGCAACCTTGAGGCTTTCCTTGTGGCTCTCGGCGATGGCGTCGACGGTGGGGGCGATCATCCGGCAGGGGACGCACCAGGCGGCCCAGAAATCGATCAGAACGGGGAGCGGGGACTTCAGCACCTGCTCTTCGAAATCGGCATCGGTTAAGTTCATGATATCCATAGGCATTTCAGACTCCTCTCTTGAATTTCAAGGCCCTTATATAAAGGTCGGCATAGCCGCGGGCGGTCTCTTCCCAGGAAAATTCTCGGCCCATCCCCCTCTCCATGAGCTTCCGCCAATGCGCCGGACGGGAGGCGCGGCAATCGACGGCCTGTTTCACGGCCCGGACCAGGGCGTCGGCGGAATAGCCGCCGAAGGCGAAGCCGTCCCCCGACCCCGTCCGGGAATTGTACGGCCGGACGGCCTCCTTCAGCCCGCCGGTGGCCCGGACAACCGGAACGGTCCCGTAGCGGAAGGCGGCGAACAGGTTGAGCCCGCTGGGCTCGACGAACGAGGGCAGGAGCAGGATATCGGCTCCGGCGATGATCTTGTGCAGCAGGACGGGGCCCGGCTCGAATTTGAAGACGACCTTTCCGGGGAAGCGCCGGGAGGCGGCTTCAAACTCTTTTTGAAACCGTTCCTCGCCCTCTCCGAAGAGCACGACCCCCGCACCAAGGCCGACGATTTCCTCCAGCGATTGGGCCAGGATGTCGGCACCTTTGATCCGCGACAGATGGGAGACGAACGCCAGCAGGGGACTGTCCGCGGACACGGCGAGCCCTGCCGCCGCGCTCAAATCCTGCTTGCACCGAGCCTTTCCCTCGGGCCGGCCGGGGCCGAAGGAAGCGGCGATGTACGGATCTGTCTCCGGATCCCAGGACTCGCGGTCGAGCCCGTTCCGGACGCTGGCGAAGGATTTTCGTCTTTTCCTCAGGACGCCGCTCAACGCGGACGAATTCCGCCGGGACAAGAGCTCCTTCTCATAGGCCCGGCTCACGGTGTTGACCAGGTCGGCACAGGCGGCCCCGGCCTGGAGGAAATTGAATTTTCCGTTGAGCGACAGGCGCCGCGGACCGAAGAAATCCCAGCTCAAGTCCATCAGGGTCAGGGCCTCGGCGGGGAACTCCCCCTGGTAGGCGGTGTTGTGGAGGGTCAGGACGGTGGCCGCGGACCGGAACGCCGCGTCCTCCCGGTAATGGGACTGCAGGAAAACAGGGATAAGTGCGGTCGGCCAGTTCTGGCAGTGGAGGACGTCCGGAGAGAGGCCGGACTGCCGCAGAAACTCCAAGGCGGCCCGGCTGAAAAAAACAAAGCGCTCGTCGTTGTCCAGGTAGTTGCCGGAAGGGGGGCCATAGATATTCTCCCGAAGGAAGTACTTCGGGCTGTCGACAAGAAAAATATCGTAGCCCTTCTGCTCCGCCCTGAAGACAGAGGCTTTGGCCCGCTCGCCGTTCAGGGGGACGGCGATCTCCGGAAAGACGGGGGCAGCGTGGAGCGAGGCGATCTGGGGGGTGCTGTACTTGGGCATGATCAGGGAGACCTTGATCCCGAGGCGGATCAAGTAACGGGGAAGAGAGGAACAGAATTCGGCCAGTTCGCCTGACTTGGCGAAGGGAGCCGCCTCCGGCGTGACCAGGGCAATATGGAGTTCATCGTTCATCGGAAAGTCAATATTAGCGGCCGGGCCCGCGGTTGTCAAACCGACGAGCGGCTCGGCCGCTATTCAGTCATCCAGGCGAGGGACAGTGGACGAGAAACCCGCATGAGGAGTGAGTTGAGGTCACGATGGGATAGAACGGGCGCGGTTTCGAGGCCACTGCCCCGTGCCTCTTTACGGAAAGGTGGCCCAGGCCAGCTTCTCTTTCAGCAGGTCGAAATAGTTTCTTTTCGGTGAAGAGAGGAGCCTAAGCTCGAATTCGGCCCGCTGGATGTCGATAACATCGTTCTTTCCCAGGGTGATCCCCCTCTGGCCGTCCAGCGTGAGGTAGACCTCTTCGCCCGCCGTCAGGATCTGAAGCCTGACCTTCGAACTCGAGGCGATGACCATCGGCCGGAAGGACAGGGTGTGAGGGCAGATGGGGGAAAGCACCAAAGCCGGGACATAGGGTTGGACGATGGGCCCGCCCGCGGAAAGGGAATATGCGGTCGAACCGGTCGGGGTCGAGACGATCAGCCCGTCGGCCTTCAGGGCGGTGATTTCCTTGTCGTCGATCCCGATCCCGATCTGGATCATCCGGGCGACCGCGCCCTTATTGATGACCACGTCGTTCAGGCAGTAGAAACTCCGTCCCCGGCAGCTGGCCTCCAGGAGCAGCCGGGGACTGATGATCTCCGTGCGGCCGCCGAGGAAGGCATCCAGCGTCAGGTAGATTTCGTCGGTTGGCACCTCGGTCAGAAAGCCCAGCCGCCCGAGGTTGACCCCGAGCACCGGGACATCCCTTTGGGCGGCCAGGTGGGCGACACTGAGAAGGGTGCCGTCCCCGCCGAGGACGATCATCAAGTCGACCTTCTCCGGCAGCTCCTCCCGCGGAATCCCGTCCTTGAGGGAGAGCTTTCGCGCGGCCACATCCTCGAGCAGGCAGGCAATATGCCTGTCTTCCAGGCCGCGCATCAGGCCGCGCAGGACCTCCTCGATGTTGGGGGCGTGGGGCTTGATAACGACGCCGGCCGTTCTAATCTGATTCTTCTCCATAGACCACCTCCCTGACCATCTCCCCGATTTCGGCCGCCGTGAAGGGCGGTCCCGCGAGCGTCCAATGAACAAAAAACTCCCGGTTTCCCCTCTGGCCGCGGACCCGGCATCCGTGAAGCCCGCGGGGGAAGAACCCCATCTCAAGGCCCCCCTGAAGAAGCCGGACGAGCACGGCTTCGTGCTGCTCCGCGTTGCGCACAATTCCCCGTTTTCCCACCTCTCCCTTTCCCACCTCGAACTGCGGCTTGAGCAGGCAGAGGACATCCCCGCCGGTCAAGAACCGGCCGACCGCCGGCAGCACTTTGAGGACCGAGATAAAGGAAAGGTCTATGGTCACGAGCTCCGGCCGTTCGTCAAAATCCGCGGTTTCAAGGGCGCGGGCGTTCTTTTCGAGGAGGACGACTCTCGGGTCCCGGCGCAACTTCCAATCAAGCTGGTCGGTGGACACATCCACGGCATAAACCCGGCGGGCTCCCTTCTGAAGAAGGCAATCCGTGAACCCGCCCGTCGACGAGCCCAGGTCGGCCGCCGCCTTACCGGAAACCTGGACGTCGAAGTCCTCGAGGGCTTCGGCAAGCTTCAGCCCGCCGCGGCTCACGAAGGGATTGCCCTTCGCGACGGC
>Ga0079037_100002135_pt1 | contig 10705 bp, 11 predicted proteins | sample Mud3Dept4metaG_FD_71479 | JGI IMG/M metagenome (GOLD analysis project Ga0079037, IMG submission 71479) | Freshwater wetland microbial communities from Ohio, USA, analyzing the effect of biotic and abiotic controls - Mud 3 Core 4 Depth 4 metaG | ecosystem: Environmental > Aquatic > Freshwater >... | reverse complement strand
CATCCGGGATGCTCAGGTGTTCGGCACCCTTGAGGCCCTCCTCGTCACGCAGACCGAGATACCGACCGTTATTTTGTGTTCGTCACTGTACAGCTTTCTGATGACTTCGCTCAGGGTCATCGTGTTCGTTGTCCTCGGTGTCTTGGCGTTTGGAATGGATCTCAGGAATCCCAACATTGTCGGCGCTCTCCTGATCCTGCTCCTTACGATTGCGGCCTTTAGCGGTCTGGGGATTATCTCGGCGAGTTTTGTGATGGTCATGAAAGTGGGGAACCCTTTGAACTGGATATTCAGCAACCTGTCCTGGGTTTTGGGGGGTGTGTTTTATCCCGTAGCCGTATTGCCGGATTGGCTTCAAAAGGTGGCCTATCTGCTACCCCTTACCTACTCATTAGAAGGGATGCGACTTGCCCTTCTCAAAGGGTATGGGATGTGGGATCTGATGCCGAATCTTTTGCCATTGGCTTTCTTTGCCGTTGTCGTACTCCCGTTAAGCCTGTGGACCTTCTCGTACGCCGTGGGCAAGGCGAAACGAGACGGATCGCTGACACACTACTGAGAGCGGTGTGAGCGTTCCGTTTTGGAAGCCGACTGCGGTAGCCAGGCCGAGCCGAAAAGGTCCTTGGATTTCGGATTGGCCCTGCAATAGCGAGGTATTCCGGTGGGCGTGGACACATCACGCAACGACCTCCGAAGTCGTCTTCTGGCCCTGTCCAGAGGCTTCATGCAGTCGCGTATCTTTCTCACCGCTCTGGAGCTGGGCCTCTTCGAGCGATTGGCAGGGCAGCGACGGACGTCATCGGACATGGCGAAGTTGCTGAACACGGACGAAAGAGCGACGGACCTTTTGCTGAATGCGATGGCTGCCATGGGTCTTCTCGAAAAAGAAGACGCATACTTCGTCAACGTGAACGGTGTTCGGGAGCTTCTGAGTCCTGGCGGTTTCAGCCAGGAGGGGGGCGGATTCCTTCATGCAATTTCCCTGTGGGATGCCTGGTCGAGGCTCACGGAGATCGTGCAGACCGGTGTACCGTTTGATCGGAAGTGGTCGAGGGAGCTGGAGGAGGATTACGCCCTGGCCATGAGAGAATATGCCCACGGCCCGGCCGAGGCTCTCGCACGACTTGTGGACTGCTCGCACGTATCCACCATGCTCGACCTCGGGGGCGGCGCTGGTACCTACGCGGTCGCCTTCGCTCGGCGTTATCCCCATTTGAAGGTGGTTCTGTTCGAGAAGAGCGAGCAGGCCCTGCAGATTGCGGCGCGAGATGTCGAGTGGCACCATCTGCACGATCAGGTCAGCCTGAGACGTGGAGATTTCTTTGCCGACGACCTCGGTGACGGTTACGATGTGGGCGTCCTCTCTTACATTCTCTGCTTGTTCCGCGAAGACGAGAATCTCGCCTTACTCAGTCGCGTCAAGGCCGCACTGGCCGACGGGGGACGCGTGGTCATTCGGGATTCCATGGTGGATGACTCGATGGTCCGTCCGTTATCGGCAGCCGTGTTTTCCGTCCATATGCTTGTGACCAGTCGGCAGGGCAGGTCGTATCCGTCGACGGAGATAAAGCATTGGCTCAGGTCCGTGGGATTTCAGGATGTGCATAGCGTTCCCCAGAATCCGCCGGACGTGGTCATAGGTCGCAAGTAGGGTGACAGGGGCGTGGGCACGCGCGAGAGAGAGTCGTGGGAGCGGGCTCCTTTTTGCTTCTCCAGTGCAATGGTTGCGTTGAATCATCGACTGATGCGCGACACGCTCAGAGAACGGCGTACAGGCGCGCGGGCGAGCGCTTCGTGCCACCGGACTTTGATTCGTGGAAAGAAACTCGAGCGCGTTGGGCAGATGTGGTCCTGATGAAGCAGAAGTGAGTGCAAGAAACCGGATCCTCGCGGCAGGATGCTACGATGCCGTACGAGTGGGAGAATGGCAGAGTCATAACAGAATCCCTTGAGTACTCCGTCGCGTATCACTGCAACCTGCGTTGTGCCAATTGTTCTCATCTATCTCCGTTTGTGACCAAGAAATTTCCTTCCCTAGAGAGCTTCATATCCGACCTTGCCGCGCTCGCGGAAGTGGTTCACGCAAGGGTCTTTCGCCTCCTTGGCGGCGAACCCCTGCTCAATCCTGAGATTAATTCATTCGTTGCCGCGGCAAAGCGATCAGGGATTGCTGATCGGGTCATGGTTACGACGAATGGACTGCTCCTTCACCGCATGGACGATACGTTCTGGCGCAGCATTGACCTTGTCTTGGTAACCGTGTATCCGGGTATCTCTTTGGAACGACAACTCGACGAGGCGAGCGACAAAGCAGCGAAGTTCGACACGGAGCTGTGGCTGTTTCCGATGAACCACTTCCGGACCACCATCGTCACGGAACCCCATCCAAACGATTGGCTCACGAGCGCCATTTTCATGACGTGCCGAGATGCCCAGATTTTCCAATGCAACATGATCCATGAGGGTTATTTGTATAAGTGCGCGGTACCGCCGTTTCTCCCTGACTATCTCGCCAGGCTCGGGAAAGACGGATACGAACCTCGCCAGGACGGCTTCCCCATCCATGGCACTCGAGATTCTCTCCGAGGACTCGCTGACTTCCTGATGTCGACAGAGACGCCTGAGGCGTGCCGGTATTGTCTGGGGTACCTAGGCATCGACCAGAATCATCGACAACTGGCAGCGGAGGAGATTGCGACACCCTCTCTGCTTGCGATTAGTCGGGAGCATGACCTCGACCGCGACAAGCTACGGAAAGAATTGTTCGCATTTGCGACAGGCAATGGTCGAAACGCGAAACGCCAAGGCAGCGGCGCGCCGACGCAGATATGAGTCCTTTAGGGCTTAGACAGGAGTGATGGTAACCGATGAGGAAGCTGCTTTTTGTAACACGAGGACCATTCTATCCGGAATGCGCGGGCGGTGCGGAACTGTCGTCCCACTTCCTCTTTCAAGCGCTCTGCCGGCGAGGCTGGAGGGTAGAGGTCCTCTGCGCGCTATCCGACCGCGCGAGCTGTCTTGCGACCGCATGCTTTTGGGAGATCGAAAGACGCAAAAAGTCCTACCTCGTCCTCAGCGATGAGGATCTCGGCTACACGTGTGGCCGCCTCGTTGCAGCAAATGGGGGAGAAAGCCCGTGGCGTCAATGTCTTGCGGAAAGGCTGCGTGAGTACCGGCCCGATTGTGTCCTGGGAACTCCGAATCCCTTCTGTGCAACCCTGTGCACCGCAGCCAAGCTCGGGTACCCCAGCTTCTATATTGCCCACAATCTCGCTGTGCTGGAGATTGGTCGGCGCATTCCGGATTCGCTTTATGTTATCGCGAACAGCCCTTTCACTGCGTCGCGGCTTTCGACGCTTGTGGACGGTGAGATTGGGATCATCCTTGAGATGGTTGATCGCGCACTCTACCGCGCTCCTCGCCCAAGTGGACAATACATCACGTTCATAAACCCGATCCCCGAGAAGGGCGTCGCGATAGCCGTGGAGGTAGCTCGTCGTCTTCCCGAGGAGAAGTTTCTCTTCGTCAAGGGCAAATGGGCGAACATCGGTGAAGCCGCGCTGTCCTTTTTTCTCGAGCCAGCCGCAGCTTTTCCGAACGTCGACATATGGGAAAACCAGCGCGACGTTCGTTCTGTGTACGCCGCAACGACTATCCTACTTCTGCCTTCCCAGTTCCTCGAAACCTTTAGCAGAGTCATCGTCGAAGCTCACATCAACGGTATCCCTGTCGTTGCCTCCACAGTGGGCGGAATTCCCTATACACTCGGTGAGGGGGGATTGTTGATTGAGGCAAAGGATGATGCGCAAGCGTATGTTGATGCGATACGGAGGTTGCGCACGCAAGGGGGCCTCTACCAGAGGCTCTCAGGGGCGGCGCTTCTGAACAGTCGGCGTCCGGAATTCGATCCTGAGCGGCAGGTTGAGGCCTTCGTGCAATTCGTCGAAAGTCGTTGCTAGCCGGGCATCGCGTTTTCGGCAGGGACTATTCGGCGTGGAGTTGCCTCACCTGTCGATAGTGCTCCATGAAATTTTCGGTCTGGGTGAGATGCCCGAATTCTTTCTCCAGGTAGTATGTGGCCAGGACGCATTCAACGACGCACGGCTCATGATCGCGGGTGTATCGGAGAATCAGTTCCCAGTCCTCCATGCATCGCAAATCCTCCCGGAATCCACCAAGCCTTTCGAAGGCCGACTTCCGATGCACGAATATGTTCATATCGATATAGTTCCCCGCCAGGAGCGTGCCACGGTCATACGGGTACAACCGGACAAAGCTCTTGCCTTGGATGTTGTTGACCACCCTGATTCCGCAATACGCGGTAGGCAAGCTGGGGTGGTCAAGAAGGGTGTTGACCATGATGAGCAAATAGTGCTCTGACCACTCGTTGTCTGAATCAAGATAGGCGACTATCTCTCCCGTAGCATGCGCAAGGCCGACGTTCCGCGCGTGACTGACCCCACGATGGTCGGTCTCGATATACCGAAGTCGCGAATCCGCGCTGTACTCGGCGTTGATAACCTCTCTTGTGCCATCCGTGCTTCCGTCATCAATGAGAACGAGTTCGAAGTGTCTGTAGCTCTGGGCGAGGACCGAGTCAATAGCGCGTCGTAGAATGAAGCTCCGGTTCCACGTCGGGAGGATGACCGTCACGCCGTGGTCCTGACTTCTTTCCAAGTACCTATGAGCCAATCGCGCCTCGTTCAGTGTGAGAAGAAAGCCCGGTTCACGAGCCAGGCCATCCAAGTCCGGGGGTCGGCTCTCACTGCTGTGAGAATCCGCTCCCTTCCCAGGCGTGGGATCGCGACCTGACGCCGGAGGTATCCCAGGTGAACTCATGGAAAGTTCGTCCCGTTCGATGGACCGCAACGACAGAGCAACCAGGCGACCTGGTCTAGGTCGCCACGAGCGGCGCACTCACAGCCGAGAGGGCACATTATGGTCCGACTCGACTCGAGGGTCTGCGCGTTGGTTGATGCGGGCCGCGCGTCCGTCCTCCTCTATACACTCATAGAGAAGCAGAGATCTTTTCCTCGGCGAGATCTCTCAAGAGGTTTGTCGTGTCTTCAAGATTCCCGACGGTTAAGCTGACGCAGCGGACCTTGGTGAAGAGTGGCGCGAACTCGTACAGCATCGCAGCCGGATTGTTGACGGGACTCAAGGAGAATGTGAACAGCTTCAAGAGGGCATCTGAAGGCGCGAGGCCCTTCACGCGCGGCTCGTCTCCAAATGCTTCGAGAAAGACGATCCAGTCGAGTGGACTGATCGCGCCGTAACTCCCAGGGCTGACATCGGCTACATCGAGCACCCATTCGCGTGTTCTCCGCGTGCGAGGCGCGCTCTCGGACCATTCAGGGAGGCCGATAAGTCTGCGGGATTCTTCACTCAGGTTGAGTTTTCGAAAAAAGGGCTCCACGGTCTGGCAATCAGGGCGTATACACGCCACCTCGTCTGAGAGAAATTTGAAGCCGCGCGTCGCAAGTTTCAAAGTCAACGTGGTTTTCCCCCGCCCTGAAGCCGCGGGGAAGATCATGCCCTTTCCATTCCAGGATACCGACCCTGCATGAAAGAGATGGTAATCTTGAGCCAAGAGAGAGACGCTTGTGAGCACCATCCATTGAACATAGGTCAACGGATCCGGGACGGTCGAGGCGCGGTAACGGTCCCAGTCAAAATTCCAGACATCCTTGCACCAAAGATGGTATGAATGAAACTTGTCCGATAGGAGCAACTGGCGTGAGGTGGCAATATCGTCGATGACGGTGATAACATGCGGACTCTGATCGCTCCCGTGCGCGGCTGCCGAACTTGAATCGCGCCGACGGAGGAAGTAGGCGTAGACGGACCCGAGATGGTCCCTGACCTCGGGTGAGTTCGACCGAACGATCACTCGATGCCCGAGGAAGTCGTAGGTGTCCTCACGTATCGTGCGGGCTGGGTCTTCCATTGGTGAGACTCGCTGGATCGTTCAACAATCATCTGTTGAGGCGGCCGCTTACGCCAGCGTGTGCCATCGCCAGCGGTCGCTGGCAACGCTCGCTCCGGCATAAAGGCCAACGCGATGGACGTGGTGAAAGCGGCCACTCCGGACGCTTCTACATCCCCTCCATTCCCTGCCGGACCATCAAACGCAGTGGTTACCAGGAACTATAACCAGAATGTGTGCCCATAGGCAAGCATCACTGCGGCGGTCGGGTAGAAAGACGCGAATGACTGGACACCAGCAACGCCAGTGTGGGGAATTCAGGCCAGTACGGAGGGTTTCTTAATGTCTGATGGCGCGCGCAGAACCGGGCACCGGCGCGGGCCTCCTCGCCGACCTCGTTGCCCTCTTCCGCGAGGCGCTCTACGGCCGGGTCCGCATCGAAACCGGGAGACTGAGGCATGGGAAGGGTCGATCCTCGATGTCTCGAGAAGGGCAGTCCGCGCTGACTCAATGGAGTCGGGCGGTCTCCCCAGGGAGAGACCGAGGGGGATCTCCGTCTTACGGGTCTTACGGCCATACTGGTCGTTTGCCGACCTTGGAAGCCAGGGTGGGTCTATGTCCGAGGCGTGGATATTGTGAAACGTAACGGAAATCAGATGGGGACGAAGCCTCAGCAAGTTCGAGTACTCCCCGGGAGGCATCGAATGAAACTCATCGCATTCGGGCCCTTCCATTTGAGGACAAAAGACAAAGTACTCCTACTGGCGGCGTTCACGCTTCTCCTCTTTCTGGCGCCTGTGGCGGGGCTATTACCCGGGCATGGTACGTCGGTCCTGGTGTTCGGCTTCATGGTCTGGCTACTCATGATTATTCAGATTGAGGTGTATCGCAGAGTCCAGAGCGACCTCCGAATGCTGACAGAAAAATATGTGGACGTCACGGATGTTCTTCAGGGTAGGAGGAGCGTGCGCGCATTCATCGATGAGCCCGTGAAAAAACAAGATCTCGAGAAAATGCTGGAGACAGCTCGGATGGCGCCCAGCGGGGGCAATACGCAACCTTGGCATTTCATCGTCATCCAGAATCGGGAAATCATATCCCAGATGCAAAGCAGCATTCAGAAGAAGATCGATGAGGTGTCCGAAGCGCTGGTGCGAGAATATGATGTCCCAGCGAAGCAAATCCCCTCCCTTATGGAATCATTGAAGAAAACGGCCCGCATTCTTGAGAAGACCCCGGTGACGATTGCCGTGCTGGTGAAGTTCATCCCGGGACTCTACTACAAACCTTGTGCCCAGTACGTAATGGAGAAGAAGGGGCTGGGATTCGCCGAGGCCCAAAAGTACATGGGATCCGTGGAACTTCTGAGCGTGGGTGCTGCCATCGAGAATCTGCTCTTAGCCGCACACTCGCTCGGATACGGCGCCTGCTGGCTGCGGGTCCCGTTCATGGCGAAGGACGAACTGGAGAGCTTGCTTGAGGTCAGGCCTCCTCGCGAGCTGATCGCGCTTGTCCCGGTCGGGGTTCCCGCGCCTGAGGCCTCACCTCCACAGAGGGAGAGGAAGAGGATCGAGGAGATCACGACGTTCCTGTGAGGTTCATCTTCAACAGTTTTTCGATTTATCCATAGGGCACTCTCCAACGATTACCAAGAGTTGTCGGATCCCTCGAATGGTTTTGAATCAAGATGGAGCGCACTGTTTTCAAAAGGACTCGAACGCGACCTCACAAAGCGTGTTTCTGGCGCCGGGCGTCACCGGGATGCGGTCTTTGCGAGGTGGACGAGTTCATGTATATACGCTAATTGTTCACACAGGATGTTCGGAAGGTCCACGTCAACTGCACTACGCACGAGGTGACCTGTGAGGAGGCGGCGACCGTCTTGGTAGATCCCGCCGGGCTCGACCAGGAAGATCCGGAACATTCCAGACACGAGCGACGCTACAAGCACCTCGGCCGATCGGTTGGTGGCAGGAACTTGCTCCTCGTGTACACCGTGAGTAGAATGCCCCATCGCCAAGAGAGGACACGTATCATCAGTGCACGCCAAGCCTCCCACAAATAGCGCCGGCCTATGGCGGAGCGTCGCATTGACTTCAGGGGCATTCCGGAGTCCTCGGACGAGGCATTGCGGCGCGCACACCGCGTGGGACGCCCCACGACGGGCCGGGCGAGGCAACTCATCGCGATCCGTCTCGACCCCCGCCTCCTTGCCGAACTCCGGCAGTTAGCCGCGCGGCAGTGCAAGCCGTACCAGGCGCTCGTACACGAAATCCTCGAAGCAGCAGTAAAGAATGCCGCATAGTGGTGTTTGCATACTAGGACTCGCGCAGCGTGTTGAGTCTCTCCCGCCGGCGCCCACTTTCGATCCGACTCGGGAAGTAGTAGGGACTCAGACCAGCCAGCCTCGCTGTGACGCGCGTCTGATGTCGAGTCACCGTTCGCGTCAACGCGTCCGTGAATCCTGATACATCATTCCCGTCGCGGTGACCCGTCAATTGACACCGGGACATCTCTCCCATCCGCACCTGGCGCACGGCCGAATTCCACACCAAGGGACGCAGGCCGCATTGACAGGGCAAAATCCGTCATTTAACGTGCAACACGCGGTAGGTAGGGTGGCTCCGCGCCGAAGTGGTTGGAGTCCGCGCACGCCGGGCCGCCCAGCGAGACCGACGCCGCGCGACTGACAGATGGCTCCCTCGCCATCCCGACGGTCCCTTGGTTCGCCTGAGAACAACGAGCGGGCGACAGCACGGTGACTGGAGGGGACGGATGTCTGCACTATCGCGGCCTGCGTCGCAGTAGTCAAGCGCGGTGGCGATGTGCAGGTGGCGGATTTCTATGTGGTCTAGTTCGACTCTCGGGACAACGCGGTCGATGTGTTCCGGTGTCGACTTTTGGGCGGTCCGGAGAGCGACCCGGTACACCAACTGCGCGAGTGCGACGGATTGACGCCCCAGAAGGACCGTCGTGCATTAGCCGACCCCCGGGCGCAATAGCAGGAGGAGAGGCTCCCGCCAGGGGTTTGTCTATGCTATATACTTGCAATCCTCTTTCTTGACCAACGAGCGGAGACAGAGGCAGCATGCAGAAGCGACGGTCCATTTCTGCGGCGCGAAGAGCCATGGCCGCCAAGTCACGGTTGCGTGCTTCCCGTCGGCCTGCCCGCCGGCCGCGCGGGCGTCCGCGGCGGGTTTCTGTCGTGCGGCGAATCGCGCGGGCGGCGCGGCGGGTGCTTCTTGCCCTGTGGGGCCTGCCACTGACACTTCGGATCGTCGTCGGCGTCTTCCTCCTCCTTGCGGCGTGGGCAGGGGTCAATTTGGGATACCAGGTGCTCCGCAAGCCGACCGAACTCTTTTTTCCCGTGAGCGGTGCGCTCGCCAAGAGGCCGCCCGAGACGTGGCGGACCTACGGCCCGCTCTTCAACGAGCATGCGACCGCCGTCATCACGCCTGAGCTTCTTGCCGCGCTCGCCCAGATCGAAAGCAGCGGCAACCCCGTTGCGCGGACGTACTGGCGGTGGCGTCCGACGCAAAACCCGCTTGAGCTCTACCAACCGGCGTCGAGTGCGGTCGGCATGTACCAGATCACCGACGCGACGTTCCAGGAGGCGAAGCGCTACTGCATCCACGATCACGTGGTGGTCGAGGATGGCCCGTGGGACGACCCGCACTCCTGCTGGTTCAACAGCCTGTACACGCGGGTGGTGCCGAGCCACGCTATCGAATTGGCTGCGGCCATGCTGGACCGCGCCGTCGCCCGGACGCTGGCGAACCAGGGATTCACTGCGGCCACGCTCCAGCAGCAGCAGGATCTCGCCGCCGTGATCCATCTTTGCGGCGCGGGCGCGGGCGCCACCTACGCAAGGCGGGGCTTCCGCGTGGCCGCCGGCCAGCAGTGTGGCGACCACGACGTCCGTGCCTACCTCGCCCAGGTCAATGCGCTGAAGCGGCAGTTCGCCCGGCTTGCTGCTGGTTAACGCCCCTTCGGGAAGTAGTTGCAGAATGGGGATGACGCGCTCTGCGGCGCGTTATCGGGATGCACGCAGGAGTGTTGGCGGACCGACACCCATAGCACCTTCGTAGCGGGTCGCAGCTGGAGCGGAGGAGTCATGCGCGTACTCGGTGTGGTCCTCGTTGCGTGGGTGCTGTCGGCCTGCGCCGGCAAGACAGCGGACCCAGGCCTGGACGCCGAAGCCAAGTTGTTTCGCGCCCAGACGGACAAGGCATGCATGTATGTCCTGCCGTCGTCCCGAGTCTCCACGGTCACGATTTTCATGGATGAGCGGAAGGTTGGGACACTGGAAGCAGGGGACTATTTCCGCCTGGACGTCGCTCCAGGTACGCATGTGCTCTACGTCGCGCGCCCTAGCCCGTTGCCGACCTTCACCCGCGAGAAGCGCGACGATTTGAAGATTGAGGTGGAGGCAGGCCGCTGCTATTTTCTCCGCACGGCCTGGAGGGGCGTTGACGAAGTGCTGCACGAGTTCCGCCTCTACCTGGAGAGAATGCCCGACGACGAGGGGCGGCAGGCGGTCAACGTGCGCTGGCTCGTTCCGGCGGCAAAATAATCGCAGAAAACGCTACGCGGGCTGCCGGCGTTGACATGAGCCGTTGTCAAAGAATAGGTTGAGCGGAGACATTCCGAAACGGCATAAGGAGCCGTAACGAAATAGAGAGAGATGTATAGGTTATTTCGTAACGGCTCCTAATGTCGAGTAGCACGGACCGACCGAGCGCTGTTCCGTCGGACACTCTCTCGTATCACCCGCCCGAG
>Ga0079037_100002133_pt1 | contig 10706 bp, 8 predicted proteins | sample Mud3Dept4metaG_FD_71479 | JGI IMG/M metagenome (GOLD analysis project Ga0079037, IMG submission 71479) | Freshwater wetland microbial communities from Ohio, USA, analyzing the effect of biotic and abiotic controls - Mud 3 Core 4 Depth 4 metaG | ecosystem: Environmental > Aquatic > Freshwater >... | reverse complement strand
CGTACATCCGCAGAGCATCGTGCATTCGATGGTGGAGTACGTGGACGGCTCGATCCTGGCCCAGCTCGGCAACCCCGACATGCGTACCCCGATCGCGCACGCCCTCGGCTGGCCGGAGCGCATCGTATCCGGTGTACAATTCCTCGATTTGGTGGCCGCGGCGCGGCTCGATTTCGAGGCGCCCGATCTCGTGCGCTTCCCGGCCCTGCGCCTCGCGCGGGCGGCGGCGGAGGCGGGTGGCACTGCGCCGGCGGCGCTGAACGCAGCGAACGAGGTGGCGGTGGCGGCCTTCCTGGAAGGCCGGCTCGGGTTCCTCGGCATCCCGCGGGTGATCGAGGCGGTGCTCGAGCGGCACGAGCACCGGCCGGCCGGCGCGCTGGCGGCGGTGCTCGAGGCCGACCGCTGGGCCCGTGAAGTGGCGGAGAAAATGCTGGCCGGACCGGCCGTGGCAGGGGCATGACCATACTGAGCTACGTGGCTGCGTTTCTCGTCGCGATCGGCGTGCTGGTCGCGGTGCACGAGTATGGTCATTTCTGGATGGCCCGCCGCCTCGGCATCCGGGTGCTGCGCTTCTCCATCGGCTTCGGCAAGTCGCTGTGGGAACGCAAGGGCGCCGACGGCACCGAGTACGCGCTGGCCGCCATCCCGCTCGGCGGGTACGTGAAGCTCCTCGACGAGCGCGAAGGCCCGGTCGATCCGGCGCTCGCCTCGCAGGCCTACAACCGCAAGTCGCCCTGGGCGCGGATCGCCGTGCTGCTCGCGGGTCCGCTGGCCAATTTCCTGTTCGCGGTCGTCGCCTACTGGGTGCTGTTCGTGGCTGGCATCCCGGCGCTCAAGCCCGTGCTCGGCGAGGTCGAGCCCGACTCGGTGGCGGCCCGGGCCGGTCTGCACCCGGGTGACGAGATCGTGGCCGTGGGTACCCGCGAGACGGGCACCCGCGAGGCTGCGGTGCTCGCCCTGCTCGACGAGCTGATGGACGGCCGCCCGATCGAGCTCGACCTGCGCGACGAGCGGGGCGACACGCGCCGCACCGCGTTGCAGGTCGAGGGCGACCGGCGCGCGCTCACCGAGCCCGGCGCGCTGTTGCCCGGCCTCGGTTTTGATTTCTGGTACCCGGTGGTGCCGGCGCGCGTCGGCAAGATCATGCCCGGCAGCCCGGCCGAGCGGGCCGGACTGCTCGAAGGCGATCACATCCTGGCCGTCGACGGGTCGGCGGTGGCCGATTTCCCGGCGCTCGTCGCAGTGGTCCAGCCGAAGCCGGGGGCCACGCTCGAATTCACGGTGGAGCGGGCCGGGCAGTCGTTGCTGGTGCCCATCGAGGTCGAGGCGCAGCGCGACGGCGAGCGCCTCGTCGGGCGCATCGGCGTGCAGCCGGCGGCGCCCGGCGATCTGCCGCCGGGAATGCGCACACTGGAGCGCCACGGGCCGCTGGCCGCGCTGGGATACGCCACCGCGAAGACCTGGGACATGTCGGTGCTCACGGTGCGCATGCTGTGGAACGTCGCCACCGGCGACGTCTCGGTCAAGAACCTGAGCGGGCCGATCAACATCGCGGAATACGCCGGTTTCTCCGCGCGACAGGGCATACTTGCGTTCCTGTCCTTCCTGGCCATCGTGAGCGTGAGCCTGTTCGTGCTGAACCTGCTACCCATTCCCATCCTCGACGGCGGCCAGATCGTCTACCAGGTCGCGGAGCTCGCCAAGGGCAGCCCGCTTTCCGAGCGCGCCCAGGCCGTGGGCCAGCAGGTCGGCCTGCTGCTGCTGCTGGTGCTGATGAGCTTTGCCTTCTATAACGACCTGTCGCGGTTGTTCAGCTGAGCGCCCCATGCGACGACTGAAGTACCTGGCCGCGCTGCCGGTCCTGTTCGCCGTACCCGCGGTGCTGGCCCAGTCCGCCCCCGGCTCGTTCACGGTGGGCGACATCCGGATCGAGGGCCTGCAGCGCATCAGCGAGGGCACGGTCTTCAACTACCTGCCGGTCAACATCGGCGACCGCTTCGACGCGCGCCGCGCCGAGGAGTCGCTGCGCGCGCTGTACGCCACGGGATTCTTCCGCGACGTCGAGCTGCGCCGCGACGGCGGCACGCTGATCGTGGTCGTGCTCGAGCGCCCGTCGATCGAGAGCTTCACGATCGAGGGCAACAAGGACATCAAGACCGAGGATCTCGAGAAGTCGCTGCGCAACGTGGGCCTCGCGCGCGGCAAGACCTTCAACCAGTCGACGCTCGACGACGTGAAACGCTTCCTGACGGACCAGTACTACTCGCGCGGCAAGTACGGCGTCAAGGTGGACACGACGGTCACCGAGATGCCGGACAACCGGGTGCGCATCGCCATCAACGTCGTCGAGGGCAAGCGCTCGAAGATCCGCCAGATCAACATCGTCGGCAACGAAGCGTTCGACGACGAGGAGCTGCTCGACGGCCTCAAGCTGCGCACCCCGAACTGGCTGTCGTGGTACCGCCAGGACGACCGCTATTCGCGCGAGGAGCTGTCGGGCGACATTGAGAAACTCAAGTCGTTCTACCTCGATCGTGGCTACGCCAACTTCGACGTCGAGTCGACCCAGGTGGCGATCGCGCCCGACCGCGAGGACATTTTCATCACGCTGAACGTCAAGGAAGGCGAGGTCTACCGCATTTCCGACGTCAAGATCGCGGGCAACCTGGTGGTGCCGGAGGAGGAGCTGCGCGGGCTGGTGCAGGTGCGCCGCGGCGACATCTACTCGCAGCGCATGCTCACCTCGACCACCGAGTTCATGAAAATGCGCCTCGGGCTCGACGGGTACGCGTTCGCCAAGGTCGACCCGGTGCCGCAGGAGGATCCCGAGACCAAGGAGATCGCGATCACCTTCCTCGTCGATCCGGGCAACCGCGCTTACGTGCGGCGCATCAACTTCAACGGCACCACCAGCATCAACGACGAGGTGCTGCGCCGCGAGATGCGCCAGATGGAGGGCGGCTTCCTGTCGAACGCGGCGGTGGATCGTTCCAAGCTGCGCCTGCAGCGCCTGCCGTACATCGAGAAAGTCGAGGTCGAGACCGTGCCGGTGCCGGGCTCGCCCGACCTGGTGGACGTCGAGTTCGAGATCAAGGAAGGCCTGCCCGGCCAGTTCAGCGGCGGCATCGGCTACTCCGAATCGCAGTCGGTGCTGCTGAACGGCAGCTTCGTGCACAGCAACTTCATGGGCACCGGCAATCGCGTCGCCGCGGAGCTGAACGCGGGCCAGTACGCGCAGATCTACAGCCTGTCGCACACGGACCCGTACACCACGGTGGATGGCGTGTCGCGCACGGTCTCGGCCGTGTACCGCAGTGCCACGCAGTTCACCAGCGCGTCGTCCGACTTCGAGACCGACACCGGCACGCTCGCAGTCGACTATGGCTGGCCGATCTCGGAGTTCCAGTCGGTGCGCGTCGGCCTCGCGGTGCAGCGCTCCGACCTGCTCACCGACCCGAACGGCAGCGCCCAGGAGGCGAGCCGCTGGGTGCAGAACAACGGCGACACCTACTCCAGGAACGCGCTGTTCGGGGTGCCTCCGGTGTCGTACCTCTACTACGGCACGAAGTTCGACACCTTCTCGCTCAACCTGGGCTGGGGCTTCGACTCGCGCAACCGCGCGCTGTTCGCCGACCGCGGCGCGCGTCACCGCTTGAACGTGAGCTACACGCTGCCCGGCAGCGACGTCGAGTTCTACACGGTCAACTACGACTACCTGCAGTTCGTCCCGATCAACAAGTGGTTCACGCTGCTGTTCAACATGGACCTCGGCTACGGCTTCGACCTCGGCGACACCACCGAGATCCCGCCGTACCGCCGCTACTTCGCCGGCGGCCCGGAGAGCGTGCGCGGTTACCGGGAGAGCCGGCTCGGCCCGAAGGACTCCTTCGGCAACCCGTACGGCGGCAACATGCGCATCGCGGGCCAGCTCGAGCTGCTGCTGCCCATGCCCGAGAAGTTCCGCAACAGCGCGCGCTTCAGCCTGTTCCTGGACGCGGGCAACGTGTTCTCGACCGATACCACCACCTACGTCGGCCGCGACCGCGTCACCCCGGTCGAATACGACTTCGACCTCAATGAGATAAAATACTCGACCGGCGTGGCCGTGCAGTGGCTCGCTCCGCTCGGCGTGTTCCGGTTCAGCTATGCGGTCCCGCTCAACGACGAGAAGGCCTCGGGCGTGGAATACGGCGACGAGACCGAAGGTTTCCAATTCTCCATCGGACAGGCTTTCTGAGGTATCCCGCTCCATGCGCATCAAGTTCGTGACCCTGGCCCTGCTCGTATCCGCCGCCGTGGCACTCCCCGTCGGGGCGGCCAACGCCCAGGCCAAGATCGGTGTCGTCAACGTCGCCCGCCTGCTGCAGGAGGCCCCGCAGGCCCAGGCCGCTTCGCAGGCACTCGAGAACGAGTTCGCCGCGCGCCGCCGGGACCTCGAGAACCAGCAGAAGGACCTCAAGGCCCGCGAGGACAAGCTCGCGAAGGACGGCGCCGTGATGGCGGAGGCCGAGCGCCGCAACGCCGAGAAGGCCCTGCGTGACGGCCAGCGCGAGCTGGCCCGCAAGCAGAACGAGTTCCTCGAGGACCTGAACGTGCGCCGCAACGAGGCGCTCGGCCAGCTGCAGCGCACCGTGCTGCAGGAAGTGCAGACCTACGCCCGCAGCGCGGGCTTCGACGTCGTGGTCGCCGACGCGCTCTACGCCAGCCAGTCGGTGGACATCACCAGCCAGGTGCTGGCGGCACTGCAGGCCCGCAAGGCCCCGGCCCCGGCCGCGAAGCCCTGAGGCAGCGGACGGGCCTGGAGCGGCCATGGCGTTGCGGCTCGCCGAGCTGGCCGTCCGCTTCGGCTGCGAACTGCAGGGGGATCCCGACGCGCTGATCGAGCGCGTCGCGTCGCTGCAGGAGGCGGGCACGGGCTCGCTCGCGTTCCTGGCCAACCCGCGCTATCGGCGCTACCTCGCCGGCACGCGGGCCACGGCGGTCGTGCTCGACGCGGCCTCCGCGGCCGAGTGCCCGGTGGCCGCCCTCGTCGCCGGCAATCCTTACGCCACCTACGCGCGCATCGCGCAGCTGCTGCATCCGGCGGCGCCGGTCGCAGGAGGACGCCACCCGTCCGCCGTCGTCGAGGCGGGCGCGCAGGTGGACGCGAGCGCCTGGGTCGGTGCGCTCGCCTACGTCGCGGCAGGCGCAACGATCGGTCCGCGCAGCTTCATCGGTCCTGGCTCGGTGGTGCTCGCGGGCGCACGGGTCGGTGCCGACACGCGACTCGTCGCGCGCGTCACCCTCTGCGAAGGCGCGCGCATCGGCGAGCGTTGCCTGCTGTACCCGGGGTGCGTCATCGGTGCCGACGGTTTCGGCCAGGCGCCCGACGCGGGCACGTACGTCAAGGTGCCCCAGCTGGGTTCGGTGGTGCTGGGCGACGACGTCGAGGTGGGGTCCAATACCACGATCGATCGCGGCGCGATCGGCGACACGGTGATCGGTGACGGCGTGAAGATCGACAACCAGGTGCAGATCGGGCACAACGTGCGGGTCGGCGAGCACACGGTCATCGCCGGCTGTGCGGGCATCTCGGGCAGTGCTGTGATCGGCCGGCGCTGCATGATCGGTGGCATGGTCGGCGTCGTGGGCCACCTCGAGATCTGCGACGACGTCGCGCTCACCGGCCGCACCATGGTGAGCAGCTCGATCCGCCAGCCGGGCGTGTATTCGAGCGCGCTGCACGCGGACGAGGCGAGGCGTTTCCGTCGCAATGCTGCGCGCTTCCAGCAACTCGACGAGCTGGCGCGCCGCGTGCGCCGGCTCGAGGGCGCCGCCGGCACGCAGGGAGAGGACGATGAGTGACGCAAGGGGTGGGTTCGGCATCGACGAGGTCATGCGGCGCCTGCCGCACCGCTACCCGATGCTGCTCGTGGACCGGGTGCTCGAGTGCGAGGCGGGCAGCCGCATCGTCGCGCTCAAGAACGTGACGGCCAACGAGCAGTTCTTCGTCGGCCACTTCCCGGGGCGGCCGGTGATGCCGGGCGTGATCATGCTCGAGGCGCTGGCGCAGGCCGCCGGCATCCTCTGCTTCGTCACGGCCGGCATCTACCCGGACGAGAACGTGAAGTTCTATTTCGCCGGCATCGACAAGGCGCGCTTCCGCCGCCCGATCGTGCCCGGCGACCAGCTCGTGCTGCGGGCGACGCTCGAGCGGCGCATCCGTACGATCTGGAAATTCGCGACGGTCGCGGAGGTGGCGGGCGAGGAGGCCTGCTCCGCCGAGATGATGGTGATGCCGGGCTGAGGGGCCCGCGTCCGGCGCAGACTGGGGAGGCGAAGATGGCAGTCAACATTCACCCGACGGCGCAGGTCGCCCCGGGGGCGGAACTCGACGATGGCGTCGAGGTGGGTGCCTACGCGGTGATCGGGCCCGACGTACAGGTCGGCGCGAACACCCGGGTGGGACCGCACGCCGTCATCCAGGGTCCCGCGCGCATCGGCTGCGACAACGTGATCTTCCAGTTCGCCTCGGTGGGCTCGGCGCCGCAGGACAAGAAGTACAAGGGCGAACCGACCCGCCTCGAGGTGGGCGACCGCAACGTGATCCGCGAGTGCGTCACCTTGAACCGCGGCACCACCAAGGACCAGGGCGTCACGCGCATCGGCCACGACAACCTGTTCATGGCCTACGCGCACGTCGCCCACGACTGCCAGGTCGGCAACCAGTGCGTGCTCGCCAACAACGCCACGCTCGGTGGCCACGTGCACCTGGGTGACTGGGTGATCATGGGCGGCCTGTCCGCGATCCACCAGTTCTGCAAGGTCGGCGCGCACGCGTTCATTGCGAACAATGCCGCGGTGACCCGCGACGTGCCGCCCTACGTGATGACGGTGGGCCAGCCGGCCGCCGCGCACAGCGTGAATTCCGAGGGCCTGAAGCGCCGCGGTTTTTCGCCCGAGCAGGTCCGCAACATCCGCAACGCGTTCCGCCTGTTGTACCGCTCCGGGCTCAAGCTCGCCGACGCGACGGCGCAGCTCGAGGCACTCGCCCGCGAGCAGCCCGAGCTCAAGCTGATCGTCGAGTTCCTGCCGACGTCCACGCGCAGCATCGTGCGCTGAGCGGCGCGGCAGGTCCCGTGGCAGGCGAGGAGGGCGCGCTCACGTTCGGCCTGGTGGCCGGCGAGGCCTCCGGGGACAACCTCGGCGGGCCGCTGGTCCGCGCGCTGGCGGCCCGTGCCCCGGGAGCCCGTTTCGTCGGCGTCGCGGGACCGCGCATGAGCGAGGCCGGTTGCGAGCCCTGGTACCCGTCAGAGGCCCTCGCCGTGATGGGGCTCGCCGAGATCCTGCGCCACCTGCCGCGCCTGCTCGGGCTGCGTCGCGAGCTGCTCGGGCGCCTCGCTGCGGCCGAGCCCGATGCATTCATCGGCATCGACGCCCCCGAGTTCAACCTGCGCGTGGCGCGCGCGCTCAAGGCGCGCGGCATCCCCACGGTGCAGTACGTGAGCCCGCAGGTCTGGGCCTGGCGGCAGGGCCGCGTGCACTCGATCGGACAGGCGGTCGACCTGGTGCTGTGCGTGCTGCCGTTCGAGACTGCGTTCTACGAATCGCACGCGGTGCGCGCCGTGTTCGTCGGGCACCCGCTCGCCGATCGCGTGCCGCTCGTGTCGGACCCGCTGCCGGCGCGTGCCGCGCTCGGCTTGCCGGCCGCGGCGCCCGTCGTTGCGGTCCTCCCCGGCAGCCGGCGTGGCGAGGTGCACCGGCTCGGGCCGCCCTTTGCCGCCACCATTGCCTGGCTGGCAGAGCGGCGGCCGGGCCTCACGTTCGTCGCGCCCATGGCCAGCACGGCAGCGCGCACGGGCTTCGAGCAGGCGCTGCGCGAGCACGCGCGCGGCGTGCACGTGCACCTGGTCGACGGGCGCGCGCAGGAGGCCCTCGCTGCCAGCGACGCCGTGCTGGTCACCTCCGGGACGGCCACGCTCGAGACGGCGCTCGTCAAGCGGCCGATGGTCGTGGCCTATCGCGTCGCGCCGTTCACGAGCTGGTTGCTGCGCAGCATGAAGCTGGTGAAGACCGAGTTCTTCTCGCAGCCGAACCTGCTTGCCGGGCGAGCGCTCGTCCCCGAATTCTTCCAGGAGCAGGTGCGGCCCGAGGTGCTCGGCCCGGCGGTGCTCGGGCAACTCGAGCGCCCCGACCGGGCGTCGCTGATCGACGCGTTCACCGGGATCCACCACGCCCTGCGGCGCAATGCCAGCGAGCGGGCGGCCGAGGCAGTCCTCGAGCTGGTGGCCGCGCACCGGACGGGGCGATGAGGCGCCGCGTGGCGGCGGGTCAGGCGGCGTTCGACTGGCGGCGTCCGGGGCCCACGGCGGGCGTGGATGAGGCGGGCCGCGGGCCGCTGGCCGGCCCGGTCGCGGCGGCGGCGGTGATCCTCGATCCGCAGCGCCCCATCGAGGGGCTGGCCGACTCCAAGGTCCTCGCTCCCGCGCGACGGGAGGCGCTCGCGGTCGAGATCCGCGCGCGCAGCGTCGCGTGGAGCCTCGGCTGGGCCGGGCCGGCCGAGATCGACGAGCTCAACATCCTGCAGGCGACCTTCCTCGCCATGCGGCGGGCCCTCGCAGCCCTGGGCACCGCGCCTGCCCACGTGGTCGTGGACGGCAACCGGGTGCCGTCGCTGGCCGGACTCGACTTCGACTGCACGATCGAGGCCATCGTTGCGGGCGACGCCACCGTCCCGAGCATCAGTGCGGCCTCGATCCTCGCCAAGTGCGCGCGAGATGCCCACATGATCGAGCTCGATGCCCGCTATCCCGGCTACGGGTTCGCGGTCCACAAGGGCTACCCGACCGCGGCGCACGTCGCTGCGCTGCGCAGCCTCGGGCCGTCAGCGGTGCACCGCCGGAGCTACGCCCCGGTACAATTTTGCCTTTCCCCCGACCGAGCCTGATCCCCGTCGCCGATGACCCGCTTCGTCCACCTCCACGTGCACACCGAGTACTCGCTGGTCGACGGCGTGGTGCGCATCGACAGCGAGCGAAAGGACGATGGCACGCTGCTCCGCGAGGGCCTGGTGGACGCCTGCGTGCGGCTCGGCATGCCGGCGGTGGCCGTGACCGACCAGGGCAACCTGTTCGCGCTGGTGAAGTTCTACAAGGCGGCGCTCGCCAGGGGCGTCAAGCCGCTGGTCGGCGTGGACCTGTGGCTGCGCGAGGAGGGTGAGCGCGTCGAGCCGTCACGGCTGGTGCTGCTGTGCCAGGACGCGCGCGGCTACGCGAATCTCACGCGCCTGGTGAGCCGCGCCTACCTCGAAGGCCAGGGCAAGCACGGCCCCACGGTGGCGCGCGACTGGCTCGACCGCGACAGCACTGCGGGGCTCGTGGCGCTGTCCGGCGCGCGCGAAGGCGACGTCGGCCGGGCGCTGCTGGCCGGTCGCGACGACGAGGCAGCGCGCGCGCTCGACGATTGGCTGAAGCTCTTCGGCGACCGTTACTACCTCGAGCTCACCCGTACCGGACGGGCGGGCGAGGAGGACTGCATCGCCGGGTCGCTCGCGCTCGCGGTGAAGCACGGTGTGCCGGTGGTCGCGACCAACGACGTCCGCTTCGTGCGCCGCGACGACTTCGAGTCGCACGAGGCGCGCGTGTGCATACACGAGGGCACGCTGCTCGCCGACGCTGCCCGGCCGCGCCGCTTCAGCGAGGAGCAGTTCCTGCGCTCGCCGGAGGAAATGGCGAAGCTGTTCGCCGACCTGCCCGAGGCGCTCGACAACTCGTACGAGCTCGCGCGGCGCCTCAATCTCGAGGTGAAGCTCGGCAAGCCGTCGCTGCCGGCCTATCCGGTACCGGCCGGCCGCACGACCGAGGACCACCTGCGCGAGGAATCGCGGGCCGGCCTCGAGGCCCGCCTGGTGCAGCTCGCCGCCGCGCCGGGTGGCCTCGCGGACCGCGCGCCCTACGACGAGCGGCTCGCCAGCGAGCTCGACGTCATCTGCCAGATGGGGTTCGCGGGGTACTTCCTGATCGTCGCTGACTTCATCCGCTGGGCGCGCGAGAACGGCGTGCCCGTGGGGCCGGGCCGCGGCTCGGGCGCGGGCTCGCTGGTGGCCTACGTGCTCGGCATCACCGACCTCGACCCGTTGCGCTACGACCTGCTGTTCGAGCGTTTCCTCAATCCCGAACGCGTGTCGATGCCCGACTTTGACGTGGACTTCTGCATGGAAGGGCGCGACCGGGTGATCGAGTATGTCGCCGACCGTTACGGCCGCGAGCGCGTCTCGCAGATCATCACCTACGGCACGATGGCCGCGAAGGCCGTGGTGCGCGACGTGGCGCGCGTGCTGGGCCACAGCTACGGCTTTGCCGACAGCATCGCCAAGCTGATCCCCTTCGAGCTCGGCATCACGCTCGACGACGCGCTCGCCAAGGAGGAGGAGCTGCGCAGGCGCTACAAGGCCGAGGACGAGGTGCGCGAGGTGATCGACCTGGCGCGCTCGCTCGAGGGCCTGGTGCGCAATGCGGGAACGCACGCCGGTGGCGTGGTGATCGCGCCGTCCGTGCTCACCGATTTTGCGCCGCTCTACTGCGAAGCGGGCGGCACGACCGTGGTCACGCAGTTCGACAAGGACGACGTCGAGGCCGCGGGCCTCGTCAAGTTCGACTTCCTCGGGCTGCGCACGCTCACGATCATCGACTGGGCGCTCGGCACCATCAACGCGCAGCGCCGGGCGG
>Ga0079037_100002132_pt1 | contig 10707 bp, 11 predicted proteins | sample Mud3Dept4metaG_FD_71479 | JGI IMG/M metagenome (GOLD analysis project Ga0079037, IMG submission 71479) | Freshwater wetland microbial communities from Ohio, USA, analyzing the effect of biotic and abiotic controls - Mud 3 Core 4 Depth 4 metaG | ecosystem: Environmental > Aquatic > Freshwater >... | reverse complement strand
ACACCGAGATCGAGTTGATAGAAGGGATGGAGACGGCGGATGCGATGAGGCGCGAAAAGAAGGAAGAAAAGAAGATTCTATGAACATCAAACCCCTCGGTGTTCTATTTCTGGGGCTCGCTAGATAGATTCCATCACCCGTGGAGAATCGCCACGGGTACCCGGCGACGCGGACCGCCGCTCCTTGACAATCCTGAGAAAACAGGCGAAATTAGGAAAGTTACCTACCTCACCCTTCCCCACCAACGGGGAGGAGCGGCAGGGAATGAAAAATTTTACGAGTCAGGAAGAAGAATTCATTGAAAGCTCTGGTCACCGGAGGCACAGGATTTATCGGAAGCCATTTGACAGAGGCGCTTATTCAAAAAGGAGTGCAAGTTCGCTGTCTCCTTCGAAAGACCAGCGATGTGAAGTGGCTGAAAGGTTTTCCTATCGATTTCGTTCCTGGCGATTGTAATGACAGGACCTCTTTGGAAGAGGCAGTAAGGGGTGTCGATTGGGTGTTCCATGCGGCAGGGGTGACCAAGGCGATCAAAGAGGAAACCTATTTTGAGGTAAACAGCCTTGGAACAGAAAATCTGATCCATGCTTGTCTCGAAAATAATCCTCGTCTTCAAAAATTCATCTATATTTCCAGCCAGGCAGCGGCAGGGCCAAGCAAAAATGGCAGCTACAAGAAGGAGCTAGACCCCTGCGACCCGGTTTCCTTTTATGGCCGTAGCAAGCGGATGGGAGAGGAATCGGTTCTCGCCCATGTCCATGAACTTCCAGCTCTCATTCTTCGGCCTTGTGCTGTCTACGGGCCAAGGGATAAAGACCTCTTTGCCTTATTCAAATGCCTCTCCAGAGGGATCAAGCCCTGTTTTACAGGTCCGCACCAACGTCTTAGCCTCTGTTATGTGCAGGACATTGTCCGGGGAATTCTGTTGGCCGTTGAGACTCAGGCAAAGAGTGGAGAGATCTTTTTCCTCTCTGACGGCCATGACTACCGGATGGAGGAGATCGGTGATATTCTTGCACACGCAATGGGGATAACTGCTTTACGCATCCGTGTTCCCAGACGGATGGTAAGGGGTATCGCCTGTTTTTCGGAATATCTTTCTAAATTGTCTGGAAGGCCTTTTCTCCTTAACAAAGATAAAGCAGAAGAAATAGTCCAAAAAGAATGGGTGTGCGACATCACAAGAGCCAAAACCCTCTTAGGCTTTGAACCAATGGTTCCACTCCCGGAGGGCGCCAGATTAACCGTTGAATGGTACAAGAAAGAAAGATGGTTATAACGTAAGAGCGAGGTGGTCTATGGATATCTTTGGAAAGTGCGCAGAAGCTGCGAAGTATGAATCCGGATTGAAGGAAAGCGGCCATTATTTCTTATTTCGGAAGCTCGAATCACCTCAGGATTCTGAGGTGGTGGTTGACGGGAAGAGGGTGATCATGATCGGTTCCAACAATTACCTTGGACTCACCAACCACCCCCGAGTGAAGGAAGCAGCGATCAAAGCCATTGAGAAATATGGCACCGGCTGTGCCGGTTCACGGTTTCTAAATGGCAATCTTGATATCCACGAAGAACTGGAAGAAAAGTTGGCGAGGTTCTTGCGGAAGGAAGCTGCTCTGGTCTTCGCAACCGGCTACCAAACCAATTTGGGAGCGATCTCTGCTCTTGTGGGCCGGAACGATGTCGCTATTATCGATATGTACGACCATGCAAGCATCGTGGACGGCTGTCGCCTTTCCTTCGGCGAGGTCAAGAAATGCCGGCATAACGACACGGACGCTCTCGAAAGAGCTCTCGAAGGAACCAAGGAGAAAGACAAACTGATTATCGTCGATGGCGTCTTCAGCATGGAAGGGGATATTGCTGATCTCCCTGCCATTGTGAAACTGGCCAGGGCCTATGGGGCGAGGATCATGCTGGATGACGCCCACGCCGTCGGCGTTCTTGGAGATGGAGGACGGGGAACGGCGGAGCATTTTGGCCTGGAAAGTGAAATAGATCTTATCATGGGAACTCACAGCAAATCCCTTGCTGCAATCGGCGGCTTTATCGCAGGGCCGGCAGATGTGATAAGCTGGGTCAAACACCTTGCCCGCTCGATGATGTTCAGCGCCAGTCTCCCCCCATCCCTGGTGGCATCGGTGAGTACCGCTTTGGACATCATTAAAGAAGAGCCCGAATTAAGAGCCCGGCTTTGGAGAAATACGCACAAGATGCTGAAAGGATATAAAACGCTCGGGTATGATACGGGAACGAGCGAAACCCCGATCATTCCCGTCGTTATTAAGAACACCATGAAAACGTACGAGATGTGCAGGCTCCTCTTCGAAAACGGAGTCTTTGTCAATGCGGTCACTAGCCCTGCAGTCCCGGAAGGACGAGAACTTCTCAGGACAAGTTACATGGCGACCCATACGGAGGAACAGTTGGATAAGGTCCTCAGTACCTTCGAAAAGGTGGGAAAACAGGTGGGAGTGATCTGACGGAAACCGACGACACGGCGACATACCCGGGCATAGGAAGGCGGGCTGGCTGCGAGCTTATACCAAGTTGCATTCAAAAATAGAGCAAGGCGACCAGGAGGATAGCGAGGCGATATCAATCGTCTTAGCGGGGCACCCCGACCCCCCCCAGACTCACCTTCCGTGGGTCGCAGGGAGTCGTGCCGACGCACACCCGCAGACGGGTGCCCGGAAGCTATATGAATGAAGGCAACTTGGTATTAAATGCAACGGACAGGATAACTATACTCTATAACTTCATCCTGGTTGTTTTCGTTTTTATTTTCAGAGCAAAGATCGCAGCATACCCGTACCATCTCGCCTTTAACCTCTCAGTCATCCTTATAGTCCTTTTATTAAGCTTCAGGAGGAGGAGCAATTTGTTGGTCTGCAAGGTGAGCCTGTGGTATCCATTCGTCCTATTCGCTCTACTTTACTATCAGACCGGGTTGATCAACAGGGTTGTCGTACCCCAGTTCCTTGATGGCTTTTTTATGAATCTGGATGTCTGGATCTTCGGCGAATTTCCCGCCTTTTTCCTCCGCGGGAAACAGGGGAATCCATTCCTCGACGAGTTTTTCCACTTTTTTTACTTTAGCTATTATTGGGTAATTCCTCTGACCGGCATTTTGCTGTTCCGCAAAGATACAAAGCTCTTCGAGAGCTTCGTTTTCCAGCTTTCCTCCTTGTTCTACCTCTGTTTCGCCATCTTCATACTCCTGCCGGTTGAGGGACCGATAGCATTGCGAAATGAATATTATCATCAAGGCGGCCCGTTTCAGACAATCGTCGATTTTATTTGGGCCGGGGGAGAAATTCCTGGCGCAGCCTTTCCAAGTTCCCACGTAGCAGCGACGTTTCTTGCAGCGTGGTGGGGGAGCACGCATTTTAAAAGGATGAAAATCCCTTACTGGTTGGCCTGTCTGTTCCTGTCAATTGCCACTGTCTACTGCATGTTTCATTATGCCGTCGATGTTGTTGCAGGGCTGCTCCTCGGGGCTCTCGCAGTGCTTACGTTTAACCGGACAGGCGTAAAGCGTGTTGATACCTTTACCGATCGCTAACCGTCTTCGCGAAAGAAATACAAAACAGAAGCCAGGCAAATCCTGTTGCATACCCTGCGAGGACATCTGAAAGCCAATGAACGCCCAGATAGACGCGACTAAAACCTATGAGGAGGATCAGGAGGGCTAGCAAAGCAGTCACTATCCATTTTACTGCCGCATTATTGATAAAGCGAAAGGTCAAGTATATGCAGAAACCATAGATCACGATAGCGGAAAAGACGTGACCGCTCGGAAAACTGGAGCCAAAGACGAACATCTCCGTTTCTGGCCGAGGTCTTTGAAAAATAACCTTGAGGATATTGAGCACAGCCTGTCCAATGGCGACGGCAAGAAAAAGAGCCAGGAGCCTCCACCAGTTCTTTCTGATGAAAAGGATTGCGCCGACTATTACGGCCACCATTACGACCAGGTAAATGCTGCCAAGATGGGTTATAGTCCCCAAGAACGCAGTTAATCCAGGATTTGCCACTTTGATCGCATATGCGTTGATCTTGAGATCAAGATGGAAAAGCGTTCCCTTCTCAGATAAGGAATCGACGATGGCTGCGAAGGAAAGAACACTGAGGGCGAAGCACGCCACGCCCACAGTGAGGCCTAGTCCATGCCACTTGCCTGCCCGAAATCTGTTGTTTATGAAACCCCATGCCTTAGTCATTTCAAGGGCCTGCTATAGGGGCGGCTACTTCGGCACCATCTTTTCGCGGCGTTTTTCCCCCGTCTGCAGGTCTTTCCCATACACCTCGATATAATGGACTTTGGGCCCCGTGAGCCGGTCGGAGGCGTTGATGTACAGCTTCTCTAAGACGGCCGGCCGGCCGTCGATAACCGCCTCGGCGCGGACGGCGTCCTTCTCCGCCTTCACGATGATCTGCTTCTCGGGGGCGGCCACCAGGGTCATTGTATAGCCGTTTACCGACGAGTCCGACTTGACGGTAAAACCGTAGGCCTTTTTCTTCTCTATCCAGCTGAGTTCCTCACGGCGACCGTCCTCGGCGAGCACGACCCAGTAGGCGATCACCGGCTCCTTGGGATCCAGTTTACCGTCGGCGGTGAGTCGGGCGTCGTAATGCACGACGTTGGCGTTCTTACTCCGCTCGATGATGAACAGCGGCGAAGTTTTTGTCTGGGCCGCGGCCGGCCCAACCAGCAGCGCCAGAACGGCGAACCACCACAGTGTTTTTTTCATGGGATCTCCTCTGGATACGGGTTTCACTGCAGCCCACATATGCGGCTGGTCTGCCCCCACCCATTGTACCAGTTCCAGGGTCTGACTACCTCCCCTTTCTTGACGCCCTGTGAGGAGGTTCTGTAAGGAGGTGCTATCGTGTCCGGCGCAGGCGGTTTCCACCCGTGAGTACTGTGCAGGCCGATGGTATTGCCCTTCATCCGTTAACTTGAGATTTTGAGCATTTCTACGTATAGTATTTTACAGCAAGCTTGATACGGGAGGAAGAAACTCTGTCTACAACATTCGAAAGACTACAGCAACTTTTCGTAGCCCACTTTGATTACAACATTGAAGAACTTACGCCCACGACGACGCTCGAGAATTTAGGCCTCGATTCTCTCGATATCATCGAATTCATGTTTGATATTGAAAATGAATTCAATATTAGAATTCCTGACCGGGAGTTTAAGGTAACAACGATACAGGACATGGTAGATGCTCTCGACCGGTTCATCTCGGAACAAGACTCGGAACAAGATATCGGGTCTTCGATTCATGAGTGAACTCACTATGAATTATTTATGAAGCGAAGAGTTGCCGTCACAGGGCTGGGCATTATTTCCCCTTGTGGCAATACTATCGATGATTTCTCATCCAATCTCATGGCCGGCAAGTCTGGGGTCAGAAGAATCTCCTCAGCCTATTCAAGCCTGCTTTCAGTAAAGATTGCCGCTGAAGTCGATTTTAGTCCTCTCGATTATTTCATTAAGAAACAATTGTCCGGTATGGACCGTGTCAGCCAATTCGCTTTAGCTGCCGCCTCTCAGGCCTGGAAAGATTCGGAACTGTCTCTCGATGCGAAGGAGAAAGAGCGAGCGGGAGTATATATGGGTTGCGGTATGGGTGGGGGAAATGCCATAGAGGATTTATACGATCAACTATTCAAGCATAACGCCGACAGGGTAAAACCACTCACGGTGCTCATGGTGATGAATAACGCTTCCGCCTCCCATATATCGATAGAGTATGGCCTCTCAGGGCCCTGTTTGACACTATCCACTGCCTGTGCTTCCTCGGCTAACGCTATCGGGGAGGCTTTCCGGCAAATCAGAGATGGATATGCTGACGTGATGCTCGCAGGAGGGGCCGAGGCCTTTTTGACCTATGGAGGTTTCCGAAGCTGGGAAGCTCTCAGGATACTCGCTGCCGAAGACCCTGGAGACCCTTCAAAATCCTGTAAGCCATTCTCCAAGAACCGTACCGGTTTAGTACTGGGTGAAGGCGCCGCCATGGTGGTGCTTGAGGAGATGGAAAGGGCGGTAAGGCGGGGAGCACCGGTTTACGCAGAGCTTATCGGCTATGGTTCCACGTCCGATGCCGGTCATATTACAAGACCCTCTCTCGAAGGGCAGGCACGAGCGATGGCGGAAGCACTCAAGGATGCAGGCTTATTGCCAGAAGATATAGACTACATCAATGCTCATGGGACGGCGACTGAGTGGAACGATCTATTGGAGACACAGGCGATCAAGAAAGTATTCGGCGATTATGCCTGCAGGGTTCCCGTCAGTTCTACAAAATCGATGCATGGCCACACCATGGGAGCAGCCGGCGCCATGGAATTTATTGTTTCACTGCTTGCGATAAGAAATCAAGCCGTTCCCCCAACGACCAACCTTGACCAACCTGACCCGGAGTGCGACCTCGACTATGTTCCGAATATCGGCCGTACGGGGGTGACGGTGAATACCGTGATGTCAAATGCTTTCGCTTTTGGTGGAACCAACGCAGCGCTCATTGCCCGGAAGGTGAAGGGGTAGGAATAGAAGGAATCTATCTAGCCCGCACGGCGGGCGAGAAGGGGAGGCTCCGCGAGCTTGGCTCGTGGAGGGGGCGACGTGAGCCCCAGGAATAGCATGGCACGCGTGGCAAAAAACGAGTACGTTCAGATCGACAGGCGTACGCTCGGACCCTTCACTACCGCCTGCGATCCTAATTGTTACACTAATTGCTACATAATTACCTGTCCCCAAACCAGAGAGAGTGTGTTGGTAGACGCTCCCGCAGAAGCACCTGAAATTCTAAAGCAGTTGAAAGGGACTAATCCCAGATACATACTGATAACCCATAGCCATACGGATCATGTCGGCGCACTATCCGAGCTTAAGTCGAAGCTACGGATTCCCATTGGTGCCCATCGTCTGGACGCGAATGGTCTGTCTCTGCGACCGGACTTTTTCCTGGATGACGGCGAAGAAATATCCTTTGGAAATATTCGTCTCAGGGTTCTTCACACGCCCGGTCACACACCCGGCAGTGTCTGCTTCTTGATCCGAAAGCATCTTATTTCGGGAGATACTATCTTTCCTGGAGGCCCGGGTAAGACAGAGTCGCCGGGTGATTTAAAACAAATAATCGAATCCATAACCAGTAAGGTCTTTGTCTTGCCTGATGATACAGAGATATATCCCGGCCACGGCGATCCCACCATAGTGAGAAAAGAAAAGACAGAACTTGCCATCTTTTCCTCCCGTTCCCATGATCCTGATCTGTTCGGGGACGTACTCTGGCTTTCATCCTAACCGTTGCTCACACGGTGCGATACGTTTGGTTCATCCGTTCTTGCGTACGTTCAATGCCAACGGGGTGACTCTTTCCGTTTTTGCACCTACAGGGAAATAAGCTCCCCGACCAGGGAAGCCAAGGATTACCACAAGTAATAGGCGAGTCCCCTCATGACACCACAGTGCCGTCTTTTCATGCTCAAGAACGGTTATTTTAATCAATTAGAGAGGTGCGGAAGCAGCATCCCCTCTCTTCCCTCACTGCCTTCTTTCAAATAGTTATCGATATCCTTATGCGACTGCAGGGTGTTGCATACTTGTTATGACACCCTTATACTTAAGAAGGTTGATGTAAACGGGTCACTGCACGCTGACGTGAGGACAGCAGATAAACACCTCACGTTCACGGGCCGCAACTCTTTCAGCCTGAAGGAGAACTTACCATGAAAAAAAGAAACGTCTTTATCCGTTATGCGCTCGTTCTTATGCTGATCGCCACTTTTGCGGCCTGTGCATCGGCATCTGATGCTGAAAAAGTAGATGACATGGCTCTGGGGGCGAATGTAAAATCAGCACTTGAAGCCGATGATTCCCTCAGGTCATTCAACATCGGCATTGAAACGCGTGATGGCGTTGTCATACTGAGCGGCTGGGTTAGCTCTCAAGACGCCGTCGTTAAAGCGGGTCAAATCGCACGGAGCGTCAAGGGGGCCCGATCCGTAGAGAATAATCTGAGTGTGAAATAGGCGGCCCTCTCTCCCGTCAACTGCATCTACAACGGTGCACCTACCCTTTCTACAATTGTAAATTCCAGGAATAGATTCAAATTGTTTGGCAGGCGGACCGTTAGTCCTGACCGTGGGCTGCGTGCTGTTCACCGACCACTCATTAACTGATAACTGGTCTTTCGTCCACCGATTTCTGATAGCTGATTGCTTGACAGCGAGCGGGACGCAGTTGTCTTATTGTCTGCCTTGCTTCTTTGACTCTTCTACACCTAATCATTCTTTTCTTTTTGATGGCCTATGTCGGAGCCCCGCGTTTCCTCTTTCGTTACGGCCTGGAGCTCGGAAATGTTTCGCTGAGCCCTCGGGAGACGCAGAACGATCTCGCGGCCCACCTCGTATTCTGTGCGAGCCAGCGTTATGTCTCGAAGGTGAATCAGAGACGAAAAGGAATTGATCGCGAAATCGATGGGGGCGATGGCCGGACGGAAGGTGGAATCGAAGCGGCGGCTGGTGCACGAAAAGATCTCGTGCCCGTCCAGTGTCGAGACCATTCTCACCCGTGCGCTAACTCGCCAGGCTGAGAGGAAAAAGAGGTAGTACGCCTCATAACTAAGCAGCTCGCCGTAGACCACGGTATCGGCACCCAGCCAGCGCCCGAGCTCTTCGGGGGGAACGGCGTTGAGTTTGTCCCTGTCGGTGATTCCGTGATGGGCCAACACAGCATCTACCGTCAATAAAGGGACGAGGACGAATTCTCGTGTGGCGAGATCACCAGCAAAGGCACGGCGCACCCGGTTGGTATGGGTCCATGACCACTTGGTTAGCTCTTCCTTATCGCGAGTCTTAATTGAAATTTTATCGATTAAGTAAGTGCCTTTCCCCTCATCGACAAAGGGCAGCACTGCAATCTTGCGCGGCGGACGTTCTTGGTAATCTCCGGCGATCACGAATGATGTGCTTCCCGGATCGGCATCCATGATTCGATCGTACCAGGTCTTGCGTCCGTGCGTTTCTATCTCCTTTTCGGTCAGGAAGAAGGGGCTCGGCTGGTGGGGTTGCGTGCTCGCGCACCCCGCGAGCAGCACCAGCAGCATAGAAAATAGATAAAGCTGAAACCAGGATGACCCCCGTTTCGTGGACAGTGTGGTCATGTGCGTTTCCCTTTCTTCGTACTCCCCGGGTTCGCAATAGCCAAACCCTTCGTGATTATGGATATAGGCATAAGTCCTTTGACAGAATAAGTCAACCGTTAGCGCTCTCACATCTTTCCCCGATGAACCGTAAATTTTATCCTCATCATTCAGACTTGGTATCATTGCCCACAGGTCTCGAAACGCCCCAGCCCGCATCGGGTGGTGTAGGTATCATCTTCACCACGTAATCGCCGAGTCCATGAAGAGAGCCGTTCATATAGTACCGCTCTCTGTTGTCCTCGGCTGTCAAAGAGAAAATCGATTTGTCGTAAGGACGAACCCGCAAAGACATCGGTACGTCCATCAGATCGAGGAGGGTCGCAAAATTGTTCAGATGGGAAACCCGGATACCAGGGCGAATGCCGGCCAAGAGCCCTTTCCTGCTATACTGCTCACCTGACACGAGGAAACCGGGTACATCGACGATCACTTTGTCAGGCATCCCATGGGTATACACCTGCCCATGCTCGGCCAACGTCTGGCCATGGTCCGATGTGTATAGGATGACATAATTTTGATTTGTCGTTCCGGAAACGAATGTCCGGAAGAATTCATCCACCTGAAAGCGAATCCCGTTGTCATAGGTATTGACGAGCTTCTCACGTCCGGTCGGGCTGGGGTCAATGGCTTTTGATGCTTCCGTAACCGGCTTCCAAAACGTAAAGGCCGGATCGTCCGGATATCTATTGCGGTAGTGGAAATGGAGACCCTTCTTGTTGACGAGAATGAAATAGCCGCCCCTTTCATTCAGAAGACTACTGAGGAAGCGGGCTATACCCACGTCCTTCGCGGTTTTAAGATCGATGTGGCGCTCCCTGAACGACTGGTCGTTCATCCACCGGTCCAGGGATCTCACGGGACCGTTCCCGGCCGTTTTCATAAGCAGAGAAAGATAGCCATGGTCGATGTCAATGTAGATCGTCTCGTAGCCCATTCTCTTTGCGTAATCAAAGAGGGTCGGGTTCTTGAGTGTTCGAAAGGCGTCGTCGGGAAATGTGTTGTGTCCGGTAACGAGATAGGCATTGCTCAAGTGGGAAAGGGTACCGGCAGAAACACAAATGCCAAGATTATTGAGGCGCCCCTGGGTTTCGAGGGATTGAAGAAACGGTGTGGTGGCGCGCGGGTAGCCGTTCAGGCTGAGATTGCTGCCACGAACTGACTCATCGATGACATAGATGATGCTGTCGAGTGGCCGTTGGGATGCGTGAAAGGTCGGCAGGTCGTCTCGCGGTCCATGATATCGGCGAAGGTTTTCAAACTCGTAGTGAAGTGTTGCACGGACGAAGGCGGTCAAAGGATTCAGGTTGAAATTGCGTTCAGGCACGTGGAGGAAGAGTGCGTAATTGGAAGCGAGGAGGTAGAACGCCGGCAGGAGGCTGAGGGCGAGGGACTTTCGGAAGGTGGACTTAGGGGGGGCGAGGATTAGTATGGATAGAACGAGTGCGTAGGGGAGAGCATACAAGAAGATGAGCGGGTTGAGGAAGCTTAA
>Ga0079037_100002131_pt1 | contig 10709 bp, 10 predicted proteins | sample Mud3Dept4metaG_FD_71479 | JGI IMG/M metagenome (GOLD analysis project Ga0079037, IMG submission 71479) | Freshwater wetland microbial communities from Ohio, USA, analyzing the effect of biotic and abiotic controls - Mud 3 Core 4 Depth 4 metaG | ecosystem: Environmental > Aquatic > Freshwater >... | reverse complement strand
GGCGCGGCCGTCAGCGTGCGGATCGAATCGGCAATGGCAGGGTGGAACGCGCCGGAGGTCGCCCCCTGGCTCGAACAGTCAATGCAGCGGGCCTCGCGCGAGTCCTTCGGCCGCGACGCGATGTACATGGGAACCGGCGGGAGCATCCCGTTCATGGGCATGCTTGGGCTGCGTTTCCCGGGCACCCAGTTCCTCATCACCGGCCTGCTGGGTCCAAAGTCGAATGCGCATGGTCCGAACGAATTCCTGCACATCGAGACCGGCAAACGCCTGACGGCCTGCGTGGCGCGGGTGCTGGCGGATCACGCCCGCAGGTAGGAAATAGGGGAGATTGCCCTTCATCGCGCCAGAGGGTTCGGCTCCGCCGCTTCCTTGATCTGCTCCCACACCGGCGCAAACGCAGCCGCAACGCCGCCGGCCGCCCGTTCGACGACCGGAAACTCGTCCTGCAACGCATCGAGCCGCAGCACGACGTCGGGACGGCCCTTGGGAAACTCGCCGCGCATCGAGAACAGGATGCGGCCTTCAACGGGAACGTCGCCTGCGAAATGACGGACGGCAGCCATGCGGTCGTAGAGCATCGGCAGCGGGTTCGTGAACGTGAAGTGGCGCTTCGGCCCGAACACGGACCACTGCTCCATCTTCTCGCCGGCGAAGATCATTCCCGAAACGTCAAACAGGTCGACCACCAGCAGTCCGCGCTGCGTCAGCAGCAGGTAGTTGACGTGGACGTGCTCGCCTGTGCCGGTCGGTATCAGGACGTTGCGAAGCTCCTCGAAGGCGACCGAGGAAATCACGTTGTCGATGGCCCGGCGTGCGCGACGCTGGCTGAGCAAGTCGCGCGCAAAGTAGACGCCGGCCGCCAGCACGCCGAGACCGAACACGACCCAGAGCCAGATGGGCAGCCCCAGCAGGTCCTTCATGGGCGCTGTCCGAGGACGGTTCGCAGTTGCTGCAATTCCGGTCCGATCTCCGCCTGCACGGAGGGCAGCGAGAGCAGTGCCGCGAGCGCGGGCGGAACCGGCACATCAGTCCCGATCAGCGGCTCGACGATGTCGTTGAACTTGGCCGGGTGCGCCGTGGCAACGAGCACCCATCGCTCTGCGGTACGCCGTGCGCCCAGGCGCTCATAGACACAGGCGGCGGTCGCGGTGTGCGGACACCACGTCTGCCCAAGCCGGCGGTAGTCGCGCTTGATGGCCACACGAATCTCGTCGTCGCTGACAGAGTGGGCAGTCAGGCGACCACGCAGCCCGTCCCAGTCCGGGAACAGCCAGCGCAGTCGCTCCATGTTGCTCGGATTGCCCACGTCCATGGCGGACGCAAGCGTAGCGACGCTCGGACGCGGACGCCACTCCCCGCTGCGAAGGAAATCGGGCACCGTCAGGTTGGCATTGGCGGCGAGCACGATCTCGCCGATCGGCAGCCCGATCTCGCGCGCCCAGACGCACGCGAGCGCATTGCCGAGGTTGCCGGTCGGAATGATGAAATTCGGTGCACGTCCATCGGCACGCCACAACTCGAGGCTCGCCTTCGCGTAGTAGACCATCTGCGGCAGCAGCCGCCCCACGTTGATGCTGTTGGCGGATGACAGGCAGAGATCGCGGCCGAGCGCCGGGTCCACGAACGCTTCCTTGACCATTCGCTGGCAGTCGTCGAACGTGCCGCGTACAGCCAGAGTGCGCACGTTGCGTCCCCAGCAGGCGAGCTGCTTCTCCTGGCGCGGCGAGACGAGGCCGCGCGGGTAGAGGATCACGACGTCCACCCACGGCCGGTCGAAGAAGGCCGCGGCAACGGCGCCACCGGTGTCGCCGGAGGTCGCGACCAGTATCGTGAGTCGGCGCGGATCGTCGCGCGGCACTCGCTCGAGCGTCGCGGCCAGAAAGCGCGCGCCAAAGTCCTTGAACGCGGCAGTCGGGCCGTGGAAGAGTTCGAGCACCGAAAGCGGCCCGGCCGCGCCACGCACGTCGACGAGTGGCGCCGGGAAAGAGAAAGCGTCCTGCGCAATGGCGGGCAGGAAGCCCTCCAGCGCGTCGCCTGCGGCGAATGGCGCGAGGAGGCTCGCCGCCAGCCCGGCAAGGGTGGATTCGCGAGCGAGCGCGCCTGCATCGACACGCGGCAGCGACACCGGCACGTAAAGTCCGCCGCCAGGCGCGAGGCCCTGGGCTATCGCCGCGCCGAGACCGACGCGGTGCGACTCGTCGCGCGTGCTCTGGAACTGCATCAGGCGTCCAGCACCCTCGCACCCTCGAGATCGATCGCCGACACCCAGCTGTCCGCCTCGAGGCCGTGCTCGCGAAACGCGGCGACCATCCGCGCCCGTACCGACTCGGCGTCCTGGACTTCGGCCCACGCGAAGACCGTCGGACCGGCCCCGGAAATGGAGCAACCGAGCGCACCGGCCGCGAGCGCGCCGCGCTTGACGTCGGCAAAGCCCGGGATGAGCACCTGGCGCTGCGGCTCGATGATCACGTCGAGCAGCGACTCGCGGATCAACGGCAGGTCGGAGCTGTAGCAGCCCGCGAGGAACCCGGCGAGGTTCGCCTGCTGCCAGATCACGTCGGCAAGGTCGACCGTCTTTTTCAGTATCGCTCGCGCCTCACGCGTCGCCAGCACCATGTGCGGGTGCACGAGCACGCAGCGCACGCTCTCCGGCACCGGGATGCGCTTCACGTGAGGATTGTCGATGCCGACGGTCAGGACCAGGCCGCCGAACAGCGACGGCGCGATATTGTCCACGTGCACCGAGCCGCTCGCCACCGCCTCACCCTGCATCGCGAACTTGAGAAGTTGCGTGCGGTCTACCGGACGGTCCACGAGCGCCGCGCACGCCACGACGGCAGCCACCGCGGACGCGGCCGACCCGCCGAGGCCGGAGCCGAGCGGGATGCCTTTCTCGATCTCGAGTTCGAATCCGAACGGCAGGTCGAGTTCGCTCTGCAGGGCGAGCGCCGCCATGCCGGCGGTATTCTTCTCCGCCGTCAGCGGCAGGTCGCTGACGACTCCCTTGATCGAGCGAATCACCACGCCGCGCTCTGCGCGTCGCGTGGCGCGAACACGATCGCCGAGCGCCGCCACACTCTGGCCGAGAATGTCGAAGCCGACCGCGACGTTGCCGACGCTCGCGGGCGCAAATGCGGTAGCCGACGTACGGGGACCGCTCAAAGCTTGGCCCCGAGATACGCGCACACCCGGAGAAGGTCGGCGAACACGCCTGCGGCCGTCACGGCCGGACCGGCGCCCGGCCCCTGCACGATGAGCGGGTTCTTGTCATAGCGGGCGGTCTCGAAGCGCACGATGTTGTCAGTCAGCGCGATGTTGGCGAACGGATGCGACGCGGGGAGCTCGATCACGCCGACTTTGGCCCTGCCGTCCACATCCACCGACCCCACGTAGCGCAGCACCTGGCCGCGTGCCGTCGCAGCCCGGAGGCGCGCCAGCATCGGCTCGTCGAATTCCGACAGCCGATCGAGGAATTCGTCGATGCCGCACTTCTGCAGCGCCGACGGCACGAGGCTCTCGACCACGACGTCGCCCATCTCGAGTCGCTGTCCCATTTCGCGACCGAGGATGATCAGCTTGCGGGCCACGTCCATACCCGAGAGGTCGTCACGCGGGTCGGGTTCCGTGTAGCCGAGCGACTTCGCCTGCCGAACCACCGATGAGAACGACTGGCTGCCGTCCCAGGTGTTGAAGAGGTACGCAAGCGTCCCGGAGAACATGCCCTCGATGCGGCGGATCTCGTCGCCGGTCTCGCGCAGGTCGCGCAGCGTCTGGATGACCGGCAGGCCGGCACCCACGGTCGCTTCGTAAAGATAGTGGGAGCCCGCCGCACGCCGGGACTCCCGCATCCGCTCGTAGTAGTCGTAACCCGCACTGTTCGCTTTCTTGTTCGGCGTGACGATGTGGATGCCTTCGGAGAGCCAGTGTGCATAGCGGTTCGCCACGTCCGCATTGGCGCTGCAGTCGATGATGACGGCGTGCGGAAACTGGTCGGCGTGAACGTGGTCTGCGAAACGCTCGAGATCGACGGGGCCCTCGCCAGCGGCGTACTCCTCGCGCCAGCGCGCCAGATCGACCGTGCCCTGCACCAGCCGCATCGCCCTCGACCCCGCAATGCCACGAACGCGCAGGTCGATCTTGAAGTCCCGGCGCAGTCGCTCCACCTGCGAGGCGATCTGGTCGAGGAGCGCGCCGCCAACGAGTCCCGGCCCGATCAGTCCGATCGAGACCGTGTGCGCGGAAAGATAGAAGCTCGAGTGCACGGAGCGCAGTGCACGGGCACTGCCCCGCCCGTCGATCACGACCGAGATATTGCGCTCGGAGGCGCCCTGCGCGATCGCGCGCACGTTGACGCTCGCCTTGCCCAGCGCGCTGAAGACCTGGGCCGCAACGCCGTGCGCCCCGGCCATGCCGTCGCCCACGACCGCCAGGATGCTGCAGCCGTGATTGACCTCGATGCTCTGGATCTGCCCCTCGCGCAACTCCGGATCGAACGCACGGCGCACGACGCGCTCGGCACGCTCGGCCTCGACCTCGGGCACAGCGAAGCAGATCGAGTGCTCCGAACTGCCCTGCGAGATCAGGATCACCGAGATCCCCTCCTCCCGGAGCGCGCCGAACAGGCGATGCGCCGTGCCCGGGACGCCGATCATGCCGGCCCCCTCGAGGTTCAGCAGCGCGATCTTCTCGACGGTCGTGATGCCCTTCACGAGCGGACTCGGCGCGGTGCGGTCGTGGATCAGCGTTCCCGCCTTCTCCGGCGCAAACGTGTTGCGAATCCAGATCGGGATGCGCTTCGCAACGGCCGGGGCCATCGTCTGCGGATGGATGACCTTGGCGCCAAAATAGGCGAGTTCCATCGCCTCGTTGTAGGAGATCTCGTCGATCACCTGGGCCTCGGGAACCAGCCGCGGATCGGCGCTCAGCACGCCATCCACGTCGGTCCAGATCACGATTTCCCCGGCATCGAGCAGCGAACCGAAAATCGACGCGGAGAAATCGCTCCCGTTACGTCCGAGCGTCGTCTGCAACCCCTGTGTGTCGGTCGCGATGAAACCCGTGACGACCAGCGTGCCTGTAAAGTCCCGGGGCAGCTCCGCGTCGAGATTGGTGCGCGACTGGTCCCAGCGGATGCCTGGCCCAAGCGGTCCCCACTCGACCAGCAGTACGCGACGCGCATCGAGCCACTGCACCCGGCCGTTCGACACGCCGCGCCGGCGCAGCAGGCGCTCGAACATCCGGGTCGACCAGATCTCACCGTAACCGGAAATGAGGTCGCGCAACGTCGTCGATGCGGAGCGCACCAGGCGCACTGTCTGCAGGATTCCTGCAATGTCCTGGCAGTCGCGGTCGAGCCCCAGCACGAACTCGTCGTAGAGGTCGTCCGCAAGCAGTTCGCGGGCGATTCCGACATGACGCAGGCGCAGTTCTTCGATCCGGTCCTCGATGGCCGGGTCCTGTCGTTCGGCCAGCCCAATCAATGTGAGAAGCGCGTCGGTCACGCCGCGACAGGCGGACAGCACGACGGCCTTGCGGGTGGCCGGGTCGGCCTCGACAATTCGGGCTACCCTTTCCATGCAGGCAGCGTCCGCGACGCTGGACCCGCCGAACTTATGGACTTTCCAGGCTTCCACGGTCAGCACGCTCCCATCCAGCCGCCCACGCAGTCACGCCGACCGGTCGCAGGGCAGCGACGGGCCAAGCCGGGTGCGGACTGATGGGGGACTCCTCGGTTACAGTCGAGCCACTCTATCTTCTTGCAGCGCGGCAGGCAAACTGGCGAGCCATGAGCGATTCAGCCTATCCAAGCATTCATGCCGCCATCCTTGCGGCCGGGCCCTCCACTCGCTTCGGCAGCCCGAAGCAACTCGTGCGACTGGCAGGCACCCCGGTGCTGCACGAGGCGATCGCGAACGCCGCACTGGTGGCCGGCCACTCCGTCACCGTCGTTCTCGGGGCACATGCCAGCGAAGTCGGACCGGCTCTGCGGCAGTCCGCCGTGGCGGTCGTCGTGAATCGCGACTGGGAAGAAGGACTCGCGAGTTCAATCCGCACGGCCGTGCATTCGGCGCCTTCCGGCTGCGAGGGTCTGCTGCTCGTCCTTGCCGACCAGGTGGCCGTGACGGGCGACGACGTCAAGCGCCTGTACGCCGCCTGGCGCCGCCATCCGGTCCTCATAGCCGCCGCACTGTACGGCGGCGCACCCGGCCTGCCGGCGATCTTTCCACGCTGGGCCTTTTCGGACCTGCTGCAGATGCGTGGGGATCGAGACCCGCGTCTCGTAATCCGGCGCAACGTGGACAGGGTGGTGCGGGTCCCGATGCACAATGCGGGCATCGATCTCGACACGCCCGAGGACCTGCTGTCAGTCGAGGCGGCGGTCAGTCGCGCGGAACTATGAGCAACGCTAGACTGGGAAACCTCAACGACCTCCGGAGACCTGCACATGCGTCGATCCTCGATCCTGACCACAGCCACCTGCGCCGGTTCACTGCTGGCCTGCGGGCTCGCGAACGCCGGCGCCGTGGCCGACGCCTACCGCGGTGGAGCATTCGGCTTGCCCTGGAATGCCGGAAAGAGCGCGATCGAGGCGAAATACCCGGGCGGCAAGTGGGACGAGGACGGGAAGGGACACGCGCGCTACTGCGTCGCAAGCAAGCAGACGCTGCTCAAACTGCCGCCTGCGCACCAGACGCAGGAACTGTGCATGCTGATTGGGCCGGACAACACGCTTGCCAGCGTCACTGCCGTGATGGAGCCGTCGTTGCAGGCGCTGCTTGCGGTGATGAACCGCTGCCGCACGAATTTCGGCGACTTCGATTCGGTGGTGCGGGACGAGTCGGCGATCCAGTCCCGATCGAACGCGATGCTGTGGACCGCCGACAAGCCCTACGTGGTCGCTGTCGAGAGCCAGAATAACGAGGTCGGGAACCCGACCCGGGTGTCATTCACCGTCGCCGACGAGGCAAACCTCCATACGGAAGGTTCGAAGAAAGTCTCGAGCCGACCGGGTTCGTAGAGCGATTCAGCCTGACGCGCTGAGCGTATCGGCCGGAGGGTCGCCCGGGCCGATCGCCGGCGCGTCGTCGGTTGGAACCAGCGAGAAGGAGCGTCGCTCGAGCCACTCCACGAGCGGACGGAACGTGTCCAGGTCTTCCTGGAGCAACGCCCCTTTCATCTCGTGCAGGCCCATACCGGTCTCGGCCGAGCGCACGTACGCCTGCGAATCCCTGAGCACCGCCGCCACCGGGATCCGCATGCTCTGCAGGAACCGCATCAGAGACTGGTAGGCCTTCGTGTAACGGCGCGCGCGATTCGCAACGATCACGAGCCGCTTTTCCGAGCGATGCACCTTTCCGACCAGCAGCAAGTCCGCGATGCATCTCGACGCCGCATGGATGTCGATGTCGGAGGGCAGCACCGGGACGACGATGGCACTCGCGTCGCGTACCACATCCGACATCTGCAGGGCCGTCAGAGCCGCCGGCGTGTCCACGATCAGCCGCTCCGTTCCCGGTGGCACCCGCAGCGCGAATGACCGCGTCACGCCCATCCGCTGCTCATAGGCAGCGATCGCGTGAATGGCATGGCAATCGGGCGGCCGGACCTTGAGCCAGCGGATGCTGGACCCTTGCGGGTCCATGTCCATCAGCGAGACCCGCAGCCCTTTCCAGGCATAGTAGGCCGCAAGATTCGTCGCGACGGTTGACTTTCCGGAGCCACCTTTCGGGTTCAGGACGACGATTTTCTGCATTGGCAAGGGTTGCTGGATCATCCGCATCGGCTTCCGGTCGCGACCGTAACCGACTCCGGGCAATCCGGCAAGGCGGCTGCGGCGATTTGTGACGCGGCCCGTCGCTATTGCCCGGAATCCGCGGCCCGGAGCTTTGCGACGATGAAAGCGCGGTGCGGCACGTGCAGCAGGTCGGCGATGCGTCGGATCAGGTGCTCCTCGTACTTGTGAATCACCGAGTCGGCACTCGCGACGCGCCAGAGCTGCTCGACCAGCCGCAGCTTTTCCGTCTCGTTGCAGACCCGGTTCACCTGCGACGTGAACTGGTACAGATCGTGCGACGCGTCGACGCGCCGTTCGGCCAGCTCGAGCAGCTCGCGCCCGTCGGATTCATCGAGTCCGAGCTGGCGACCGATCGACTCGACCACCTGGCGTCGCTCGGCCTCGTCCGTTTCGTGATCCGCGCGCAGCACTTCGACCATGAGGGCCGCGACCGCGAGCCTGAAGCCGTCGCCGTCCTCAGGCGCCGCAATGTCGCTGCCCGACAATCGCTCGGACAGCCATTTCTTCAGATTGCGCATGCGTCTTCGCTCAGGCGTCGCGGAAAGCCAGTGTATTGACGTGTTGCCGGCCCCGCAACAAAGGCGCGCTGGATTTCCACGCGCCGCCGGCCGATGATCAGCGCCGGTCGACGGCGAAACGCAAGCGCAAGGAGTCGAAGATGAACGGTGCACAATCCCTCGTACAGACACTCGTCAACTGCGGAGTCGAGGTGTGCTTCAGCAATCCCGGCACTTCGGAAATGCACTTCGTGGCGTCGGTCGATTCGATCCCCGGGATGCGTCCCATCCTGTGCCTGTTCGAAGGCGTCGCGACCGGCGCGGCCGACGGATATGGCCGCATGGCCGGCAAGCCTGCGTGCACGCTGCTGCACCTGGGGCCAGGGCTCGCGAACGGCCTCGCCAACCTGCACAACGCGCGGCGCGCCGCGACGCCGATCGTCAACGTCGTCGGCGATCACGCGACCTACCACCTGCAGTACGACGCGCCGCTCACCTCGGACCTCGTCGGGTTCGCGCGACCGGTTTCATCGTGGCTCTGCGAGTCGAAGAGTTCGCGCAGCGTGGCCGCGGATGCCGCAAGGGCTGTGCAGGCGGCCACCGCGGCGCCCGGCGGCATCGCAACGCTCATCCTGCCGGCTGATACGGCATGGAGCGATGCGCATCACGCGGCACGACCGCTGCCGGCCATCGGCCCGCATCCCGCGAACCCGGATGCCATCGACGAATGCGCGGAACTGCTGCGCAACGGCCGGAAGACCGCGATCCTGCTTCGTGGCCAGGCGCTGCGCGGCGCGGGCCTCGAGGCCGCCGGCCGGATCGCGGCAAAGACAGGGGCCCGACTGCTGTCGGACACGTTCGCGCCACACAGCGAACTCGGCGCCGGCCGCGTCCCCGTCGAGCGCCTGCCCTATTTCGCCGAGCAGATCGTCGAGACGCTGGCGGGCATCGAGCAGATGATCCTGGTCGGCTCGAAGCCCCCTGTCTCGTTCTTCGCCTATCCTGGCAAGCAGAGCTGGTGCTCGCCCGAGGGCTGCCGCTTTGCGCAGCTTGCGCACGAGCATGAGGATGGCGCACAGGCGCTGGAAGCGCTTGACCACGCTCTCGGTGGCGCCGTACCGACGCTGGCCCGTATCCCGCTGTCCCTTCCAGACCTGCCGACCGGCCGCCTCACGGCGTTGGCCGTTGCGCAGGCGATTGCGCACCTCACGCCGGACAACTCGGTCTTCTCCGATGAGTCCGCGACTTCGGGATTCCCGCTCGCGATGATGATGTCGCGGGCGCGACCGCACGATCACCTCGCGCTCACGGGCGGCTCGATCGGGCAGGGCCTGCCGCTTGCGGTCGGCGCGGCGATCGCCTGCCCGGACCGCAAGGTGATCTGTCCGCACGGCGATGGCGGCGCGGCCTACACGCTTCAGGCCCTGTGGACCATGGCCCGCGAAAAGCTCGACGTCACCACGGTCATTTACGCCAACCGCTCCTACGCGATCCTCAACATCGAATTGCAGCGGGTCGGCGCAATTGGAGCCGGCCCGAAGGCACTGTCGATGCTCGACCTGCACAACCCCGAGATCAACTGGACCAGCATCGCCTCTGGGCTCGGCGTCGAGGCGAGCCGAGCCGAGACGGCCGAGCAGTTCAACGCACAGTACGCCTCGGCCATGCAGCAGCGCGGGCCGCGGCTGATCGAGGCGATGATCTAGACGGTTACTTTGGCGCCGCGCCGCCCTTCGCGGCGATGATCTTGTTCGCCTGGGACATCGCACCGTCCACGGCGTGCTTGATGCAATCGGCCTCGCCGTATCCCTCAACCGGGAACTTGACGTCCATTTCCTTGCACGATGACGTCGCTGCTTCGCGGATGCGCTTTTCGAGTTCCGCTACGCCCTGCTGCGACTTCAGGTCCAGGTCCGCGTAACTTACACGGCTCACGATCGTGATCTCGCGAACCGGAACGCCATAGCGGGTCTGCGCAACTTTCTGAGTGCGCGCGGCCTCGACCGTCACCACTTCCATGGAGTCGGCCCGGACCATGCCCCCAACCATCGCGCAACTGCCCGCCACCAGCATGGCGCAGGTCAGCGAATCAATGACTGTCTTGCCTTTCATCTCGAGTCTCCTGCAGATGAACAGCCGGATCGCCCGGGCAATCTTGTCCGGGCCCTGACCGCATCAGATCGTCCCGTCCGCGACGACAGGCGCCCTACTTCTTCGGCGCCGCACTAGCCGCGGCGACAACTTCGCGCACCCTGACCATTGCCTCGTCGACGGCCTGCTTCGCGCATGCCGAATCGCCCGGCTCTGCCTCCGGGTAAACGCGTTTCACTTCCTTGCACGCCGCTGCGGCGGCGGTCCGCACGCGCTTCTCTAGCGCTGCCGCGCCGGCCTTCGTGCCGACATCCAGGTCCGCA
>Ga0079037_100002130_pt1 | contig 10710 bp, 10 predicted proteins | sample Mud3Dept4metaG_FD_71479 | JGI IMG/M metagenome (GOLD analysis project Ga0079037, IMG submission 71479) | Freshwater wetland microbial communities from Ohio, USA, analyzing the effect of biotic and abiotic controls - Mud 3 Core 4 Depth 4 metaG | ecosystem: Environmental > Aquatic > Freshwater >... | reverse complement strand
CAACGGTTCTTGTCCTGAGTGCACTGGCTATGGTGTCCGCATTCCTGGTTCTGTCGCCAGTTCCGTCTTCAGCCGTGGGGCCGGGAGAGACCCTCACCTGGCAGGGCGGCGGAGCCGGACAGGTTCTTTTTTCAGGCAAGGAGCATGCGGAGAAGGGCTACGTCTGCAATGACTGCCATTCGGGGCTGTTCAGCATGAAGAAGGGCGCTGCTTCGATGAACATGGCTGCGATGAACAAGGGAGAGTTCTGCGGCGCGTGCCACAACGGCAAGACCGCGTTTGGCACAGAGGACAAGTCCAAGTGCCATGAGTGCCACGGCAAGCAGCATCGGCACCATGGCGGGCATGATGATCATAAGGACGATAAAAAGCACAGAAAACATCATGATGACTAAGGCGGGGATGAAAAACCAGCCTGTCCACTTTTTAATACCTTTTCATGAACATTAAAGAAATACAGAAAAGACTCTCGGAATTTGCTGACGCAAGGGACTGGGATCAGTTTCACTCGCCTAAGAATCTGAGCATGGCGCTATCAGCAGAGGCCGGTGAACTGCTCGAAATTTTCCAGTGGCTGACAGAGAAAGAGTCTCTGGGCATAGTCAGCTCAGAAAACACCCTGAAAGCTGCTAAAGAAGAAATTGCTGACATTGCGATTTTCCTTCTCCGACTGGCTGATAAACTTGGTGTTGATGTCGAGCAGGCGATACTTGAGAAAATAGACATTAACGAAGAGAAATACCCGATAGAGAAGTGTAAAGGCAAAAATACTAAATATAGCGATCTATAGTTATGCGAAATATATTTATAGTATACATGGCCCCAGGCAATCATGAGCAGATGGTGCATTACCAGGACACCATCAAGAATAGGGTTGCCCAGGATCGTATATTTCAATATCTCAGCCGGGATCATCAAAACAGTCTGAGAAATGTCTTCGGAAACAAGGCAATTGCTGTATGGGGCTCTCGTGCTTCACTGGCAAACCGCTCCAAATTCGACCGGATGAATGGCAGTGATGATATCCTGATTGTCGAAGGAGAAACAATAAGACTGCTTGGCAAGATCGCATTCAAGACAATCAATCCCGCTCTGTCACGGGAACTCTGGAAAAATCTGCGCGGCGATACAAACGATGTCTGGTCCCTGATCTATTTTATCGCTAATCCGCTTGAGATCAATCTTCCTTTCACCGAATTCAAGAAGCTTATAGGATACCAGGAAGGTTGGAATCCGAGAGGTTTTGCAAGGATTGCGGATGACAGACTTAAAACGTTTTACAGCAAGTACGACGATCTCTATTCGATTCTCCAGAGAATCAAGGAAGGTAAGACATACGAGCAGAAGTCGCAGTTCGAGACCTTAGAGGTCAGAGAAGAGGTAGCAAGGGAGTTACTTCAGGATGAGGTGACTGAGATCCTGAAAAATGGGGATTTGACTGACCACGTAAGAATGCAGTGGCAGCTTGTCCATCTTGGCCTTAAAACAGGTGCAAGGGTCTGGGTGCCAAGAAACGATCAAAACAAGATAAAACAGGAATTCAACTTCGGCGATTTTGAGGAAACATTTTCAGCCGGGATCGATATGCCGGCAAAATATGTTGAGAACATTGATGTTGTATGGAAAGAAGAATTTCGAATTGATGCAGCTTTTGAAATAGAACACTCCACTTCTATATATTCGGGTCTTTTGAGATTTTCGGATTTGAAGATAATCGCACCAAACATTAGCTATCCACTCTTTCTTGTGGCGCCGCTCGCACGGAAGAGCCGGGTATTTGAACAGGTGAGGAGACCGACATTCAAAAGGCTTGGACTGGATAAAGAAGTAAGGTATCTTTCCTATGAGCGCATAGATGAAATCAGCAGGTTTTTTGAAAACACGAGCAGCGGGCTGAATGTTGATGTGCTGGTTGGTAAGTCCGAGGCTGTACAATGAATAATGGAGGGCATGTGAAGGGTGTAGAGCTGACCCTGAAGACTTCTGAAGACTTTCTGTAAAAAACAAGAAAGATGTGAGATGCATCTCGATATCCGATTTTTGTTTGGCAAGTGATAAGATCGATACTTGAATGAGTATCATTATGAAACACATTCACGTAACCTGTGCGATCATAGAGCAAGACGGCAAAGTGCTCTCAACGCAGCGCAGCGAGTCGATGAGTCTGCCGCTGAAGTGGGAGTTCCCTGGAGGAAAGATCTATGATGGAGAACGCCCGGAAGATTGCCTAAAACGTGAATTACGTGAAGAAGTGGAACTCGAGGTCGCAATAGGACGGTCACTTTCGCCGGTAACTCATCAATATCCTACCTTCAAGATTACCCTCTATCCCTTCATCTGCAACATCACCTCCGGCGAGATCAAACTTCACGAGCATAAGGCGTTCACCTGGCTTCCACCGGAAAAGCTATATGAGCTCGACTGGGCAGAGGCGGACATTCCGGTGATCCACGCCTATCGCTCCTCATCAATTAAGCGCGAGTATTATTCCAGTACAATTAGTCGGTTTAGGCAAGCAGATCCATATGGAATTATTGGTCAATTGACAAGCAGCAGCTATTCGGTCGACCAAACACAAAGGTACGCTTGGACGGAAGAGATAAAGATACTTCAACAAGTTCTAAAGTCATATGAAGGCAAAATCTATTTCGAATACTCGATTCCCCGTATGGGCCGAAGAATTGATGTCGTGGTCATTATGGGCGCAGTGGTCTTTGTCCTGGAGTTTAAGGTAGGTCAAGATCAATACACACAGCATGATATTGATCAGGTTTGGGATTATGCATTAGATCTTAAGAATTTTCATGATGCGAGCCATTCTATATATATAGCGCCAATCTTAATAGCCACAGATGCCAAGACGAGCCCTGTCACTGTTGGACAAACACCACTGAATGACAAACTGCTTCTCCCTCTCACAGCCAATACTACCACCCTATCGGTTGTTGTCGAGAATGTTCTTCGCTTTGCCGAAGGAACGCCTATTGATCCAGAGACGTGGGAGCAAGGCCGTTACTGTCCCACCCCGACGATCATCGAAGCTGCCATGGCTCTCTATAACAATCACTCCGTTGTAGAAATTACTCGCAACGATGCTGGTGCGATTAATCTAAGCCAAACCTCGGAATCCGTTTCAGAAATCATCCGTGTATCACGCGAGAAATCGCAGAAGGCCATTTGCTTTGTCACTGGTGTGCCAGGCGCAGGAAAAACTCTCGTTGGACTTAACGTTGCAACGAAACATATTAATAAGGATGATAATCTCTACAGTGTTTTCTTGTCAGGAAATGGACCGCTCGTAGCAATACTGCGCGAGGCGCTTACGAGAGATAGATTTCGCAGAGAAAAGGAAAAGGGAAATAAGGTTACTAAAGGCTCGGTCTTTGATGGAGTGAAGGCCTTTATACAGAATGTTCATCATTTCCGTGATGATTGTCTGAGAGATGAGAATCCTCCTATTGAACATGTTGCCCTCTTTGATGAGGCGCAACGTGCATGGGATTTAGAAAAGACAACCGATTTCATGAAACGCAAGAAAGGTATTCCAGGCTTTAGCAAGTCTGAACCTGAATTCCTGATTTCTTGTCTGGATCGTCATAAAGATTGGGCTGTGGTAGTTTGTCTGGTTGGTGGCGGACAGGAGATTAATACAGGTGAGGCAGGCATTAGTGAGTGGATCGAATCACTCAATCGGTCCTATCCTGATTGGCATGTATACGTTTCTTCTCGTCTTACCGACAGCGAGTATGCAGCGGGCATAGCGTTGAAGGCTTTATCATGCCGAAAGAATGTTGTATACAACGATGAATTGCATTTGGCTGTATCAATGCGATCGTATCGCGCTGAGCATGTGTCTCGTCTTATAAAAGAAATACTGGATCTTGAAATTGAGAATGCTCGGCGTACGTTGAACGTGATTAGCCAGAACTATCCAATCATGCTCACACGCGATCTGAACAAAGCAAAGGCTTGGCTGCGCAGCAGAGCACGAGGAACAGAGCGTTATGGAATTGTTGTATCTTCACAAGCAGAAAGATTGAAGCCACATGCCATTGATGTGCGATCGCCGGTTGATCCTATTAAGTGGTTTCTTGACGGGAAAAGGGATGTACGTTCCTCATACTATCTCGAGGATGTTGCTACGGAATTCCATGTTCAAGGCTTAGAGCTCGATTGGGCTTGCATTACGTGGGATGCTGATTTCCGTTATTCAGCAAAAGGTTGGGAGAATTGGTCGTTTAAGGGGAGTCGATGGCAACGAATTAATAAGCCTGAAAGACAAGTATATCAAAAGAATGCTTATCGAGTTCTCTTAACCAGAGCACGACAGGGGATGGTAATTGTTGTTCCGCATGGTGACTCAATGGATCATACCCGTAACCCTCTTTTTTACGATGCGACATTTGACTATTTAAGAAATATTGGATTGACCCTGCTCGAAAACTAGGAGGATAGTCGCCATGAATATGCCTCTTGAAAGTAAGGCTGGTTTCTGCATTTACATTGACACCATTAATGAAGGCCCTCGACCTGTTGAACTTGATAGTCGGGGATATCCTATTGTTTATTCGTCTTTGACTGAGGCTCAGCGTATTATTGCTATAGACACCGCAGAGCGGATAAGACAGTTTCTTGCTGGCGATCGTGATTTCGAAGATGCTATGACAGTTGTGGAATATATCATTCCAGTTGATGTTTGGTCTGATGGTTCAATAAGTGATGAAGTTGGGAATATTTTTGGTAATATAGGAACCTGAGTGAAGAAGTCAGAGGGGGCAGCCTTTGACATTGGACAGATTACGGCATGGCCAAACCAATGCAGGGCACCATACTTATTCTCCCCTCGCTGTTTTTTGCTATAATTCCCCATCATGCCTGTGAAAATCAGAATTTCCATCAAAGGCCTGATTTTGGATGCAGTGCTGTTCGACACCCCATGCGCGCAGTCGATTGCACAGGCGCTCCCCATCGTAGCATCGCCCAGTGAATGGGGCGATGAGTTCTACTTCGAAATCCCGGTCTCAGAGCCCCTCGACACAACCGCAACCACGTCAGTCAGGATCGGCGACATCGGATACTGGCCCCCTGGCAGGGCGCTCGCGATCTTCTTCGGCCCTACCCCGATGAGCACTGCAGAGGATCCGGTACCGGCCAGTGCAGTGAACCTTGTCGGAAGAATCGAGGGAGACGCCACGGTGCTTAGGAAGGCAAAAGGGGCCCGAGAGATCCGCATCGAGGCGAAAACGCGCCCTGAATAGAATGATGGATAGTACATTTCTCTACTGAAGGCTGTATGATACGCTCCGATAGGAGCAAGGTGGAAATGCCGGCGCCTGAAGACCGTATGGCCGAGATGGTTCGGGAGAACTATGCGGCTATTGAGAGACAGCGCAGGCGAATGCTCTTTCACCGGACTGCTTCCGCTGCAGTTGCCGGCCTGTATCTGCTCTCTGTCCTTTTGAGCAATGAGCCGAGACTGCTCATCAAGGTCGTTCTTTCCTGATACTTCCCCTTGCCGCAATATGGTTCTCCGACGAGCTGGGATCAGCGACCGGCGTGCGGTTCGGCAGGCTGGTCGGGCCGGTTGTAACGACCACGTCTCCCGGCATGGGCGTCCGCATTGCAGGCTGGCTGCTGCTCCTGTCGTTGATCATCGCTATTGCACTGCAGCGACTCTTTCAGTAATCAGGAACTTGCCGGAACGACTCCCATTCGACAGCGGTCACCGCGATCATATTCAACGATTTTTACAGGCGGTATAATAGGAAGATAGAAGAGATGGCGCATGGCATTATCCGGTGTCGTATGAACGGGGGTGGATAACGTACGATATTTTTCGCACAATTGAATCATGGTGACCTCAAAACTGGTAATGTAATTTGTCGAGAAAAACAAAACCAGAGGAGGCACACCATGACTCAAAAGAATTGTACCAGAAAGACGGGCAAGATTATCCAGATTGACGAAGAGGGAGTAAAAGACCACCTTGGGCAGATCGTCAAGGGAACGGTCCAGGAGACCCTCAATGCAATGCTTGATGCAGAAGCAGACCAGCTATGCAACGCGCAGCGATATGAGCGGAGCGCGGAGCGGAAAGACACCCGTGCCGGGTCCTACCGGAGGAAACTGCACACAAGGGCCGGCGAAGTAGAGATCACCGTGCCGAAATTACGGGCGCTGCCCTTTGAGACAGCGATTATTGAGAGATACCGCAGAAGAGAGACCTCAGTCGAAGAAGCACTCGTAGAGATGTATCTGGCAGGCGTATCGGTCCGAAGAGTAGAAGACATCACGGAAGCACTCTGGGGGACCAAGGTCAGCTCCGGGACCGTATCGAGGCTCAACGGCAAGATCTACGAGACGATCGAGAAGTGGCGGATAAGCCCGATCGAAGGGGAGCATCCCTATGTATATCTTAACGGCAGCTCGATGAAGCGGAGCTGGTCAGGAGAAGTGAAAAGCGTCGCCATATTGGTGGCCATAGGGGTAAACAGGGAAGGCTACAGGGAGATACTGGGAGTTGCCGAAGGGGCGAAAGAGGACAAGGCCAGCTGGACCGCCTTCCTGAGGTATCTCAAGGGACGAGGACTCAAGGGGGTTGATCTGATCATCTCGGATAAGTGTCTGGGGCTCATAGAAAGCCTGGGGGATTTCTATCCCGAGGCGAAATGGCAGCGGTGCATGGTGCATTTTTACCGCAATGTTTTTACCCTGCTTCCTAAGGGGAAGGTAAAGGAAGTGGCGGCGATGCTCAAGGCAATCCATGCGCAGGAGAATCGGGAGGAAGCGCTCAGGAAGGCCGGCAGTGTGGCAAAGAAACTTGAGGTGATGAAACTGGGCAAGGCGGCCAAACTTCTCAGCGAGGGGATACAGGAGACCTTGAGCTACTATGATTTCCCTGAGGAACATCACCGGCGTATTCGGACAAATAACCCCCTTGAGCGGATTATGAGAGAGTTAAGGAGACGGACGCGGGTGGTAGGAGCATTCCCAGACGGCAACTCAGCACTTATGCTGGTTGCAGCCAGGCTCAGGCACATCGCCGCAACGAAATGGGGCCTCAGGCAATATCTGAAAATGGATAGGCTTGAGGAGCAGGCAAGGGAATTGGCAGCGTAGGAGAAAACCAGTTGAGGTTGCCAGATCAAATGTGCGAAAGATTCTTGACACTATCCGGGGGTGCAGGGTACGATACTTATTGACACTGCCCCGGTTTGGTGGTTGAATGAAAATATGAGGCCGAGTTCATAGTCAGTTGATAATATTGAACATTTTGGGACACATTCCGGGGAAGAAGAGGGCTGCGAGAGTAATACATAACAACGCGCTTATAAAGGGGGTCAGGTGCTATGAAGACGTCTGCAGCAGTACTCTATGCCGGTCTCTCGTTGGTTCTGTTGTCTTTGTCCGCTTCCTGCAGCCATGCGCCCGTCAACGTAACAACGAAACCTGCCTCGGCCGACGAAATGAACCTCTTGCGCTCATTGGGCAGCAAGACGCCGGCCGCCATGCATGGAACTGCGTCCGGGAGCTCTGCAGACGACGTCGGCACGGCTTCGCCGCCGGTATCAGTTGCGACGGATCTGCCTGATCTGTTTGTCAGATCCCTCAGCGCGTTTCCCGCGTTTCCCCGAAAAGTGGAGAGCGGCGACAGCTTTACCCTTGTCACCAAGGTAAAGAACAGGGGGACTGCGCAGACAAATGCCGAATCCGCAGAACAGTACTATCTGTCACGGAACAGGTCGTACAATCCCAAAGATAAGCTGCTTATCGGCCGCAGAATCATACCGATACTGCAGCCCAACCAGTTTTCAAAGGGGAGCGCTACAGTATCGGTACCGCCGTCAGTGCCGTCAGGGTGGTACTACGTAATTTCGTGCGCAGACGACCTGAAGAATATAACGGAAAAGAATGAATTGAACAATTGCAGGGCATCGGAAAGCACCATACGGGTCGTGCAGACCAGTGCTCCCATTGCCGTCACGTTGAATGAAAATCTTCAGGTGCTCCAAGGCACATCCACCGATGTCAGCTTCCCGGTCGATCTTGCAGGGCCGGCCAACTATAAGAACCTTTCGCTGAATCTGCAGGATATTCTGTCAACGTCGGTCACGATAACGCCGGGGATTGCCGCGCAGGGTCTGCCGGCACCGGCCGACGTATCGATCAATGCATACATGTACATTCGCATCGGTGCGTTCGCCGCAACGGTATGCCAGGACGGGCTCAGCTACGGGCCATACGCCGTTACGGGCAGCACGGCCGCGCCAACAGTCGACCCGCCGTCTGCCGCGGCTGAGCCTTCATCAGTCAATATCATCAACGCCGGGTTGTTCGCGATGTGCATCCAAATCGTGTCGGATACAGACGCATCCATACATGTCGGTTCCATGTCAGTTGATGGTACAGAATGCGGAAAGCCGCCTGCGGACATGAGCGGCACATGGACAGGAACCTATACCTGCAGAAATTTCGGCTGGACTGATGATATAGATCAGCCGATTACGCTGACCATAACACAGGATGGAAATCGGGCCCAATATATCGATGATGGCGGGGCTACCTATGATGGCACGGTGTGCGGCAATGTGTTTACATTCAGTCGCACGTATCCTCTGTTCTACGATACAGAACGCGGCACGTTCATTATGAATGCAAAGGGCACGCGCGGCACGAAGACCTCAACATGGCGCTCCATTTTCAGTCCGGATACAAACTGGGGAAACTGTACGGACAATCTGCAGCGGATGTAACTGCCTGTCTGTGTGAGCGCTGCCCGTGGCGAAGAACTTGAGGGTCACGAGCCCTCTGGTTCCCGCATTGTTGCGTCATGACCCCCCTTCTCAGCAGTCAGCGCAGTTCACTGTAACGATTCCGGCAGGCGGTACAATAATGGAAGAGAAAGAAGCGGCGGGCCGCGGCACGTCCCGGCGTCGTGTTAACAGAATGCAGTACAGAATTGAGGTGGTGCGATGACAGCTGCAGAATTATTTCAGGAAGGGCAGACGCTCCTTCTGGACGGAAAAGTGAGAGAGGCAGAGGAGGTGTTCACCAAGGCGATCGACGCAGGCGCAGACCCGTATATGGCCCATCTGAGCCGCGGGGTCTGCCGCATGCACCTGAAGCAGCCGGGACCCGCTGCCGAGGATTTCACCAGGGCGATCGGCCTGAATGCCTCGGGCTACCGGCCTTTCTACTACCGCGGCATGGCACGGATGATCGAGGGGAATGCCGCCGGCGCTATTGAGGATCTGACCCGGGTGCTCGAGATGAAGACGGACCACGTGCAGGCGCAGTTTGCGCGGGGCGTCTGCTATTCCACCACAGGGCATCCCGAGGAGGCGGCAAGCGACATCAAGCCGCTCATCCCCCTGATGGAGCAGAATGTCCAGCAGTTCGTGGACGAATACGGCATTATGCGCACCCAGATGTCGAAGGCGCTGGCCCAGTTTTCGGGCGAGCGAAAGACCCCGGAGGTGCATCTGACGGACGAGGAGATCGAGACCATCAGGGATTGGCTCGGCGAGGAGGAAGCCTAGCAAAAAATGCGCGGACTGGGGGAGAGCATTAGGGTCACCCATTAAGAGGCACCGCGTCAAGAGCAATGTATTCCCTTCAGGTAACATGACATCAAAGGTTACCTTTCGATTTACTTCAGTGGCCTGATGTCTTTATTTCGGCACCCATGTTTTCAATTCTTAAAGCGTCAGCATATGCTGCGCCAGTCACCCATCGGGATCAAGGGCAATTGCAGCGGATTAACTCCGGTAACTGCAGCCCCGTTTCGCCTTGCGGCGAACCAGAAAACCGTCGGTACCATGCGGCCTCCAAATGGCGTTATCACAGATCTCATGGTTATGAACCAACCCTTTATAGGCTGACCGCATGGGCAGCACAAAGACATCTAACCGTTTTTGTGGATGTAACGGATGCCAATCAGGTCTTGTGGCTATATCCAACCCTAATACCGGTTCACCGTTGCATCCGTCCCGCTACGTAAACAGCTTCTCAGGCATGAACGGGACTTCGTCTCTCATAATGAAGTAGGCCGCTCGTGCCAGTTTGTGCGCCAATGCATGGTGCGCTACCATGCGGTTACTCTTCTGAGCCTTGCGCTGGAAGTATGCCCGCACAGTTTCATCGAACCTGCGTGCCAGTTCCGCTGCCTCAGAATACGCCCATGCCAGATATTTATTGCCATTTTTCTTGTTGCCTTTGCCTTTTTGCTTGCCGTTGCTCATCCACGCTGACCCTACCTTACGACAGTATGAGGCATAATTGCCGACTGCATGAAAACGACTTATAGCTCCTGTCTCCAGCATGATTGTCAGCGCAAGAATAGGTCCCACTCCAGGGATGGTCAGCAAATGCCGGTATGGTCCTTTCAATTTGATCTTCCCTTCGACCACCCGTTCTATTGCACGTATCTTACGACTCAGGTAATCAATACTCTCTTTGCTGACTGCTCCGGCAAGTAGAATATCCTCATTATCCTGAAGGAGAGGACTGATCCTGTCTTCCCTGAGACGTTTTACATCTCTGACCGTAACACTGACGCCACAGTTGCGCGTAATGATATTCTGAAGACTGAGAATCAGCGATGTCCTAATGCGCACCAGATGACCCCGTTTCCGCAGGAGATCCCTTATAGGCCGCTCTTCTTTCGGGTAGATGTAGCCCTCAGGCAGTATCCCCAGTCTTAGCATCTCT
>Ga0079037_100002129_pt1 | contig 10711 bp, 9 predicted proteins | sample Mud3Dept4metaG_FD_71479 | JGI IMG/M metagenome (GOLD analysis project Ga0079037, IMG submission 71479) | Freshwater wetland microbial communities from Ohio, USA, analyzing the effect of biotic and abiotic controls - Mud 3 Core 4 Depth 4 metaG | ecosystem: Environmental > Aquatic > Freshwater >... | reverse complement strand
GCCCATGGGATTGGATTTTAACGCGGGGGGGATCCCCCCCTGCCCTTGCCTTCCCTGAAGGTGTGAAAAAATCCCATAAATCACCCCCACCCTCGCCCTCCCCCGTCAGAGACTGTGTCGTAATGAGGGGAGGGGAGAATATTTTACCGTAAAACACAAAAACCGCATACTGATTCCATATTGATATGCTAAAATTTCGGCCACCGAGGAGGATCGAATATGGCATTTCGATATGGTCAGCGAGAGCAAAGAACTCTGCTCCCACCCAGCATTGAAGAATACGTAACCGAGTCGCATCCGGTACGGGCTTACGACGCTTTCGTGGATACCCTGGAGATGGCGGCTTTAGGGATCGATCTGGATGCAGACAAAGTAGGCAATGCCGCCTACGATCCTCGGGCGATGCTCAAACTTTTGGTTTATGGTTACTCCTACGGGATTCGCAGTTCGCGCAAGCTGGAACGGGCCACTCATGAAAATCTGAGTTTCATCTGGCTCCTGGGGGGATTGAAGCCGGATCATAAAACGATTGCCGAGTTTCGCCGTAAGCATGTGAAGGGAATCAAAAAAGTTCTAAGGCAGTCGGTTTGGATCGCGATCGAGTTAGATCTGATCGCCGGCAACGTTCTGTTTGTCGATGGGACGAAGATCCGGGCCAACGCGGGCCGTGGGAGAACCCATAATCGGGCATATTACCAGACACGTTTGAAGGAGATTGAGGGTCGAATCGATCGCCTGTTGGCAGAGTGTGAAGAGATCGATTGGCAGGAAGAAGGTCTACCCTCGTTGATCTCCATGCGCAAGGATTTAGCCAAAGCCGAGGCTTTGAGGCAAAGGATCGAGCAAGCTTTAGCTGTGGTTCCGGAAACTTGCGCAAGCATCAATCTGACGGATCCGGATTGTCGCCTGATGCATAGCGTTCAGGGCAGCCATGCCAGTTACAACGTGCAGATCGTAGGCGACGGCAAGCATGGGCTTCTTGTGCAGGCCGAGCCCGTGCAGGAGGCTACGGATGTGCATCAGTTTGCCAACCAGATTGATCAGGCCAACGAAGTACTTGCGAGGCCCTGTCAGGTGGCTTGTGCGGATGCCGGATACGCCGATACAAAGGAGTTGGCCAAAATCGCTGTGCAAGGGATTGAAGTGGTTGTCCCTTCGCAGCGCCAGGCCTTGCACGAAGGGGAGAAACCCTTTAGCAAGAGCCATTTTTCTTATGATCCCGCGCAGGACGTGTATCGGTGCCCTGAGGGACATACGCTAACGTATGCTGGGATGGACAAGCGAAAGGGCAATCGGCACTACCAAATTGGCGATGCGGGCCTATGCCGCAGGTGTCCTCATTACGGAACGTGTACGCAAGCCGAGCGAGGACGGAAGATCATTCGTTTGGCCCAGGAAGAGTTGAAACAGAAGTTTGAAACAAAATATCAGGCTTCCAAGGACACCTATGCTTTGCGCAAGACGGTGGTTGAGCTTCCGTTTGGGCATAAGAAGCGAAACTTGAAGGTGGACGCCTTTTTATTACGAGGGCTTGAGGGCGTAGGGGCGGAGACCTCCTTGCTGGCGACTTGCTTTAACCTCGTGCGGATGATCACGCTGAAAGGTGTCGTGGGGTTGGTCAAGAAGCTGAGGGCGTTGGGCGTAAGGCACCCCTTCCCTGCTTCCCAATCCCTCGGTTTTGGTCCCGCAACCCCGGCGAGGGGCCCACTTTCGTGGTTACGTATGCTATGCGGTTTTCAAAGAGCTTTACTTCCTAACCCCTCCTCCTAATTACGACACAGTCTGCAAGGGGAGAGGGCATAAATCCTGAAATAGAAAAGGAATTCCCTCCCCCTTGAGAGACTGTGTCGCAATTGGGAGAAATACCGTCATTCCCGCGCAAGCGGGAATCCAGGTTTTTGAAATTGTTTAAGTTTATAACAGACTGGATGCCCGCCTTCGCGGGCATGACGAATTATGACACAGTCTCCAAGGGGGGAGGGTTAGGGAGGGGGTGATGTCACCGTATTTATTACGTTTGTATTAGTTCCTCAAAATTTAGGGTCGTTTTACCTACGCTCAATCGAGTCCGATTTTCCTGGCCGCTTCTTCCAATCCCAAGGAAATGAGTTTTTCTTTCCTGGGGATTCCGTTGCCGTCCCACTCGCGCGCCTCGTAATATTCCTTCCGCATGTCGAAGAAAATCTTTTCCCCTTCTGCAGGCGGTTTTCCCGGGCGAAGCAGCCCGTAAATTCTTTCCGGCAGCACATCATCCTTGCCGGAGATCCCCATCCGAACATTGTAGGCCCGTTTCAAATTATAGAGCCGGTCCCCTAACTCCATCAAGTCGGCGCTTTGGAAGTCCCACCCTGTCAACCCTTTGAGCCACTGACATATCGTTTGCTGCGGCAGTCGGGCGAAGTAAAGGAATTTGCAGATGCCGATGGCATTGAAAACCGCCATGTTATTCTGCATCAGAGCCGTCATCCGGCCTTTGCCTTCCGCCGAGGTCCCCTGGCCGGGCATGCCGGACGGATACCCTGCTTCCGGAAAAGGGACTCCTCCTTCCACTTGGTGGGAGAAACCTTCGAGATGGCAGGCCCCGCGGTTGGAGGTGGCCCAGCTCAGGGCCAGACTGACGGTCGGGGCGGGGCTGGACAGGGAGACTTCCAAACCTTTCGAATGCAGGGCGAAGCTTTCGGCTTCTTTCCCCAATTTCTTCGCCGCCGCTGCGACCCCGTCGGCGAAGAGCGCTCCGATCCCTTCCCGTCGGGCGATCTTCACGATCATGGCTTCGGTGGATTTGCTGTCTCCCCAGGTCAAATTCAATCCGTCCGCCTCCTTCAGGATCCCCCGTTGAAAGACTTCCACGGCAAAGGCGACGGCAATTCCGGTGGACATGGAATCCAACCCCATATCGTTGCACAGGTAATTCAAATGGATCAAGGACTTCAAATCGTCGTTCAGCAGAAGCGAGCCGAACGAGGCCAACGTTTCGTATTCCGGGCCGTGGCCGATTACGTCGGCATACGCTCCTTCGACCCCTTTGACATCCTTGCCGCAGCGGATCGGGCAGGAATAACACCCATAATGCTTCTCCAAGTGTTCCGAAACCATCGTGGGCCCGGATATTTTCTGGGCGCGATCCCAACGGGGGAGAAGAAAATTTTTTATCGGCAGGGCTTCGACCGTTTCTTTTACTTCGATTTGGGCGGCCGTTCCGAATTTGCTCAGCCCTTCCACGAATTTCAAGTTCGGCAAAAAACCCTTGGTCGCCTCCTGCAAAAGCTTTGGATCGGCGATGAACGGCCTCTTGTCCCCCCTGACGACGACCGCTTTCAGGTTTTTCGATCCCATGACCGCGCCCATGCCCGAGCGCCCCATCAACCGCGCCTCCACCCCTCCGCACACGATGCCGGCCATAAAGCTTTGCGTTTCTCCCGAGGGGCCGATCGCCGCTACGCGGGCCTTGGAGTCCGTCTCGGCTAAGAGTTTGGCGTTGGTTTCGAAAACCCCCTTCCCCCACAGCGAGGTTGCGCTTCGGACCTCGGCCCCCTCCGGAGTTACCCAGAGGTAGCATGGTTCCGATGACCGGCCGGTTATCATCAGGCCGTCCAGTCCCGTGAATTTCAATTCCGGCCCCCAGTATCCGCCGGCATTGGCCTCCCCCCAGTGGCCCAAGGGAGACTTCGCGCACACCGAAATCCGGCAGCCGCAGGGGACAGGAACGCCGGTGAGGAGCCCGGTCATGAATATCAGGGGGCTTTCGGGGTGGAAGGCATCGATCGCGGAATCGAAACGGTCAAAGAGGATCGAAGCAGCCAGCCCGCTGCCGCCGAAGTATTTCCGAAGAGGTTCCTCCCCGTATTCCCGGACCCGGGTTTTTTCGGTGGAAAGATCGACCTCCAGCACGCGGTAGGTTATGGGGGGCATAAAGTATCCTTTTCAGGATTAAAGACGATTCACCACAGAGACCACAGAGCACACAGAGATTTTAAGGGTAAGAGAAATACAGAAAAACAAAGAATGATTTCTGCTTTTTGAACATTATATCACCCTCTGTGTTCTCTGTGAGCTCTGTGGGAATTATCTTTTTATCTTTAGGGAAGTTATCCCCCGGAGAGGACGGGCATGAGGGACACGCGGTCCTCGTTTCGAATCAGGCTGTCGAGATGGGCCGCTTTCTGGTTGATGAGGATAATAATATTCTTTTCCGGAAAAGAAGGGGGCAAAAGCCCCCTCAAGGGCGCGGGCCTTTCCAAATCCACTTCTTTAACCCGCGCGCCGGCGATGTCTGCCAGATAACCGAAAAACTTGAGTTCTGCCAATTTGCGCCGAATCTCCCTTTGCGGGTCCCTTAAAAGGCACGAATAGGGGCGTCCTCCCGGACGCCCCTACCGTTGAACCCATTTCGTGAATATCTCGGTCTCTTGCATGCCCTCACACTGACCCTGGCACTTTTTTCTATGAGGCCATCTCCTGGGCAACGCCCTTCAATCCCAGACTTTCCAGGGTTTCCTGCAGGGGGATCCCGTTCTGGTCCCAGCCGCGAAGTTCGTAATACCAGGAGAGCATCTGTTCGTATTTCTCCCTTTCGACCTTGATCCCTTTCATCTTTCCGCCCGAATGGGTCTCCTCAAACCAGCGCTCGGGGGGATAATCCCATTTCCGGCCGAAGGAGGGATTCTCCCTTTTCCAAAAGGCGCGGATCAAGTTGTAGATCCGATCTCCGAGCTTGTAGATATCTTCCCAGCTCTTTCTTTCCCCGGTAATCGCCTCCAGGTATTGCGGGTACCAATCGAGGCCGAAACTGACCTCCACCCAGGGGAGCCGGCAAACGGTCGCCGACTCGAAAAACCCCCCGCGGATTCTCTGGAATTCGATCAGCTTCTCGACCTTTGATTTGTTGTAGGAGAACCGATCGTTGGCGATCTCCCAGGCGATGATCCAGGCTTCCTTGTGGTGGGCGCCGATTGCCGAAGTCCCAAAGGCCAAAGCCATGCCGGGGCAGGCATGACAGTTGTAGGCGGTGATCTCCAGGCCCTTCACCTGCATGGCCCACTTTTCAGAACCCTTCCCGATGGCCTCGGCCGCGCCCTTGACGCCGCGGGTAAAGAGCCTGCCGAGCCCCTCTCCTTTTCCGATCTCCGCCGTGAGCTTCTGGGCCGCCTCGAAATCCCCCCATTGGATCTTTTCGTTTACGAGCCCCTTCTCCGAAGCCTCCATGAGAAAGCCGATGCAGCTCCCCAAGGAAATCGTATCCATTCCCCACTCGTCGGCCAGGCGATTCAAGAGCGCCACCTTGGGCAGACTCCCCAGGCCGATGTTCGGCCCGAGCATGGCCACGTTTTCATAGTCGAGTTCCGATTCTTTGTCGCTCGAATCCTTGACAATGTGGCCGCACTGCATGTTGCACATGGGGCAGCCCTTCCGCCCCGCATGCACTTTTTCAACCACGTAGCCGTCCATTTCCTTGGAAAGCGCAAACACGCCTTCCCGGTAGTTGTAGGTCGGAAGGCAGGCGTTTTCATTGGCCCAGTCAAAGGCCTGCATGGTCCCCTGCCTCATCCAGAAGTCGTAGCTGTCTTTTCCCTTGATTTCCGCATACCCTTTTTTCCCCATCTCCTGAAGCTTTGCGTCGTCGAAGTTGGCGACGCTTCCGGTCCCCTTGATCACCACCGCCTTCAGCTTCTTGGACCCCATCACCGCGCCCATCCCGGTTCGCCCTCCGGCCCTCCCCTTCTGGGACATGACCGTGGAAAACCGGACCAGGTTCTCTCCCGCGGGGCCGATCAGAAGGATTCCCGAGTTCTTCCCGTGCTTCTTCTCCAGGAGATCCTGCGCCTCGAAGGTGTTCTTGCCCCACAAGTCGGAGGCTTCGACGATTGCGATCTTTTCATCCTCGATCAGAAGGAAGCAGGGTTTTTCCGCTTTCCCTTCGACCACCACGACGTCGTACCCCGCCTTTTTCAGGTAAACGGAGGCCATCGTGCCGATATTTCCGTCCCCGTACCCTCCCGTAAGCGGACTCTTCGAGGCAATGATCATCTTTCCGGAACTGGGAATCGCCTGCCCGGTTAAAGGCCCGGTGGAAAAGATGAGCTTGTTTTTTTCGGACAGCGGATCGGCGTGTTTCACCTCATCCCACAAAATCTTGGCGGCAAACCCCCGCCCTCCTAAAAAATCTTTCTTCATAGAATCGGAAATTTCCTCTTTCGAAATCTTTCCGTTCGAGAGATTCACCCTCAGCAGTTTTCCCGCGTATCCGTTCATAACCCGATCTCCTTTGTAGGGGCGCGAAGCCTCGCGCCCAATATCGGGCACGCGCAGCGTGCCCCTACTATGCTTTGAATGAGACCTTCTCTCCCCCTCTCACTTTTTTTCCCCTTTGCTCTGTCGAATCAACAACGTGACCCCGGCTTCTTGGGCGGTATCCATATAAGAAAACCCGCTCCCATCCGCGCGTCTCCCGCTGCTTAGCACCTTGAGTCCCAGCTTCTTGAGTTCGGTTTCCGAATCGTCGACCTGGTCGACCACAAAACCCAGATGATAAACCCCTTCTCCCTTCTTCTCCAGGAAATCTTTGTAAGGGCTTTTTCCCTCACCTGGTTGGCATAATTGAATCTGGATGTCTCCCACTTGGGCGACTTTAAATTTTAAATTAAAGAATCCGGTTTCGTCCGGAACGTTGAGTTTTATATATTCTGTTAGCGGGGGATAGTCTTCAAAAGGGCCGATCCCTATGGATTCATAGAATTTGACCGCCTTCTCCAGGTTTCTCACAACGACGGATAGGTGATGAAGTTTGGAAAAAGGCGATTTCGAACTCCTATTGCCCTCCGTCATTTCCCACCTCCGTTTAGCGATCGCAAAACCAAATCATCCCCACCCTCGCCCTCCCCCGTCAAGGGGGAGGGAATTTCTTTTCTGTTTCAGGATGTTTGCCCTCTCCTCCCGCGGGAGAAGTCAGGTTGAGGGAGATTTTTCTCTGCGTTCTCTGCGCTCTCCGCCGTGAATACGGTTTTCACATCCCCAGGTAAGCCTTGCGGATGGTGTCGCTCTTCAAAAGGTCCGCGCCGCTGCCTTCCTGGACAATGGCGCCGGTCTGAAGAACATAGGCCCGGTCGGCGAGCTCCAGGGCGTCCCTGACCTTTTGTTCCACGAGAAGGATGGTGGTCCCCTGCGAGCTGATTTGCTTGAGAACCTCGATCACCTTTACCGACAAAGACGGCATCAACCCCAAAGAAGGTTCATCGAGCATCATGAGCCTGGGTTTGGACATGAGTCCGCGGGCGATGGCCAGCATCTGCTGTTCGCCGCCGGACAAGGTTTCTCCCCGCTGGTCTTTTCTCTCCTTGAGGATGGGAAAAAGCTTGAAGAGCTCCTCCAGGCTTTGTTGAACCTCTGCTTTGGAATCCCGCGTGTGGGCCCCCACCAGCAGGTTGTCCAAAGCCGACAGTTTTCCGAATATCTTCCGGCCCTCGGGAATATGGGAAATCCCGGAAGAGGTGATTTCATAGGGCGGCAGGGTATCGATCCTTTTCCCCAGGAAGGTGATCTCCCCGTTCAGGGGGCGGAGGAGTCCGGAAATAGTTTTGAGGATGGTCGATTTCCCCGCGCCGTTGGAGCCGACGATGGAAACCATCTGTCCCTTTTCCACTTTGAAAGAGACTTCGCGGATGACCGGGACCCCCAGGTAGCTCACGCTGATTTTTTTCACCTCAAGCATGGTAAGCCTCCCCGAGATAGGCTTCGATGACCCGAGGGTTCTTGACGATCTTTTCCGGAACGTCTTCCGCGATTTTCTTCCCGGAGTCGAACACCACAACCCGCTCCGAGAGGGACATGATTACTTCCATGACGTGCTCGACCACGATGAGGGTGATTCCCCGGCTGCGGATCTTCTTGATCAGCTCGATAGCCTCGATCGTCTCCGTGGCATTGAGTCCGGCCATGGCTTCGTCCAGCATGAGGAGATTCGGCTTCGTGGCCAGGGCCTTGGATATCTCCAGGCGTTTGTGGTCGGCGATGGTCAGATTGCCCACCAAGGAATCCTTCTTTTCGTAAAGCCCCGTGAACCTCAGGATCTCCATCGTCTCGCGGTAGGCTTCGGCCGAATGCGGTGTGCGGCAGAAGGCTCCGACGATGACGTTTTCCCAGGTCGTCATCTCCCGGAACACCTGGACGATCTGAAAGGTCCGGGCGAGGCCGAGCCGGCAGATCCGGTTCGGGCGCATTCCGGTTATGGCGCGGCCGCCGAATTGAACCGCCCCGTTCTGGGGCGTGAGGTACCCGGTCAGGCAGTTGAAAAAGGTCGTTTTGCCGGCGCCGTTGGGCCCGATGAGGCCGATGATCTCCCCTTTGCCCACGGAGAGGCTGACGTCATCCACCGCCGCCAGGCTGCCGAACTTCATGGTCAGGTTTTGCACACTGAGAATTTCCATCTCACGATTTTCCTGTTTTCCGAAGGAATCCCACCAGCCCCTGGGGCTGATAAACGGAAATCAATAGAATCAAAGCCCCGAAAACGATCAGGTCCAGCCCTTTGCCGGTCCCACCCAGCAGGATACGGCTGTATTCCGAGAGAGGAATCAAAATGGCCGCGCCCAGGATCGGGCCGATCACGGTCCCGGCGCCTCCGAGGACGGTGATCAATACGATCTTGATGGAGATGTCCAGGGAGAGGACGGAGGGGGGGTCGATGAAGAGGATGTACTGGGCGTAAAACGAGCCGCAGATGGCTGTCAGGAAGGCGCTGACCGCCATGGCGACCACTTTGTATTTCGAGGTGTCGATGCCCAGGCCCTCGGCCGCTTCATGGCTCTGCTTGATCGCCCGCAGATAAAATCCCAAACGCGACCGATTGATCTTGTAGGCCAGAAGAAGGACGGCCACAAAGAGCCCGAAGGCGATATAGAAATAGGGCATCTTCGTCTTGTACCACATGAAGTTAACCAGGCCCTCCGGCAGAACGGGGGCGGGGAGGCCGATGGCCCCCTCCACAAAGTCCCAGTTGGCGAAGAGCCGCTCGGCAATCTCGGCCACGGCAAACGTGGAGATGGCGAAATAATGGCCCTTCAAGCGGAATACCGGGTAGCCGATGACAATGGCTAGAATCACCGCGCATCCCCCGCCGATCAGCATCCCGGCCCAGGGGCTCAGATCAAAACGCTTCAAAAGAACCAACGCCGCATACGCCCCGATGCCAAAAAAGGTGGCGTGGCCAAAGGAGACCTGCCCGGCGAACCCGCCGATCACGTTCCAGGCCTGGCTCAGAGTGGCAAAGAGCAGGAACATGATCAAAACGTGGTGAAAGTGGAGGTTCGCCGTGGTAAAGGGAAGAAAAAACAATACCAGCAGAAGGAAGGGAACCCAGGGCTTTTTGAATAAGGCCAGAACGCTCGTTTCCATATGCTACCACCCGAAAAGGCCCTTGGGCCGGATAGAAATGATCACCAAATACAACGCGAAGACGATGGTGTATTTGAAAACCGGGGAGATGAATACCCCGCCGGCCGTCTCCACCACGCCGATGAGGATCCCGGCATAGAACGCCCCGGTAATGTTTCCAAAACCCCCCAGGGCCACGGTGACAAAAGCCAGAATCCCGAAAAGACCCCCCACGCTCGGAAAGACATAATAAAAGTTCATCAGCAGGGCCCCGGCGACGCCCACGCAGGCCCCGCCCAGGCCGAAAGTCAAGGCGTAGATGCGGTCGATGTTTATGCCCATCAACAGGGCCGTGTCCCGATCCAGGGCCGCCGCGCGGATGGCCCGGCCGGTTTTCGTCCGGAAGACCAGGAAATAAACGAGATAGGTGATGAGGGCGCTCCCGCAGGCCGCGATCAGCTCCGGGAGGCTCACGTTGAGGTTGAAGAAGCTTAAGGTCTTTTCACCCAAGAGCGCCCCCTGGACCTGCCGGAAATCCGGGGTCCAGAAAAACTGGGCCAGGTTCTTGATCAGGATCGAGAGGCCGAAGGTCGCCAGGAGGGCCGTGAGGCCGGGGGCATTGAGCACCTTCTTGATGATGAAATAGTACGTGCCGACCCCGATGGCGAAGAGGAGCGTCACCGTGACGGGCAGGGAATAGAGCGGGTCAATCGCCCAGAGAGAGAACATCCAGAAAGAAAAAAACATGGCCAGCATGAGGAACTCGCCATGGGCGAAATTCAGGATGTCCATCACCCCCCAAATCAGGGTCAAGCCGACGGCGATCAGGGCGAAGATCAGACCCATGAGCAAACCGCTGATGAGGATCTGCAAGAGAATCTCAAAATCCATGTCTCGCTGTCTCCACAAATAGCGAGGACTTAGGCCTTCCCGATCGGGCCTAAGTCCTCGCGGTGATCACTCCGAAAGTGTTGTTGATCGGCGCAATCCGACGGTTCCGCCAAAAGCTCTCCTGCCGAGGCGAGCATTATGATTGGGGGCGATTCATGAATCGCCCTTGCCGCTGTGCCGCAGACGGACTTTTTGCCAAATTATCTCTTATCCCAGGGTTTGAAGGGCCACACCATCTCCGCGGCGGCCATTTCCCCGGGCCACACCACCCGGTATTGACCGTTCTGAACCTGGGAGATGTGGGAAATGATTTTTATATTCTGGCCGTGTTCGTTGAACTTCACCCCGTCGCCTGGCAGGGTCGGGGTCTTGAAATCCGTGGTCCGCAGGGCGGAGACGACCTTTTCCGGATCCGTTGACTGGGCCCGGTTGAAGGCGTCGGCAATGACCA
>Ga0079037_100002128_pt1 | contig 10712 bp, 7 predicted proteins | sample Mud3Dept4metaG_FD_71479 | JGI IMG/M metagenome (GOLD analysis project Ga0079037, IMG submission 71479) | Freshwater wetland microbial communities from Ohio, USA, analyzing the effect of biotic and abiotic controls - Mud 3 Core 4 Depth 4 metaG | ecosystem: Environmental > Aquatic > Freshwater >... | reverse complement strand
TCTTCGAACAGGCCGGCATCAATTTCTCGCACGTGATGGGCGGCAAGCTGCCCGCCTCCGCCACCGCACAGCGACCGGAGCTCGCAGGCGCCAGTTTCGAAGCGACCGGAGTGTCGCTGGTGATCCACCCGCGCAACCCGTACGTGCCGACCTCGCACGCGAACGTGCGCTACTTCGTCGCGATCAAGGACGGCGAGCCCGCGGCCTGGTGGTTCGGCGGCGGGTTCGACCTGACGCCCTACTATCCGTTCGAGGAGGACGTGCTGCAGTGGCATCGTGCCGCGAAAGCCGCATGCGATCCGTTCGGGCCTGAGGTCTACGCGAAGTACAAGGACTGGTGCGACCGCTATTTCTTCCTGAAGCATCGCAACGAGACCCGTGGTGTAGGCGGATTGTTCTTCGACGATCTCAACGAGTGGGGCTTCGAGAAGTCGTTCGCGTTCATGCGCAGCGTTGGCGATCACTACGTACCGGCATACCTGCCGATCGTGGAGAAACGGAAGGACACGCCCTACGGCGAGCGCGAGCGGAGCTTCCAGCTCTACCGACGGGGACGTTATGTTGAATTCAACCTTGTCTACGACCGCGGCACGATCTTCGGGCTGCAGACGGGTGGAAGGATCGAGTCGATCCTGATGTCGCTGCCGCCGCTGGTGCGGTGGGAGTACGACTACAAACCGGCCCCCGGAACGCCTGAAGCGCGGTTGTACGATGATTTCCTTCGGCCCCGCGATTGGCTCGCCAACTTGGAGGGCGAGGAATGCATCTAGCCCGCCCTCACCCGTCAGGTGCGCTCCCTCACCCGCGGCGCGCAGCGTTTACTGCCAGCGCTTTTCGCCAGTTATGTCGTGTCGCGGCGCGGGGACGAACCAGTACATCTTGTTTTCGTTCCGCGACCTGCGTACGTTGCGGCCCACGGCATCGGTCGAAGGGCACACCCGTCGTGAGGCGGGGCCGCAAAGCCACAGCTCTTGCAAAACGACAAGCGCGCAAGAGGGCTGGGCTACCGGATCTGGTTGGAGCGTGACCGCCTCGGGCAACCCGAGACGGCGCCACGGCTGACCTGCTCCGTCGGGACTCGATGCGACGTGCATCGAATGACCGTGCAGCACGTTGCCTCGAATCCCCACCCGCCATGGACCTATCGGCAATCCATGCAGAGGGGATTTCTTCAAGATGACTACCAAGAAACTTGCATCGCTTGCGGGCGCCATGGCGCTCGTGGTGGCTGCGGGCTCCTCCGGAGCGGCACCAGCGCCGGACCGGGGAGCGAACCGCGAACTGCCGGCGTCGATCTCGACGCTGAAGCTCAAGGCGCCACTCAATAGCAAGGAAATCGCCGTCTCGCGACTGCACGAGAGCCTGCGCGCGGCGAAAGGCGAGCAGAGAGTCATCGTGCGACTGCGCAATCCGGCCGTGGCGCAGCTGGGCCTCACGGGCAGCGCCGCCGCCCAGGCGAAGATCAACTTGCGCAACGAGCAGGCGAACCTGCTCGATCGGATCCGTGCACTGGACCCCAACGCTCGCGTCGTGGCCAGCACGCAGGTCGTCCTGAATGCCGTGTTCGTCGAAATCGACGCGGCGGTGCTGCCGAAGCTCGCCATGGACAAGGACGTGATGCGCGTCGCACCGGTTGGCAATTACCAGCTTGACCTGTCCGAGACCGTGCCCTACATCGGCGCGGAGACAGTCCAGGGCCAGGGCGTGACCGGACGAGGCATCAAGGTCGCCGTGCTCGACAGCGGAATCGACTACACGCACCGGAACCTCGGCGGGCCGGGAACGCTCGAGGCCTATGAGGCTGCCTACGGAACGTCGACCGACGACCCGAGGAACACGACGCGGGACGGATTGTTCCCCACCGCCAAGGTCATCGACGGTTACGACTTCGTCGGCGAGGTCTGGCCAAATGGCCCCGAGGCACCCGACCCCGATCCGATCGATTTCGAAGGCCACGGCACTCACGTCGCCGACATCATCGCCGGCCGAAGCGTCGACGGCCTGCACAAGGGCGTAGCGCCCGGCGCGAGCCTGCTCGCGGTGAAGGTGTGCAGTGCGGTGTCCTCGTCGTGCAGCGGCATCGCGCTGATCCAGGGCATGGAGTTTGCGGTCAATCCCAACGGCGATGGCCGGCTGAACGACCGCGTCGACGTCATCAACATGTCGCTGGGCTCATCCTACGGCCAACCGTTCGACGACGACCTTGCGGCTGCAGTCGACAACGCGACCATGGCCGGCGTGCTCACCGTCGCGTCGGCCGGCAACAGCGCCGACAAGCCATATGCGAACGGCACGCCGGCCGGCGCGAATTCGGCGCTGTCGGTTGCGCAGACCTCGGTGCCGAGTGCGATCCAGGCGCAGATGCGGATCGTGGCACCCAGCAGCATTGCCGGACTGTTCCCAGCCGTGTTCCAGCCTTGGTCGTCGCCGCTGGTCGCAGCGGTGGAAGCACCGCTGCAGTATGGTAATGGCGCGGGAGGAAACCTGAATGGCTGCGCCCCGTTTCCGGCTGATTCGCTCGCTGGCAAGATCGTTCTGGTCGATCGGGGTGCGTGCAATTTCACGCTCAAGATCAAGAATGTTGCCGACGCCGGCGGATTGATCGGGATCATCGGCCTGATCGCCCCAGGGGATGCCTTTGAGGGCGGTGATGGCGGCGACCGCCCGATTGCCATTCCGGGGTACATGGTCACGCAGGCCATTGCGAACCGTCTGCGTAGTGGTCTGCCGAACACGGTGGTCCGTTTCGACCCAGCGGACGGCATTCCGCTGGTGGGCTCCATGGTCGGCAGCTCTTCGCGCGGTCCGCAACACGAAGACACGCACCTGATCAAGCCTGAGATCGGCGCGCCGGGCGCCTCGGTTTCTGCCATTGCTGGCTCTGGTGATGGAACGGGCCCGTTCGGTGGCACCTCGGGTGCCGCACCGATGGTCGCCGGTGCCGCTGCACTGCTGCTTGAGGCCACCGGCGGCACCAAGGCCACGGCCAAGGGCACGCCGAATGGGCTCGCTGTCGGTCACGGTCTGCGACCGGTCGAGGTCAAGGCGCGGCTGATGAACAATGGCTACACGGACGTCGAAAACAACGTCTTGACCGGCGAATTGGCGCCGATCACGCGGATCGGCGGCGGCGAGGTCCGGGTCGACCAGGCGATCGCAGCTCCCGCGGCCGCGTGGGACAACGATGTGCCGCAGGGCGCGCTCAGCTTCGGCTTCGTGGACGTCGCCGACGACGTGGTGACGATTACCCGCACGGTCCGAGTGCGCAACTACAGCAACAAGCACATCAACTATGCGGTGAAGCCGAGCTTCCGCTTCGCTAATGACGAGGCCAACGGCGCGGTCAGCGTCAGTGCCCCGTCGACTGTCTCGGTCGGGCCGGGTCGCGGCAGCGACACGCTGTTTGACGTCAGCATCACCATCGACGGCTCGCTGCTGCGCGGGAACGCTATGAACTCGGGCAGCGCGGGTGCCGATCCGGCAACGTTGACGTTGAACGAGTACGACGGTTACCTGGTTCTGGATGACGGCAAGCATCCGATCCATCTCGCGTGGCACGTCCTGCCGCGCAAGGCGGCGCGGATCACGCCGGAGACGACGACACTCGTCCCGGAGTCCTTCCCGCAGGCGATCAGCTTGAACAATAGCGGCGCGGGCACTGCGCAGAATGACGCCTACGCACTGGTGGCGACGAGCCCGCAACTGACGGTGGGTGGCCGCGGCGAACAGTCGCCGACCCCGGACATCCGGGCGGTGGGTATCAACACCTTCCCGGTACCGGCAGGCTTCTGCTCGGCCAATCCGTCGTTCCTCTGGGTCTTCGCGGTGAACACCTGGCAGCGCCAGCAGCACCTGCTGCCGGTCAGCCATCAGGTTTACCTCGATACGAACCAGGACGGCATCGATGATTACGTCGTGCTGAACCGGGATGCGTCTGGCCTCGGCACCATTACCGATGGTCGGCAGCTGGCTTGGGTCGTGAACCTCAACACGGGCAGCGCCAGTGCGTTCTTCTTCGCAGAGCACTCGACCAATACCGGTAATACCGCGCTGATCATCTGCGGTGAGCAGATCGGCATGAATGCGGCCAACCTGCTGTCGACGCAGGTCAACATGGCCGTGGTTGCCCAGGACTTCTATTTCGGAGGTCCCGGCGACCTGGTCGAGGGCTTGACCGTCACGCCGCTGGGCGAGCGTTGGCTCGGTGTCCCCGAGGACGTCGTTGGCGGGGCCACGGGTAACCTCGACGTGTACGACTTCGGTGCGCTCCCGGGCAACTCGCCCGAGCTTGGACTGATGTTGATCACCAACGGGGATCGCGGCCCCGGCAACCGCGGCGGCGCGACGAAGGACACGGAGGCGCTGCTGTTCCTCGCGAACTGAAGTCGAATCAACTGGCGGGTCGCTGAACGACCCACCCTCTCAGCCCCTCCCTGGCTCAGCCAGGGAGGGGTTTTCTTTTGTCCGTCTCATGGCGCCGAGAGGCGACCGGATTGCGTTATGTAACAAGCGATCATGAATATCTGCGACGCAGTTGCTATCAGCTGCACGGTCGCGTACGTTCGCCCCCACAGCAATCGTGAAGGGCACACTCGCCGTGAGGCGGGGTCGCAAAGCCACAGCTCTTGATCATCACAGAACAAGAGGGCTGGGCCACCGTAGGGAAGGCGTCGATCCGACGTTACCTCGTAGGACGCGCAATCGCGTGAATCTGCTTCGGCAGGTACAGGCGGCACGCATCCCGGACTGCTAACGCGAGTTCGGACCAGATAATCCCTGCAGGAGGGGAAATGCCCAAGAAACCATTCGTGACCTTGCTCTCGACCGCCGCGATGACGGCGCTCGCTGCAATGTCTTTCAACATCAGCACAGTCGTCGCAGCGCCGGCGACCAACGAAGCGAAGGCTGCGGCGCGCAGCAAGTTCACCAACAACGCCTACATCGTGCAGCTCGCCGAGCAGCCGGTGACGGCGTACACCGGCGGCATCAAGGGACTGCAGGCCACCAAGCCGCGCAAGGGTCAGAAGATCGACCCGTACAGCCCTGCGGTCGTCAATTACATGGCGTTCCTCGAGTCGCGACAGAGCGCCGTCCTCGCCAGCGTCGGCGGCGGCAAGAAGCTGCACAGCTACGGCTACGTGTTCAACGGCTTCGCGGCTGAACTGACCGCGGAGCAGGCCACCAAGCTGGCGCAGACCAAGGGCGTGGTCGCGGTGACCAAGGACGAGGCTCGCAGCGTCGACACGTCTTCGACGCCGGACTTCCTCGGCCTCACTGCGCCGGGCGGCGCGTGGTCCGAGACCAAGGGCGAGGGCGTCATCATCGGCATCGTCGATGGCGGCATCTGGCCGGAGAGCTTGAGCTTCTCCGACCGTACTGGCACCAATGGCAACGCCAGCAGAGAAGGCAAGCTCGCCTACCAGCAGATCCCAGGCTGGCATGGCCGCTGCATCCCGGGCGAGGAATTCAATGCCTCGAACTGCAACCAGAAGCTGATCGGCGCGCGTTACTACAACGCGGGCTGGGGCGGCAACGCGGGCATCGACGCCCAGCTGCCGTGGGAATTTAATTCGCCGCGCGACTTCGGCGGTCACGGCACTCATACGGCCAGCACCGCCGGCGGCAACCAGGATGTGCCGACCACGGGCCCGGCCGCAGTGTTCGGCAACGTGAGCGGCATTGCGCCGCGCGCGCGTATTGCCGCCTATAAGGTGTGCTGGGAGACCGGCACCGGCGGCTCGTGCTTCAACACCGACAGCGTCGCGGCCATCGACCAAGCCGTCGCCGACGGCGTGGACGTGATCAACTTCTCGATCAGCGGCTCGCGCACCAGCTTCCGCGACCCGGTGGAGATTGCTTTCCTGTACGCGGCCGACGCGGGCGTGTTCGTTGCGGCTTCGGCCGGCAACAGCGGCCCGACGTCCTCGACGGTGGCGCACCCGGGTCCGTGGCTCACCACGGTGGCCGCGGGCACGCACAACCGCGACGGACAAGGCTCGGTCACGTTGGGCAACGGATCGACCTACTTCGGCGCGTCGGTGGCGACGGCGGTGGGACCTGCACCCTTCATCGACTCGACCGAGGCCGGGCTTCCTGGTGCCGACCCGACCGCCGTGGCACTGTGCTTCGCGGCGGTAGATAACGGCGGCGTTGCGGTCCTCGACCCCGCGAAGGTCGCGGGCAGGATCGTTCTCTGCGATCGCGGTGTAACGGCGCGCGTCAACAAGAGCCTTGCAGTGATGGAAGCGGGCGGAGTCGGCATGGTGCTAGTGAATACCATCGTCGCTTCGCTCAACGCCGATTTCCACTTCGTGCCGTCGGTGCATCTGCAGAGCACCGATCGTGCCGCCGTGAAAGCCTACGCGGCCTCACCGGGCGCGACGGCGACCATCAATAGCGCGACGATCGTTTATAACGCGCCTGCGCCGTTCACGGCGTCCTTCTCGTCGCGTGGACCACTGCTCGCCGGTAACGGCGACGTCCTCAAGCCCGACCTTATCGCGCCGGGTCAGGACATCCTCGCAGCCGTCGCACCTCCGGGTAACCGTGGGCGTTCGTTTGATCTCTATAGCGGAACCTCGATGTCGAGCCCGCACGTCGCAGGCCTGGCTGCACTGTTCAAGGAGGAGCACCCGACCTGGTCGCCGATGGCGATCAAGTCAGCGCTTATGACAACGGGCTACGACGTGCTCGACGGCGGCACTCCCGCCCCGAACACCAACCCGGTGCTGATTTTCCGCCAGGGCGCGGGCCACGTGCAGCCCAACAGCGCGCTCGATCCGGGCCTGGTGTACGACTCGGGCTTCAACGACTGGCTGGCCCTCATCTGCGCCACTCAGCCGCAGGGTCTCGGCGCGACCTGCAACGCGCTGTGGAATGCCGGCTACTCTCGCGACGCCAGTGACCTGAATCAGGCGTCGATCGCGATCGGCGACCTGCCGGGCACGCAGAAGGTCAAACGAAGCGTGACCAACGTCAGCGGCGGGCCGCTGACCGTCAACGCGAACGTCACGGGCATGGTCGGGTTCACGACCATCGTCACGCCGTCGAGCCTGACGCTCGCTCCGGGCGAGACCAAGCCCTTCGAGGTCAGCTTCCTCCGGACCTCGGCCACGTTGAACGCCTACTCGGGCGGCCAGCTCTACTGGACTAGTGGTGGCTACACGGTGCGCAGCCCGATCGTGGTGCGTCCGGTGGCGCTCAGCGCTCCGGCATCGGTCTCGTCCACGGGCGGAGCCATCTCGTATCCGGTGCTCTTCGGGTACACCGGCCCGTTTACGGCGACGGCCCGTGGCCTGGTGGCGGCTGCCACGACGGACGGAGTCGTCGCGGATGACCCGACGGACGGCGCCTGCTCGCTGACGGCCCCGAACGCGCAGCTGATTCCGGTCGTGATCCCGGCCGGCACCACCTACGCCCGGTTCTCCCTGTTCGACGCGGATGTCAGCCCTGGTGCCGACATCGACCTGTGCGTCGCGAACTCGGCGGGTACGATCGTCGGGTCGAGCGGCTCGGGCACCTCGGCGGAGGAGGTCAACCTGCTCAATCCGGCCGCCGGCAGCTACACCGTCGTTGTTCAGGGGTGGGGCGTCGCGGGCACGAGCCCGTTCAAGCTGCACACCTGGCTGCTGGGCAGCGCCGACGCCGGCAACGTGGCCGTCTCGGCCCCGGCTGCAGCTACGACAGGCGCGACGGGCATGATCAACCTGACCTTCAGCGGCTTGGCCGCCGGCACCAAGTACCTTGGTTCGGTGGCCTACGGTGGTGCCGCTGGCCTGCCCAACCCGACGATCGTTCGCGTCGATCCGTGATGATCGGCCGAACCGCTTAGTCGGTTCGACTCGACGCCCCGGGGAAGCAATTCCCCGGGGCGTTTTCTTTTTGCTCAGATGGCGTCGCGCGGCGCCGGATCCACGGCGCGCCCCACCGGACAAAACACCCAGTAGCCGCGCGCGCTGGCGTGATAGTTGAGCACCTGCTGGTCCGCCCTGATCCGGATCCGGTACCCCGGCACGAGCGCCATCGTGTAGTTCATTCCCGGCTCTGGGCAGCCGAGTGATCCATCGGGCCACGTCACCGCGACGGATTCCACAATCTCGAGCTTGGCGACCTCGAGCCCCGTACGCTTAGACGCGTCGGCCAGCACGGCTTGTGTCACCGACTGCAGAGTTGCATTCACTGGCGCAGTGTATCCCGGTGTTGCAGCGGGTCGATCCGCAGCGCACGCAGAGAGACCCGCTGCGACGAACAGCACGATCGAGCACACGACCCGCGGTCCAGTCCGTCGCATCTCGACACGTTCAAGACTGAATCTCACGGTGTGTTTCACAGCACCGGATCTCAGACTGGAGTCTCCCAACCGCATGATGGAATCCCCATGAAATTGACGTTCCAAGCGCTCTCACGTAATTTACGTGAACCCTCGCCGCAAGGGAGCTGGCCCCGGTGGCGGCAAAGCACAACATTACTCTCGCGATCGAAGGCACGCTCCTAAAGCGCGCGCGCGCATTGGCCGCCCGGCGGGGCCTCAGCGTCAGCGCGCTGCTGGCGGACGAGTTGCGGGCGCTGATAGCCGAGGATGCGGCCTACGCGTCGGCGGAGCGTACGGCTGCCGGCCTATTACAGGACGGGCTGCCGCTCGACGGCGCCCGCATTACGGACCGGGCTGCGCTCCATGACCGGCATCGCGTTCGTTGATAGCAACGTGCTGATCTACGCCCACGACCGCAGCGCCGGCGCGAAGCGGGACCGGGCTGTAGCGATCTTCGGGCAACTCTGGAGCGAGCGGACAGGTTGCCTGTCCGTGCAGGTGCTGCAGGAATTCTTCGTCACCGTCACGCGTAAGCTGCGCACGCCGGTCGCTCGAGCCCAAGCGCGGGAAGTCGTGCGGGCGTACTCTCCATGGGTTCTCAACCCAACCACACCGCAGACGGTCCTGCGCGCCACCGAAGTCGGCGAAGCCGCCGGAATCGGCTTCTGGGATGCGCTGATCGTCGCTTCGGCCGAGCAAGCCGGCGCCGGGATTCTCTACAGCGAGGATCTGAACGACGGGCAAATGATCGCCGGAGTCCGCGTCGTGAATCCGTTCAAGTAACGCCATGAACTACCGCCACGCCTTCCACGCCGGCAACTTCGCAGACGTGCTCAAGCACGTCGTGCTGATGATGCTCGTCGACCACCTCAAGAAGAAACCTGCGCCGTTCTTCTACCTCGACACGCACGCCGGTCGCGGTCTCTACGACCTGAGCGAGGCCCAGGCGCAGCGCAGTGGCGAGTACAAGACGGGCATCGGGCGCCTGCTGGAGGCGCGCAAGGGATCACTTTCTGCGGAAACGTCGGCCTACGTCGATCTAGTGCGAGAGTCCGCCGGCAAGGACCACAGCGCGATTACCGCTTATCCCGGATCGCCATTGATCGTGGCGCGCATGCGCCGTCCAGGCGACCGGATGGTGCTCGTCGAATCTCAGCCGAAGGAAGCAGCCTCGCTGGCGACGGTCCTCGGCCGCAAGCGACTCGTGTCGGTGCTGGACGGCGACGGCTATGCGGCACTCAAGGCGCACCTGCCGCCGCGCGAGAACCGCGGGCTGGTGCTGATCGATCCGCCCTATGAATCCGACCTGGAGTTCGACCGCGTGCTCGCAGGTCTCGAGATCGCGCATGAGCGCTGGCCGACCGGTACCTACTGCGTCTGGTATCCGCTGACCGATCGCGCCGGCCCGCTCCGCTTTCGGCACAACCTCGAGCGCTCGGGCATCCGTCGCGTGCTTGACGTGACGCTAAGCGTGCTGCCCACCGATGCGCAGGTTGGCATGAGCGGCGCCGGACTCGTGATCATCAACCCGCCGTGGCTGCTCGACGAGCGGCTGCAGGAGTTGCTGCCGCAGTTGCATCGGCTGTTGTCGCCGGACGGGTTGGGCGGCACCAGCGTCGAGTGGATGGTGCCGGAGTAGGAAAATAGGGGACATTCAGAAAATAGGGGACATTCACCTATTTCCGTCTGGAAATAGGTGAATGTCCCCTATTTTCTGAATGTCCCCTATTTTCCGCACGCCGCATGGCGGAAGCAGCCCACGACATGATCATTGACCATCCCCGTGGCCTGCATGTGGGCGTAGATGATCGTCGAGCCGACAAACCGGAATCCACGCTTTTTCAAATCCTTGCTCAACGCGTCGGACTCGGGACTGGTCGCCGGCACCTGCTTCATCTCGGTCCAGCGGTTGACGATCGGCTTGCCGCCCACGAATGACCACAGGTGCACCGCGAGGCCACCGATCTCGTCCTGCAGTTTCAGCACAGCCTTCGCATTCGAGATCGTCGACTCGATCTTGAGCCGGTTGCGGACGATGCCCGGGAACTTCATCAATCGCTCGACCGTGCGCCGATTGAAGCGGGCCACCTTCTCGACGTCGAAGTCGGCGAACGCCTCGCGATAGCCCTCGCGCTTGTTGAGGATCGTCGACCAGCTCAGTCCGGCCTGCGCGCCCTCGAGGATCAGGAACTCGAACTGCTTGCGGTCGTCGTGGACCGGCACGCCCCACTCTTCGTCGTGGTAGCGGATGTACGCCTCGCTCATCCCGGCGTAGGACCAGCCGCAGCGGTTGAGCTTGTCGGTAATCAATCCTGCCTCCAATCCACCGCGGCGAGCACGCGCTCCGTGATCTGTTCCAACTCCGCATCACTGCCGCCGATCACCGCGATGCTGCCCGGAC
>Ga0079037_100002127_pt1 | contig 10712 bp, 7 predicted proteins | sample Mud3Dept4metaG_FD_71479 | JGI IMG/M metagenome (GOLD analysis project Ga0079037, IMG submission 71479) | Freshwater wetland microbial communities from Ohio, USA, analyzing the effect of biotic and abiotic controls - Mud 3 Core 4 Depth 4 metaG | ecosystem: Environmental > Aquatic > Freshwater >... | reverse complement strand
CGTCTCCAGCGTGTCGCACGGACGCCAGACGTCGATGTTGGGGATCATGCGCAGGGTGGCGGTCTGCTCGACCGGCTGGTGGGTCGGACCGTCTTCGCCGAGGCCGATGGAATCATGGGTGAACACATGGATCACGCGCTGCTTCATCAGCGCAGCCATGCGGATGGCGTTGCGCGAGTACTCGGAGAACATCAGGAAGGTGCCGCCGAACGGCAGCAGGCCGCCGTGCAATGCCATGCCGTTCATGATCGCGGCCATGCCGAATTCACGCACGCCGTAGCTGATGTAGTTGCCGGGGTTGCCGTGGCGTACCGGATGGCAGCCTTCCCAGTTGGTCAGGTTGGAGCCGGTGAGGTCAGCCGAGCCGCCGAGAAATTCGGGCAGCGCGGAAGCCAGCGCGTTGATCGCGATCTGGCTCGCCTTGCGGGTGGCGACGGTTTCAGCCTTGGCGTTGAGCGCGGCCAGCTTGTCGGCGACATGCGCCTTCCAGTTGGCGGGCAGTTCGCCCTTCATGCGGCGCTCGAACTCGGCGGCTTCCGCCGGGTAGGCCGCTTTGTACTCGGCGAACTTGTTGTTCCACAGCGTTTCCAGCCCCTGGCCCTTGGTCTTGGCATCCCAGCCGGCATAGATGTCGGCAGGGATTTCAAATGCCGCGTGGTCCCAGCCCATGTTCTTGCGGGTCGCAAGGACTTCGTCGTGGCCCAGCGCCGCACCGTGCACGTCGTGGGTGCCGGCCTTGTTGGGCGAGCCCTTGCCGATGATGGTTTTGCAGCAGACCAGGGTGGGCTTGCCGGTCTCGGCCTTGGCGGCCTGGATGGCGGCTTCCAGCGCGACGACATCGTGGCCGTCGACGTTGGGGATGACGTGCCAGCCGTAGGCTTCAAAGCGCTTGGCGGTGTCGTCGGTGTACCAGTGTTCGATGTGGCCGTCGATCGAGATGCCGTTATCGTCCCAGAAGGCGATCAGCTTGCCGAGCTTCCAGGTGCCGGCCAGCGCGCAGGCTTCGTGCGAGATGCCTTCCATCATGCAGCCGTCACCCATGAACGCGTAGGTGTGGTGGTCGACGATGGTGTGGTCGGGCTTGTTGAATTCGGCGGCGAGGATCTTTTCCGCCATCGCCATGCCGACGGCATTGGTGATGCCCTGGCCCAGCGGACCGGTGGTGGTTTCGATGCCGGGGGCGTAGCCGTATTCGGGGTGGCCCGGGGTTTTGGAATGCAGTTGACGGAACTGCTTGATGTCGTCCATCGACAGGTCGTAGCCGGTCAGGTGCAGCAGGGCATAGATCAGCATCGAGCCGTGGCCGTTCGACAGCACGAAACGGTCACGATCCGCCCACTTGGGGTTGGTCGGATTGTGGCGCATGTGGTGATTCCACAGCGTTTCGGCGATTTCCGCCATGCCCATGGGGGCGCCGGGATGGCCGGATTTGGCTTTTTCGACTGCATCCATCGCAAGCGCGCGGATGGCATTGGCAAGGTCGTTACGGGTTGGCATTGCGTTCCCTTCAGCTAAGTAAAAAACCGTCGCATCCCCGCCCGAATAAAGCCGCGCAACGGCAGCTTGGGCAGAATATGCAAAAACCCTGATTATCCGTCAGCAGGGCGGGCTTTCGCAAGCCGAGCCCAAAGCGGACAAAAGAAGTGTTATGACAAGAGGTTAAGCTGACAAGCTAAAGCGCCGACTCAGGATCGCGCGCTAAAATCTTTTTATTCGCCCGATGGAAGGGCTTATGCGCCGGCCGCTTTCAGCCAGTCGCGCCACAGCACGAACAGCTCGGGGCTGGCCGAGGCCACCACCGACCGCTCCCACACGTTGGCGATGTCGAAGCTGCCCGACAGGCTGGCCAGCCGCCCGCCCGCCTCCTCCAGAATCAGCGCGCCGGCGGCGTAATCCCACAGCTTCTGCCCGCCATGGACATAGATATCGAAACGCCCGGCTGCGGTGTAGCACCAGTCGAGCGTGGAGGCGCCGAAATTGCGCTGCGAGGCGTACGGCGGCCATGCGGCCAGCCGCCCGGCGAGCTCGCGGTCGATGCGTTTCATCTCGACCCCGGCGAGCGCGCGGCGCAGTTCGGTGGCGGGGGCGCGCAAGGGCAGCGGGGTGCCGTTCAGATGCGCGCCGCGCCCGCGCTCGGCGGTAAACATCTCGTCAGCAATGGGGTCATACACCACGCCCAACTGGCGCTCGCCCTTGTAGAGATAGGCCACCGACACCGCGAAATAGGGCACGCCCGCGACAAAGTTGGAGGTGCCGTCGATCGGGTCAACGCACCACAGGCCGTTGCGGCCGGCATCCCAGGCGTCGTGCTGCTGCCGCTCGGTCATTTCCTCGCCCAGCACCGGCACGTTTTTGATCTGCGGCAGCGCCGCTTCCAGCGCGTCCTGCGTCGCGCTGTCCGCCTCGGTGAACAGGCTGCCGTCCAGCTTGTGGCTGTGCGCCACCTTGAGAAAACGCGGAGTGACCTCGCGCTGCGCAACTTCCCGAACCAGCGCCTTGACCTGTTCAAGCATGATCAGACACGCACGCAATAACAATAAACAAATTCCTGCTCCTGCCCCGTGGGGGTGTGGTGGATTTCGGTCTGATGCCCCAGCAGGCGGAAGGGCGCGCCGAACTCGGCGTGCAGTGCGTCGGGGGCGTAGCGCATCACGTCGAGCCCCGAGCATTGCAGCGGCCCGCCGGGACCGAAGGTCGCGACGATGACATGCCCGCCGGGTTTCACGCTTTTCAGCACCTGCGCGACATAGCGCGCACGGTCGGCGGGATCGGTCAGGAAATGGAACACCGCGCGGTCGTGCCAGACGTCGTAGCGTGCGGCCGGCAGGTCGGCCCGGGTGATGTCGGCGGCGATCCATTGCACCGTCTGTGCCCGCGCGCCAAGCCGCGCGCGGCTGGCGGCCAGCGCCGATTCGGCCAGATCGAGCACGGTCAGATTGCGGTAGCCGGCGTCAAGCAGGTCGTCCACCAGCACCGAGGCGCCGCCGCCGACGTCGATGATGTGCGCATCCTTGTCCGCACAGCCCTCGATCAGCCGCAGCGACGACGCGGCATGCAGCTGGAACCAGCTGACCCGGTCGGCTGTCTTGTTGTCGTATACCGTTTCCCAATGCTGTCGACGGTCGACCATCTCATGCCTCCTTCCACTTGATCGAGCAGCCCATGCTGGGGATTTGCTCGGCGGGGCCGCGCTGGGTGGCGGCGATTTCCTTCATCGCCTCGAACAGGTCGCGGCGCACGCCCTCGGGCGCGGTTTCCTTGCGCGATGCGTCGAAGCGGCCGCGGTATTGCAGTTCGAAATTGCGGTTGAAGCCGAAAAAGTCCGGCGTACACACCGCGCCGTAGGCTTTCGCCACGGCTTGCGTTTCATCGATCACATAGGGAAAGGGGAAGCCGAACTCGGCCGCCACCTTTTTCATGTTGTCGAATGAATCCTCAGCATAGTCGGTCGGGTCGTTCGACATGATGGCGATGGCGTGGATGCCGTGTTCCCTGAGCTCGGCCAGATCGCGCACCAGCCGCGGGCGGATGGCCTGCACATAGGGGCAATGGTTGCAGATGAACATCACCAGCAGGCCATTCGGCCCCATCGCGTCCTGCAGCGTCCACCGCTTGTCGTCGACGCCGGGCAGGCTGAAGTCAGGGGCTTTCCAGCCAAAATCGCACACGGGGGTAGTGAGGGAAACCATACGCGCTCCACAAAATTGCCGGCCAACATCGGCATAATACCAACATGTCGCCGCCACGCTTCTACCTCGACCAGCCGCTCGCCCCCGGCGCCCGTTTCGATTTGCCGCCCGGCCCGGCGCGTCATGCCGCGCGCGCGCTGCGGCTGGCGGTGGACGATGCGATCACGCTGTTCGATGGCCGCGGCGGCGAGTACACCGCACGCATCGAGCGCATCCAGAAGGACACGGTGGCGGTCAGCGTCACCGGCTTTGCCGCCATCGAGCGCGAATCGCGTTTGCGCGTGATGCTGGCACAGGGCATTTCAAGCGGCGAGCGCATGGACTACACGCTGCAAAAGGCGGTCGAGCTCGGGGTGACGGCCATTCAGCCGATCGCCGCCAAGCGCAGCGTGGTCAAGCTGACCGGCGAGCGTGCCGACAAGCGCGTGGCGCACTGGCAGGGCGTGGTGGCGAGCGCCTGCGAGCAATGCGGGCGCAACCAGGTGCCCACGGTGGCGGCGCCGCTGACACTGGCCCACTGGCTGAGTCATACGAACTTTCACGGGCTTCAGCCCGTAGAAAGTCGGAGTCCTTTAGGGCAGCGCTCCGGCGGACGGCTGCTGTTTCTGTCGCCGCTGGCCGAGGCGCGGCTGGCCGACCTGCCCGCCCCCACCGCAGCGGATTGCCTGGTGGCCGGGCCCGAAGGCGGGTTCGAGGCCGACGAGATCGCTGCGCTGCATGCCTCGGGGGCGATAGCGGTTCGGCTGGGGCCGCGCGTGCTGCGCACCGAGACCGCCGCGCTGGCGGCGCTGGCGGCAATGCAGACGCTATGGGGCGATTTTTAATGCAGCGCCACCCGCACGCGGGCGCTGCGTAGGCCAGGCTTCCTAAAAAGGCGGCTTTAAAAATGAAAACAAAGTTCTGTTCAGGGGATAAAGCCTGACCCATTTGATCCGTTTATCTAATTGACTGGTGCCTCCACGCTGCATGGCGCCGGGGGTTTTCTGTATCCTTCGCGTTAAACAACCCGATTCCAGGCTATCCCATTGAAAGACACCACCGATTTCGTTCACTGGTTCCGCTCCGCCGCGCCGTATATCCACGGCTTTCGCGGCAAGACTTTTGTTATTGCCTTTGGCGGCGAACTGGTGGCGGACGGTGGCTTCGTGCAGCTGGCGCACGACGTCAACCTGCTGAACAGCCTGGGCGTGCGGCTGGTGCTGATCCACGGGGTGCGGCCGCAGGTGGAAGCGCGGCTGACCGAAAGCGGCACCGCGATCCGCTATGTGAACGGCCTGCGCGTCACCGACGACACCGCGCTCGCCTGCGTCAAGGAAGCGGCCGGCACGGTGCGGGTGGAAATCGAGGCGCTGCTGTCGCTGGGGCTGGCCAACACACCGATGGCGGGCGCCGGCATCCGGGTGGCCTCGGGCAACTTCGTCACCGCGCAACCGCTGGGGGTGCGCGACGGCGTCGATCTGCTGCATACCGGTGAAGTACGCAAGATCGACGCCGCCGCCATCCGGCGCCGCCTCGACCAGCACGACATCGTGCTGCTCTCCCCCATCGGTTATTCGCCGACCGGCGAAATCTTCAACCTCAGCCTGGAAGACGTGGCTACCCAGGCAGCGGTCGAACTGGCGGCGGACAAGCTGATCTTCCTGATGAACACCGAGGGGGTTCCGGACAAGGGCCGCACCATCCACAACGCCCTCACCGTCAACGAGGCGCGCCAGGTGCTGGAAAAGGCGAAGAAGCTGCCCGAAGACGTGGCCTATTACCTGCCGTGCGCGATCACCGCCTGCACCCACGGCGTCAAGCGCGCTCACCTCATCAGTCGTCACCGCGACGGCGCACTGCTGTCCGAGCTGTTCACCCGCGAAGGCGTCGGCACCCTCATCACCCCGGCGCCGCTGGAAACCCTGCGCTCCGCCACCATCGACGACGTCGGCGGCATCCTCGGCCTGATCGAGCCGCTGGAGCGCGAGGGCATCCTGGTGCGGCGTTCACGCGAACTGCTGGAAATGGAAGTCGAGCGCTTCCTCGTACTCGAATCCGACGGTGTCATCGCCGGCTGCGCGGCGCTTTACCCCTTCCCCGAAGAGCAGGCGGCCGAACTGGCCTGCCTGGCGGTGGCAACAGACTTCCGGGGGCGCGGGTTTGGCGATCTGTTGCTGGCGGAGGCCGAAAAAAGGGGCAAAAAGGCAGGGTTCAAACAACTGTTTGTCCTGACCACCCGTACCGAGCACTGGTTCGAGGAACGCGGCTTCGTCGACAGCAGCCCCGACCATCTGCCCAAAAGCAAACAGGCGCTATACAACTACAAGCGGAAATCCAAGATTCTGCAAAAATCGCTTTAAACGGAGGAATGCAACAGTGCGCTTACTTCCACTGTGGTTTGGCTGTGTCGACGTCCTTTCCCCTCTGCTCGCCGGTGTCGCCAACATGACACACGGCCCGCAGGCGCGAAGGCCCATCCGGCTGATGCCGGCGCATGCGTTACGCACGTTGCGGCAACACCGATCCGCCTTGCTGATGGGGCTTTTTCTGCTGTTGACCCTGGGCAGCCGCCCCGCAACCAGTGCGGACAAGCCGCTGGTTCTCGGCGTGTTTCCGCACCTGGCAGCAAAGCAAATCATCGAAAACTACCAGCCACTCGCAAGCACGCTGGAAAAGCAGCTGCATCGCCACGTCGTCGTATACAGTGCGCCCAATTTACGCACGTTTGCCGAACGCACGCAGCAGGGCGATTACGACATCCTGCTGACGCCGCCTCACCTGGCCTGGCTGGCACGGCAGGATGCCGGCTACCGCCCTCTGCTGAAATATGCCCAGCCCGTCCAGGGCTTGCTGGTGGTCCGGTCTGATTCACCCGTCACTGCACCGGAAGCGTTGCGCGGGCGCACCATCGCCACGGCGGATGCCATTGCCATGGCAAGCCTGGCACTCGAGGCCGACTTGGCCAAGCGCGGCCTCAAACGCGGCCTCGATTACCGCACGATGGAATCCGGCACGCATACCAGCACAATGATGCAGGTCGTCAACAAGCGCGCCGACGCAGCCATGATAGGACAGCATGCCTACCAGCTGATGCCCGACGACTTGCGCAATCAATTGCGCATCCTCGCCAAGACCCCGCCCCTGTCCAGCCTGATGTATCTGGCCCACCCGCGCATGGGTGACGCCGAGGCACAGGCCGTGCGTCAGGCCTTGCTGAGTTTCGCCGCCCGTCCCGAAGGGCAGGCGTTCATGCAGAATGGACAATACGGCGGCTTCGTCAGCGTGGATGGCAACGAGTTGCACGCCTTCCGCTCCTATGCATTGCAGGCCCAAGAGATGTTGCGGGCCCGCCGATGAAAGCATGGCTGGGACGTCTCTCGCTTCGCTACAAGCTCACCCTTGCCGCCCTTGGGGTGGAAGCGGTCATGCTCAGTTTCCTGATTGCCAACGGGGTGCAACTCACTACCCAGGCCCTGCAAAAACAGGCCGAGCAGCGCGTTGAGGAAATCGCGAGAACCCTGGAGGCGGCGCTGCTGGCGCCCCTGACGCAACAGGATGACGCCGGCGTGCGCGACATCATCGAGTCGCTGCGACGTGACGGCGGGCTGGAAATGATCGAGGTGCGCGACAGCAGCAACCGTGTCGTGCACCAGGCCGGCAGCGGGGGCATTGAAACCGATTTCCGCCTGACGAAGCCGATTGAACTGGCTGGCCAGCGCTATGGCGAGATTTCCCTGGTTTTGTGTGGCGATTTCATTCAGGAGGCGCGCAGCCGCTATGTACAGCAAAGTCTGATCATTGCCGCGGCCGCCCTGTTGCTGACCGGCATTCTGCTGGCCCTGTCGGCCGGCGCGGTGATTCGCCGCTTTGAAGCGCTCACGCGTGCCAGCAAACGCATGGCGCAGGGCGACCTCGACGTCAAACTGACCGGCGCAGGGGAGGACGAGATCGGCCAGCTAATCGACACCTTCAACCGCATGGCCGAATCGGTCCGCTTCAACGTCGAGCGGGCGCGCGAAAATGAAGCGCGCTTTCATGCCATCGCCGATTACACCCACGACCTGGAATTCTGGCTGTCTCCCGAGGGCAAGCTGTTGTGGGTCAATCCCTCGGTCGAGCGCATGCTGGGCTATAGCGTCGGCGAATGCATGGCACAGCTGAATTTCCCGGCGGACATCATCCACCCGGAAGACCGCACCGCAGCCGATTTTCAGCTGCGTCAGGCCCTGCGCGGCACCTCCGGCCAGGGCTACTCCTTCCGCATCTGCCGCAAGGACGGCGGCCACTTCTGGGCGCTGGTGAACTGGCAGCCGATTCACGATTACAGCGGGGTGTATCAGGGCATCCGTGCCAGCATCCACAGCATCGACGACCTCAAGGCGACCGAGGCCAACCTGCGCCAGGCCATCAACGAACTGCGCACCGCAGAAAGCCTGCAAAGCACGTATCTGGAGGAAACCGAGCAGGAACGCGCCCGCCTGGTTTCGCTGCTGTCGGCGATGAATCTGGGCATTCTGTTTGTCGCCGCCGACGGCCGCGTGATCTACCACAACCCCGCCTTCAGCCGCATGTGGCTGATCAAGGAAGGGGCGGGCCTCATCGGCCTGCCGGTGCATGAAGTGCTGGCCCAGTCCGCCTCGACGCTGGCGCGCCCCGATCATTTTTCCAAGCATTTGCAGGCAGTGCTGGAAGCGCATGAATCGTCCAACAGCTATGAAATCCAGATGACCGATGGCCGCGTCATCACCGAACTCGATTACCCGGTGCGCGACCGCGAAGGCCGCTTCATCGGCTATTTGTGGATTTATGAAGACGTCACCCGCGAACGCCAGACGGCCGATCAGCTGGTGTATCTGGCCGAGCGCGACGCGCTCACCGGGCTCTACAACCGCCACCGCTTCCAGCAGGAACTGGCGCGCACCATGCTGGAAACCGACCGCCACCAGATGCGCTGCGCGGTGATGTTCTTCGACCTCGACGAATTCAAGACCATCAACGACAGCTACGGCCATAGCGCCGGCGATGCGCTGCTGATCCGGGTGGCGGGAGAAATCGGCGCGCTGGTGCGGCGCAACGAGGTGCTGGCACGGCTGGGCGGCGACGAATTCGCCATCCTGCTGCCGGGGGTGCAGGGCAAAGAAGCCGAAGCGCTGGCCGAACGCGTGGTGCGCGCGGTCGCGCAGATTCCGTTCCGCTTCGAGGGGCAAAATCTGCGGGTGACCACCAGCCTCGGCATCGCCTATTACCCGACCCATGCGGCCGACGCCGACGACCTGGTGGCGCGCGCCGACATCGCCATGTACCAGGCCAAGGATGCCGGCAAGAATACCTGGCGCGTTTTCCGGGCCGACAACGAGGCCGACACCGAGATGCGCAGCCGCCTGTCATGGGGCGAGCGCATCAGCAACGCGCTCGACAAGAGCCTGTTCCAATTGCATTTCCAGGGGGTGTACCGGGCGGAGGACGGCGCCCTGTCGCACCTGGAAGCACTCATCCGCATGATCGACGCGAGCAAGCCCGATCAACTCATCATGCCGGCACATTTCATCCCGCTGGCCGAAAAGAGCAGCCGCATCCTTGACATCGACCGCTGGGTGATCCGCGAAGCGCTGCGCATGCTGGCCGAAAATCCGGCCACCCCCCCCATCGCGGTCAACCTGTCGGGGCGTTCGCTGTCCGAGCCCAGCCTGCCGCAATACATCGGCGACGAACTGCGTGAGGCCGGCGTCGATCCCGCGCGCCTGATCGTCGAAATCACCGAAACCGCTGCGGTGTCGGACCTGCACGATGCGCAGCGCATGATCGAAGCGCTGCGCCAGATGGGCTGCGGCGTCTGCCTCGACGACTTCGGCGTCGGCTTTTCCTCCTTTGCCTACCTCAAGCACCTGCATGTCGACACCATCAAGATCGACGGCATTTTTATTCGCGACCTGTCCAACGACCCCGACAACCAGGTGTTTGTACAGGCCATGGTCAGCGTCGCGCTCGGCCTCGGCAAATCGGTGGTCGCGGAGTATGTCGAGGACGGCGAAACGCTCGCCCTGCTGCGCAAGTTCGGCGTCGATCTGGTGCAGGGCTATCACCTCGACCGGCCGGTCGCCGACCATCCGGCGCTGAAGGGCACAAGCTAGCCGCAGGTTTCAAGCCACAAGCCGCAAGTAACGGCCATCCATGGGCGCTGTGGGCAGGATGTTAAAATGCCGCGTTTTTCCCGTATTCCAGGACACCCGCCGTGCTCACCGCTTCCAGTATCACCCTGCAATTCGCTGCCAAACCCCTGTTCGAGAACGTCAACGTCAAGTTCGGCGACGGCAACCGCTATGGCCTGATCGGCGCCAACGGCTGCGGCAAATCCACCTTCATGAAAATCCTCGCCGGCGAACTGGAGCCGACTGCCGGCAACATCTCGCTCGATCCCGGCGAGCGCATGGCCTGGCTGCGCCAGGACCAGTTTGCCTACGAAGACCAGCGCGTGCTCGACGTGGTGATGGAGGGTCACGCCGAGATGTGGCGGGTGATGAAGGAAAAGGACGCCATCTACATGAATCCGGAGGCGACCGAGGAAGACTACCTGCATGCTGCCGAACTGGAAGCCCGGTTCGGCGAAATGGGCGGCTACGACGCCGAGGCGCGCGCGGGCCAACTGCTGCTCGGCGTCGGCATCCCGATCGAGCAGCACAACGGCCCCATGAGCCAGATCGCACCGGGCTTCAAGCTGCGCGTGCTGCTGACACAGGCGCTGTTCTCCAACCCCGACATCCTGCTGCTCGACGAACCGACCAACAACCTCGACATCAACACCATCCGCTGGCTGGAAAACGTGCTGAACGAGAGCAAGGCCACCATCATCGTCATCTCGCACGACCGCCACTTCCTGAACCAGGTCTGCACCCACATGGCCGACCTCGATTTCGGCACCATCAAGGTCTATCCCGGCAACTACGACGACTACATGCTGGCCTCGACGCAGGTCAAGGAGCGCCAGGCCTCGTCCAACGCCAAGGCCAAGGACAAGGTGGCCGAGCTGCAGGAATTCGTGCGCCG
>Ga0079037_100002126_pt1 | contig 10713 bp, 8 predicted proteins | sample Mud3Dept4metaG_FD_71479 | JGI IMG/M metagenome (GOLD analysis project Ga0079037, IMG submission 71479) | Freshwater wetland microbial communities from Ohio, USA, analyzing the effect of biotic and abiotic controls - Mud 3 Core 4 Depth 4 metaG | ecosystem: Environmental > Aquatic > Freshwater >... | reverse complement strand
AATTGCTCGGCCGTTAGCGTGGTGACGTCGGATACGCTATCCACCACCATGCCCACAACGCGGCCGGCAAGGTTGAGAATGATCACGACCGTGAGCGGGTCGTAGGTGGGTGCGCCCAAACCGAGCTTGATTCGCATATCAACGATCGGCACGATGGTGCCGCGCAGATTGACGACCCCCTTGATAAAGTTGGGCGCGTTGGCAATCCGGGTGACCGGCTCGTAGCCACGTATTTCCTGCACACGCAGAATGTTGATGCCGTATTCTTCTCCGCCCAGAGTAAAGGCGAGAAACTCGTCCACCCCGCCCTTGTCGGATGTGTGCATGCTGGTTTGTGTTTGCGTGGTGTAGCTCATGAGGTCAATCCTTGTTTGATCTTGAAAACAGACTGTCGCAACGTCGGTTAGCGCAAGAGGGCAGAGACATCGAGAATCAGCGACACGCCGCCGTCACCCAGAATCGTGGCGCCCGATATGCCTGGCACCTTGCGGAAATTGGATTCCAGATTCTTGACCACGACTTGCTGCTGTCCGACCAGGCCATCAACCAACAGGGCCGCTTTCTTCCCCTCGGCTTCGAGGATGACGATGATGCCCTGCGACGGATCGGCAAACTTCGGTTCGATATCGAACAGCTCATACAAGAGAATCAGGGGCAGATACTCTTCGCGCACCTTGACCACTTTGCCCTGACCTGCAATTTCCTTGACGTCGATTGCCATGGGCTGCAAGGACTCGATGACGTAGCCGAGGGGCAGGATGTACACCTCCTCGCCCACCTTGACCGACATGCCATCGAGAATGGCCAGCGTCAGCGGCAGCGAGATGGAAATGGTGCTGCCGGAACCCGGCGTCGAGCGGATTTCAACCGTGCCGCCCATCGCAGAAATATTGCGCTTGACCACGTCCATGCCAACGCCACGTCCCGACACGTCGGTGACGACTTCCGCCGTCGAAAAACCGGGGGCAAAAATCAGTTGCCACACATCGATGTCAGGCATGGTTTCCGACACGTCCAAACCCTGCTGTCTGGCCTTGGCAAGAATCCGGTCACGACTGAGACCGCCGCCATCGTCGGTCACTTCGATCACAATATTGCCGCCCTGATGCGCGGCTGACAGGGTGAGCTTGCCGGTTTCACTTTTACCGGCGGTACGGCGCTGTTCGGGCATTTCGATGCCGTGATCCACGCTGTTGCGAACCAGGTGGGTCAGCGGGTCGACGATGCGTTCGATCAGGCCCTTGTCGAGTTCGGTGGCGGCGCCGCGCGTGATGATCTCGACCTTCTTGCCGAGCTTGGTCGCCAGATCGCGCACCATGCGCGGGAAGCGCGAGAACACATAGTCCATCGGCATCATGCGGATCGACATCACGGCTTCCTGCAGGTCACGCGTATTGCGCGCCAGCTGGTTGGCGCTGTTGAGCAGGCGCTCGTGAATCAGCGGGTCCAGCGCCATGATGCGTTGTTCGATCATGGCCTGGGTGATGACCAGCTCGCCCACCAGGTTAATCAGTTGATCGACTTTTTCGACCCCCACCCGAATCGACGAGGATTCCTGCGAGCTTGCCTCCTTATCAGTGGCACGCCGCCCCGGATTCCGGGCCTCGGTTGGAGAGGTGGCAGCGGCAACTTCCAGAACAGGTGCCGCTTCCACGGCAGGCGCAGCTTCGACTGCGGCAGGCGGACTGGCGGGAGCCGGCGCTGTTGCTGAACCCTGGGTGATTTTGAGATCGTCCGGGTCGAGCACAAACGAGCAGATCGCGACGATATCGTCCTGGCTCTCGCAGGTGATCAGCGTAAAGGCCACGCGTTTATCCGCCAGCACCTCCTGACAGATCGTCCCCAACAAACCCAGCTCGGTCGCCAGCGCGTCCACATCACGCTGCGGCACATCGGGAAGCTCGATCCGGAAGTGAAAATTGCCATCGGCGTCTGCTGCCGGCGGTGTGTCGGCTGTCGTGCTTGCAACGGGTTCAGGTTCAGGGGCTGCGGCCGGGGCAGCCACAGTGCCTTTCGACAAGGCGGCGAGCCGCGTGCTGACGCTGGACACCGCAGCCTGATCGACGGCCGTGCCATGGTGATGGCCGCCCATCAGCATGGTCAACACATCCTTCGACACCAGAAATGCATCCACATGCTCAGGTGTCAACGCCATCTCGCCTTTGCGAATCCGGTCGAGCAACGACTCCAGGGTATGGGTCACTTCGGTGATGTCGTTGAAGCCAAAGGTGGCCGCGCCGCCCTTGATTGAATGCGCCGCACGAAAGATCGCATTGAGATCCTCGCTATCCGGATCGGCCACATCGATATCCAGCAACAGTTTTTCCATTTCCGCGAGCAGTTCATCTGCCTCGTCGAAAAACACCTGGTAAAACTGGCTCATATCAATCGTCATTTTTTAAACTCCGTTATGCGCGCGATGCATGTTCTGTTGCTGTTATTCGGCGGCCTGCTGCCTGATCGGCTCGATCAGGCGCGCAATGATGCATGGCCAATCTTGATAGTCAGGCTTTATATCGGCATCTTTCTGCAATTCTTCATGCCGCTGCGCGCTTAAAACAGGGAGCGGGCATGAATTTTGTTAAAACGATGGTTTTAAAAAGAAGAAAGCCGACAGTCGATCCAAGGACGACATGCCGGCAAGCAAAACAAGCCCCGGACGCTGGGCGCGTCCAACTGGGGTTACCCGATTACATGAAGTTGAAGAGCGAGAGACTCGAAGTCTTCACAAACGATTTTTGCGCGGCTTCGAGTGTGACTTGCTGCTGCGTAAGCTGGGTGAGCGCCTGGACGTAATCCAGGTCTTGAAGCTCGGACAAAGCCTTGCTGTATTGCAGGTTGCGGTCTTCGCCCACGTTATCGAGCGCATCAAGCTCCTGCAGGTTCGCCCCCACCGATGCACGCACGGTCAGCACGCTATCCAGCGCGCTATCCATATTGGCGTTGGCAGTCGCAAGCCCTGCCGCCAACCCAGCCGTACCCGGCGTGTTCAACAAGTTAACGAGATCGGTCAGCGTGGCGAAAACGTCCTGTCCGCCGGACTGGAAAACGGTCGATCCCGGACTGCTGGTCGCCATTTGGCGAGTCGCATCGACTTGCAGCCTCTGGAGTCCCTGGTCGCCCTGATAGGTCGCACCGGTGGCTGTCTGGACAAAGGCCGGGGTGTTGCTCTGGAAGCCTGAAAACAGGTAATTGCCCGCTGCGTCGCGGCTGTTGGCCAAGCCCAGCAACTGTTGCAGGCGACCATTCAGCTCGGTCGCCATGAAGCCGCGCTGGTTATCGTTAAGCGTGCCATTGCCCGCTGCGGTGATGGTGTCTTTGACATCCTGCATGAGCGAAGTTACCCCCGCCAGCGTGGTTTCAACCTGACCCAACGTGCTCTTCGCATACTGCCGATTGACGCCATACTGACTGTTGATCGATTGCGATTGGGTGATGTCGAGCGCACGCGTGGCGGCAACCGGATCGTCTGCAGGGGAAAGAATGCGGCGGCCACTGCCAATCTGCTCCTGCGTTTTTTGCAGGCGATTTTGCAGGTCGCTCATGCGGTTGGAAGCGGTTTCGAACATGAGCTGGGTGCTGATACGCATGATGGACTACTCCTTATCGACCTATCGAAAGCAACACGTCGAACAATTCGCTGGCAATCTGCATGACCTTGCCAGCGGCCTGATAAGCCTGCTGGTAACGCAACAAGTTAGCCGCCTCTTCGTCGAGATTGACACCCGACTCATTTTGCAGGGACATCGTGGCTTCGGTGAGCAGTTTCCCAGCCGCACTGCTGGTCACTTCGAGTTCGCGGGTTTTGTTGCCGACCTGGCTGACAAACTGTGAATACGCGCCCTGGTAACTGACCGTGCCATTACCCAAGGTGTTGGCGGTTTGCAGCGCGCCCAGCAACAGGGCATTGCTGTTGTCGCCCACTGCGCCGGTTTGGGCAGCAGCGGCAATCTTGGCAGGGTCGGTGATGGCCACGCCAAAGCCGGATGCACCGTTGACAGTCGGGCGGATCAGGAAGCTGTCGCCTGCCGCTGCACCTGCTGTCAGGTTCAATGTCACACCGTCTATCGTCTGCGGGAAGGCAGCGAAAGTGGTGGGGGTGTTGTCGGACAAACGGGTTACGGTGTAATTGGTGCCGTCGAATTGCAACCGGTAATCGCTGGTCGTGAGGGCATTGACGTTGCTGATGCTGGCGGTGAGCGCGGCGGAGCCCGTGTTATTACTGTTCTCACCCACCACCGGTGTAGCGGTCGTGAAAAAAGCGCCGCCAGCCGCGCCGCCGAGATCAAATCCGAGTTGATGCTGCGCATTGAAGCTGCTGGCCAGCCCGATGGCTACCCGACCCAGCGCGTTTTGCGCGGGTTCTAAAGATTGACTGCGGAAATCGAGCAAACCGCCCAGCTGGCCGCCAGACAGTGCCGACTCCGCCAAGGGCACCAGACTACCGTTGCTGGCACGGTAGGCGACTTCAAGCTTTTCAGGATTGGTAGCGGACGCTACATTGGTGAGGGTATACGTCGACACGCCCACCACCAGCGGCTGACCATTGCCGATAAACACGTTGTAATCGCTACCCTGCGCGACGACCGTAACCTTGATATGCTTGTTCAATTCCATCAGCAGTTGGTCACGCTGATCCAGCAGGTCGTTGGGGGGTTGACCGCTCGCCCGCTGGGCCTTGCCGATTGCATCGTTCAACTGGGCAATTTGAGCGCCGTAAGTGTTGATATCGGCGACACTGGACTGAATCTGGCCATTCAGGCTGCGCCCGATTTCATCGAGGCGCCCTGCCATGCTTTGAAAGCGCGATGCCAGCGACTCGGCTGACGACAAAGCTGACTGCCGCGCCGGGATCGAGGTCGGGTTCGAGGCGACATCCTGCAGACCCGTGAAAAACTCCTGCAAGGCAGGTGACAGGCCGGCAGTAGGGTCGGCCAGCAAATTGTTGATCTGCCTGATTTGAGCGTAATGACTATCCAGGCCGCTTTTCGTGGTCTGTGCCGACTGCACCTGATTGCCCAGAAACTCGTTGTACACGCGCTTGATCGTGGAGACATCAACCCCTTGCCCCAGGAAGCCAAAACCAAAGTTTTGTGCCTGCGCCGCACCCTGCACGATGACCTGACGGTTATAGCCAGGTGTCGCTGCATTCGCGATGTTATGCCCAGTCGTGTTGATCCCGACCTGCGCGGCGGCGAGTGCACTTTGTCCAACACTGAGGATACTGGTTGCCATTTGACTGGGCCCGGATGGATTTCGGAGGGGGCGGAAGTTCGCTCAATAGAGGAATCGGCCGATGTGGCCATAACTTGAATGCTGATTCAAACTTTTTATCAGCCGGTTTCGACCATGCGAATCACGCTCATCAGCTTCTGGGCGTAATTCGGGTCGGTGGCATAGCCCGCCTGCTGCAATCCCTGGGCAAACCCGGTAGCGTTGTGCCCCGCTGCGACGACATTCTGATAGCGTGCGTTGCCGCGCAGCATATTGGCGTAGTCGCGGAAAGAATCAGCATAGGAATCATAGGCACGGAAGGTATCCACCTGTTTTTGCGGCTTGCCGTTGACGTATTCGGTGGTGACGATGTCGACGGTGCGCCCGCTCCAGTTGCCCCCCGCCTTGATGCCGAACAGGTTATGGCTGTTCTGGCCGTCCGCACCGCGAATTTCCGCCCTGCCCCAACCCGTTTCGAGCGCGGCCTGCCCCATCATGAAGTGGGCAGGAATCCCACTGTCGGCGCTGGCTGCCTGGGCATGAGGCAGCAAGCGCTGTACAAAGGATTCAACATGGGCGGGCGCATCGCCCTTACGTGTTGCTGCTGAGGGAACAGGCGTCGCAACGGCTTGAGCCGGATTATTCAAAGGATAAGCGGATGCTGCCTCTGTTTTAAGCGCTGGCGTAGCCTCGTATTTCAAACCTGATGCAGGCTCCAGTTTCAAAGCCGGAGCGACATTCACATTGAGCGGCAGGCCAGGTGCGTTGACTGCTCCCGGCATTCCCGCTTCGCCAATGGGCTGTTGCGTGGCACGCGATAGCTGGCTCACCATCATGTCAGCCAGACCGATGCCGCGGCTGGCAAGCCGCTGGGTCAGTTGCTGGTCGAGCATCGAGGTGTACATGCGGGTTTGCTCGTTGTCGAACATACCCTCCTGCGGGGTGGCGTCACGCATGCTTTTCATCAGCATGTTCATGAACACTGCCTCAAACTGCTGCGCGGCGGCTTTCAGTGCCTCGGGCGAGTTTTGCGCGGCACCGAGCTTCAACTGATTGAGGCTATTGGCGTCAATCGCCAGCTTGGATGAGATGTCGGTATTGATGGACATTTGAATCGCGTCCGGTTAAATCACTTCCAGCTCGGCGTGCAGCGCACCCGATGCCTTCAAGGCCTGCAAAATCGCCAGCAGATCCTGTGGGGTCGCACCAATTGAGTTCAGCGCTTTCACGACGTCAGCCAGCGATGCGCTGGGCTTGAGCAGCATGACTTCGCCTTCCTTTGCCGTGATTTCGATTTGAGATTCCTGCGTCACCACCGTTTGCCCTCTGGAAAACGCCTCGGGCTGGCTCACATTCGACGTGGTATTGATCACCACCGACAGGTTGCCATGTGACACTGCGCTGCGATCAAGTGTCACTGACTGGTTCATCACCACGGAACCGGTGCGCGCATTGATGATGACCTTGGCCATGCCCTGCGCCGGGCTGACGTCGAGGCTTTCGATTGCGCCCAAAAATGCAACCCGCCCACTTTCGCTTATCGGCGTTTTTACCTGAACCACCCGGCCATTAATGGCGCGTGCCGTGTCCTTGCCGAAGCGCGCATTCACGGCATCGACCATGCGGCTGGCAGTGGTGAAATCGCTCTGCCGCAGCTCCAGGTTGATGCTGCCGGATTCGCCCAATGTAGTGGCAACCGTGCGCTCAACCGTCGCACCAGAGGGAATGCGCCCCACGCCCAGATGGTTGATCTGGGTTTTGCTCCCGGCTGCCGCCGCGCCGGCGCCACTCACCGCCAGATTGCCCTGCGCCATCGCGTACACCTGTCCGTCTGCGCCTTTCAATGGGGTCATCACCAGGGTGCCGCCGCGCAGGCTCTTGGCATTGCCGATCGACGACACTGTAATGTCGATGCTCTGCCCGGCCTGGGCAAACGCTGGCAAATCGGCCGTCACCATCACCGCCGCGACGTTCTTGAGTTGCATATTGGTGCCGACGGGCAGGTTGGCACCCATTTGAACCAGCATGTTGTAAATGCTCTGGACGGTGAACGGCGTCTGCGTGGTCTGGTCACCCGTGCCATCCAGGCCCACCACCAGACCGTAACCCACCAGCTGGTTGATGCGCACCCCCTGTATGGAGGCAAGATCCTTGATCCGCTCGGCATGGGCCACGCTGCTCAATGCCAGCATGCCCCATACAATCAATCGCGAAATGTTCATGCTGCGTCCTTTAAAAGGGGATGAAGCTCAGGAAAAAACGCCCCATCCAGTTCATTATTTCGGCCTCGTCGTATTTGGCGCTGGTGCGATACTCGATCCGCGCATCCGCTACTCTGCTCGATGACACATTGTTGCCCACCAGTATCGTGTCGGGCTGCACCACGCCTGACAGGCGGATGTATTCGGTTCCCTTGTCGAGCCCGATCTGTTTTTCGCCCGCGACCACCAGGTTGCCGTTGGGCAGCACCTCAATCACGGTCACCGTAATATTGCCGCTGAAGGTGTTGCCGGAATTGACTTTCGCGGCGTCATCAAACTCGTTCGACGAATCCGCAATCACCCCCAGCCCCTGAAGCGCCTTGAGCGGCAAGCCCACCACCGCGCTGATCGATGAATCGACTGCGCCCGTCTTGGAACCATTTGAGGATGCCTGCTTGCCCGCCTGGGTTTTCTCGCTGATGTTGATCGTCAACATATCGCCGACATTGCGTGGTCGACGGTCTTCGAACAGCGGATGGTAGGACGCCACCTGAAAGATCGCACCATTGGTGCGAGCCTCAGCCGGAACAGGCTGCGGGCGCGCGGTGACCGGCTGCTGCACGATGGTGGTGGGCGTGCTGCCGCAGCCCGCCAGCCCCAGCAGCAATCCCAGCACCCCAAGCGCACGCAGCATTGTCATGATCACGTTCACAGCCTCACGCTCACATCTGGGTCAGGCGCTGCAGCATCTCATCGGATGTCGTGATCGCCTTGCTGTTGATTTCGTAAGCGCGCTGGGTCTGGATCATGTTGACCAGCTCTTCCACCACGTTGACGTTGGAGGTTTCGATGTAGGCCTGGTTCAGCGTGCCCGCGCCGTTAGTACCGGGCGTGTTGGTGCTTGGCGTGCCGGACGAGGCGGTTTCGGCATACAGGTTTTCACCCAGGCTCTGCAGGCCAGCCATGTTGATGAAGGTTGCCAGTTGCAGGGTACCGACCGTCACCGTCGTGGATGACCCGGCCTGTGTCACCGTCACGGTACCGTCGCGGGCGATGGTCAGGGATTGCGCGTCGGGTGGAATGGTGATGGCTGGCTGGACCGGATAGCCGCTTGCGGTGACCAGCTGGCCATTTTCATCCAGTTGAAACGAGCCATCTCGAGTGTAGGAGGTGGTGCCGTCCGGCATCAGGACCTGGAAAAACCCCAGCCCCTGAATCGCGACATCCTTGGCGTTACCGGTTTGCTGGAGGTTGCCCTGGGTGAAGATGCGCTCGGTTGCGACCGGGTTCACCCCGGTACCCAGTTGCAGGCCGGACGGCAGCTTGGTCTGCTCGGACGACTGTGCGCCAGGCTGACGGATGGTCTGATAGAGCAAATCCTCGAACACCGCGCGCGCGCGCTTGAAGCCCGTCGTCGAGACGTTGGCCAGGTTGTTGGAAATCACGTCCATCTGCATTTGCTGCGCTTCAAGACCGGTTTTCGAAATCCATAGTGAGCGAATCATGTCGTCTCCTTCAATCAGTCAAAGTGTTCAATTGGCCGCCAGCAACTGGCTGGCCTTGCTGTCATTGCTTTCAGCGCGTTCCAGCAGCTTGATTTGCATGTCGAACTGGCGCGCCAGTGAAATCATGTTGACCATCGCGTCAACAACATTGACGTTGCTCGACTCCAGCGCGCCGCTGATGAGCGACACGTCCGGATCGGCGGTGACCTGTTCACCGCTTTTCATCCGAAACAGGCCATCGTCCCCCCGTACCAGGTCAGTAGCGGGTGGACTCACCAGTTTGAGCCGTCCGACCGTGGTCAGGCCGATGGGCTGCGAGCCTTCGGGCAGCAAGGAAATCGTACCGTCCTTGGCCACGGCAAGATTGCTGCCGGGCGGAATCGATATGGGTCCGCTATCGCCCTGCACGGTGAGGCCATCACGCGTGAGCAGCAGCCCGTTCTCATCCATCTGCAGGCTACCGTTGCGGGTGAAGGCTTCGCTGCCATCTGCCGCTTTCACCACCAGCCAGCCTTGACCCTGCACCGCCACATCGAGCTCGCGCCCGGTGTGCTGGATCGCCCCCTCACCAAAATCACTGCCGGTGGTGGAGTCCACAACAAAGGTGCGCGTCGGCAGGATCGCGCCCTGCACCGGCACCGCGCGAAACTGGTCGATCTGCGCACGAAAACCCGTGGTGGTCGCGTTCGCCAGATTGTGCGATGTCGTCGCCTGCTGTTCGAGCGTATGTTTCGCGCCCGTCATCGCGGTGTAGATAAGACGATCCATGGTGTCTCCTTAACGGCTCAGCTGCTCAGCTCATCGGATTTAGAGATTGACCAGGGTCTGCAGCACTTCGTCCTGTGCCTTGATGGTCTGCGCATTGGCCTGATACATCCGCTGGGCGGTAATCATGTTGACCAGCTCGGCGGTCAGGTCGACGTTGGAGTCTTCCACCGCCTTCGATTGCAGCACGCCCAGACTGCCCGAATCGGGTGCACCTACCAGCGGCACGCCCGAAGTCGAGGTTTCAACCCACTGATTGTCGCCCATGGGCTGCAGGCCATTCGGGTTGGCAAACCCTGCCAGCACCACCTGCCCCAGCACAGCCGTCTGGCCGTTGGTATAGCGTCCCAGAATGATGCCGTCGGCAGACAGGTCAAAACCGGCCAGCCGGCCCGAGGTATACCCGTCCTGATTCAGCGTGTTGACGCTGAAGCTGGCGCCAAACTGGGTGGTGCCGGTAAAGTCGACTGCAACCGGGAAGGGACTGATTGCGCCTGTCGCCGTGGCGGGCACGTTGATCGGCGCCAGAGGCATCGCGGTGGTCAGCACGCCACTGGTGTTGAAGGTCAGATTGGCAACGGCTGCCGCACCTATCTGGACGCCATCATTGGCCGCGTACACATCCCAGCCAGCGGCGCGTTTGACGTAAAACATCTGCAGGGTCTGGTCATTGCCCAGGCTGTCATAGACCGTAACCGCGGTTGAATTGGTGTAGGTGGTCGGGTCGGCAATATTGAACGCCGGAACCGCCGGAATGATCGGGCTGCCCGAGTCCAGATTGAGAACCGCGTTCACTTCGGTGGTGATATTGGGTGGCAGATCGGCAGTGTTGATGCTCAAGGGCGCTGCTGCCCCGGTCGACAACACCCCGCTGGCATTGGCCGTGTAGCCAGTCAGCTTGGAACCGCTCGGGTTGACGATAAAACCCATTTTGTCGAGCTGGAACTGGCCGTTGCGCTGATAGGTAACTTCGCCACCGTTATCCATGCGGAAAAATCCGCCACCGTTGATCGCCACATCCAGCGGAT
>Ga0079037_100002125_pt1 | contig 10714 bp, 4 predicted proteins | sample Mud3Dept4metaG_FD_71479 | JGI IMG/M metagenome (GOLD analysis project Ga0079037, IMG submission 71479) | Freshwater wetland microbial communities from Ohio, USA, analyzing the effect of biotic and abiotic controls - Mud 3 Core 4 Depth 4 metaG | ecosystem: Environmental > Aquatic > Freshwater >... | reverse complement strand
ATGACTGTCGTTTCATCCTCCATCTTAAGTAATTCGTAGACAGCATAGTTTTTTGACCGATTAATTATGTGATCACCAAAAGTGTTGAACACAAAAGAACCAATCGCTGATAATCCTTTGACAAAATCGAAATCATATTTAACATCAACAGAACCTGATAAAAAATACCTTTCCCAGAATGAATAACCCGCCCTGTTAAATTGTCCGTAGAAGTTGTTTGTATAATCAATATTTCCTCCTAATGAATCTGAAGTCAGGAAAATCGGATAAGCATTTGGAGGAGTAGCTAACATCTGATTGATATAATTAGAAATCCCCAGGCTGTTATAGGCGCCCGGCTGGGTACGTTTGTCTCTTTTTGCTTTAATGTCCATTGAAACAGAAAGGTTATCGGAAACTTTCAAAGCAACGTTTCCATGGAGATTAATAAGATTCAAATCTGAATTCGTGTTATAAGCATTCTCATTCTCTGTTTTGTATAATCCGTTATTGTAAAGCTGCCCCATGGAGAAATAATAATTAACGTTTTCGCTGCCTCCGGAAATATTCAGATTATTCCTTGTCTGAATAAACGAATTAGAAAGGAAATCATCGAAATAATTATTATCCGGATGTCCTTTGGGATCACTGCCATTCTTAAAAGCTGCAATATCTTCTGAAGTAAATCTTGGCAACAATCCGTCATTTGCCAATGCTTCATTGTATAACTCTGCATATGTTCCCGCATTTGATAATTCAGGCAATCTGCCTGGTTTATAAACTGAAGTCTGTGAATTTAAGTTGACCCGGAGTTTTCCTGTTTTTCCTCTTTTTGTGTTGACCATAATAATTCCGTTTCCACCTCTTAATCCGTACATTGCTGCAGAAACTGCATCTTTTAAGACAGTTATACTTTCTATATCATAAGGGTCAATTTGAGAGATATCTGCTTCATGCCCGTCTAACAAAACTGTCACGTCTTCTCTTAATTCGCCAAAAGTCTTTCTTCCCCTCACACTTATTATTGCATTTTCCCAGCCAGGCTGGCCGTCTGTCTGCATAATCAGCAAACCCGGAATACGTCCGCTTAAGGTATTCAGACGATTTGTTCCCGGTATATTTTCCAGCTTGCTCCCATTAATAAAAGATACAGCCTCTGAAATTTCATTTTCATCCTTAACCTTATTAAGTAGTGTTACTTTTTCAGAACCAGATGAATTTAAAACAACAGTATCAGGATTTACAACTTCAGGATTTATTGTAATACTGATAACTTGATTTCCTAACGCATTAACGTTACCTGTAACTATCAGAATGACAAGCCACAGTAACCATAGCGTGAATTTTGTCTTTAATTTTTTCATCGATTTCAGGTTTTAGCAGGGTTTTATTTTACCTGTATTAATTATTTTACTTACTCGTGTACTGTCAGGTATAAATTTAAACAATTATTTTAAATACTCCTCTAAAGACAAATAATATTTTGATGCTGTTCCTATAACAAATATAGTTATTGGCAATATAAAAACCTAATTTGGAAAACTCCCTTCTGGTTTTTATATCACATTAAATATCAACATACTATGGGTCCTCATCTTATATATTCACGAATGCCGACAATATATTTACTCAGCTAATAAACGGATCAGATCGGCTTCCATCCTGGTTTCTTTCAGGAAAGGATCATCATATTTCAACTTATATTCCTGAAGTTTTGCTGCCATTTGTTTTACAACTGCCTTATTTCCCCTGATTGAAATATGATTTGTTAACTCAAAAGGATCTTGTTCCAGATCAAGCAGCCATGGAACATTGTTTCTCGACAAAACCAGTTTATACCTGCTGGTAATTACAGCAATCCAGTTACCTTTATTTGTCAAACCTGAACTTCTGATAACAGAAATATCTTCCCAGGCAGTTTGATTTTCTGGTTTCTCCATCAGAGGAGAGAAATCCCTCCCCTGCATGGATACAGGATAATCCAATCCTGCCAGTTTTAATATACTTGGTGCAAAATCAACTGTACTGAAGGTATTTTTGACAACCGATCCTGCTTTTATTTTCGCCGGATAATAAACGATGAAAGGGACCTTTGCAGATGCTTCAAACGGAATTCCTTTATTTTGCCGGTGATGTTCAGAGCGCATATCACCATGGTCGGATGTAAAAACTACAATGGTTTTATTTATCAGGTTATTGTCTTTAAGATACTGCAGAATTTTACCGACATTATCATCAATGCATTTTATCATCCCGAAATATTGTGTCTGATCAATACTGCACTCTATATCCCTTTTAGCCCAGCCAGGTACGTTTTCTTCAGGAATATTATATGAAACAGGTGCTTCGAACGGAAGTCCCTGGTACATGGTATCATATGGCGGGCGAACCAAATCGGGATCATGCGGATCGGGAATAGAAATCATATAACAGAACGGTTTCCCGGTTGTTTTCGGATCGTTCTGTTTCATAAACTCTATTGCTCTTTCGGTAAGGAAATCGGTGGTAAATGAATGTTCATCAGCCCCATTAAGGTTGTAATTAGGTACTCCATTCTTTCCTGCTGAAGCAACTTCAGGTCCATTGGCAGTAATTGCCAGTTTCTTCCAGTGGCCGCGATTGAACATGTAACGGTTGTCCGTAAAACCGAATTTTCTTTCCGGTGCCCACTGAGGCCTTCCCGGACCATCGAGATGCCATTTACCGGCGTAACCGGTTGCATAGCCATTCTGTCTTAATACTTCTGCAAAAGAAACAATATTGCCATCCATAGGAACATCGTTTGTAGTAACCCCGGTATATTGAGGATACCTGCCTGAAACAAAAGATGCTCTTGAGGGAGAACTTAAGGGAGTTGAAGCATAGAATTTGGTAAAAATCACACCATTTTGTCCCAGAAAATCAATGTTAGGAGTTTCAACATTTATTCCTCTGCCCCATACATAACCCTGATTTTCCGGCAGCAATTTCCTGTAACATCCCAGTGTCCGGAAATTGTGCTCATCTGTTTGAATGATGAGCACGTTGGGAGAATCTTTTGTCCTATGAGCCGATAGAGTGCAAGATGTGATACATTGAGTCAGGACTAAGGGGTAAAATGGTATTAAATTCATTCAATTATTATCTTATTGAATATTAATATCTTACATTCTGATTTATTTTGCACTGGCCAGATTCTCCGGTTTGCTTTCCTGTATTAATTCAATTCCGGAAATAATAGTATTTCCCTTTTTTGGATTCATCCCAATGGTCAGTGTAGTGCCTGCTGTAATACCGTTAAAAGTTTTAACTATCTCCTTATTTTCCCTTCCTGCTTCGGAAAAAATATCGAAATTCTCCAGTACCTTTTTGCCCTGAATACTTATATCAAAAATCCGATCATCTTTTTTCTTATTCTCCAGTTCAGAAAAATAAAGCTTTATTTTATAGGTAACATCCGGAACGACCTGCTCTTTTGATAAAGTAATTTCAATGGATCTTATACCTCCTATAGCACTTGAACTTATCCATGGTGTATTTTCTGAGAGGACCGATATTGGTTCTTTCCTTATTTTAAAATAGTTCACTGTATCAATCTTAATAGGTATTTCAGGTGCAAGACCACCCACATTCGGGAACTCAAGCCAGAGAATGTTATCCTTTGAAATTCTGTCACCGGGGGCGTTTAGATTAAGTCCCAATTGTTTTATCTGTTTGCCGTTCCATTTATAATCGCTAGTTGTCCAGTAGTTCACCCATGGCATAAAAATTAGAGCCAGAGAAGTCTGATTCTGGAATGGGCACTGACAGGTACGGGTATAATCGGGGGAGTTAAGCACTCCGCCGGCAACAATAAGGTTAGCCGAGCACCCCGGTTTAAAACCTCCAAGACTGCCCACCCCCTCAAAAACATCAAGGTTAACAAATGCCGCTGATGAGGAACGAAATGTAAGAAGGTGCTCACTGGCAACGACATATCCGCAACCCTTTGTGCGGTTGAAATACCATTTTACATCCTCTCCGGTCAATAAGTCTTTTTCATAAAGGGGTTCTCCCGTTAACAGAGAAAAGCCTTCACTTTCAGTGTAAATTTTATCATTAGAGATTATCGGAGGATTTGAATAAGAAATTGCCTTATCCCATATTATCTCTTTTGTCGGGATTTTATAGACCATCATCCTTTTACCATCTTCACCTGTAAGCATATCACTTGATGGTCTTGTAGCCTGTAAAAGTAACTTATGTTCAGAAGAGTATCCGAGCCATGTCCCGAAAATATTGTTTGTCTCTTCAAATAGCTTCTCTCCCGAATTAATATTCAGACAGAGTAATCGGGAGCCTTCAGGCTGATTTTCCCCTCTTCTCTTGAGCTTGGTTTCCAGGTATTGAGGAAGCTTATCGAGGCAGAAAAGCATACCATCGCCAGCTATTACCGAGTTATGAATAAATCCGTGATTAGCTTTAACGCTCCATTTTTTCTCACCAGAAAATCTATCCAATATTACAAGTTCCCTGCTGGCAGTAAGATCAAAATCTGTAGATTTTTCCTTTGCCGGTTTTTCTCCCTCCAGAATTATTTCCGGATAATTAGAAAAATTATTTCCCAGAATCAATAAATTTTCATAGACACCTATATATCCAAGGTCCTGAGTATAATCATCTCCAAGGGAAATGGTTTTAACCAGATCACCTGTCCTTATATCAAGAAGACGGCAAACGGGACCTTCAATAACATAAACATACTCTTTGGTAGCAATAAAGTTTGTCCCTCTGGCATTTGCTCCGGGAATATGAACCTGGTTGTATTTGGGATCCAGTGGATTCTCCTCATCATACGTCTCATCATAATATACCATCCAGGTATCACTCTTAAGGTTCTCAAATTCTTTTTTCCAGAGTACTCTGCCAGTATAAACATCACGTGCACTTATACTGTTTATCCCCTGAATTATAAGCCTTCCGTCAACAATCTGTTCTCCTGGTCCATGACCATGTCTTGGCAGTACGTCCATATTTGAATTCCCTCCAAACCAAAGTATACCAAGAGGAGCTTGTACCAATTCATCATTGGATTTAACGGTATTTGAGATATTACCATAATTATGTGTCCAGTCGGCGGAACCTTTCAATGGTCCTGTCCGGGAAATTATTGTGGATTCCTTTTGGCTTAGAAGTTCAGCTCCATATAAATCCAGTCTTTTAAAAGATTTGATTATTTTTCTTTGTTTGCCGGCGGATTTATTAATCCATATCTTCCCGTCAAATGGCCTGGCTGATTCGTACATCTGATTCAAAAAGTCCGGATCATTAAGATAACCAGGATCACTGACTACTGTAAGTGATGCAAAATACTTTGGCAGCTGAAGTGGTGTAATTCCGAAAGGATGGAAGGCTAAATTCTCAGCTGTAACACCTTCATTATCAAAATATTCCCTTAATTCTGCAATTCTTTTCTCATCTTTTTCAAAAGCAATTATCCTGAGAGATGTTTTTAAAATCAGGTTTTTTAAAAGTTCGACATCTTTTGTCCCGTAAATAACCGCATACCCTTCTTTAATACCTGTTTTTTCAATAATATTATCTGCGATTGAAGATTTTGCATTTATTGTGTTTCCCTGTTTTTTTACAGAAGAACTAAACTCAACAGGGGTATCACCATAGACCTGAATTGAACCATCACTGGTAACGGTAATCAGTTTCCCGTTTGAGGCAATTAACCTTTCAATGATTTTTTCTGATGGCAGGCTCCAGAGTTTTTGAGGTACATTATCCACAATTTTTATCGCAGTTATTCCAGCACTATCAGCAGCATAAAGACAATCACCTGCCTTTATCAGATCATTGGTTGCTGAGAAGTCTGATTTCCATGAACTCACAATTCTGTTATCTTTATAAATAATGGAGGCAGTTATTTTTCTTCCTGAAAAATAGATATTATTACCATCAATAACAGGGTATTCTCCAGCATCAGATTTCAGTTTATCTCCGGTTTTAGAATCATACATAATGGTCATCCGTTCTCTGTGATGATTGAAAAAGACATTGTCGTTGCTGCAGGTAAATGCACCACCTGTCTTACCGCTTGCACCAAGCTGATAATAGAGCTCTTCACCGGTTTTCAGATCGAAAGCTGCCGGTACCGTTCGTCCTCCTGCAACAAGAAGCTTGTTGCCGCTTATTGCAAAATTACCCTGGGGAGCTACATCGGCAAATGCAGGATACCTGTGTGGTTGAAGAATAAAGTTACTTGAAGTCCCTTCGTTTTTCCAAATTATTTCACCAGTATCAGCGTTGATTGCATAAATAAAAGTACCCATCATCGGGAAAATACTTGCTGCCGTATAAATTATATTGTCTTTTATTACAATACCACCTCTGGCAGGCCACATTGATATAAGCCTTTTATTGCCAAGAAGCTTGTTTGATCCGGGTGCCAGGAGTAATTTCCAGGTAAGCAATCCATTTTCTGCATTCAGGCAATAACAATAGCCGTCGTCGCTTGTAAAATAAATCTTTCCCTTATTTGCTGCAAGGGGCAATCTGATGGGTCCATCGGCATAATAATGCCATAACTCCTTCCCTGAATTAATATCCAGTGCAACTACCTTGTCCTGGTCATTGAAACCAAAAAAGATTTTATTTCCGGCGACAATTGGTTCAAATATTCTGTCAAACTGCATCAGGTTCTGATTGAGAGGATCATCCCATACCGGAATTCTTGGGGGATACTTGATCTCCCATTGCAGATACAGTTTATCAGCCAGCTGTTCAGGTGTTGAGGCCGATCTGTTATAGTCATAGCGCCACATAGGCCAGTCATAATATTGTGCCTGTGAAGCAATAGAAAAAAGCAAAATAAAAAATGTTGCAATTTTTTTCATAATAATCAATTTTCAGTAATATACCTAAAATCAATGAGGGTCTCGAATGAAATACTCCTTCTGATAGAACAGTTAAATCAAAAATAGTTATAGAATAATAGCTGCACAAAAATGTTGTTCATAAAACTTTCTTCAAATATAAAATATAAAATCTGTCTCTTAATTAATTTACTTTCAAACAACTATCAGCATATAAAATTCTATGACCTTATCTCCACTTTAAAGATGCATAATGTAGGGAAAAATAGTTAAATTAATATTAGAATCTGCCAGAAATTCTTTATTTTTTTATAATTTGGTACCAAACAGATAGAAATTAAATATGAAAAAAATAATACATAACACTTTGGCAATCACTATTTTGCTGTTGTCATCGACAAGTATCTATTCTCAGACCTGGGAGGAAATGACAAAAAAAGAGTTTCGGGCAATTATAGTGGTGACTGGTATGAAATTAAACGAAGATCCTGCGAACTATGGTAAGGATCTTTCGGTAGCTGAAGGTGCCAGTGTAAAAGTTTCTGCAAGCAATGGTCAGATCTGGGAAAAAAAGACCACACTTTTTTCCAGACAGGGGCAGGGTAATGAAGAGACCTTCTTTACTGCTGACTTCCCGGTGATTCTGGATTCAACTTATAACATTTCGATGACTTTCAAGAATGGAACTGTAATAGAGATTGATGATTTTTGTCTGCCCTCCGCCTGGAAAACACATTTCTTTTCTCATGCGACTAACGGAACTGTTTCCCCCACTTCCGTCCTCAGAAAGAAAATGGATGAACAAACAAAGTTATGGTGTTATATCTATGGCGTTTTCCCATTGAGTAACTATAAATTATTAGGAGGGACCCAGGTGAAATAACCTTGTCCGGTTAATGATTCTGTAAAGAAAGTTAAATACAAAAGAACATACTCATGAGTAAATATTATAATCGCAGGAAATTCATTAAACTTTCCACATCTGCAGCTGCAGGGAGTGTCGCCATTTTATCAGGTCTTAATTTCGGATGCAATATCATTAAGCCGTCATCAGAAGTATTTGTCTGGGGTGCTCCCGGGGGAAATGTCCCGGTATCACCTGACTATGAGGTAACATTGAGAAGAGGAGGAAAGATATGGAAGCTGTTCACATATTATTCATTCAACAAGCCGGTAGATAAAATTGTTGATCATGACAAGGAGGGTAACTATATAAAACTCAGGTTTCTGGCTTTAAATTCAAATCCGTACCGACGACCTGAGGAATTTACAGATACCTTTGCCCACTCGTGGGCTTATTTCGATTTTGCGGGTGGTCCGGTAGATGTTGAGGTTAAAATCCTTAAGGCATTTAACGGTCTTACCCTGCCCCTGAAAAGTTGTGGCATCTTTCCTTCGGCATTTGGAATAGATTATCAGATTATTGGTGATAATGTTATAAGGTTCACTCTTAACAAACCTGTCAAGATTGCAATAGTCCCTAATTATCTTCAGGCTTTGGATAAGCTCGAAAACACTGAACCGAAGCAGGCCTTTGAAGGTTATCGTAATCCCCTCTTCCTGTTTGTACGCACTCCGGAAGATAATGTTCCTTCAAAAAATGCACCAGGCACCCTTGTAATAAATCCCGGTCAGTCTTATGGCGTTGATGAATTTTCGAAAGCAGAGACAATCTATTTTGAACCCGGAGTTCACGACTATTCACAATATAATCCGGAAGATCGTAATCATTATATAGAGCTGAAAACAGGTCAGACAGTATATCTTGCCGGTGGAGCTTATGTCTATGGAATATTCTGTTCAGGTATAAAAAGTCCGATAAGCGATATGCCTGTTATCTGCGGAAGAGGAACTTTTTCAGGCGACAGGCAACCATGGACAGGATTGCCCGGTTATTTCACGCTTGAAAGAAATGTCAGAATGGATGGGATTCACATCACGGACCCTCATAATCACATTAGTCATTCCATTGCTCCCGTGAAAGATGTAGCTGTTGTAGGTGCCTGGCATGGTAATACAGATGGAATCGGAAGGGATGTAATGATTCCGGATCATTTCGATGGCTGGCATGCTGACGAATGTTTCGTCATGGCTGCTGATACAAATCTTTCGGTAGGCGGCAGCGGCAGGGTAAGAAACCATACTATCTGGCAGCTTAATAATGCTGAACCTCTTTGGTTAAAAAGAACCTCGGGAAGTATTGTTGACGGAATGAATGTTATCGCGTATAACAAATGGGGTACAAGTATTAGTCAGAATCCTGGTCAGGTGGTTAATTTAAATATTGACGAAAGAAGAGGTCCTAATAAGGATATTATTGTAAGAAATGTCCTGGTTGAAGCTCCGTTTATTTCGCGGTTTTTATTGATGGCTTCTGTATATAAAGGAGAAAAGCTGGCTTTTGATAACGTTCTTTTTGAGAATATTACCTTAAAAACACCTTATATACATTTTAAGTCTCTTATTGGATTACAAAATGAAACGAGTCCGGGATTTGGAAAAGTTGTTTTCCGTAACCTGGTAATAAACGGAATCAAAGTCACTGCATGGAATTATAACGATTACTTTGAATTATTAAAAGGAGTAAGTGTAGGAAAAGAGATCTTATTTGAATAGTTTAAGTTTAGCATAATTTCTTTATATTACCGGGATAAGCTATAAACCGTGTTATTTTTAAAATAATGAAACCTAGAAAATTAATTAATAAAAAACAAAATCTTTTAATATTAGTTATTATTTCAATATTTCCAGGATGCTTGTCATTCAACAAGACTGCTAATCCATCGGATAAGAATATCGAGATTTCATTTACTGATCAATGGGATACCAGCCGGGTTCTGGAAAATCCTGATAAAGGCTGGTATCATCATTTTCTCGATAACGGTATAAAGGTGTATGGAATAGCCAACGATTCAGTATTTGCCTCATTTCCGGGAATGGATCATCTTTATCTGAGGCTGGCCTGGAGTTTCCTCGAACCTCAGGAAGGAAAATTCGACTGGAATTATATCGATGAGGTGATCGAAAAATATGTACCCAAAGGTTATAAAATATCGTTCAGGATTACTTGCAGTGAAACCGGTATGTTTCCGGACGCAGTCGGGGAACAGGTAGACGGAGTTCAATATGCGACCCCCAGCTGGGTCGAAAAAGCCGGGGCAAAAGGTTTAGTTGCTGATATTGAAAGGAATATGAAGATTACTAAACATTGGATACCTGAATGGGGTGATCCTGTATTTCTTGAAAAGCTCGATCAGTTCCATAAAGCTTTTGCCAGCCGTTATGATAGTAAATCATGGATTAGTTATGTTGATATAGGCAGCATTGGGGACTGGGGTGAAGGGCATACTGCCAGATCGAAAACTGTTATGGCAACCATATCGGAAGCAAAAGCCCATATGGATATCTACCTGAAAAACTATAGGAATAGTCAAATTGTTGTAAACGATGATCTGCTTTATCATGAAAGAACGGTAAATGAGAGAGATGAGTTATATCAGTACGCTGTAAATAAGGGTATTACAATTCGTGATGACAGTCCGATGATTGCTAATTCCTTCAAGGAACAGATGTTGAAAACCTGGACTGTAAGAAGTCCTGAATTCTATGATTCATTGTATCTTAAAAAGCCCATTGTTATTGAATTTAAACAGCATGCATCAGTTAAACAGGCAGGTAACTGGCAGGGTAAAAACGGAGCAGACATAATTGAAAAATATGGCTATTCCGGAGCCGAAATAATGCGCAAAGTTATCGAAACAATGCATGGAACTTACATTGGTTACCATGGATATGCTGAAGAATGGCTGGCAGGAAATCCTGATCTGACAAAAGAACTGGCTAATCTTTGCGGTTACTGGTACTTCCCGGTTAAAGCCAATCTGCCGGAAAGAATT
>Ga0079037_100002123_pt1 | contig 10714 bp, 12 predicted proteins | sample Mud3Dept4metaG_FD_71479 | JGI IMG/M metagenome (GOLD analysis project Ga0079037, IMG submission 71479) | Freshwater wetland microbial communities from Ohio, USA, analyzing the effect of biotic and abiotic controls - Mud 3 Core 4 Depth 4 metaG | ecosystem: Environmental > Aquatic > Freshwater >... | reverse complement strand
CGGGGAGCCATCGCCAGCGCTCCAGGTTGAGTTCGATCTGACGGATACGCGTTTCTATGGGCGTGTTCAGCATCCGCCTCGTTTGGCGACCCACGGCGCCATCCGGTTCGATCCCATGGCGCACCTGGAATTTACTCACCGCCGCCTCCAGGGTGTCGTCAAAGAGATCGCTGCCCGTGTTTTGCGAAGCGGCAAGATCACCGGTCAGCACAAGCCTTTTCCGAAGGGTGATGATCCCCTCGGAGGGGTTGTCTTTTTTCAGGGTCTCCTCCCTGGGGAGAACCGGCCAGGGATCTCCGGCGGCCATTCGGCGGTAATCGAGAAGGGCCTTTTTCAGCCTTTCATAACCGCGATGCTTGGGAACGAGGCTCCTGAGGGTCTCCTCGACGCTGTTCGTGTCCAGGGCCACCTGCAGAACGCTCGCGAGGTCCTCGTAACGTCTCCTGGCAAACCAGTCCTCGTGTATTTTTTCCGGGTCCACCCGGCCGGAGACGATGTGGGAGCCGCAAAGCAAAAAGGCATCGGTCATGAGCAGGTCATAGTCGACACGAAGGGAGGAGAGAGGCTTCTCGGCTTTGGCTTTTGCCTTGTCCATCTCCGACTGAAGGTATTCGAGAATGTCGAGATGATAATCCAGGGGGTTCAGGGCTTCCTTGTCCGTTTCGCGAATGAATTTCATGAGGGCGCCTGCCTGGGGAAGAAGTGACTCTTCGCTGGACCAGGCGAGCCTGTATTCCCGGTTGGCGTAAAACTTGGGAAGGATCCTTGACGAGCAGATAACCCGCCCAACGCACATGATCCTGGCGGGAGGTCTTTCGAGACGTTTCCTGAGCAGTGCGGAGGCGATATCGGAGCGGTATTCCGTGCCCTGCGCCGTCGGCAGGAACGGGAGGACCATGAGGAGGGAGAGGGCAGCCGTCAGCAGGGTTTTTTTCATCTTCTATTCCGGGGAACTTTTACTTGGGTTTCTTTTGCCACCGGGGCGTCCGATGTCTTCAGGGCGTTGACCTTCCTGACGTAGGCCGCGATATCGAATTTCCGCTCCAGGCCGGCGGCGTTCATGTAGCGGACTTTGCCGAATATCTTTCTCTCCGTCCAGGGCCGGTCGTGCTTGCCGAAACACCAGGCCACGCCGGCAAACCCGTTGGGGTCCCTCCCGTCGAGTTCATACCGGTTGTTCAGGTACAGGGCATTGCGATAGGCCTCTTCGGGTGTCGTCGTCCACTCGAGGATTTTCTTTCCCCAGTACATTCGCATGTAATTGTGCATCTTTCCGGTCAAAACCATCTCTTCCTGGGCGGCGTTCCAGTATGGGTCGTGCGTCCGGGCCTTCTCCAGGTCTGAACGGCTGTAAGTATATTCCCGCCTGTCTTTTCCATGTTCCTTGAGGGTCCTTCTGACCCAGTCAGGGAGGGCATCCAGGGAGTCATAGCGGGGATTGAAATGAACGAAGTTCATGCTGAGTTCGCGCCTCACGACGAGTTCCTCGAGGTAAGCTGTTTTGGTTTCCTCGGAAACCCCCTTCTTCTCCCGGACCTGCAGAGCGATATAGATCGGGGATACCTGGCCGAAGTGGAGATAAGGACTCATGTGCGACGAAAAGTCAAGTGCCGGATCGTTTCGTCTGTCGATGTAATATTTGAGTTTCTGCTCGATGAAATCGTTCAGGATCGTCTTGGCCCTTGACGTGCCTCCCCGGTAGGTTCTGACGGCGGGGATCGTCCTGTCAACGGGAAAACTTTTCAGGATCCCCCCCGGGTCATCCGGCGGCCGTCCGCCGAGGCGCATCGAAAGGGAGTCCTTCCCGACGGGGGTTTCCTCGAGAGGGAGGAGATAGGCATCGATGAGCCTCTGGATCTTCGGGCGCAGGGTAGCGGCCGCGTATTCCTCTTTTGATGAGGCGACCTCGACGGGGACAACCACGTCGGATTCCACCTGGATGACGGGACAGGGGGCGCAAGTTGCCACGTGCTCTCTCCACGCCTTCTGGATGCGGAGGTAGCCCCGGTCTGTCACGACCAGGGCCGCTTCCTTTGCCATGTCGCAGGCGGCCTTCTCCGGCGATTGGCGGCGCAGGACGAACCGGATCCCCCTTTTTTTCAGCGATGCCTCGACGTCTTTCAGCCCCTCCAACATGAAGGTGTAGTGCCCCAGGTTCGCCTCGGGGAAGGCGTCGGTGAGCCCGAAAAGAACGACAGGGGGAAGTCGATGTTCGTTAGCCAGGGAGACGGCATACTCCAGGGCATGGTTGTATTCCGCCCGCTGGGAAGCCTGCATCCAGTAAAGGACAAAACGGCCTTTCCGCGGCAACTGATCGTTCAGCTGTTTTATACGCTCCGGCTGGATGATGGTTCCCCTGTGTGGCATGAATCAATCCATGTAAACAGTCTTATCTTTGAAGTCCTTCCGCTTTGCGGGGGCAGGGCCGCCGGCAGCCTTCCCGATGCAGACGAGGGCCACGGGGTCCTTCCCGGGATCGAGCCCCAGGATTTTTCCGAGCCATCCCCCCTCGAAGAGGGTGAACCAGAGGCTTCCCAACCCGAGGGCATGGGCCGCCAGCATCATGTTCTGCACAACGGCGGAGCAGGCTTCCAGATAACCCCGGCCGGTTCCCTCCTCGAGGAACATGTCGGCCCCGCTTCTTTTGGGGTCTCCTATGACGGCGATGACGACGGGGGCCTCTTTGACGAAATCGATACGGTAGCTCTCCAGCCATTTCCAGCCGCTTCGTTCGCAAAGCTTCCGCTTCAGCGGCTCTGCTTCCCTTATGATTTTCTCCTTGACAGCCGAACTCCTGATCACGATGAATTCCCAGGGTTGCTGATTGGCGGGCGAGGGCGCCCAGTTGCCGGCTTCGAGGATCTGCTCAATAAGCTTTGCATCGACCGTTTCAGGCAGGAATCTCCGGCAGCTCCTTCTTTCCTTTATTGCCGTAAAAACGTCCATGGTGCCTCCTTGATGATTTTATTCAATTGCCCTCGAAAGGGTGCCATCATTTCACAAAAGACGCGCCTTTCATGAGGATATCAGCCACGGGGACATCGGCTCCGGCAAGATCATAGCCCTTCAGCTCGGAGGGTAGCACCCACCGGATCTCGTCGTGGTCGTTCAGTTTGAAATCCCCCGTGATGTATGTCGCCCTGTAGGCAAGAAGCTCGATCTTCAAATGAGGGTATTCATAGGGGCTCGAGAGGAGGAAATTTCCGATTTCAGCCTCGATGCCGAATTCCTCGTGAAGTTCTCTGCTCAGGCATTCCTCGGGGCTTTCGTTTCCTTCCAGTTTGCCGCCGGGGAATTCCCACAGACCTTCCATGCGATCGCCTTTTTTCCTCCGGGCGATCAGGATTTTGCCGTCCCGCTCGATGACAGCGGCCGTCACGATCCGCATTTGTCTCCCCATATGGTGGACTCGCAGCAAAACGCCCCGAGCCTACCAATCTCAGCAGAGGTCGTCAAGCGCTTCGACGTCAGGATGAAAAGCCGGCTTGAATCCCCCCCTCAAATATGAAATAAAATGATCCTTTCAAGATGCAGGCGAAGGAGACGCACCCTTGAGTCGTACTGAAAACAGGGCAGTTAAAAAATGGTCCTGGGCATTTCTCTATCTTCTGAGCATTCTTCTCGGGAATGCCTTTGTCATCTGGTTCGGAATCGTCACCATCGGGGGGCTTTCCTTTCCCGCCGGTGTTCTCTGGATCGGCCTCACCTTCTCATTTCGTGATTTTGTGCAGAGATACTGGGGCGACTGGGCCACATGGATATGGATGATCGCGGCATCGATCATCACCTTCTTTCTCAACTGGCAGGTGGCTCTCGCATCGGTATCGGCCTTTCTGGTGTCGGAAAGCGTGGACTGGTATGCCTACAGAGTCCTCAAAAAAGATTTTGTCTGGCGCGTTTTAATTTCAAACCTCATCTCCTGCCCCCTCGATTCCCTGATCTTCGTGGGACTCGCATTCGGTCTGATTTGGCCGGTCATAGGGGGTCAAGCCCTCCTTAAATACCTCTCGGGACTCCTTGTCCTCCCTTTTATTCTTGCAGGCAGGAGAAAAGAGGCTAAAGGGATGGCTCTCCGGAGCCGATACTGATGTCAGGAAATTTTATTTCCCGGGTGCCAGTTCCACCCTCCTTCGTCTGGCACCCTTTTTTATTTTACCTTTTTTCGTTGACTTTCTGCGAAGTTGCCCTTATCAAGGATCAAGTTTTTTGGTTGTCAACCAAGTATTTTTTCGATTGGATGGATGACCTCCATGGGTCTTTTCGATAACATCGAAAAAGCACTGATCAAGAAAATGATGAAGAGTTCGGCAAAACAGCCCTTGATCGTCGTCCTGCTGGTCCTGTTTATATCAAGGAAAAAACCCCCCAAAAAAACGCTAATCAGGGACGAGTCCTACTGGCGGACCCTCGGCGGTCTCTAACCCCCTCTCAAACTGCAGCCTCATCCCGGAGATGACCACCCCGGCCTGTCAGTGGATAGCCCCTCCGCAGGTAAAGCCCTGGCCGGCCGTGCAGCCGAAGCAGTGGTCGCCGATGCGAATTTCCCTTTTCGAAAGGGCGACCGTCTCGAAATCCCTGATGTGTTGGGGGAAGCCTTCCTCTATATGGAGCCCCAGAGCCTGGTTGAAATCGCAGTCAAAGAGCCTACCGTCCCACCGGACGTTGATCAGATGCCGGCACATGATGCCCTGCACCGTCTCCGGCCTGAAGGCCTTTCTGAGTGTCCCCATGTATTTTTCGAGATGACCGGTCCGGATTAGATGGTCGCGGAATCGACCGACAGGCATGTTGGAAAAAGCGAAGAGCCTGTTGAAGGTGATGTCGTATCTTTCCTGCAGTTCCTTTTTGTAGGTCTCCTCGAGGGCGGACTCTGTCGCGGGAAGAAATGGGCCTTCGGGGTTGTAGACGAGATTCAGCCTCAGGTTCGAAGAATCCCCGCCGAAACCCAGGGCGTTGAGCTTTCGGAGGGCCCTGATGGACTTCTGAAAGGCCCCCCGACCCCTTATCGCGTCGACGGTCTCCTCCGTGTAGCAGGGAAGTGAGGCCGTAATCTCCACGGCCTGGTCCCGGTAAAAATCCGGCAGTTCCTGCCCGATGTCTTCAAAGAATATGGTCAGGTTGCTGCGGCATGTAACGTGACGGCCGAGATTTCTCGCCTCGCGGACAAGGTACTTAAAATGGGGGTTGAGCTCTGGAGACCCCCCCGTGAGATCGAGAACCATGGAAGGGTGCTTTTTGAGAACCTCCAGGACCCGGTCGATATTCTCCCTGTCCATCAGCTCCGTCCGGTCCGGACCCGCCTGGACATGACAGTGTCGGCAGGCCATGATGCATCGATAGCCGAGGTTGACCTGCATAACCTCAACCCGAAGCGCCCTGAGCGGAGCCATGCTGATTTCTGAAAGCTTGTCTTTGAATGTCACGATTTGCTAACCGACGGCGGGACGAGTGCTGATTAAAGGCTGACCTCGACTCCTCGGCCCCGGAGGTATTCTTTCACGGCCTTGATCGTAAGGATGCGGTAATGGAACACCGACGCGGCAAGCAGGATATCGGCGCCCCCCCGGGTGACGGCCTCGTAGAAATCTTCGAGTTTTCCCGCACCGCCCGACGCGACGACGGGGAGTTTCACGGCCCCCGAGACGGCCTTTGTGAACTCAATGTCATACCCGGCCTGGGTTCCGTCACCATCCATGCTTGTCGGCAGGAGAACGCCCGCCCCGAGCTTTTCGCATTCCCGAGCCCAGACGATCGCGTCTTTACCGACGGGCCTGGTGCCGCCCGCCACAACAAGCTCAAACCCCGAGGGCATTTCTTTGTTTCTTCTCGAGTCGATGGCCACGGTTATCCTGTCTTTCCCGAAGGCCTTTGATGCCGCAGCCACCAGTTTCGGGTCTTTGACGGCCGCGCTGTTCATCGAGACCTTGTCGGCCCCTGCGGCTAGAACCATCTCGATATCCTCAAGACTGGAAATCCCGCCGCCGACGGTCAGGGGGATGTCAATGACCGAAGAGACCTTCTTCACCCACTCCAGTCGTGTTTTTCTGTTTTCAAGGGTAGCCGCGATATCCAGCATGGCCAGCTCGTCGGCCCCTTCCTTCTGGTAGAAAGCCGCATTCGCAACGGGGTCTCCCGCATCCTTCAGATCAACGAAATGGATGCCCTTGACCACCCGTCCCTCCTTCATGTCCAGGCAAGGCATGATCTTGACGGTCATATAAACACCTCGAAAGGAATTTTTATCCCGCTCATTTACAGGATTTCGCGACATATTTCGAGCGGTTTTTGACAGCCCCGGGAGGATATCCCGTTACCTCATCATCACGCACTTTGTGCAGACCATCTGATCGACGGCCTCCCTCGTGATCGACTTCCCGAAGAGGGTTTTAAGTTCACGGCTTTTGGCCGAATCGTCACGGAGGAGAACACCGATCGGTATTCTTGAGCCCCAGTCGTCTACGAGCTTGAGGGCTTCATACCGATTTTCAGCCGGTTTTTCCACCTGATAGACCCGCTCCCTGTACCACCCGTAGGTGTTGACCCTGTTGAAACTGACACAGGGCTGGAGAATGTCCACGAGGGCGGTGCCCTTGAACAGGATGGCTTCCTTGAGGAGCGATTTCAGATGGTCTTTTTCCCCCGCAAATCCACGGGCCACGAAGGGCGCGCCCATCGTGATGGCAAGCGAGAGGGGGTTGAGGGGGATGTTCGAGTTGCCCTGGGGATCGAGAAGGTTTTTAACCCCCGTATCCGTCGTGGGTGAACTCTGACCCTTCGTCAATCCGTAGACCTGGTTGTTGGAGGTGAGAATCGTGATGTCGAGCCTCCTGCGGACCGTGTGGATGAAGTGATTTCCGCCCTCACCGTAGTTGCAGCCGTCACCGGAGTAGGCAATGACCGTCAGGTCCGGCCGGGCCAGCTTGATGCCCACGGCAAGAGGAAGCGCTCGTCCATGGAGCCCGTTGAAGTAATTGACCTCCAGGTAGTGAGGCATTTTGGCTGCCTGGCCGATTCCCGAGGTCATCACGATGCTTCCGGCCGGGACGGGCAACTCCTTCAGGGCGCTTTCCAGTACGTCTCGAATCGGGAAATTTCCGCATCCCGGGCACCAGGCGATATCATTTCTGGCCGCCATCTTCAAGCCTCCTTCAAGGCAGGTGCTTTCTGAGGGTTTGGGAGAGTTCTCTTACTGTGAAGCACTCGCCGTTGTACTTCAGAATCTGATGATCCACGGTGAGCCCCAGCTCACGCTTCAGGAGTGCCGCGAATTGTCCCGTGGCGTTGTTTTCGACGGAGAGGAGCCTTTTGCCCTTTAAATTCCAGGGGGCCGCCATCTCCTGCGTCAGGGGGTAGACCTGGCTGAAATGAAGCGCGCCTGCGCTCACACCTTCGCCGATGAGCCTGCGGACGGCCTCCTCCACGATCATTTTGTTTGAACCCCAGTTGATCACGATGACATCGGACGCCTCATTGCCGGTGAAACTGGGCATGACGGTCTCCTTCCGGAGGAAGTCGAATTTCCTCAGTCGCTTCTCAACCATCCGGGCCCGGAGGCTCAAGTCTTCCGTGATCTTCCCTTCCTCGTCGTGTTCGTCGGAGTCCACCCTGACGAGGCCGTCGCCTGCCCCGGGGCAGGCCAGGGGGGAAAGGCCGCTGTCTGTCAGCCTGTAACGCCGGTAGGAAGCGTCAAAGGAGCCGTAATCACGCCGGGTGATCTCCAGCGGTATGTCTTCGAACATCATCTGGACGGAATCGGCGAAGTATTGATCCGTCAGGATGAAAACAGGCGTCTGGCAGCCATCGGCCACATGAAAACTTTTTCGGGCCAGAACCATGGCCTCGTGGAGGGTTCCCGGTGCGTAGATGGCCCGGGGAAACTCGCCGTGACCTGCGTGAAGAACGAAGTTCAGGTCCCCCTGCTCGGTCCGTGTCGGAAGCCCCGTTGCCGGGCCGGGCCGCTGGGCCACGATGACAACAACCGGTGTCTCCGTCATGCCGGCAAGGGAAATGCCTTCCTGCATCAGGGCAAATCCGCCGCCCGAGGTCGCCACGAGCGAGCGAAGACCGGCGTAGGATGCCCCGAGGGCCATGTTGACGGCCGAAATCTCGTCTTCGGCCTGTTCGAAATGGACGGGATGATCCAGGGCAACGGTTGAGATATACTGCATAATCGAGGTGGCGGGGGTCATGGGATAACCGGCCATGAACTGACAGCCGCCGAGTAGCGCACCGAGGGCGAGGGCCTGGTTGCCGTCAAACTTGCAGTGGGCCTGCGCCTTCGGCGTGAGGCGGTATCGGCCGGCAAGTCCCCAGCGGTGGGCAAATTCGAATCCCGCCGAGAGGTGGGCAGGGTTTGAAGAAATATCGGTAATGCCCGAGAATTTCTCCTGCGGGCACCCGATGGTGGAAAGGATCAATCCGACGAGCATGGTGTTCACTGCGGTGACCCCGCCGAAGCGTTCACGGGCAATGCCCTCCATTTCTTTTATCTGACCCGGCGGGAGAAAGATGCCTGACGCTGAAAGGTCCTGTTTGTGGTACCCTTCGGTTTCCGGGTCAAGGGCGATAATCATATCCCAGGGCTCGCCGGACAGGGCGTGGACAGGGGTTTCAGCGATGCGGATCATGTGGAAATTGTGTCCGCCCCGTATCCTGGACATGTAGTTCTTTGTGGCGAAGAGATGATAGTGAAGCTTTGAGAGAAGCTCGGTCAGCTCAAGTTCTACCGAGAACATGCCCTGTCCCGCCTCTCCTCCGACCAGGACGGTGAATTCCATTCTGTTCTCCTCTTTTCTCAGCGTGCCCGGTTTTTGTGCGATAAGGCCTGTTCAGGATATCCGGGACCGTCAATAGTGATATGGCCCGGGCGAGGTCCGAGTCTGCAAAGCCGGGATGTCAAACCATGTGAGATATACAGGCCCGAATTGTGGAGGGATTACGTCGGATTCTCCTTTTCCATCTGGCTCGTAAGCTTTTTGTACACGCCCTGCAGGAGGGACTCGATCGTCTCGTTTTTTTTCCGAAGCGGCAGCCATTCGAGAACGTGCTCGTTGTCGGAAATGACTTTTTCCTTCAACCGGTCGAACTGGTCCTGAATCCCGGCGACCTTTTCCAGGCCGTATTTCTTTTCGTAATCCTTCAGGGCCTTTTCGAAGGTATCTTTCATTTCAGCCGCCCCCGTTCTCTTTAAAGAAAGCCCGGAGCAACATGGACCTCCGGGCCCTCTCAAGGTTTCTGTTAAATGTCTACTTAACCCACTGCGGCTGACCTGAAGGTGCGAACCCGTCGTCGGTCAGTGCTTTGACGATCGCCGCGAGGTCCGTTTTTGTGTCATCAAATGTCACAACGGCTTCATGGGTAAACTGGTTCACCTGATGATCCTTCACGCCAGGAATCTTTCCCAGGATATAACTTACCCTGCTGGCCGTGGTAGGTCACCCACAATCCGGGATCGTGAGCTTGACGGTCCTGTCAGCCGCAAAAAGAGGCTGGGCTGACAGAAACAGGAACAGCACACTTACAAAACAGAACACCGTTATCAGTTTCCTTCGCTTCATCAGAATCCTCCCGTATTTTTTCTATTATAGTAAGCGCTGACTGAGGTAAAATCCAGAAAAATTCGTTTTGAAACGAAAGAAAAGGCACGCCGTCAAAAAATCTTGGCATTTATTCAGCCGACCTGATAATTTACCAACGGAGACATCGAGGAGAAAGATATGAATCGCCGGGGATTTCTTAAGAATGCCGCCGTGGTCGGGGCGGGGCTCACCCTGTCAGGCACCTGCGGGCTTGTCTTCCGCGCCCTCGAGGCCTCGGAAAGAGTGGACCTGGCTGTGGCCCAGGGCGGGTCGCCTGCGCAGATCACGAGGGCGGCCATCGATGTCCTGGGCGGCATGAAGCGGTTTGTTTCCCGGGGTGATGTTGTTGTCGTGAAGCCGAACATCGGCTGGGACCGCACGCCGGAATACGCCGCAACCACGAACCCCGAAGTGGTCGGGACGGTCGTCAGGCTGTGCTACGAGGCCGGCGCAAAGAAGGTCAAGGTCTTTGATCGGACCGTGAGCGACGCCCGGAGGTGCTACAGGCAAAGCGGGATCGCCGATGCGGCGGGCGCCGCCGGTGCCGAGGTGAGTCATATCGATGAAAGAAAATTCCGCGATGTGCGGATGAACGGGCTGGTTCTGAAGTCGTGGCCCCTCTATGCGGATGTCCTGGAAGCCGACAAGGTCATCAATGTCCCCATCGCTAAGGAACATAGCCTGTCTCGACTGACCCTGGCCATGAAGAACTGGATGGGGGTGATGGGCGGGTGGCGAAGCCGGATTCACCAGGGTATCGACGAAAGCCTCGTCGACGTCGCCAGGGCCGTCAAGCCGACACTCACGGTTCTCGATGCGGTAAGGATCCTCACGGCGAACGGTCCCACGGGAGGAAGCCTCAGCGATGTCAAACAGCTCAATCTCGTTGCCGTCTGTACCGACCAGGTGGCCATAGACTCCTTCGGGGCGACCCTCTTCGGCCTCAAGGGCAGCGACCTCGGTTACGTCCGGCTCGGAGCGAAGGCCGGCCTCGGTGTGATGGACCTTGCAAAACTCAAGATCAAAAAGGTTCGGGTGTGAGGATCCGTTGTTTGCTCAAGTGATTTGACTCCATGATCAAGAACTTACGCAGAGCCTCCCAGGCGATCTTCCTTCTCCTTTTCCTGTTTCTCTTC
>Ga0079037_100002122_pt1 | contig 10714 bp, 9 predicted proteins | sample Mud3Dept4metaG_FD_71479 | JGI IMG/M metagenome (GOLD analysis project Ga0079037, IMG submission 71479) | Freshwater wetland microbial communities from Ohio, USA, analyzing the effect of biotic and abiotic controls - Mud 3 Core 4 Depth 4 metaG | ecosystem: Environmental > Aquatic > Freshwater >... | reverse complement strand
GGACGAGCTGCAACGGCGCTACCCGGACGCGGCAATGCATGAGCTGCCCTCTTTCCTGCGGATCGGGTCGTGGATCGGCGGCGACCGGGACGGCAATCCGTTCGTGACCGCGGACGTGCTGGAGCGAGCGCTGCGCATGCAGTCTTCGCGTGTGTTCGAGCATTACCTCGAGCAGCTGCACGCCCTGGGAGCCGAGCTGTCGATGACGACCCTCGTCACGGCTGTCTCGGCGGAACTGAACGCGCTGGCCGACCGCTCCCCGGACAAGAGCCCGCATCGTCGTGACGAGCCGTACAGGCGCGCCATCACCGGACTGTACGCACGGGTCGCCGCGACGGCGCGCGCGCTCGACATGCACGAACCGTTGCGGCACGCGATCGGGGCAGCCCCGCCGTATGCGCAAGTGTCCGAGTTCGCGGCCGACCTCGAGATCATCCGTCGCTCGCTCGAAGCGCACGACTCCGCGCTGCTCGCCCGGGGACGCCTGCGCCGCCTGCGTCGGGCCGTCGACGTGTTCGGCTTTCACCTGGCGCCGGTGGACCTGCGACAGAACTCGGACGTGCACCAGCGCGTCGTCAGCGAACTGTTCAGGACGGCGCGGCCGGACGTCGACTACTCGTCGCTGGACGAGGCCGGGCGCGTGCGCGTGCTGGCCGCGGAGCTGGCGACCCCACGATTGCTCAGTTCGCCATACGTCGATTACTCCGCCGAAACCCGCAGCGAACTCGCGATCCTGCAGACCGCCGCGCAGATGCACCAGCGCTACGGCGCCGCGTGCATCCCCAACTACGTGATCTCCAAGTGCGACGGCGCGTCCGACGTGCTCGAAGTGGTGCTGCTGCTGCGCGAGGCCGGTCTCTACCGCGCGACGGACACGCACCTCGGCTGCAACGTGATCCCCTTGTTCGAAACGATCCCGGATTTGCGCAACGCGGCCGGCGCCATGGATGCGCTGCTGTCGATCCCGGTGTATGCGCGCATGCTGGCCGCGCGCGGCAACGCGCAGGAGGTGATGCTCGGGTATTCCGACAGCAACAAGGACGGCGGCTACCTGACCTCCCGCTGGGAACTGTTCAAGGCGCAGATCGAACTCGTCGCGACGTTCCGCAGGCACGGCATCCGTATGCGGTTGTTCCACGGTCGCGGCGGATCGGTCGGCCGCGGTGGCGGTCCGACCTACGAGGCGATCCTGGCGCAGCCCGGCGGCACCGTGCAGGGACAGATACGCGTCACCGAACAGGGCGAAGTCATCGGCGCCAAGTACTCCAATGCCGAGGTCGGCCGTCGCAACCTGGAAGTGCTCGCCGCTGCGACGCTCGAGGCCACGCTGCTGGGTGGCGCGGGCCGGGCGCCGCAGTCCCGGTACCTGGAGGCCCTGGAAAAGCTGTCGGGCAGCGCGTACCAGGCCTATCGGCACCTGGTCTACGAGACGCCCAGTTTCGGGGATTACTTCTGGGAATCGACCGTCATCAGCGAAATCGCCGAACTCAACATCGGCAGCCGCCCGGCCTCACGCAACCAGTCGCGTTCGATCGAGACCCTGCGGGCGATTCCCTGGGTGTTCTCGTGGGCGCAGTGCCGGCTGATGCTGCCCGGCTGGTACGGGTTCGGGTCGGCCGTCGATGCGTGGCTGCAGGAGCACGGCGACGACAGCCTCGAGCTGCTGCAGGAGATGCACCGCGAGTGGCCGTTCTTCGCGTCGGTGTTGTCGAACATGGAGATGGTGCTGTCGAAGGCGGACATCGCCATCGCGTCGCGCTATGCCGGTCTCGTCACCGATGCCGAGTTACGCTCGACGATCTTCAACCGCATCCGGACGGAGCTCGAGTCGTCCCGGTCTGCCCTGCTGCGAATCATGGGCACCGGCGAGTTGCTCGCCGGCAATCCGCAACTGGCCCGCTCGATCAAGTACCGGTTTCCGTACCTCGATCCGCTCAATCACATCCAGGTCGAGCTGCTGCGCCGTTATCGCGCGGGTGACAAGGATGATCGCAGCCGGCGCGGCATCCACCTGACCATCAACGGCATCGCGGCGGGGCTGCGCAACAGCGGTTGACAGCGCGCGGCCTGCGCGCCGCGGCACCTGGACGTTTACAAAGCCAGGTCGCAGGGATACAAACGTCCAGCGAATAACGTCCGGATCAAAAATATCGCCAGCAGGGGGATCACCATGAACGAGTTGCAAGCCAAGGTCCCGCGCCACCTCTGGATCGTGGGCGGGTTGTCGCTGCTGTGGAATGCCGTGGGCGCATTCGACTATTCCGCGTCGCAGTTGCGCATCGAGTCCTACATGAGCCAGTTCACGCCGGAACAGCTCGCCTACTTCTATGGCTTTCCAGCCTGGGCGGTTGCCGCGTGGGCGATCGCGGTGTGGGGTGCACTGCTTGGCTCGTTGTGCCTGCTGTTGCGCAAAGCCTGGGCCGTCTGGCTGTTCGGCGCGTCCATCGTCGGCATGGTGCTCACCGGGCTCTACAGTTACGTGCTGACGGATGGCATGGCGCTGATGGGAACCGGCGGCGCGATCTTCACGGCTGTCATCTGGCTGATCGCCTTCAGCCTTTATTTCTATGCGCGCGCCATGGCGCGGCGTGGGGTGCTGCGCTGAATGACCGCCGTCAGATCTGGACGCTGACGCCTGCCTGCGCGATGCTGCGAACTACATCAGCGCGCCGGCCGCCAGTTCGAACGAGCGCTTCCGCGCCGCGTGGTCGAACACGTTCGCCGTCAGCATCAGCTCGTCCGGCCGGTGCCGCTCGATGAAGGCCTCGACGCCGCGTGCCACGGTCGCAGGCGCGCCGATCACGGCACACGCCAGTGCCCGATCGACACCGACACGTTCCTCCGGCGTACTGACCGCATTGATGTCCGCGACCGGGGGCGGCACCAGGCCGGGCCGGCCACGACGCAGGTTGATGAAGCCAAGCTGTTGCGACGTGAATAATCGCTTCGCTTCCGCGTCGCTGTCGGCCGCGACCACGTTCAGCGCCAACATCACGCGCGGCTGCGCCAGGCGGAACGACGGCCGAAACTTGTCGCGGTAGATCGCCAGCGCCTGCTCGAGCATGTCGGGCGCAAAATGCGAGGCGAACGCGTATGGCAAGCCGAGTGCCGCCGCGAGTTGCGCGCCGAACAAACTCGAACCGAGGATCCACGCCTCCACCTCGACACCGGCGCCCGGCACCGCGCGAACCTGCTGGCCCGGTGCGGCCTGCTCAAAGTACTGCAGCAGTTCCACCACGTCGTTGGGGAACTCGTCCGCGCCCTGGTAATACCGCCGCAATGCGCGGGTAGCCGCCTGGTCCGTGCCCGGCGCGCGACCGAGCCCGAGATCGATGCGCCCCGGATACAGCGATGCCAGGGTGCCGAACTGCTCGGCCACCTGCAGTGGCGCGTGGTTCGGCAGCATGATGCCGCCGGCACCGACGCGGATCGTGGACGTGTGGCCAGCGACGTGCCCGATCAGCACGGCCGTCGCCGCACTCGCAATCCCCGGCATGTTGTGATGTTCGGCCAGCCAGTAGCGCCGGTAACCCAGGCGCTCGCCGAGCCGTGCCAGGTCGATCATGTTCGCGAAGGCCGTGCGCGCATCGCTGCCTTCGGTGACCGGCACGAGATCGAGGATGGAGAATGGAATCATCCGATTACTTCGCCGCGTCAATCATTCGAACGATTGCCAGCTCGACGTCCTCGGCCACACGCTTCAATTCCGGCGAGTCCGACAGGCTCGCCAGCATGGCCGTAGGTTTCACCATGCCGATGCAGGTCTGCCCGCCGTCCTCGTAGACCGAGATACGACACGGGAGCGCGACGTTCATGCCCATGTCCGCTGCCAGCACACGCGCCGCTTGCTTCGGGTTGCAGACGTCGAGAATCCGGCACTCCTGCGGTAATTCAACGCCCTTGCCGGCCAGGGTCTGCTTCAGGTCGTACTGGTGAAGGACCCCGAATCCGTTCTCGCGCACGGCCGTCTCCAGGTCCGCCACGGCCTGGTCGACGCTCTTGTTGCTGGTGACGACATATCGCATGGCGCGCTCCTTTGCAGTACATCGCCCAATCATCCGTCAAAGCGTGGCGCACGCCATCGACGATTTCCGTATGTGCGGAGTCGTACAGATGGCGCGGGCAACAAGCGCCAGAATGCGCCACACATCAGGAGAACATCATGAAACTTGGATTTTTAAAGCTCACCGCAATCGTGGGAGTGCTGGCCGTGGCCAGCGCCTGTTCCGCCACGCGCACGCAGCAGTCGGCCGGAGAGGTCATCGACGACAGCGTACTGACCTCCAAGGTGAAAGTCGCCCTGATCGACGATCCGACCACCAAGGCCGGCCAGATCAACGTCGAAACCTATCGCGGTGTCGTGCAGCTCGGCGGATTCGTCGACAACGCCCAGCAGAAAGCGCAGGCCACGAAGGTGGCGCGCTCGGTCACGGGCGTCAAGGAAGTCCGCAACGACCTGCTCATCAGCACGAAGCCGCATGCGACGACCGGCCAGGACATCGATGACAGCGCGTTGACGACCTCCGTCAAGGCGAAGCTCATGGACGACACGACGACCAAGGCGTACGAGATCAACGTTGGAACGCAAAAGGGCGTGGTGCAGCTGACCGGGTTCGTCGATTCGACGACCATGAAGGCCCGGGCCGGCGAACTGGCGCGCTCCGTAGACGGCGTCAAAGACGTGCGCAACGACCTCGAGATCAGGCAGAAGTGATGCCGTAGCGGCCGCGGGCCGGGTGTCGCCCGCCCCGGACGTGTGTTAATGGCTAAGGATGCCCGTGACTGACGTCACGGGCATCTTCGTTTGCAGGGGCTCCCGCTCCCATCCTCACGCCGGGTTCCAGCAGTGCAGCCACCTCATCACGGCGCGCCATCGTGTCGGCATACCCAAGCGCGATCAGCTCGCGGGTATAGCCCGACTCGAACAGGAGGTAACTGAGCAGTTCCGAGCCGTCACTGTCGGCGGCGCCGATGATTCGAAGCAGCGCGCGCACGGTACGCGGCATCCGGCGGGCGTGCCTGGCGGCGATGGAGCTGAGGTCCGCGCGAGGCACGAGTACCAGTGAGTCGATGTGACGCAGCCCCTCGGGGTTTGGCACGGACGACTGCGCAACCAGCCGATTCAGCCGCTCGAGTTGTGCAACACCGGCGTGCAGCGAATCCATGAAGAGCGTGTCCAGCATGAAGCCGAACAGTTTCCCGAAGCTCGGCGTCGCTGTTGCGCCCAGGTTACGAGGTGTCTGCGTGTGGTCGTGACGCACGCCCACGACGAACAGCCGGTCGGCGCCGAGGCGAATCGCTGGACTCAGCGGCGCGACCTGACGCATGGCGCCGTCGCCGAAATACTCGTCGTGCATGCGGACCGGGGGAAACAGGAATGGCACCGCGCTGCTCGCCATCAGGTGATCGATCCCAAGTTCGGCCCGCACGCCCCGCGACCAGGGCGAGGCGTCGGCCGCCGGATGCACGCGACTCTCGTAGAAGGCGAACGACCGGGCACTGCTGTAGCCGGCCGCCGAGATGGCGAGCGCATCAAGGTGCCCTGTCGCCAGCGCCTCACGCAGGCGGCTGAAGTCTATCCGACGCTCGAGCAACCGCCGCAGTGGCGCGTTATCGAACATCGAGTCAGGAGGTGAAGCCAGCCGTCCGACGGACAACAGGGCCGCCATCCACCGGACACCGGCGCACAGCATGTTCGGCGCGTCCGTACGAAACACCTGGTCCACGTGGAAGTTGCGCCAGACACGTTCCAGCGTCACGGCACCGGTGCGGAAATGCGCGGCGTACGTGGCGATGTTGGCGGCCACGATTGCGCCGGCCGAAGTTCCGGTGATCACGTGGAATGGCGTCGGTGCGTCGCGCGGCAGGAGGTCGGCCACCGCCCGCATGACGCCCACCTGATAGGCGGAGCGTGCGCCGCCACCGGTCAGCACGAGTCCCGTGCGCCCTCGTGAGGGTGGTGCCGGGAAGCCTGGGGCAACGAACAACGCGTCGACGTTCACTCGCCGATGGTGAAAGACTCCGGGCGCCCGGACCGTCGACCACGTCTCAGTCCGCGGTGCGGAGTAAAATAGGAAGCGGAACCCGCTGTGGATGCCGACCGACGACCGACGACACGGGTCCGTCTCACACCCAAGGGATATGACAACCGAACCCATCCGACCTGGTCTTTCCCGCCCCGCGATCCTGATTGCGCTGCTGGTGGCGCTGTTGTTTGTCGTCGGGGCTGTCTACAAGTGGGTAGACAAGGAGGGCAAGGTCCATTATTCGGACAAGCCCCCACCCGGGCAGGCGGCTGAGACTGTAACGGTGGCACCCGGCCCGACGGCGGAACAGCAGACGCAAGCGCAAGCGCGCCTGCAGGCGCTCAAGGAATCGGCGCAGCGCGAGGCAGCTACCAGCGAGGCTGCGCGCACTCAGCCGCAGCCGGCGCAACAGTCGGAAATGGTCGAAGCGGCGCTCGCGGTGCAGGTCTGCGCGGATGCACGGGTTCAGCGCATGACGCTGGATCTGCAGATGCCAATCTACCGCCGCGGCAGGGGCAGTGAGCGTGTATATCTGGCGGATAACGATCGGGCGGCAGAAAAGCAACGACTGGACCAGGCAATTGCCGAATTCTGCAGCGACGATCAGGCCGCGAAGGCTGCCCAGCAGCGGAGATTCCTGGAACTTTCGCTGGGCCGGAGGCCAGCGTGCGTCGGGCTTCGCGATGCATTGGACGAACTCAAGGCCAAACCCGCCCGTGAATCCGCCGAGCAGGTTCAGCAGCTGACGGAAAAACTCAACACCTATCGCTGCTATCCCGTGCCGATTGAGCAAGTGTGGCTGGCGCAGCAGGACTATCAATTGCGGGCGCCGCGGGACGAGTAGAACGCAGGCGCCAGAGCACCCACGCGTAGATCGCCCCGTTGACCACCAGCACCAGCGCGCCGAGCACGAGTTGCACCCGATGGGTCAGTCCATCCGGATACAGCACCGACACGACGTAGTGCTCGACGAACCCGCCCGGGTACCCGAGTTCACCCGCCAGCCGTCGCCAGTGATTCTCGAGCGGCGTCAGCGGACAGATGCCGCCCAGGAACTCGATGCCCGCACCCCACAGCGCCACGGGCACGTGGACCCAGGCGAGGCGAGGCCAGCGCAACACGAGCAATGCGCCCAGCATCACGAACGCCACGAACCCGGCGTGCAGGATGAGGACGAGGTCTGCCAGCAGCCGGTAAGGCATCAGCCCCCGGACCGGCGCGTTTGGCGCTCGAGCGTCGCAAACGCCTCGCGCGTGTACCGAGCGAGGCGGCCGGCATTCGGCAGCGCCGAGGCATTCGCGGTGAAGCCAATCACGACCTGCCCAGCGTAGGACATGAACGTGATGTTTAGGCCCATGCCCGAGATCAGCGTGGACATGGGACAAAGCGCTTCGAGGCGCGCCCCGCCCAGGTACAGTGGTTCACTCGGGCCGCGCACGTTCGAGATCAGGACGTTGGCCGGAACGAAGTAGTCTGCGGACCCGCGCGGGATGAGCGCGAGCGTCTCCCCCAGCGCAAAGGTGAGCACCGCATACGCGTAGGCCACGTCCCTGGGCAGTGAGCGAATGCGTCCCTTGGCCTCGCGCGTGTTGGCCATCACCTGGCTCATGCGCCGGCCGATCGCTGCCAAAGGTGTCCCGAGTGGTGTCCAGAAGACGGAGACCTGCGTCGTCAACTGCTTGATCTTCCGATCCTGCAGCGAGACGGGACAGATGGCGACGAGCGCGCGGCCGGCCGGCCGGCCAATGCTGCGTAGATATCGATTCATGGCCGCGTCGAGCACACAGAGTGCGACGTCGTTCAGCGTCGTTCCCCTGGCTCGCGCCACGGACAACATCGCCTGCAGCGGCAAGGTCGTGTGCGCGACGGTCCGCGCATTGCGGATCGGCTCGTTCATCGGGGTCAAAGGCGCGGTGAACGGCCGATTCGTCTTACCCGAGAACCCGCGCAGTCCCGCCAGGCTTTCCTCGAGCAGGCGTTCCCAGCCCCAGCCGATCGACAAGGCCGTGCGCGCGGTCTTCACCACCTCGCGCTCGAGACGCGGCAGCAGCTCCCTGGGTACGGCGCGGGCAGTGGTAGGAAGACTGGTCGCGATGACGGTACGAATGCGCCGGTCCTTCGGCGATCGCGACAGCGAACGATGGACCAGGGCGATGCCCGACTCGCCGTCCACCAGCGAGTGATGGATCTTGATGTAGACGGCGAACCGGTAGCGTTCCAGGCCTTCGATCAGGTACACCCGCCAGCCCGGATGGTTGCGATCGAGCATCGGCGCGTGCAGCTCGGCGACGAGTTCGTCCAGCTGCGCATCGGATCCCGGCGCCGGCAGCGTCCGGCGCTGGAAGTGGTAGTCCGCGTCGAGCCGGTCGACCTCTTGCCACTCGGGCAACCCGACCCTGCGCAGGATCGGAATACGATTGAATGGCGGCACCGGAGTGGCCCGCCGGTACGCGTTCACGATCCTGTCCACGATGTCGGCGCCGCGGCGGAGCGGGCGCTGGAAAATCAGCACGGCACCGACGTGCCTCGGGTTGTCCTGGTTCTCCGTCAGGAAGAACATCAGGTCGAGCATCGGTATCGGGATACCCATGGCTTCTCTCCCTCCTTGGGTCAGTCTGCACCCGTGGCCGGGCGGTGGGGATACGCAACAATGGCAGTGCCGCCGCCACCGCGCCCAGAGGTTGTAGCAGGCTTCCTCGCACCCGCTGTGTCCCCCAACGCACGGACAAATGCGAAACGGTCCCCGAAACTGTGCCGGTCTCGATGGATCACGGCACGCCGACCGGCAGTCGCCACTTCGAGAGCACGACTGGCAGGTTCACCGACATTGGAGGCCAAGATGACCAGCACCACCCTGGAACGCGAACAGACCAAGACTGCAAACCCGCCGCCAACCCCGGCTCCGCTCGGCATGCATCTCGGCACGCATAAAGAGATCGCAAAATTGATCGACCCCGCCGCCGAGGAAGCTTACTGGCGCGAGAACTACGAGAGCCGGCCCTACGTCACCCGCGGGACAGCCTTTAACGAGTACCGTACCGCCTATCGCTACGGCGTCGATGCGTACGCGATGCACGAAGGTCGCTCGTTCGAACAGGCGGAACCCGAACTGATGCCCGGTTGGGACCGCGCCAAAGGCCTATCCAGCCTGACGTGGGACGACGCCAAGCACGCGACCCGGGACGCCTGGCAGCATGTCAGCGACTTCGTTGAGCGCGCGACGCCCGGGGATTCTGATCACGACGGGAAGTAAGTCGACGACCGACGGTCCCCACGCTCGAACGCGGCGTATGTCTCTCTGCAGCGCCTCACGGATGCCTGAGGAATCCGCACCTCAGGTATCCTCGTGGCCACGAGCAGGAGGCATCGCAGCACATGAAGACGTTGAGCGGCCTGGACGGCATGTTCCTGCACCTGGAAACGCCGGCAACGCCAATGCACGTCGGGTCGCTGAGCCTTTTGGAACTCCCGGCGAATCATGGCGGAGACTTCTGCAAGTCAGTGCAGCGTCACTACGCCCGCCGCCTGTCCCTGGCCCCGGTGCTCAGCCGCAAGCTGGCCGAGATGCCGCTGCAACTGGCGAACCCCGTCTGGGTCCAGGCCGACGACGTCGACCTGAATTATCACGTCCAGCGCGTGGCGCTCCCGCGTCCCGGCACACAAGCGCAGCTCGAGGAATGTGTCGGTCGCCTGCATTCCATCCTGCTCGACCGGACCCGTCCGCTGTGGATGGTGTACATCATCGAGGGATTGAAATCGGGCCACGTCGCCTACTACACGAAGATCCACCACGCGTTGCTCGACGGGCAGGCGGCCGTCATGCTCGCCCGCGTCCTGTTCGACCTGACGCCCCGGGGCAAGCGGGTCCCCACCGCTGTGGCGAGCCACGGCGAGCACCCCGGCCTTGGCACGCTGGCCACGGCGGCGGTGAAACACGACGCGGCGCAGTACGTGAAGTTCGTGCGCACGCTGCCCGCGATCGTCAGGACGCTCACGGGCCTGCGCCGTGGCGCCGACACCAGGTCATCCGCGCAATCCGCCGGGACGTCAGTATTCGCGCCTCGAACCCCGCTCAACGTCGCCATTACCGGCGACCGTGGCTTCGCGGGCGTCTCGATACCGCTAGACCAGATCAAGGGCATTGCCGCTGCGCACGACGCGAAGATCAACGACGTCGTCATGGCTATCTGCAGTGGCGCGCTGCGCCGCTACCTGCTGGACCACCGTGACCTGCCGGGCGAGCCGCTGCTCGCAGCGGTGCCGATCTCGCTGCGCGAACCCGGCAACACGGAGTACACGACGCAGGCGACCATGGCCCGGGTCAGCCTTGCCACCAACATCGCCAATCCGGTGCGACGGCTGCGTGCCATCCGCGACGCGTCGGCTGCCGCGAAGTCGGCTACCGGCCGCGCCAAGGCGATCCTGCCCACCGACTTTCCGTCCTTCGGCATGCCGTGGATCCTGCATTGGCTGGCGTCGATTTATGAGCGCGCCATGCTCGGGAACCTGATCCCCCCGCTGGCCAACGTCGTGATCTCCAACGTGGCCGGGCCGCAGGTGCCGCTCTATTTCGTGGGTGCCCGCATGATTGGCTACTGGCCGCTGTCGATCGTGCATCACGGCATGGGCGTCAACATCACCGTGGAGAGCTACGCCGGCGCGATGGGATTCGGCATCACCACCGCGCA
>Ga0079037_100002118_pt1 | contig 10721 bp, 10 predicted proteins | sample Mud3Dept4metaG_FD_71479 | JGI IMG/M metagenome (GOLD analysis project Ga0079037, IMG submission 71479) | Freshwater wetland microbial communities from Ohio, USA, analyzing the effect of biotic and abiotic controls - Mud 3 Core 4 Depth 4 metaG | ecosystem: Environmental > Aquatic > Freshwater >... | reverse complement strand
GACGAGCGGATGCCCGCCGGCGCGGAGATGGAACAGGCGTCCGATGATGATGTCCCCTTCTGAAATCGGCTTAAGCGCGGTCATCCTTCAGTCTTTTTTGGATTCCGTCGGCTTGTCTGTTTCTTCAGGTTCTTTCATCGCCTTCTTGAAGTTCTTGATCCCCTGACCGAGGTCACCCCCGAGCCTTGAGAGTTTCCCCGCCCCGAAGATGACAAGGATAATCAGGAGGATGACGATCAGCTCCGGCATTCCCAAACCAAACATTTCTTTTCTCCCCTCGATAAAATAGATTTTCAAAAACCTTCGGAACCTGAAATCCTCTAGAAGGTTTTCTCCCCCGGCAAAACCAGGTGAACGACTTCACCGCGTTTACCGGGTGCGCCCAGGGACTTTCCCTGAAAGTTGAGCTGGACCCCGCCCGCATTGCCGATATCGATTTCGAACCGGTCCGCTGCCTGGAGATTCAATGTTTCACCGGGCTGCAGCAGATACTCCCGCGGTGTCTGTTTGTCCTCTTTGATCCTCAGCCACGTCAGTTCCAGGACGTCGATACCGAGCGTGTACTTCTTCTTCGGTTCTTCTCCGACTGCCGTCGGTTTCGTCTCTTTCTGCGACTGCGTCTGTTCCTTGACCTCAGTCTGCTCCTGCGCGGACCCCGGCTTTTCGACCGCCTCGCTCTTCGATGGAACTTCCGTTGCAGGTTTTTCCTGCTCTGAAACGTCGGGCGGCTTCACGGCCGAGAGGGGTGGTGCCGAAACCTCCACGACCGTCTCCCGGGGGTAGAGGATGAAGACGATGATGGCCGTGACGACGGCCAGCAATATCGCCCACCCGGCCAGTCGGTAATGTCTATTTGTCAGGACCGGACGGGCAACAGGTTTCCCGGACTCGCTTTTGATCTCGTGCTTGGGCTCCTTCTGCGTCGTTGCGCCTGTCTGTCCGAGGTGCTGCCTGTACTGGGCAAGAAAGGGGGCGCTGTCGACCCCCAGGGTGTCCGCATACACCTTGATGAAGGTCTCTGCGTAATATTTTTCGGGCAGGAGGTGGTAATTCCCCTCCTCGATGGCTTCAATGAAGCCCGTTCTAATCTTGGTCCGTCGGGCGATGTCGTCGAGGGTCAGCCCTTTGGTTTGCCTGATGTTCTTGAGATCCGGGTCCTGAGACATATCTAACCGTACACGTGAAAGGCTGTAATCATCCTTGCCGCTGTATTCCGCAGTGCCGCAAACTACTCGTATTTATTATGCCTATCACCAAATTCACCGGCACGCAACTAAAAGTTGTTCCCGGGAGATGGGCGGAGCGCAGGAACCGCTTCGACCGGATTCTTATCTGAGCTTCCGCGCCTTCAGACCCTATTGATATCCTACTTTCCGATGCAGAAGGTGGAAAAAATCTGGTCCAGGATCTCCTCGCTCAAGTTCCTTCCTGTAATCTCATCGAGGCTCTCGACGGCCTGCCGGAGATCGAAAGCGGCGTACTCCGGCGAAAGCCCCCCCTGAAGGCCCTCTCTGGCCTTCAAAAGAAGTTCGATGGACTTTTCCACAGCCACCTTGTGGCGGACGGCTGTCAGGACGGCATCCGATGCCCGGGTGCTTTCGCCTCGCCTTGCGGCATTAAACACCCTCTTTTTCAAGGTATCGACACCCTCGCCGTATTTTGCCGAGATCCACAGCGGCTGCGGGGGATCCGTGTATTTCACGAGGTCTCCCACCGATAGCCGGTGAGGTAGATCCGCCTTGTTGACGGCCAGGAGGATGTTGCGGTTTCTGTTCTCTTCCAAAATCCTCACATCCTCGGGATAGAGAGACTCGCTTCCGTCGAGGACGATGATCACGACATCAGCGTCGAGGAGCCTCTCCCTGACGAAGGCCATACCTTCCTTCTCAATGGGGTTGTCCGTTTCACGAAGACCGGCCGTGTCGGTGAGCCTGACGGGGAGTCCGTCGATACTGATGCTCTCTTCGATGAGATCCCTCGTCGTCCCGGCAATCGGAGTGACAATCGCCCGCTTTCCCCCCACGAGGCGGTTGAAAAGGCTGGACTTGCCTACATTCACTCTGCCCGTGATGACGACGGAGACACCTTCACGAAAGAGTCGCCCCTCCTGATAGGTGTCCAGGAGGATTTGAAGATCGCCGAGGACTTTGTCGATGGGTGCAAGGAGCACACGGTTCTCCGGGGTGTCCGGCTCCTCTTCCGTGAAGTCGATAGATGCTTCGAGCGGCACGAGAACCTGCAGGATGGCTTCGCTAATTTCCCGGATTCTCCCGGACAGAGCCCCTTTCAGTTGATAGAGGGCACGTTCCAGGCCACCTTCCGTCTTGGCCATGATGACGTCACAGACGGCTTCCGCCTGGGAAAGATCCATGCGATTGTTCAAGAAGGCACGGCGGGTGAACTCGCCGGGTTCCGCCGGCCGCGCGCCGGCTTCCAGCACCTCCTCGAGAACCCGCTGAAGGATGACAGGGCCGCCGTGACAGTGGATTTCGACGGAATCTTCACCAGTGAACGTCCGGGGGCCTTTCATGAAAACGAAGAGCACTTCGTCGAGGGTGTTCCCCGTGCGGGGAGAGAGGATATCGCCGTGAAAGAGGCGGTAACTTTCGAAGAGGCAGTCCGGGCTTCTGGGCTTGAAGAGGAGGCGGCCGATCTCTGCCGATTTCGGGCCGCTGAGCCTTACAATACCGATGGCCCCGACTCCCGCGGGCGTGGAAATGGCTGCGATGGTGTCTTTCAAGAACACGGCATTCAAAAGGGCAAGAAGCTATTTTTTTCTGCTGGGCTGGATAATGATCTTTCTGTGGCTTCCTTCGCCCCGGCTCTTCGTGATGAGGGATTCGTCCCCCTGTAATGCCAGGTGGATGATTCGCCTCTCCCGGGCGTTCATGTTGCTCAACGTGACGGCCTTGTGGGTCCTCTTGGCTTTCCGGGCGAGCTTTTCGGCGAGGGCGATGAGGGATTCTTCCCTTTTCCTGCGGTAATCTTCCGTGTCGATGATGATCTGCTTCCTGTCTTTCTCCTGCCGGTTGACGGCCTTGTTGACGAGGTGCTGGAGCGCATCAAGGGTCTGACCCCGCTTCCCGATCAGAAGGCCGTTATCGTTCCCCTCGATGACGAGGAGGATAGCGTCCGGTGCATCCTGAATGGTCACACGGCCATTCACGCTCATCCGCTGGAGGATTCCCTCAAGCAGCCTTTGAGCCCTGACGGCGGAGTCATGGACCGCCGGGGATGGCGCCCGGGGTTCTTCCTTCCTGACGGTCTGCTCCCGCGCGGGCTTTTCAGGCTTGCCGTAGGCAAGTTCCAGATCCACGTCGAGCGTGAGGAGGCTCGCTTTGATTTTAGCCTTCTTCGATCCCAGGCCGAAGAGACCCGTCGTGCCCTCCGAGATGATCTCGATATTCAATTTTCCCCGCGGCACGTCGAATTCCTGACAGGCCGTCTCGATGGCGTCGTCTATGGTCTTTCCTTCGATTTCAACGGTCTTCGTCATTGCTCTGACCTCAGGTTGTATGGCTCTTGTTGATGTAATACTGCTGACCGATGCTCAGGATGTTGTTGAAGAGCCAGTAGATCACCAGCCCCGAAGGGAAATTCAGGAAGAGGGCGGTGAAGATGACGGGCATGAGCAGCATGATTTTCTGTTGCATGGGGTCCGTCCCCATCGGGGGGCTCATTTTCTGCTGGATAAACATCGAGGCGCCCATGATGACGGGTGTGATGTAGTAGGGGTCTCTGGCCGAAAGATCCAGGATCCACCCCACGAATGGCGCGTGCCGCAGTTCGATGGAATAAAGGAGCGCCCTGTAAAGGCCGAAGAATACGGGAATCTGTATCAGGACCGGGAGACAGCCGCCCAGGGGGTTGATCTTGTGACTCTTGTACAGATCCATGACGGCCCGGTTGAGCGCCTGCTTGTCATTTTTGTACCGTTCCTGGAGTTCCTTGATCTTGGGCTGGACGGCCTGCATCTCCTTCATGGATTTGTAGCTCTTGTTTCCCAGCGGCCAGAACACAATCTTCGTCAGGATCGTGATGATGATGATGGCCGTTCCGTAGTTGTGCACATACTTGTAGAGGAACTTCATGAAGAGGAGCAGCGGCATGGCGAGCCACTTGATCCAGGAGCCGAGGTTGATGGAATTTTCCAGGCCGACACCCTCCGCCTTCAGGAACTCGTATTCCTTCGGTCCCAGATAGAGGCCATAGTTGAAAAGGCCGACCTGACCCACGGGGATCAGGTTCTTCGGCCCCTCGAGGTCTGCCGATATTCTCCCGCCGGCGTCCTTTCCCATCTGAAAACTGGTCAGCGTCGGCTTTTTCGGGATCAGGGCAGTGATGAAGTATTTGCTTTCAAAACCGCCCCACGACACGTCGGGTCCGAGCGTCCGCTTCGATTCGATTTTTTCCGCCTCGATCTGCTCGACGGAGTTTTTAACCAGGGCGATGAGACCCTCCTCGTTTTCCTTTTCCGTCTTCACGTTCGGATTCAGGAATTCACTCCAGTGGAGGAAGGCATTCTGCTCGATGGGACTGCCGGAGAGATTGTGGACCCGTACTTCGAGGTCCATGGCGTATTTATCGGGGAAGAAGGTGAAGACCTTTTCCACTTTTACGGCTTTCGGGAACGCGGCGGAAAAGATGATTTTTTGTTCGCCCGTCTGCTCATTGACCTGAAGCGCTGCCGCGCTTGCGTCGTATGTCAGATCCGGCGGGACCGGGATGCTCGATTCGGAAAACCTGACCGTGAGAGGATAGGTCTGGCCTTCCTGGACGCGGACCAGCTCGATGAAGTCGCTTTCGCGACTCAGTTCCTTGCGGTATTCCTTGAGTTTGAACGATTTCAGGGCACCGCCCTTCGTCGTGAAGACGGCGGTGTAAAGAGGGGTCTCCACCCGGATATCCCTGATGCCTGTCTGGGGTTTCTGGACCGGGAGGCTTTTCGGCGCCGCCTTGGCGTCGGGGACCGGGGGGGCTGCAAGAGGGGCCTGAACGACCTTTTCGGTCGTCACCGCTTCCTTCTTCTGCGTTTCTTCCTGCTTTTTCGTCGCGACGTTTTTGGCGAAATAGTACTGGTACACAAAGACGACGATGAAAGACAGGACGATGGCGAGAACCATCCTTTTTTGCATTCGTGACCTCCTTGCCCTTCTCTTACTTGACCGGATCGTAGCCGCCCGGATGGTATGGGTGACACCGGGACAGGCGCATCACGCCAAGGTACAGTCCTTTCGAGAATCCATGGCGTCTGATGGCCGTCAACGCGTATTCGGAACAGCAGGGATGGAAACGGCAGCTTTGGGGCAGGAACGGTGAGAGGCAAACCTGGTAAGCCCTGATCAGGGCGGTGGATGCTTTGACCAGAAACGTGTTGATCATTTATATGGCAACCAGTCTTTCTCCGAGGATTTTCTCCAGTGCCTCGCGTACCTGATCATATGTGAAGGCTGAAAAATCCTTCCGGACAATGACCCAGAGGTCGTGTGAAGCGGGAAGTCTTTCTTTATTTAATCTGAAGAACTCCCTCAGGAGACGTTTCATCCTGTTTCTTTTAACCGAGTTTCCTACCTTCTTACCGGCCGTGACTCCCAGTCTTCGGCATCCCAGAGGATTTTTTTTCAAAATGAGGGTGAAATGCTCCGCGTGGACCCGTTTTCCCTGCCGGTGAAGCGTCGTGTAATCGCTTCTTTTCCGAATTATCTCGTGCTTCCGGAATGTTATGCTTTCCATGCTTGCGGAATGATCAGAGTCTGTATCTCGCGGACGGCTCCGAAATGCTCAACACGGGGCTATTCACGACCCGCTATACGGTCAACCGCTTCCTTCCCTTCGCTCTCCTCCTGCTTAATACGAGTTTGCCCCCTTTTGTCGCCATTCTGGCGCGAAAGCCGTGAGTCCTTTTCCTCTTGAGATTCGATACGCATTTCAAGGTCTTTTTCATGATGAATACCCTTCAGAGAGGCATAGTAAAGGCCGCTTTTTAAACATAATCGCCCTTTAATGTCAAGTTGAATTTGGCAAGACGGGGGAATAGGGGCTTGCTTCTCCTGCTGCTGTTCATTATATTAAAAACGTTGTAAATGTTCAGTAAACGCCTCAGGTCCTGTCTGTTCCCGGGGAGGCCTTCAATAGCGGCAGTCGTTTCATGAACCGATTCAGCCTGGTTTCAGATTTCAGTCCGGCAGGGGATCAGCCCCAGGCCATCGACGGCCTCGCGGGTGGGATCGAAAAGGGTGTACCGCACCAGGTCCTCCTCGGGATCACCGGTTCGGGCAAAACCTTCACGATCGCCAATGTGATCGAGCGGGTCCAGAGGCCTGCCCTCGTCATTGCCCACAACAAGACCCTGGCGGCGCAGCTTTTCAACGAGTTCAAGACCCTCTTCCCCGAAAATGCCGTCGAGTATTTCGTCAGTTATTACGATTATTATCAGCCCGAGGCCTACATTCCCCGGACGGACACCTACATCGAGAAGGACTCGGCCATCAACGACGAGATCGACAAGATGCGCCACTCGGCCACCCGGTCGCTCTTGGAGCGCAGGGACGTCATTATCGTTGCGAGCGTGTCCTGCATCTACGGCATCGGATCACCGGAGGATTATTCGGCGATGCTCCTTTCGCTTGCCGAGGGGATGGACGTCGGGCGGGACCGTATGCTCAGGCGGCTCATCGATATCCAGTATGAGCGAAATGACATCGACTTTCACCGGGGGACCTTCCGGGTCCGGGGAGACGTGGTCGAGGTCTTCCCGGCCTATGAGGAGGATCGGGTTATCAGGATAGAGTTTTTCGGTGACGTGATCGAGTCCCTCTCCGTGGTGGACCCCCTCCGGGGAAAGAAGATGGGGTCGCTCCGGAAGGTCGACATCTATCCGGGCAGCCACTATGTGACCACCGAGGGGCGGATGAAACTGGCCGTGGCCGCCATACGCGAAGAGCTGGCGGAGCGCCTTCGGGAATTCAGGGCGACGGGGAAGCTCCTGGAGGCCCAGCGGCTGGAGCAACGGACGAAGTTCGATATCGAGATGATGGAGGAAATGGGCTATTGCCAGGGGATCGAAAACTATTCACGTCACCTGACAGGCCGAAGGCCCGGGGAACCGCCGCCCACGCTCATGGAATATCTTCCCAAGGATGCTTTGATCATCATCGATGAAAGCCACGTGACAATCCCCCAGCTTGTAGGAATGTACCGGGGGGACCGGTCCCGGAAGGAAACGCTTGTGGAATACGGTTTCCGCCTTCCGTCGGCGCTGGACAACCGGCCGCTTCGATTCGACGAATACGAAGTCCTTCCTCAGCAGAGGATCTGCGTATCGGCCACACCGGCGGCGTACGAGCTGAAAAAGGCGAAGGGGCGCGTGGTAGAGCAGATCATCCGGCCTACGGGACTCATGGATCCGCAGATCTCCGTCCGGCCTGTGACGCACCAGGTCGATGACCTGCTCGCCGAGATTCGCAAACGTGCGGAGCGGGGGGAGCGTGTCCTCGTCACAACCCTGACCAAGCGGATGGCGGAGAACCTGACGGAATATTACCAGGGCCTCGGGGTTTCGGTGAGATACCTTCATTCCGACATCGAAACCCTCGAACGGGTCGTGATCATCCGCGATCTGAGGATGGGAAAATTCGACGTTCTCGTCGGTGTGAACCTCCTGAGGGAAGGGCTCGACCTGCCGGAGGTTTCACTGGTGGCCATCCTCGATGCTGACAAGGAAGGGTTTCTTCGCTCGGAGCGGTCCCTCATCCAGACGAGCGGCCGGGCGGCCCGGAACGTGTCGGGACAGGTCATCATGTACGCGGATAAAATGACGGATGCCATTCAGGCATGCCTGAGGGAGACGAAACGGCGTCGGGCCATGCAGGAAAAATTCAACCGGGAAAACAACATCACCCCCGAGACGATCCGCAAGTCCTTCGATAACGTGCTGGCCTCCATTTACGAGGCCGACTATGTGACCATTCCCGCCGTGGCCGAGGAAATGCCCCCCTTTGTGACCCCGAAGGAAATCCCCGCCATGATCGGGCAGCTCAGGGAGGAGATGCTGAGGGCGGCAAGAAACCTCGAATTCGAAAAGGCCGCCGCGATCCGCGACAGGATCAGGGAACTCTCCGCCATGGAGCTTGAATTGAGAGGATAGGGAAAGCCGATGGACCGTGACCTTCTGGAGAGAAAAATCAAAAACGCCCCCGTCCGGACGGGTGTTTACCTCATGAAAGACCGCGAGGCAAAGGTCATCTATGTCGGCAAGGCGAAAAACCTGAGAAGCCGCGTCCGCTCTTATTTCAAGGGCAACGACACCCGGCCGATGATCCCGTTCCTTCTGGCCCGGATCGAGGATTTGGATTTCGTCGTCACCGACACGGAGAAAGAGGCCCTCATCCTAGAGAACAACATCATCAAGGAGCACCGCCCCCGATACAATGTCTACTTCAGAGACGACAAGACTTATGTCAGTCTCCGCATCGACCTCCGGGAGCCCTTTCCCTGGTTCCAGCTGGTCCGGCGCGTGAAAAAAGACGGCGCCCGGTATCTCGGCCCATACCCCTCGGGACTTGCGGCCAAGGAGACCCTTCATTTCCTGCAACAGGTCTTTCCGTTGCGGACCTGCAGCGACCGCGTCTTCCGGCAGCGAAGGCGGCCCTGCATCGAGTACGAGATCAGGCGATGTCTCGGACCCTGTTGCGGTCTCGTGACCCCTGAGAACTACCAGGCCCTCGTCAGGGACGTGATCGCGTTCCTCGAAGGCCGGGGCCGCGGGCTCCTCCAGGATCTCCGCGAGCGGATGGAGGACGCCTCCGACGCCCTCAAATTTGAGGAAGCCGCCCTCGTCAGGGACCGTATCTCCGCCATCGAGCGGACTCTCGAGAAGCAGAGCATCGCCTCCTCGGCCTTCAGGGACCAGGATGTCTTCGGGTCATACCGGGAAGGATCCCTGACGCAGATCTTTGCTCTGCACATCCGCAGCGGGAATATCCTGGGCAAGAAGAAATTCCCTCTCGTGAGACTCGCTGCCGACTCCGAAGAGATCCTCTCTTCCCTCCTGAAGCAGTACTACAACGAAGGGCAGTTCATCCCCGAAGAGATCATCACTTCAGAGGAGATCGAGGATCGTGACGTCATCGAAGAGTGGCTGAGTGAAAAAAAGGGGAAGAAGGTCTCGATCCTGCGGCCCCAAAAGGGGGAGCGAAGCCGGGTCCTCCGAATGGCTGCGCGAAACGCCGAGAACGCCTTCAAGACGGACAGGAACCTCGAATCCGAGGAGATGGCCCCGGAGATCCTCAGGGAAAGGCTTCACCTGAAGCGAAAGCCCGGGCGGATCGAATGCTTCGACATCTCCAACATCGGCGGGCAGTTTGCCGTGGGGTCCATGGTCACCTTTGCCGGGGGAAGACCCGAAAAAGCGGGCTACAGGCATTTCAGGATCAGAAATGTGGAGGGTGCCGATGACTATGCGATGCTGAGGGAGGTGCTGGAAAGGCGCTACCGTCATAGGGAACATCTGCCCGATCTGATCATGATGGACGGCGGCAAGGGGCAGCTCGGCATCGCACTTTCCGTTCTTCGGGAACTCGGGATCGAGGGACCCGATGTCATCGGCCTGGCCAAGGGGATCCCGGGAAAAGGGAAAACAGGACTCCCCGCCGTCAGGGCCCGGGCGGCTGGCCCCAGGGAAGAGGATCGGGTCTATCTGGCGGGCCGGAAGGACCCGGTCCACATCTCCCGGTACCCGGCCGCCTATTTTTTCCTCCAGCGGATCAGGGATGAGGCGCACCGTTTTGCCATCACCCATCACCGGAAACTCATGGGAAAAGGGACGACGCGCTCCCTGCTCGACGACATCGCCGGTGTGGGTCCGAAGCGGAAGACAGCGCTCCTCTCCCGTTTCGGCGATATCACCGGTATTCGCGGGGCCTTTCCGGAGGAACTCATGGACGCAGGAAGGATGAGCCGGACCATGGCTGAAAAGATCCTGGCTTACCTCAGGGGTGTACCTCCGGAAGGAGAGAAAGGCGGGCCAGGGAGCCGGTGAGTTTTTTTTCGATCCTCGTCATTGCGATCGGTCTCGGGATGGATGCCTTTGCCGTCGCCATCGGGGCGGGAATCGCCCTGAAAAGCCGTTCCCAGGCGCCCGTCTTCAGGCTGTCTTCTTCCTTTGGTTTTTTCCAGTTCATCATGCCCGTCATCGGGTGGTCGGCCGGTTTAACCATATCGACGTTTATCCAGGATTACGATCACTGGCTCGCCTTCATCCTACTTGCCGGCATCGGGGGCAAGATGATCTACGATGCCCTGCGGGACGGCAAAGAGATCTCCCACTCCGATCCGACAAGAGGGCTTTCACTTCTCATGCTCTCCATCGCAACGAGCATCGACGCGCTGGCCGTCGGTTTGAGCCTGGCCTTTCTGAAAGTGGCAATTTTCTATCCCAGTGTTGTGATCGGCACCGTCGCTTTTGCGATGACGTGGATCGGCATGGCTTTCGGTGAGAGGTTTGGGAGGGTCTTCGGGAAAAAGGTGGAGATCGCCGGCGGGCTCATCCTGCTGGGCATCGGCGTCAAGATCATTCTGGAGCACCTTTGGCCGTAAGCGTTAACGTTTTTTCGCGGACTTGAGGTCTGCCACGGCCTGGGCAATGTTCGGCACACCCATGTAGGTCTCTCTCTTCTCGCCTTTATGGACGGTCAGGGTCGGTGTAGAACGGACGCCATCTT
>Ga0079037_100002117_pt1 | contig 10724 bp, 6 predicted proteins | sample Mud3Dept4metaG_FD_71479 | JGI IMG/M metagenome (GOLD analysis project Ga0079037, IMG submission 71479) | Freshwater wetland microbial communities from Ohio, USA, analyzing the effect of biotic and abiotic controls - Mud 3 Core 4 Depth 4 metaG | ecosystem: Environmental > Aquatic > Freshwater >... | reverse complement strand
GCCACGCCCTGGCGGGTCGTGGACCGGCCGCTCCCCACGGCGCAGCTCTCGGATTTCAGCGGCGGCTCCTGGAACTGGGCGGAGCAGCGCGGGCGCACCGTGGTGGTCGGCGCGTGGGCGACCTGGTGCGCGCCGTGCCGCGAGCAGCTGGCCTGGCTCGAGCGCCTCGCGGAGCGGCTCGCGCACCGCTCCGATGTCGAGGTGGTCACTCTCAACGTCGAGCGCACCAACGCCTCGCTGCTGCCGTTCCTGGGCGAGCAGGACCTCGCGCTGCCGGTGCTGTTGGGCGGCGACGCCCTGCTCGACGACGGCCTCGCCGGCGTGCCGACGGTGTGGATCGTCGCGCCGGACGGCCGGATCCGGCGCCAGCTCGAAGGCTTCGCGGCGGGCGGCGAGGAGTCGCTGGCGGCGGCGCTGGCGGAGGTCGAGGCGGTGGCGGGACCCGCTCCGCCCGCGAGCGCCCGGCCCTGAGCGGCGGTGAGCGTGGGTTTCCAGCAGGCCGAGGCGATCCTGCTCGCGGTGACCGACCTCCAGGAGGCCGACCGCGTGGTGGAGTTCCTGACCCGGGAGGTCGGCAAGCGGCGCGGCGTCGCGCGCGGCGCCAAGCGGAGGTTCAGCCGCTTCGCCGGGGAGCTGCAGCCGCTCGCGCGGGTGCGGATCGGCTGGTTCGAGAAGGAGGGCCGCGAGCTGGTGCGCATCTCCTCGGTCGAGCTCGTGCGCGCGCCGAAGCCGCTGCAGGGAGATCTCGAGGGGCTCCTGCTCGGCGCTTACCTGGCCGAGACGATCGCCACCTTCGCCCAGGAAGGCGAGCCCGCCGAGCGTCTCTTTCGCCTCCTCGACTCCGTGCTCGAGGCGCTCGCCGCCGGCGCCGACCGGCGCCTGGCGGTGCGCTACGTCGAGAGCTGGGTGCTCCGGTTGGGCGGCGTCTTCCCGGCGCCGACCGAATGTCCCCTCTGCGCCGCGCCCCTGACCGAGGGCGCGGCGCTCGCCGGCAACGGCGAGTCGCTGATCTGCCGGCGCTGCGCGGTGGGGTCGCCGGGGACGCGGCCGGTCTCGGCCGCGGCGGTCGAGTTCTGGCTGCGCGCCGGCCGCGAGAGCCTCTCGCGCCTGGCCGAACGTCCGCCCGGGCGCGCGGTGCTCGACGAGGCCGGAGAGGTCCTCGGGCGGGTCCGCCGCCACTTCCTCGGCAACGAGCTCCGGAGCCTCGACGTCCTGCGCCGCACCCTCGGCGCCGACGCGCTCGCCTGATACGATTCCGCGCCCATGCGCACGTTCCAGGAACTGGTCCTCGCGCTTTCGGAGTTCTGGGCCGGGCAGGGTTGCGTCCTCCAGCAGCCCTACGACCTCGAGGTCGGCGCGGGGACCATGCACCCGGACACCTTCCTGCGCGTGCTCGGGCCCGAGCCCTGGCGGGTCGCCTACGTCCAGCCTTCGCGGCGGCCGGCCGACGGCCGCTACGGCGACAACCCGTTCCGTCTCTACAAGCACTATCAGATGCAGGTGGTGCTCAAGCCCGCGCCGGCCGACGTCCAGAGCCTCTACGTGCGCAGCCTCGAGGCGATGGGCATCGACCTCGCCGTCCACGACCTCCGCTTCGAGGAGGACAACTGGGAAGCGCCGACGCTCGGCGCCTGGGGCGTCGGCTGGCAGGTCATGCTCGACGGCATGGAGATCACCCAGTTCACCTACTTCCAGCAGGCGGGTGGCCTCGACCTGGCGCCGATCTCGTGCGAGATCACCTACGGGCTCGAGCGCATCACCATGTTCCTGGGGCTGGAGAAGTCGATCTACGACATCCGGTGGGTGCCGGGGGGCCCGACCTACGGCCAGGTCCGCCACCAGGACGAGGTGGAGTTCTCCCGCTACAACTTCGAGGTCGCGGACGTGGCCTTCCTGCGCGCCCGGCTGGAGGGCTTCGAGCGCGAGGCGCAGCGCTGCCTCGAGGCCGAGCTCGTGCTGCCCGCCTACGAGTGCGCCCTGCACTGCTCGCACCTGTTCAACCTGCTGGACGCGCGCGGCGCGGTCTCGGTGACCGAGCGCGTGGCCCTGATGAAGCGCGTGCGCGAGCTCGCCTGCGCCTGCGCCGGGGCCTACCTGGCGAGCCGGGAGCGGCTGGGCTTCCCGCTGCTGCGGCACGATGAGGCCGGGGGCGGAGCGCAGCGTGGCTAGCGGCGAGTTCCTGCTCGAGGTCCGGGTCGAGGAGGTCCCCGCCCGCATGCTGCCGGGCGCCACGCGCGAGCTGGCGACGCGGCTGTTCGAGGAGCTCGTGGCGCGCGGCCTCACCCCCGGCGAGGTCGAAGCCGGATTCACTCCCCGTCGCCTCTGGCTGATCCTGAAGGGCCTGCCGGAGAAGGAGAAGGACCGCCGGACGAGGCTGGTCGGCCCGGCGCGCTCCGTCGCCTTCGGCGCCGACGGAGCTCCCACGAAGGCTGCCGAGGGCTTCGCGCGCAAGCTCGGAATTCCGGTCGGGCAGCTGCGCACCCGCGAGTTCTCGCCCCACGTCGACGAGTCGCAGCTGTCCGAGATGGAGGCCGGCGACGCGGTGAGGGTCCACGACCCGGACCTGGCGAAGCCTTCCAAGGTCAAGGTCAAGGGCGAGTACGTGTACGTCCCGGTCGTCCTGGCGGGGCGCTCGACTCCGGCGGTGCTCGCCGAGCTCGTGCCCCGCCTGCTCGGCGGCCTGGCGTGGGCCAAGACCATGCGCTGGGGCGACGGCAGCCTCGCCCCCTGGGTGCGGCCCGTGCACGGCATCGTCGCGCTCTTCGACGGCGGGGTGGTGCCGCTCGAGTTCCTCGGCGTCGCCTCGGGCCGAGCCAGCGCCGGGCATCCGACCCTCTCGCCGGGGCCGTTCGAGGTCACGGACGCCGCGGACTGGCGCGCGCAGCTCGGCGCGCGCGGGATCGTGCCGGCGCCCGAGGAGCGGCGGCGACGCCTGGCCGCGGCGATGGAGGAGCGGGCCGCCGCCGCGGGCGGCCGGCTGGTCGAGGACGGCGAGCTGCTCGACAAGCTCGCCGCCATCTGCGAGGTCCCGGGCGTGCTCGAGGGCGGCTTCGAGGCGGCCCTCCTGGCGCTCCCGCGCGAGGTCCTCCAGGCCTCGCTGCGCGACCATCAGAGCGCGCTCACGGTCGAGCGGGAGGGCCGCCTGGCGCCGCTCTTCCTGACCGTCATGGACCGCCCCGACGATCCCGCCGGCCGCGTGCGCGCGGGCAACGAATGGGTGGTGGCCGCGCGGCTGGCCGACGCCGCCTTCTTCTGGCAGAAGGACCGCGCACAGAAGCTCGAGGACCTGGTGCCGCGCCTCGAGCATCTCTCCTTCCACGAGAAGCTGGGCCACTACGACGCGAAGTGGCACCGCATGAACTCCCTCGCCTCCCACTGGAAGGGACAGCTGGGGCTCTCGGAGGCGGCGATCGGAGACCTGGACACCACGCAGAGGCTGCTCAAGGTGGATCTCACGACCGAGATGGTCCGCGAGTTCACGACCCTCCAGGGAGTCATGGGCGGCATCTATGCGCGCGAGGACGGCCAGGCGGAGGCGGTCTGGCAGGCGATCTACGACCAGTACCAGCCGGGAGGCATCGACGACCCGCTGCCGCGCGGACGCATCGGGCGGATCGCGGCGCTCGCCGACCGGATCGACACCCTGGTCGGCTTCTTCGGCCTGGGCGCGATTCCGACCGGCAGCAAGGACCCGTACGGCCTGAGACGGGCCGCCCTCGCCGTCGTCCGCCTGCTCCTCGAAGGGGGGATCGAGCTCGGTCTCGAGCAGCTGACGCGCGGTGCCTGGCAGTGCCACGCCGGCCTCCGGCTCTCCGAGGACGAGACGTGGGCGAAGCTGAAGCCGTTCTTCGAGGATCGCGTGCGCTACCTGCTGGGCATGCGCGGCCTGGCCTACGACGAGATCGAAGCCGGTCTCGGCGCGGCCGGCTCGCCGCTCGAGGCGCTGCCCTCGCTGGAGCGCCGCGTGCGGGCGATCCACGAGGTGCGCGAGGATCCCGAGCTCCTCTCGGTCGTGCTCTCGTTCAAGCGCCTCACCAACATCCTCAAGGACGCCGCCGAGCCGTCGCTGCCGGCACGCCCCGAGGTCGGCGCGCTGACGTCGGAGGCCGAGCGGGCCCTGCTCTCGGCGCGCGCCGAGCTCGAGAGCGAGCTCGCCGCCGCGGCGGATGCGGGAGACTTCTCGCGCGCCCTCGCCGCGGTCGGGCGCTTCGCCGGTCCGCTCGACCGCTTCTTCGTCGAGGTGCTGGTGATGGACCCCGATCCCGTGGTGCGCCGGAACCGGCTGGGGCTTCTGGCCGCCATCCGAAGCTCGATCGCGACGGCGGCCGACCTGTCGGCGCTGGTGGTCGACAAGGCGCAGCTGCGCACCCGCGGCGACTCCTGAGCCGCCGCGCGGCAGGTTTACCACCCCGCAGGGGAGGCAGGAGCCTCCGGGCCCCGGTCTAGGATCCTCGAGGACGGTCGCCGCCGGGATCGCGGCCCGCCGATCATGGGGAGTCCGGGCATGAGCCAACGGAAGTGGGTGTACGGGTTCGACGAGGTGGCGGCGGCCGAGGCGGCGGCCGGGGGCTGGGACGGCGCGCGCGGACTGCTGGGCGGCAAGGGCGCCAACCTCGCCGACATGACCCGGATCGGGGTGCCGGTGCCGCCCGGCTTCACGGTCACCACCGAGGCGTGCAACGCCTTCCTGGCCGCCGGCGACCAGTTCCCGGACGGCCTCTGGGAGGAAGAGGCCGAGGCGCTGCGCCGTCTCGAGCAGCGCACCGGCAAGACCTTCGGCGACCCGGGCAACCCGCTGCTCGTCTCCTGCCGCTCGGGCGCCAGGTTCTCGATGCCGGGGATGATGGACACCGTCCTCAACATCGGCATGAACGACGCGGTGGCCGAGGGCATGGCCCGACTCACTGGCGACGCGCGCTTCGCGTTCGACAGCTATCGCCGCCTGATCCAGATGTTCGGCTCGGTGGTGATGGGCATCGCGGACGAGCCGTTCGAGGAGGTCCTCGCCGAGGCGCGCCGGCGCGCGGGCGTGGACAACGACTCCGACCTCGGCGCGGAGGACTGGCAGCGCGTCACGGCCGAGTTCGAGCGGCTCTTCCGCCGCCATACCGGGCGCGGCTTCCCGCAGGATCCGATCGAGCAGATCCGCTACGCCACCGAGGCGGTGTTCCGGAGCTGGAACGGCAAACGCGCCGTCGACTACCGCAACGCCGCGAAGATCCCCCACGACCTCGGCACCGCGGTCAACATCTGCACGATGGTGTTCGGGAACCTGGGCAACGACTCGGCCACCGGCGTGGCGATGACCCGCAGCGGCGCCACCGGCGAGAAGCAGATCGAAGGCGACTACCTGACCAACGCCCAGGGCGAGGACGTGGTGGCGGGCATCCGGCTGACCAAGCCGATCGAGCAGCTCAAGGTCGAGATGCCTGCCGCCTACGAGGAGTTCGCCCAGATCTGCAGCCGGCTCGAGGGGCACTACCGGGAGATGCAGGACGTCGAGTTCACGATCGAGCGGGGCAAGCTCTGGATGCTGCAGACCCGCGACGCCAAGCGCACCGCGCAGGCCGCGGTGCGCATCGCGGTCGAGATGGCCGAGGAGGGGCTCATCTCGCGCGAGCAGGCCGTGCTGCGGGTCACCCCCGAGCACGTCGACTTCTTCCTGCACCCGCAGTTCGACAAGGCGATGGTGAAGCGCGCGGTGGAGGCCGGGCAGCGGCTGGGCGCGGGCCTCAACGTCTCCCCGGGCGCCGCCGTGGGCCAGATCGCGCTCGACGCCGATATCGCGGAGCGCTGGGCCAAGCAGGAGGGGCGGCCCGTCGTGATGGTGCGGCCCGAGACCAAGCCCGACGACGTGCACGGCATGCTCGCCGCGCTCGGCATCGTGACCAGCCGCGGCGGCCGCACCAGCCACGCCGCCCTGGTCGCGCGCCAGTTCGGCAAGCCCGCGGTGGTGGGAGTGGCGGCGCTCGAGGTCGACCTCGAGGCGCGCGAGATCCGCGTCGGCAGCCGGGTGCTCCGGGAGGGCGACTGGGTCTCGATCGACGGCACCACCGGCGAGGTCTTCGCGGCGCGCTTCGAGACCGTGGTCCCCGACATCCAGGATCCGTTCCTGAACAAGCTGCTCGGCTGGGCGGACGGGTTCCGGCGCCTCCAGGTGTGGGCCAACTCCGACTATCCGGCCGACGCGCGACGCGCGCGCGAGTACGGCGCCCAGGGCATCGGCCTGTGCCGTACCGAGCACATGTTCTTCGAGACCCACCGGCTGCCGCACGTGCAGCGCATGATCCTCGAGAAGGAGAATCCGGAGGTCGTCGCCGAGTGCCTGGCGGTGCTGTTGCCCTACCAGCGCGCGGATTTCGACGGCCTCTTCCGCGCCATGGCCGGCCTGCCGGTGATCGTGCGCCTGATCGACCCGCCGCTGCACGAGTTCCTGCCCGGGCAGATCGAGCTCTCCCTGGAGGTCGCTGCCCTGGAGCGCGAGGGCGGCAGCCCGGAGCTCCTGGCCGAGAAGCGGCGGATCCTGGCCGCAGTCGAGAAGCTCCACGAGTCGAATCCGATGCTCGGCCTGCGCGGCGTGCGGCTCGGCATCCACCTGGCGGCGCTCACGCGCATGCAGGTGCGGGCCATCTTCGAGGCCGCGTGCCAGTGCGCGCGCGACGGCGTGGACGTCCACCCGGAGGTGATGATCCCGCTCGCCGGGCACTGGCGGGAGCTCGAGGTCCAGCAGCAGGCGCTCGAGGCCGAGGCCGAGAAGGTCATGGAGGAGCAGGGTCTGCGCGTGAAGTACAAGTTCGGCACCATGATCGAGATCCCGCGCGCGGCGCTCACCGCCGACCAGCTGGCGCGCTTCGCGCAGTTCTTCTCGTTCGGCACCAACGACCTGACGCAGACCACCTACGCCATCTCGCGCGACGACGCCGAGAAGGGATTCCTGATGGAGTACCTCGAGCGCGGGATCCTCAAGGAGAACCCGTTCGCGTCGATCGACGAAGAGGGGGTCGGCAAGCTGATGTCGATGGCGGTCGGGCTCGGCCGGGGCGCGCGCCCGGGCCTCGAGGTCGGCATCTGCGGCGAGCACGGCGGCGACCCGAAGTCGGTGGAGTTCTGCCATCGCATCGGACTCGACTACGTCTCCTGCTCGCCCTTCCGCGTGCCGATCGCCCGCCTCGCCGCCGCCCAGGCGGCGCTGCGGGAGAAGGGATTCAAGGCGCGGGGGTAGACTCGCCCGGTGCCGCGCATCCGCATCCTGCCCGACACCCTGGTGTCGCAGATCGCCGCCGGCGAGGTGGTCGAGCGCCCGGCGTCGGTGGTCAAGGAGCTGGTCGAGAACGCGCTCGACGCCGGCGCCGGCGCGCTCGAGATCGAGCTCGAGGGCGGCGGCGCGCGGCGCGTGCGGGTTGCCGACGACGGCCACGGCATGGACCGCGACGACGCGCTGCTCGCGTTCGACCGCCATGCCACCTCGAAGATCGCGAGCTTCGGCGACCTCGAGCGGGTCGCGACGCTCGGCTTCCGCGGCGAGGCGCTGGCCGCGATCGCGGCCGTCTCGAAGGTCGAGCTGCTCAGCGCGGAGTCGCCCGGAGGCGGCACCCGCGTACGCCTAGAGGGCGGCCGGGTGCTCTCGGTCGAGCCGGCGGCGCGCGCGCGCGGTACCACGATCGAGGTCGCGTCGCTGTTCTGGAACGTGCCGGCGCGGCGCAAGTTCCTCAAGTCGCGCGAGACCGAGCTCCGGCGCGCGGTGGAGGTGGTCGAGGGCTACGCGCTGGCGCGACCGGACGCCGCTTTCAGCGTGCGCCACGAGGGGCGCCTCGTGGTCGAGGCGCCGGCGCTCGCCGCCGGGGCCGCCGGGCTGCGCGCGCGCGTGGCCCAGGTCTTCGGCCCCCGGCTCGAGGCCGACCTGGTGGAGATCGAGGGTCCCGGAGTCTGGGGCCTGGTCGGCACGCCGGCGACCGCGCGCGGGCGGCGCGCCTTCGTATTCGTGAACCGGCGCCTGGTGCGCGACCGCGCCGTGCTCGCAGCCTTCTACCGTGCCGTGCGCGAGGAGTGGCGCAGCGACGAATTCCCGTCCCTGTTCCTCTTCCTCGATCTGCCGCCCGAGCAGGTCGACGTCAACGTCCATCCCCAGAAGGCCGAGGTGCGCTTCCGGGACGGGCGCCTGATCGACGTCGTCGGCGAGTCGCTGCGCGCGGCCCTGGGCCGCGCGCGGCGCGAGGAGCCGGCGCCGCTGCGCGCCGCGAGCGGTCCCCTCGCCGCGCCGGCGGCGTGGGAGGGTCTGGGGGGGCGTGGCGCCGATGCGGGCGACGAGGTGCGGGAAGGAGGGTGGCCGCGACCGGGAGAGCCCGCCACCGCGCCGGGCGCGGCGGGGGAGGCGAGGATCGCGACCGCTGCGTTCGCGCCGCTCGACCGTCCGCAGGTGCCGCTCTCCGGCCGGTCGGGCGAGGTGCGTCCGTTCCGGCTCCTGGGGCAGTACAAGGGGACCCTGGTGCTGCTCGAGGGTCCCGACGGTCTCTATCTCCTCGATCAGCACGTCGCGCACGAACGGATCCTCTACGAGCGGCTGCGCCGGGCCCTGGCCGGAGAGACCCCGGCCGCCCAGGCCCTGGTGACGCCGCTCCTGCTCGAGCTGTCGCGTGCGGAGAGCCTGCACCTGGCCCACCTCGCGCCGGCGCTCGGCGCGGCGGGATTCGAGCTCGAGGTGCTCTCCGGTGGCACCCTCGCCCTGTCGGGGGCGCCCGCCGCGCTCGGTCCCGAGGAGGCGCGCGGCCTGCTGCTCGCGCTCGCCACCGACGCCGAGGCGACCTCCGAGAACCTGCGCCGTCGCCTGCTCGACGACCTGGCGGCCTCGATGGCCTGCCGTGCGGCGGTCAAGATGCACCACCCCCTCTCGCCGGAGAAGCTCGAGGCCCTGGTCTCCGAGCTGTTCCGCGCCGAGAACCCCTACGCCTGTCCGCACGGCCGCCCGGTGGTCCTGGTGCTCACCGACGCCGACCTCGAGCGCCGCTTCGGGCGCCGCTGAGAGCCGGCCGGCCCCGGCCGTGGCCGGGGTCACCGCCGCCGCGGCGCTGTCGGAATATCCTCGGCGGCGGGGATGGAGGCGAGCGAGATGGAAGCCCGCGCCGAGCCGCGCTCCGCAGCGCGAGGCCTGCGCTGGGTGGCGCCGGCGTGCGCTCTGCTCGTGATCGGATGCGAGCTCGGGCTCGTCGCCGCGCACGCGCGGCTGCCGACCAACGACGGCCCCTCCCACCAGTACAGCGCCTGGGTCGCTCACCGGCTCGCGGTCGATCCCGGCGGTCCGCTGGCGGCGGCGTTCGAGTTGAATCCGCGTCGGATCTACCCGAACGTCGTCTATTCGTGGTTCCTCGAGGCCTTCGCCGGCACGCTGCCGATGCCGCTGGCCGAGCGCCTCGGTGCCGCGCTCTATCTGATCGCGCTGCCGTTCTCGGTCGGCCTCTTCTCCCGCGCGCTGGGAGGAGAGCCGTGGCTGCCCGCGCTCGCCGCCGCGGCGCTCGCCCTCGGCTTCCCGTTCTTCATGGGCTTCTTCGGATTCCTCTGGGGCGTGCCCCTCGCGTTCCTCTACTGGGCGGTGACGATCCGGGTCCGGAACCGGCCCGACGCGCTCGGGCTCGTCCTCGCCAACGCGCTGGCCGCGCTCGTCTTCTGCGCTCACCTGGTGGCCTTCGTGGTGGCGGTCGTCGGGGCCTTGGTCCTGATCGCGAGCGGACCGTGGCGGCGGCCGCGGACGTGGCTCGCGCTCGCGGGCGTGCTGCCGGTAGCCGCCCTCGCACCCTGGTTCTGGCCGCGCACGGTCGGTCCGGGTGCCGAGCTGCACTGGACGGAGAGCCCGGTCGAGCGGTTCCTTTCGACCGCGACGCTCGGCGTCGGGAGCGCCTTCGGCGGCGCCGAGCGCATCGGCGCGGCGCTCGCCGGCCTCGGTCTCGGAGCGGCGGTGGCGGTCGCGCTGGCGCGGGCGCCGAGAGACCGGAAGGGCCGGCGCGAGCTGGTGACCCTGCTCCTCGTCCTCGTCGCCCTCGCCCTGCTGGCGCCCTCGGCGGTCGGCTCGGGCTCGTTCCTCGCCGAGCGGCTGATGCTGTTCGCCTGGCTCGTGGCGAGCGTCGCGCTCGGCACGCTCGGCGTCCGTGGACGCGCCGCGCTGGCGCTGGCGATCCTCGCCGCCGGAGCGGTCCACCTGGGGTTCCTGGAGCGACGCTGCCGCGACTTCGATCGCGAGCTCGAGGTCTACCTGTCGGCGCTCGACCGCATCCCCGCCGGGAGCGAGCTCTACACGTTCGTGAACGTCCCGCCACACCGGGACTACGTCGTGCTGCCGATGGCGACCGCCTCCTGCTACTACCACCTCGCCCTGGGCACCGCGAACTACGGGCTCTACCAGGCGGCTCCACCCGACGCGCCCTACTTCCCGATCCGGTTCACGCAGAGCGCCCGGCGCCGCTTCCCCCGAGACGTTCCCCGCGGCCACCTCGCGCTCGGCCGGGCCAGGCCCTGGGCCGACTACCTGCTGCTGTGGCGGGCCGCGCCGCGCGAGATCGCTCGCGTCGAAGCCCGCGGCGAGTATCAGCTGGAGTTCGAGCGCGATTCGCTCCGTCTCTACCGGCGCGCTGCCCGCGGCGCCGCGTCGAGCCGGCCGCCGGGCCAAACCGGTGGCGAATAGAATCGTCCCGATGTGGTTCCGCGGCTATCGCGACGAGATCGAGGCCCGGCTC
>Ga0079037_100002110_pt1 | contig 10745 bp, 11 predicted proteins | sample Mud3Dept4metaG_FD_71479 | JGI IMG/M metagenome (GOLD analysis project Ga0079037, IMG submission 71479) | Freshwater wetland microbial communities from Ohio, USA, analyzing the effect of biotic and abiotic controls - Mud 3 Core 4 Depth 4 metaG | ecosystem: Environmental > Aquatic > Freshwater >... | reverse complement strand
CCGCCGGCCGTGGCCCAGGCCGCCCCCGCGTCCGTCGCGCCCGAGGGCGCCGCGGCGCCGTTCCCGGCGCCCGCAGCCGCTCCGCCGGAAGAAACCGCAGCACCGACCGAGGCCCCGCCGTCGACGGCGGCGGAACCGTCGGCCGCGCCGGCTCCGGCGGCAGGCCAGATCGCGGCCCGCCCCGCAGAGGCGGCGCGCGAGGCCCGAGAGCCGAGGGAGGGCCGGGACCGCGATCGCGGCCGCCGCGACGACCGCGGGCGCCACCGGGACGGGCGGGGCGGGAGGAACGGCCGCGGCCGCGACGAGGAGCGCGAGGGCCGGCGCCCCAAGGAGATGAAGAACATCCAGGACCTCCTCAAGGAAGGGCAGGAGGTCATCGTCCAGGTGGCCAAGGACCCCATCGGCACCAAGGGCGCCCGCATCACCAGCCACATCTCGCTCCCGGGCCGGCACCTGGTCTTCATGCCGACGGTGGACCACATCGGCATCTCGCGGCGCATCGACAAGGACGCCGAGCGGCGCCGCCTGCGGGAAATCGTGGACCGGATGCGTCCGGCCGGGACCGGCTTCATCGTCCGCACCGTGGCCGAGAGCGTCGAGGCGCAGAAGCTCGAGGCCGACATCCGCTTCCTCATCCAGGTGTGGAACGAGATCATCCGCACCAAGGACAAGGTGGGTGCGCCGGCGCTGCTGCACCCCGACCTCGACCTCATCCTGCGGGCCACCCGCGACCTCTTCACCGCCGACGTGCAGAAGCTGGTCATCGACGACCGCGACGAGTACGAGCGCATCCTGCGCTTCGTCGAGGAGCAGGCGCCGCACCTCAAGGCGCAGATCGAGCTCTACCGGGGCGAGGAGCCCATCTTCGACTCCTACGGCATCGAGCAGGAGCTGAAGCGGGCCGGCCAGCGCAAGGTGTGGCTCAAGAGCGGCGGCTACATCATCATCGACCAGGCCGAGGCGCTCACCGCGGTGGACGTCAACTCGGGGCGCTACGTCGGGAAGAAGAACCTCGAGGAGACCATCACCAAGATCAACACCGAGGCGGCCAAGGAGATCGTCTACCAGCTGCGCCTGCGGAACATCGGCGGCATCATCATCATCGACTTCATCGACATGGACAAGCCGCAGAACCGCGACAAGGTCTTCAAGGCGCTGCAGGACGCGCTGGGCCGGGACAAGGCCAAGACCAACGTCCTCAAGATCTCCGACCTGGGCCTGGTGGAGATGACCCGCAAGCGGGTGCGCGAGTCGGTCACCCGCATGACCAGCGAGCCGTGCAACTACTGCGACGGCAAGGGGCACGTGCGGTCGAAGGTGACGGTGGCCTACGAGATCTTCCGCGAGATCCGGCGCGATGCGACCAGCTTCCCCGAGCCGGTGCTGGTGGTGAACTGCCACCCGGAGGTGGCGCGCATTCTCCAGGGGGCGGAGCGGGACGAGCTGCGCTACCTGATGGACCGCTTCAACAAGACCATCCAGGTCCGGCCGCAGCAGAACTACCACCAGGAGCAGTTCGACATCTACGGCCGCCAGGAGCGCGTCGCCGAGGGCGAAGGCCGCGGGCGCGGCCGCGACGCTCCCCGGCCGAGGGGCGAGCCCCGCACGGAGCAGGCGCCGGCCGAGGCCGAGAAGGCCGAGAAGTAGGGGCGCGGTTTCCCTTTCCCGGCGGCGCGGGGCGTTCTAGCCTCTCGGTCGGGCACGCGGAGGGACCCCTGGAGCGCGACGGCGAGAGCGGGGCGCGGCGGCTGCGGGACTGGGCCCGCATCGGCCTGGCTGCGATCGCGGCCGGTGTGCGGGCCATGCGCGGCGAGAACCTGCGCCTGCGCGCCATGGCCCTCACCTACCTGACCCTCTTCGCCCTGGTGCCCGGGCTGGTGGTGGCCTTCGCGGTGGTGAACGCGCTGACCGGCACCGAGCACATGGCGCGCCTCCTGAACGAGTACCTGCTCGAGAACCTGGCGGTGGGCGCCCGCGCCGGGATCGAGCCCCACCTCGACGAGTTCGTCCGCAACGCGCGGGCGGTGACCGGGGCCGGCTGGGTGGGCGGGGCGCTGGTGCTGCTGTCGGCCATCATCCTGTTCGGGCAGGTGGAGCACGCCATCGACTCCATCTGGGCGGTGCAGCAGCGGCGCAGCCGGGGCCAGAAGCTCATCATGTACTGGGGCGGGCTCACCCTGGGCCCGCTGCTCATCGCCGCCTCGGTGACGCTGGCGCGGGCCGCGAGCGGCGGATCGCTGTGGCTGGCCAAGGCGGGGAGCGTGGTGCTCACCTGCGCCTTCTTCGCTTTGATGTACCTCATCGTGCCGGCGACGCGGGTGCGCCTCCTCCCGGCGCTCGCCGGGGGACTCACCGCCGGCCTGCTCTTCGAGGCGGCCAAGGCGCTCTACAAGGTCATCGTCGCGCGCTTCTTCAACTACAGCGCGGTGTACGGATCGCTGGCGGCGATCCTGATCCTCCTCATCTGGATCTACCTCTCCTGGACCGTGCTCCTGTTCGGGGCCCGCCTGGCCTTCGTGCTCCAGCACGCCAGGGTGCTCTTTCGCCCCCAGCCGGACGCCTCGACGCCGCGGGCGCGGGAGCTGCTGGCGGCGCAGGTCATGCTCGAGGTGGCGCTGGCCCACGACCGAGGCGCGGCGCCCGATCCCGGGGAGGTGGCCGAGCGGCTGGCGATGCCGGCCGAAATCGTGCGGGAGGTCCTGGCCGAGCTGGCCCACGCCGGGCTCACCGCCGCGGTGGTCGGGGGCGGGGTGGTCCCGGGGCGGTCGCTCGACCGGATCACGCTCGCCGACGTCCGCCGGGTGGTGGAGGGGGCGGCGCCCTCGCCGGAGGCCGGGACCTCGGCCGCCCTGCTCGGGCACCTGCTCGGCGGAGCCGAGACGCTCGCCGCGACCCGGCTCGGGGAGACGAGCTTCGAGGCCCTGGTGGAGCGCCTGCGGCCGCCCAGGCCGGCGGCCTGAGCGCATTCCGGGCCCATTCCGCAGGGGGTCAACGGCGCATTCCCGTGGAAAGCTTGCCGTTTTCAGGGTGTTCGGCTAATCTTCAATCATCCCGCGGCGATTGCCGCGTTTTTCCGATCGCGGAGAGGGCATGCTCAAGTCGGATCTCATCAACATCCTGGTCGTCAAGCGCGGAGTCACGCAGAAGCAGGCCGAATCGACCATCGAGACCATCTTCGAGTCGATGAAGACTGCGCTCTGCAAGGGCGAGAACATCGAGATCCGCGGCCTGGGCGCCTTCCACGTGAAGCACTACGACGGGTACCAGGGCCGGAACCCCAAGACCGGAGAGGTGATTCCGGTGAAGCCCAAGCGCGGCATCCTCTTCCGCACCGGGAAGGAGCTGCGAGACCGGGTGAACCGGCCGGGCGAGGAGGAGGCCGCGCCTGGCCCCGCCTCGGGCGGCGTTCCCCAGGCGGGCAGCGGCAGCTAGGCTCCCTGGCGACGGCACCTTAGCCGTCGCTTCGGCCTCCCGACAGCGCGACCCGGCCCACCGGGCGCACCGGCTGCTCGCTCGGCAGCTCCTCGTAGCTCATCACCGGGAGCCGCGGGAAGCGCGCCGCCACCAGGTTGCGCACCGCGCGCCGGACCTCGGCGCTGGTGAGGAGGACCAGGCGGCGGGAGCCGGGCCGGAGCGCGGCCTCGAGCTCCGCGAGCAGGCGCGCTCCCTCCTCCGGGGAGAGAGCCACGATATCGCCGGCCAGGGCGTCCCGCAGGGAGGCCTCGGCGGCGGCGTCGAGGACCAGCGCCTCGAGCGGCCCGGCGCCGGCGACGCGGTGGACGGTGTGGCGGCCCAGCGCGCGCCGGCACCGCTCGACCAGCTCGGCGGGTCCGCGAGGCCCACCCCCCGCCTCCAGCATGGCCTCGAGGACGGTGGGCAGCGGGCGGATGGAGACGCCTTCCTCGAGGAGCCGCCGCAGCACCTCCGCCACCAGCGCCGGCGGGAGCTGCCGCCCCAGCTCGCGGACCAGGGCCGGCGCGGCCGGCTCGAGGCCGTCGAGGAGCGACTGGATCTCCTGGACGCCCAGGAGCCGGTGGGCGTTCCGGCGCAGCGCGCCCGCGGCCGACGCCAGCGCCCACTCGACCGAGGAGCGCACCGGCCCGAGGGCCGAGGCCCTGGCGGCGTGCTCCACGGCGATCGCCCCGGCCGGCTCACCGGTGAGCGGGTCCATCGCGGGGGTGCAGGGGATTCCGACCATGCCGAGCTCGTCCGGGCTCGACAGCGCCAGCGCCGTTCCCGGCTCGGCCACCCCCCAGCCGGCCGGCACCTCCTCGACGAGCAGCCGCCACCCGCCCGCGCGCAGTGCCCCGGCCTGCACCGACAGGCCGGGCAGGGGCACGCCCAGGTCTTCCCACAGAGCCTCCCGCAGGGCGGGAAGCGACTCGGCGAGGAGCCTGCCCCCATCGGCCCGGGCGGCGTCGAGGAGATCGGGCGAGAGCTCGAGCACCACCGGCCGCGTCGTCGCGTGCGCCGGCGGGGCGGCGCGAGCCGCCTCGGAGGCCGGGGCGGGGCGGAGGGTGTGGCGCCGGAGCGCCCAGCCCCCGGCGGCGGCAGTCCCTGCCAGCGCCAGGAAGGGAGCGGCCGGAAGGCCGGGAGAGGCCGCCAGCGCCCCGAGCAGCGCCGCGACCGCCCACAGGGCCCTCGGCTCGGCGGTGAGCTGCCGCCCGATCTCGGCGGCGAGCCCGGTGGCCTCCTCCTCCGAGGCGACCCGGGTCACCGCGACGCCCGCGGCCACCGCCAGGAGCAGGGCGGGGACCTGCGACACCAGCCCGTCGCCCAGGGCCAGCAGCGCGTAGCGTCGGGCCGCCGCGCCCACCGGGAGGCCCCGCGCCACGCCGGCCACCAGGCCCCCGGCGACGTTGACCACCACGATGGCCACCCCGGCGATGGCGTCGCCCTTGACGAACTTGAGGGCTCCGTCCATGGCGCCGTAGAGCTGGCTCTCCCGCTCCAGCGAGCGGCGCCTCCGCCGGGCCTCGGCCGCGTCGATGGCGCCGGCGCGCAGGTCGGCGTCGATGGAGAGCTGCTTGCCGGGAAGCGCGTCGAGCGTGAAGCGCGCCGCCACCTCGGCCACGCGCTCGGCGCCCCGGGACACCACCAGCAGCTGCACCAGCGTCAGCATGGCGTACACCACCGCGCCGACCACCAAGTTCCCCTGGACCACCACCTGCCCGAAGGCCTGGATGACCCGCCCGGCTTCTCCGCGCGAGAGCACGAGCCGGGTGGAGCTCACGCCCAGGGCGAGGCGCAGCAGCGTGGCGAGGAGGAGCAGGCTCGGGAAGGTGGCGAAGCGCAGCGGCTCCCGCGCGAACAGCGTGACCACCAGCACCGTCGCCGCCACCGCCAGGTCGAGGGCCAGCAGCAGGTCGAGGAGCCGCGGGGACACGGGCGCGACGAGCAAGCTCACCGCCGCCAGGACCGCGCCCGCGAGGAGCACGTCGGCGGCGCCCCGCATCCGCACCAGCCAGAGGTCGAGGAGCCTCACGCCCTCCTCCGCACCGCAGCCTCGCGGTAGACGTGGACCAGCACTGCGGCCGCCGCCCGGTAGAGCTCCTCGGGAATCTCCTCGCCGACGTCGGCGAGACGGTGCAGGGCTCTCGCGAGCTCCACGTCGCGAACCAGCGGGACCCCGGACCGGCGGGCCTCGGTCCGGATGCGCGCCGCTTCGGCGCCGGCGCCCTTGGCGACGACCCGGGGCGCCTCGTCGCCGGAGCGCTCGTGCCGGATGGCGACCGCCAGGTGCTCCGGGTTCACCACCACGCAGGTCGCCCGCGCCACCGGACCGGCCGAGGCGAGTGCGCGGTGCAGGCGGCGGCGCTCGGCGCGGTGGTGGGGATCCCCCTCCTCGTCGCGCCGGTCGCGGCGGACCTCCTCCCGCGTCATTCGCAGCGCCACCCGCAGCCGCCAGCGAGACCAGCCGAGCTCGAGGAGGCCAAAGGCGAGGAGCAGGCCGGCGAGCTCCACCGCCAGCGGGACGAGCAGCGATCCGGCCAGGGCGGGGAGGCCGAGCCAGGGCAGGCGCGGGGCCTGGACCAGGGCGGGCGCCCCGGCGTCGATCCGCCGGAGGGCCAGGAACGCCGCGACGGCCGCCTCGAAGGCGGCGAAGGCCGACGCCCCGAGGCTCCGGCCGGAGAGGGGAAACCGGGGACGCAGACGGCCCCAGCGAAAGGCGATCGGCGCGGACGAGAGGCGGACGCCCTGCGAGAGGGCCGCCGCCATCGCTCCGCCCGCGGCGGCCGCCAGGCAGGGGACGACCGTCAGGCCGAGGAGGAGGTCGAGGGCCGAGGCCACGGCCGGCTCCACCGGCGCCTCGGCCGCCGCGGCGGCCAGCGCCCGCCGTACCTCGGCGCGCAGGCTGGAAGCCGCCTCCGGGCCGACCGCCGCCAGGGAGAGGAGCGCGGCTCCGAGCGCGCCGCCGGCGGCGAGCCGGCGACTCCTCGCCACCTCGCCTCGCCGCCGTGCCTCCCGGAGCCGGCGCGGTGTCGGCGGCTCGGTCCGGCGCCCGCTCACCGCGGCCCGCTCCCGCCCGAGAGGAGGCCCATCAGCCCTCCGGCTTCCGCCACCAGGGAGAGGAGACGTCCGGCGGCTGCCGAGGCACCCAGCGCGACCGCGGCGATGCCCAGGGCAGCCCGCGCCGGAGCCGAGGCGGCAGGGACTCCGAGATCCGGCGCGGCGCGCGCCGCGCAGGCGAGGGCCAGGTCCGCGGCCAGGACCGCGACCGCGGCCGGGGTGCCGATGCCGATGGCCGCGGCGGCGAGCTCGCCGGCCGCCCGCAGCGAGACCTCCAGCACCGGGCCGGGCGGCGCGCCCAGGCCCACCCGGAGGGTCGAGAAGGTGGAGAGGACGGAGTCCCACATCAGGCGGTCGAGGCCGCTCCAGGCCGCCAGCGCCACCGTCCACTGGGCGAGGAGGTCTCCGGTGGCCGACTCGCGCTGCCGGACAGGCGCGACGTGGAGCTCGGCCAGCGTGGCCCCGCGCAGGGTGTCGACGAGCCGTCCCCCGGCCCGCGCGGCCTCGAGCGGGAGCGCGGCCAGAACGCCGAGGACGATCCCCACCAGAAGCTCCCGTCCCGCCGCGGCGGTGAGGTCCGCCAGCCCGGTCCAGGGCAGCGTCCCGGAACCGCCGGCCCGGTGCAGCGCCGCCCCCATGCCCAGGGCGATCGCCAGGCGGACGGGCGCCGGGACCAGCGGGCCGCCCAGGAGCGGCGAGACCAGGGCCGCCGGAAGGAGCCGCAGGCCGTGCAGCGCCGCGGAGGCCAGGTGCGGCGCCAGGGCCGCGGTCAGCGACGGGCGGTCCATCAGGAGCCGACGCGGGGCAGCAGATCGAGGCACGCGGCCGCGAAGCGGGCGGCCCGCGCCGCGGCCCACGGCGCGCTCAGGGCCACGGCGGCGAGCACGGCCGCCATGCGTGGAACGACGCCGAGCGCCGCGTCGTGGATCTGGGTCGCCGCCTGGAGAGCGCCGGTGGCGAGGCCGACCGCGAGCGCGGCCAGCAGCGGCGGGCCGGAGAGGAGCAGGGCCAGCAGCACCGCCTCTCGTGACAGGGTGACGAGCAGCGGGTCCAGGCGGGCCTCAGGGCAGGTAGGGGACCGCGACGCCGCGGGCCAGCAGGGCCCAGCCGTCCACCGCCACGAAGAGCAGGAGCTTGACCGGCAGGGCCACGGAGGAGGGCGAGAGCTGGTTGAGGCCCAGGGAGAGGAGGACGTTCGCCACCGCCAGGTCGACCGCCAGGAAGGGAAGGAAGACCAGGAATCCGACCAGAAAGGCGCGCCGAAGCTCCGAGACCACGAACGCCGGCGCCAGCACCGCCAGGTCCCGCTCCGCGATGGCCGACGACTCGTCGCCGGGTCGAAGGCGCCGAGCCAGGTCCGCGAAGCGGCGCCGGTCCTCCGGGCGGGCGAAGCGCTCGAGGAACTGTCGCAGGGGCTCGGCGGCGCGAGAGGCCGTCTCCAGGACCTCCTCGACTCCTCGCGCCGGCGGCGCCGCCCGCAGCACCGTCCAGCACGCCTCCGCGACCGGGGACATCACCAGCAGCGTCAGCACCAGCGCCAGGCCGGTCACCGCGCTCGTCGGTGGTATCTGCGGCGTACCGAGGGCCGAACGCGCCAGGGACAGGACCACGGAGATCTTGAGGAAGCTGGTGAGCGTCACCAGGGCCAGGGGGAGCAGGGCCAGCGCCGCGAGCAGCAGGAGCAGCTCGACCGGCCGATCGCCGGGGAGCGCGCCCGGGAGGAGCGCGGGGCTCACGGCTCGCGCCCTTCCGGATCCGGTTCCGCCAGGATCGAGACGCCGCGCCGGCCCCATCCCACCAGCCAGCGCCGGCCGGAGATCCGCACCAGGGCGACGCCCGCGTCCCGCCCGAGCGCATGGCGCTCCTCGACCGCGAGCGACGAGGGCCCTTGGGGGCGGCGCGAGCCGGGGCCGGCGGCGACCAGGATGCCGAGGCCGGCGAGCGCGGCGCCGGCTCGCAGCGCCGTTCCCGCGGGGCCCTCGCCCGCGGGAGCGAGCGACGCGAGGAGGAGCAGGGCGCCTGCCCCGGCGAGCCGCCAGCGGCGGCCGGCGCCCAGCGCCCTGCGGAGAGCGGGCCACCGCACCTCAAGCTCCGAACTCGAGGATCCGAACGCCCACCGCGCCCTCGACGTCCACCAGTTCCCCGCGCCCCACCGCCCGATCGCCCACTCGCAGGTGGACCAGGCCGCTTCGGCCCACTGGAAGTGGCAAGGTGGCACCCGGCTGCAGGCGGGCCAGGTCGGCCAGGGTGATGGGCACCCGCGCGATCTCCACCTCCAGCGTCACCAGCGCTCCGGACGAGATGGGGTCCATGTCGCGTTCCTCCAGCCGGAAGGACTCCTCGGCGACGCGCCCCGGCAGGCGCGGGCCGCCCGGTGGCACGAGCCAGCCGCCCGAGCCAGGGGCCTCGTCGAGGAGAAGCACGTCGCCGCGGCCGAGGGCCTCGAGCTCGCCGGGGGCCGCCCGCGCGAACCCGCTGAGCAGGGAGCAGGTCACGGTGACGGCGCCGACCGCCTCCGGGATCTCCGGCTCGCCTCGAAGCGCGCGCAGGGCGGCCGCGGGAAGGTGCAGCCAGCCGCGGCCCGCCTCGGGGCCCACCACGAGCCGCAGGCCGACCACCAGGGCCCGGTCCGGGGGATCGCCTCCGCGGACGAGCCGGGGCGCCAGCGCCGCCTCCAGGTCCTCCTCGCGGGCGAGGGACTCGAGCGCCAGGAGCGCCAGCAGCTCGACGGCGGTGACCTCGACCGGGGTCAGCCGGGAGGCTCCGGGCGGCGAGCCCGGTCCTCCGGCGAGGCGGTCCACCAGCCGGGCCGCGAAGGACGCCTCCAGGTCGAGCGCGGCATTGGCCGGAAGGGCGGAAAGGTCGAAGAGGAGCCGGACGCATCCCCGTCCCTGCGGAGCGGGCCCGGGGAGTGGGCGACCGTCGATCCGGACGTCGAGGCCGACGCCTGCCGCCAGCCCCGCAGCTGCGCGCTCGGCCGCGCGCGCGCCCACGGCCCGGGCATGGGGGGCGAGCTCGGCGAACCCGCGGGTCACGGTGGGGAGGTCGAAGGGGAGCATCGGGTCGCCTCCGTTCAGCTCGCGTGCCAGGCCTCGGTCTCGGCGTGCCCTGGGGCCTCGACGGCGAGGCGCTCGAGCCGAAGCCGCGCCGCCAGGGCGCAAGGCAGCTCGTCCTCCACCGGAAGCGGACCGGGCATGGCGGCGGCGAGGGCCGCGAGGCGCTCCGCCTCGGGGGCGCGGCCGAGCCGACGGGCGAGGTCGGCGATGGCCGGACCCTCTGGACCGCCCATGCGCCCCAGCGCGGCAGCGGAAGCGTCCGGGACGAGGAGGGCTGCCAGCGCAGCCAGCCTGCGGTCGGCAGGCGTCACCCGCCTCTCCTCGAGCGCCACGACCGGAGCGCCAGCGCGCCGAGCGCCACCCCGGTACAGGCGCTTCCCGCCGCCGCCATCCAGGGTCCGGCGGAGCGGACCGGTGCCGCCTCCGCGGGTCCGGTGGGCGCCTCGGCGACGAGCACGGCCACCGCCGCGGGCTCCAGCCCCTCGGAGGTCCCGGCCACGAGCGCCCGGATCCCGGGAAGGAGCCCCTCGACGCGGTCGCGGGCCTGAGGCCGGACCTTCACCAGCACCGAGGCGCGCGCCGGGCGGGCCGCCTCCGGCCGCAGCGGATCGGCGGCAGGAAGCGAGAGGTGCACCCGAGCCTCGACGACGCCGTCGACGGCCTCGATGCTCCGCGAGAGCTCCCCGGCCAGCGCATGGTGCAGCAGGGCCCTCTCCTCCAGGGGCGTCGGCACCAGGCTTCCCTTGCCGAAAACGTCGGCGAAGCCGGGGGCGCGCGGGCGCGGCAACTCCCGCTCCGCGAGGATCCGGCGCGACCGGCCCGCGTCCGCTGGGCCCACCACCACCATCCATCCCCCGTCGCCGCCCTCCTCGCGCGCCTTCCGGCCGCGGATGCCCTGCTCGGAGAGCGCCACCAGGACCCGGTTCGCCTGACCCTCCTCGAGACCGTGCAGCAGCTCCTCGTCGCCGCATCCGACGAGGAGGAGCACGGCAGCCAGTGCGAGTGGACGCGTGCTCACGTTCGGCGTCAGACCTGGGTGGCGGCGGCCTGCTTGACGCCCTGGACGACGTGCTCGGTGGCCCGGGCGGTCACGTCCAGCACCTGGGCGCACCGGTAGGCATCGGCCTGCAGGCAAAGAAGCTCCTGCGCGGTGAAGGCCCTGCCGCGCCGGGCCTCGGC
>Ga0079037_100002109_pt1 | contig 10746 bp, 5 predicted proteins | sample Mud3Dept4metaG_FD_71479 | JGI IMG/M metagenome (GOLD analysis project Ga0079037, IMG submission 71479) | Freshwater wetland microbial communities from Ohio, USA, analyzing the effect of biotic and abiotic controls - Mud 3 Core 4 Depth 4 metaG | ecosystem: Environmental > Aquatic > Freshwater >... | reverse complement strand
CTCATCGCCGTCTACAAACAAGCCATCTTGAGGCGGGAGGGGGCGCAGATAACGGTAGCTTAGCCCCGGGAATGAATGGACCCCCTGGCTGCGCACTACATCGACGCGTGAAAAAGCGTTCCAGCGTTGGTAAGCCAGACGGGCGCCGGGATATTGCAAGGCATAAGACAGGCTTTTGTAGGGGGAGAGGTTCAGCTCCATCCAGTGCGCGGGTAGCTGGCGGTAAACCAGGGATATCGCCAGCAACCCGAAAGATAGAAAGAGTTGCGAAAAATACCATTTATCCTTGCCTCCAGGCGCAGCTGCCGCGCAGACGAGCGCCGCTAAGCCAGCCAGCCCGCTGCATAGCAGAACCGTGCCTTCTCCACCCAACCATGTGGGAACCACCAGCGCAAGGATACAACCCAACGCCGAGCCGAACAGGTTCAGCGCATAGATGCTCCCTGCACGCTCAGAATATCCCGATAGCAGGCTGCCAATCGCCATGCCAGTGAAGAAAAATGGCGTCGCCAGCAGGAGGTAATGGGCGATGAGGATGTACACCTGGCGCCGGTCCCAGGCGATGCTGAAGGAGTCGAATGGCATTCCGTTGGTCAGCAGGTAAGCGCCCAGGATGCTCAGTCCCGTGGCCAGGCTGAGCCAGGCCATGCCGCGCGGCGAACTGCTCTCCGCCAGGCGCGGGAAGATTGCCAGGACGGTCCCGCTGGCGCCAAATCCCAGCAGAGCGATGCTGACGATCATGAATGCAAAGTGGTAGAACTGGGCGACGGAGAACAGGCGCGAAAGATTGATCTCGAAAGCCAGTGCAGCGGCAGAGAGCAGGAACAATCCCATCCTGACAGCCAGCGTAGGCGCGCTAAGTGTCTTCACGGCTCGACCAGCGCCTGCAGATTGGTTCAGAAGCGCCTAGTTTCATTATAGTGAGATTGCATTTGCGTTGCAATAGCCTCAGCTTGCGCGTACAATTTGTTCATTCGCTGATATCAGTTTGACTTTCTCAATAATGGCCAAGCGAGGAGAGAAATGCGCAGGCAAGCCGAGCAGTTCCAGGATGCGAGTTTGCACAGCCATCGAATCGAGCGGTTCCGTTTCGATTGGCGAGGAAACTGTACAATAGAAAATGATTAAGGAGAAGCAAGATCATGAGAAAGTTGATGATGAACGGAATAGACATAGCCAACGATTTACTGGCGTTTGCTCAAGAACTGGTGCGGATTAATAGTTATTCTGGTCAGGAAGAGCAGGTTGCGAAGGTCATCGCCTCCAAGATGGGTACTTTGGGCTTCGACGAGGTCAAGATCGATCGCTACGGGAATGTGTTGGGACGTGTTGGTGATGGCGAGAAGATCATCCTCTTCGATTCTCATACCGATACAGTGGGCGTAACAGATGAAGATCTGTGGGATGTGCCGCCATTTAGCGGTGAAATCCTGGAAGGTTATCTCTGGGGGCGTGGTTCTGTCGATATGAAATCCGGCGCTGCGGCATCAATTTATGCAGCAGCAATGGCAAAGAGCCAGGGGTCGCTGTCCGGAAAGACGGTTTATGTTTCATGCACAGTGGATGAAGAGTACTGTGATGGAGAAGGGCTCAAACACATGCTTGAAGAGTGCAATGTCAGGCCAGACTATGCTGTCATCTGCGAGCCATCAGCCAACACTATTGCCACCGGGCATAAAGGCAAAGCCCAGGTGATTGTCAAAACGAAAGGGATCTCAGCTCATAGCTCTGCCCCTGAAAAGGGGGTGAATGCGATTTATGAGATGGCTGAAATCATCCAACGGGTCGAACAAACCAATCTGGAACTCGTGCAGAAAGGCGGCAGGAGGGGCACACTCGTCATGTCACAGATCTCCAGCAGGAGTGTATCTCTAAATGCAGTACCGTCGGTATGTGAAGTTTACCTTGATCGCAGAATGGTAGTGGATGAAACCGAACAGACTATTCGAGATGAAATGGATAGGATTGTTGCGGGCAAAAATGCTATATGGGAAATCGGGACACTCCACAGGACAACCTGGACTGGAGAGCAATTAACGTACCGACCATTCCACCTGGCCTGGAATATTAGTTTGAATCATGATCTTTCAAAAGCATTCATTGCGGCATATGGTGAAACCTTTGGGCATGCTCCTGAAAGGTACGACTTCTGGGATTTCAGTACCAACGCGGTTGCGACAGTTGGTTTAGGAATCCCTACGATCGGTTTTGGGCCTGGTGATAATAAACTGGCCCATATGCGCAACGAAAAATGTGAAACTAGTCAAATTGTAGATGCTTGCGCGGTTTATACCAGCGTGATCAACAAGCTTTAATGGATATGTCTACTCAAGGTGCTTTGATTGCATTACAATTTGGTTGCTATTGTCTGATGAGCTTCACAGGGGGGTAGAAAGGTGTCTCGCTTGGCCTGCTCTAAAATTTAAACTGCAGGCCCTCATCTAGCCTGCAGTTTAAAAATGGACCGCCCAAGTCCGGAGGATATTAGTCTTAATAGACTAATTATATCTAAATTATATAATAATATTCAGAAAAATGCAAGGGTATTCGAAGCTCACCTCTGACCAGCTGAACCTCATCCAGCGCCCACCCAGCGGGACGCTCTTCCTCGAAGGGCCGGCTGGATGCGGTAAAACCACTGCTGCTGTGGAGCGCCTCATCCAGTTTATGGATCAGGGCATACCAGCCAGCTCCATCTTGTTGCTGGTGCCGCAGCGCACCCTGGCCGCGCCATATTATCAGGCGTTGAACACGCCGGGTGTGATGGCGGGGGGTGTGGTGACGGTGCTCACCGTGGGTGGCCTGGCGCAGCGTATGGTCGATCTGTTCTGGCCGCTGGCGGCGAGCGAAGCCGGGTTTGCTCAACCGGACCAGTCACCCACTTTCCTCACCCTTGAGACTGCGCAGTATTCCATGGCCCATCTGGTGCGCCCCCTGCTGGATGAAGGCTATTTCGATACCGTGACCATCAACCGTAACCGGTTGTACAGCCAGATCCTGGATAATCTTAACAAGGCGGCGCTGGTGGGCTTTCCCTTTACCGAGATCGGGGAGCGCTTGCAAGCCGCCTGGGCAGGCGATCCAGGCCAGGCGCGGGTCTATGAAGATGCTCAATTTTGCGCTTCGCGTTTCCGGGAATACTGCCTGGCGCATAACCTGCTGGATTTCTCGCTGCAGCTCGAGGTATTTTTAAAGCATCTCTGGACCAACTCGCTCTGCCGCCAGTACCTGGTTGAGCAGTACCGCCACCTGCTGTTCGACAACCTCGAAGAGGATACCCCGGCAGCTCACGATCTGCTGCGGGAGTGGCTGCCCCACTTTAGCTCTGCGCTGCTGATATACGATCACGCTGCTGGCTACCGGCGCTTCCTGGGCGCCGACCCACTCAGCGCAGCTGCGCTCAGGGATATCTGTGATGGGCAGATCGTCTTCGATCGTTCTTTCGTCTCCTCTCCAGCGGTTAAAACGCTGGGCAATCGTCTGGTTGGGGCGGTTGTCCCACCAGGAGGCGATCCGCTATGCTCACCTGAAGAGGTAATAGCTGGTGAGACGGGCGATCCGGCGGTTGCCCTGGCTTTCGAATACCATCGCTTTTATCCCCAGATGCTCAATTGGGCTGCTGGGGAGATCGCCCGCCTGGTGCGCCAGGATGGCATCCCGCCGCAGGAAATTGTGGTGCTGGCTCCCTACCTTTCAGATGCCTTGCGCTTCTCCCTCGCCACCCGCCTGGCAGAGCTGGGCATCCCGGCACGCTCGCAGCGCCCCTCTCGCTCGCTGCGCGAAGAGCCTGTCACGCGCTGCCTGCTGACCCTGGTCGGCTTGGCGCATCCGTCCTGGGGCATCCATCCACCACGCTACGACGTCGCTTACGCCCTGGTGCAGGCTATCGAAGGGCTCGATTTGGTGCGCGCCCAATTGTTGGTAGAGATCGTCTACCGGATGCGGAAAGGGGTGCCGGAATTGTCACCCTTTGAGCAGATCAAGCCGGATGTGCAGGAGCGCATCACCTACCTTTTTGGTGGGCGTTACGATGCCCTGCGCCTGTGGCTGGCTGAGTACAGCCAGGGTCCGCAGGCTGAGCTGGACCATTTCTTGAGCCGGCTGTTTGGTGAGCTGCTTTCCCAGCCCGGTTTCGGCTTCCACGCCAGCCTTGAAGCGGGTGAGGTGACTGCCAACCTGGTGGAGTCGGTTCAAAAGTTCCGCAGGGTGGCAGGACAGTTACTGGTTGAAGAGGAGATTCCCCGCGGCAAGGAATACCTCTTGATGGTGCAAGATGGGATCATCGCTGCCCAGTACATGCGCAGCTGGCAGGCTCAAGCGGAGGGCGCCGTGCTGCTGGCGCCTGCCTACACCTTCCTGATGAGCAATTATGCGGTAGACTACCAGTTCTGGCTGGATGCCGGGAGTAGCGGCTGGTTCGAGCGACTGTTCCAACCGCTGACCCACCCCTACGTCCTCAGCCGCCACTGGCCGCTGAACAGGCCCTGGACGGCTGACGAGGAGTATGAAGCCAGCGCTGACGGTCTGGCTCGCCTGACCCTGGGCTTGCTTCGCCGCTGTCGCTCGAAGGTCTACCTGGGGATCAGCGAATTAGGCGAGCAAGGTTTCGAGCAGCGTGGCCCGCTGCTGCGCGCTTTGCAGCGTGTGCTGCGGCGTTCGTCCAGCGCTCTCTAAACGAGCATCGCTTGGATAATCTAATCTTCTAACGGCGAAAACAGATGGCCTTCACCCCACGACCCAAACAAGAGGAAGTCCTCGCTTACCGCGGCGGCAAGATGGGAGTCTCGGCAGTGCCCGGCAGCGGCAAGACATTGACCCTCTCGCGGCTGGCTGCGGATATCATTTCCAGCAACGAGCTGGCAGATGACCAGGAAGTGTTGGTGGTGACGCTGGTCAACTCGGCGGTGGATAACTTCTACCAGCGGGTGAGCACCTTTGTGAAAGAAGCGAGTCTGCTGCCCCATTTAGGGTACCGGGTACGCACCTTGCACGGGCTGGCTAATGATATCGTGCGCGAGCGGCCTGAATTGCTCGGCCTGGCGGATGGCTTCCAAATCCTTGACGAGCGAGAGGCGCTAGAGATTTGCGAGCAAGCCGCGCAGGCCTGGCTGCACAGCCATCTGGACCAGTTGGCTGCTTATCTCAATTCCGACCTGGACGAGAACGGTATTGCCCGGGTGAATCGCCAGCACCTGCCGGATTTGGTCAGGGATATTGGGCTGAGCTTCATCCGCTACGCCAAGGATGAGCGCCTCACCCCCGAAAAACTGGCTGAGCGCCTCTCGCAACTTCCCCTCCCGCTGCCCCTGGCAGAGATGGGCTGGGAGATCTACAGAGATTACCAGCGAGCACTGATCTATCGCGGAGCGGTGGATTTCGATGACCTGATCCGGCTGGCCCTGGATGCCCTCGAGCTGGACCAAAGGCTGCTCGAGCGCCTGCGTTATCGTTGGCCTTACATCCTGGAGGATGAGGCGCAGGATAGCAGCCTGCTCCAGGAAGAGATCCTCAGGCTGCTCGCTGGACCGCGCGGCAACTGGGTGCGAGTAGGCGATCCCAACCAGGCGATCTATGAGACCTTTACCACTGCCAACCCGAAGTACCTGCGCGCTTTCATCGCCCGGCGAAGTGTGCAACGCAAGGAGCTGCCTAACTCGGGCAGGTCCACCCAGAGCATCATCGATCTGGCCAATTACCTGGTGGACTGGACGCAGCGAGGGCATCCTCTAAAAGCGGCGCGCGCGGCGTTAAAAGCGCCCCCTTATATTGAACCGTCCCCACCCGGCGACCCTCAGCCCAACCCAGTCGACGACCCGAGCCAGGTGCACCTGATCATGAAAAAATACTCTCCGGCTGAAGAGATCCAGGCTGTAGCTGGCTCCATCGCCCGCTGGTTGCCCGATCATCCGGATGACACCGTGGCTGTCCTGGTGCCGCGTAACGAGCGCGGTAACGAGATTGTGGACGCTCTAAAGCACCGGGGGATCGAAGTGGTGGATAACCTGCTGCGCAGCACCAGCTCGACGCGCAATACTGCCGGCGTGTTGCGGGATTTGATGCTGCACCTCTCCAACCCCGGCTCGTCGTCCCGCCTGGCGGATGCCTATCGCGGCTGGCAGCGGGGGGACGAACAAGGCGAGAAAGTGGCGGGTGACCCTATCCCCGAGTTGTTGCGCAAGTGCGCCCGGGTGGAAGATTTCCTCTATCCTCAGCCAGGCGATGACTGGTTGGAAGAGACGGGTTTGATGGCTGGAGATCCGCTGGCATATGACCGCCTGCTGGAGTTCCGTAACCTGGTACGCCGCTGGCAAGCTGCAGTGCTCCTTCCGGCGGACCAGGTGGTATTGACTCTTTCTCAAGATGTCTTCAGCCAACCGGCAGACCTGGCAGTTTCTCACAAGCTTTCGGTGCTGCTGCGGCGAGCTAGCGATTCACATCTCACCTGGCGATTGCCAGAGCTCACCGATGAGCTGGAGGTCATCGCCCGTAATGAGCGCCGTTTCATCGGTTTTCACCAGGACGACAGCGGCTTTGACCCGGACCTCTACCGGGGCAAGGTGGTCGTCGCCACCGTTCACAAAGCCAAGGGGCTGGAGTGGGACCGGGTGTATCTGATGTCGGTGAACGGCTACGATTTCCCTGCCGGGGATGTCACAGATCAGTATATCGCTGAGAAGTGGTTTATCCGTGATCACCTGAACCTGGAGGCAGAGGCTCTGGCGCAGCTCAAAGCCCTGCTCAAGCCGGACGAACACCAATGGTACCAGGAGGGTGAAGCAAGCCAGCAGGCGCGCCTCGATTACGTGCGCGAGCGGCTGCGTTTGCTATACGTGGGCATCACCCGCGCCAGAAAAGAGCTGGTGATCACCTGGAATTCCGGCCGGAAGGGTGACCAGGCGCCCGCCAAAGCTTTGGGCGCTTTGTATCAGTATTGGATAGGAAGGGGATATGAAGCTGACTGACGATTTTCAGCTCAGCCAGGGTAGCCTGCAGGATTTCGCCGAGTGCCGCCGCCGCTTCTACCTGCGTTATATCCAGCGGTTGGCCTGGCCGGCAGTGCAGAGCGAGCCTGTGCTGGAGTTCGAACACTATATGCAGCAAGGGGAGCAGTTTCACCGCATGGTGCAACAACACCAGCTCGGCCTACCCCTCGAGCGGCTTACCCCTATGGCTCAGGGAGATGACCTCTCCCGCTGGTGGCTGAGCTACCTGACCCACAGCCGGGAAAATGGCAGCCTGGAAACGCTGGTGGGAGATGATTCCCGGCGCTACGCTGAGATCAGTCTCTCATTTCCGCTGGGTTCGGTCCGGCTGGTGGCGAAATATGACCTGCTGTCAGTCTCCCCCCAAGGGCGAGCGGTGATCTTCGACTGGAAAACAGCCCGCAAGCGACCCCGCCGCCAGTGGCTCGCTGCACACTTGCAGACGCGCGTCTACCCTTACTTGCTCGTCCAGGCAGGCGCTTATCTGAACCAGGGACGCCCCTTTGAGCCGGAACAGGTTGAGATGGTCTATTGGTTTGCCAATTTCCCCGAGCAACCGGAGCGCTTCCCCTACAGCGTAGCTGCCTTCAATTCCGATGGGGAATACCTGGCCGAGTTGGTTTCTGGCATTCAGCGCTTGGAGGAGCAGGATTTTACCCTCACCCCTGACCTTCGCCGCTGCGCCTTCTGCGTGTACCGCTCTCTATGTGAGCGCGGCGATAAAGCCGGGATGCTGGCAGAGTATGAGTTAGAAATAGAGACCGGTGAAGGATTTGCGTTGGAGCTCGACTTTGAGCAAATTCAGGAGATTGAGTTTTAAAGCAGGGTGTGTTGGGGTACCTGGCTGGTAGGCAACCGCACTGGCCCATGACAGGATTCTCAAATGAAGCGTTGGATCGAGCCCCCTGAGATTGACATACCGCCCGCATTGTTTGAAGCCGTGGGCGGATACCCGCTGGTAGCGCAGACCCTGGCGCGGCGGGGCATTCAGGATGCCTCGGCGGCGTTGGCTTTCCTCGACCCGGCTTTGTACACTTCCGTCGCGCCCGGTGACCTTCCCGGTTTGCAGGCAGCCGTGGGGCGTTTAGAAAGCGCCATCCATGGAGGGGAGACGATCTGCGTGTGGGGAGATTTTGATGTTGATGGACAGACCGCCACCACGCTGCTGGTTTCGGCGTTGCGCGGCCTGGGTGGGGTGGTGGTTTATCATATCCCCGTGCGCGCCAGCGAGTCGCATGGCGTGGACCTGCCTGCCTTAGAGCGCATTCTGGAGCAGCATAGCCTGGATGGATCGGGCGTGCTGCTGACCTGCGATACCGGTATTTCGGCGCATCCGGCCGTAGAGTACGCCCAGAGTCGCGGCGTGGATGTTATCGTCACCGACCACCACGACCTGCCACCCACCCTGCCCCCAGCGTCGGCGCTGGTAAACCCTAAATTACTCCCCAGCAGCCACCCCATGTCCAGCCTGCCCGGTGTAGGAGTGGCTTTCAAGCTGGCAGAGGCGCTGTACGATCTTGCCGGAAAAAAGGATGCGTGCGACGCCTTTCTGGATCTGGTAGCGTTGGGTATTGTGGCTGACCTGGCACTGCAAACCGGCGAGGCGCGCTTCCTGCTGCAACGCGGCCTTCAGGTATTGCGTCTCGCCCAGCGACCTGGCTTGCGGGTATTGATGGAGCTTGCGGAGCTAAATCCCACCTGGCTATCCGAGGAGCATATCAGCTTTGTACTGGCGCCGCGCTTGAACTCGTTGGGGCGCCTGGCGGATGCCAATCCGGTGGTGGAATTCCTGACGACGCAAGATGAGGGGCGCGCCCGGCTACTGGCACTCGAGATGGAAGCGCTAAACGCTCGCCGCAAGCTGCTCACCGACCAGGTCTTCCAGGCTGCGCTGGGACAAGTAGAGAATGAAGCGGAGCTGCGCGAGCAGAGCGGCCTGGTGTTATCTCACCCGGCCTGGCCGGCGGGTGTGATCGGCATTGTTGCCAGCCAGCTGGTTGAGCGCTTTGGCAAGCCAGTGGTGTTGATATCAGCCCCACCCGGCGAGTTGGCGCGCGGTTCTGCCCGTTCGGTTGAGGGAGTCAACATCACTGCTGCCATCGCCGCCCAGGCAGAGATGCTGGCTGGATTCGGCGGGCATCCCATGGCAGCCGGGCTTGCCATCCCGGCCGAGCGCATCCCGGAATTCCGCCGGCGTTTCTCGCAGACCATCCGCGAGATGCAGGGTGAAACGGTCAGCGAAGCCCTCCTTCAAATCGATGGTTACCTGCCTCTCACCGACCTGTCTCTTGACCTGGTAGCCGATCTGGAGCGCCTGTCCCCATTTGGGCCGGGAAATCCACCACTGGTGCTGGCGACGCGCGGCCTTAAGGTGGCCGGTTATGCCAGCGTTGGTCGCAGTGATGAGCACCTCTTGATCTCCGTAGAAGATGAGGACGAGCGTACTCAGCGGGTGATCTGGTGGCAAGGCGCTGGTTGGCCGCTCCCCGAGGGCCGTTTCGACCTGGCTTATAGCGTGCGCGCCAGCACCTATCGCGGGCAGCGCGATGTCCAGGTGGAGTGGCTGGATGCCCGCCTGGATTTGGAGTCAGGCGTAGATCTCCGGTCGGCGCTTCGCCAACTCCAGATCGTTGATTGCCGGAATGTAAGCGACCCGCTGGCTGTGCTGTCTCGCTTGCAGGCTGAGGTGGAGCTATCGGTTTGGTGTGAGGCGGAGGCTAAGAAGGAGCTGGGTGGGCTGACACGCAGCGAGCTTATCCCTGCGCCTCGGCTGGCGATCTGGTCGACTCCACCCGGGCGAGCGGAGCTGCGCCAGGCTTTGGAGAGCGTCGCTCCTGAGGTGGTATACCTCTTCGCCGTTGATCCTGGTATGGATCACCCCGAGTCGTTCTTAAAGCGGCTGGCGGGGCTGGTGAAGCACGCTCTGGAAAAGGAAGGCGGCTGCGCCAGTCTCAGCCGGCTGGCGGCTGCCACTGCCCAAAGAATGTCTGCGGTGCAGGCTGGCCTGGATTGGCTGCAGGCGAGCGGATACATCCGGTTATTACGGCGGGAAGGTGACCTGGCCTGGCTGGCCAGAGGAGATGGTAAAAAGACTGGTGAGCTGTCGCAGTCCAGGGAAGCGTTGATGCACCTGCTGGAAGAAAGCGCCGCTTACCGGGCCTATTTCGCGCGGGCGGAGGCGCGCCTGGTGGTAGAAGGTGCGCAATAGCATGGTATTCGATCTCCGGATAGCAGGAGGGAGAGGTGATTATGATTAGGGCGGAAAGAGATGCTGTGACGGGTGCATTCAGCTATACGGGGAAATATATTGCTCGCCAGTTGGTCGCATCTGGCCGGCAGGTGATCACCCTGACAAACCACCCTGATCGAGAAAGCGAGCTTGCCAGCCAGGTGCAGGCATTTCTATATCACTTTGAGGATCCACGGGAGTTAATCGAAAGCTTAAAGGGGATTGACACCCTGTATAATACTTATTGGGTGCGTTTCCCCTATGGGAAAATGACGTTCGACCAGGCAGTGGCCAACACACGGATCCTGGTTGAGTGTGCAAGGCAGGCGGGTGTGCGCCGCATTGTGCACATCAGTGTAAGCAACCCGTCATTGGAATCGCGGCTGCCTTACTTTCATGGAAAAGCCCAGGCGGAAGAGGCCGTCCAGGGCTCTGGTCTCTCCTATGCGATCCTGCGGCCTACCTTGATCTTCGCTCTGGAAGATATATTGATCAATAACATCGCCTACCTGCTACGCAGATACCCGTTTTTCC
>Ga0079037_100002108_pt1 | contig 10747 bp, 11 predicted proteins | sample Mud3Dept4metaG_FD_71479 | JGI IMG/M metagenome (GOLD analysis project Ga0079037, IMG submission 71479) | Freshwater wetland microbial communities from Ohio, USA, analyzing the effect of biotic and abiotic controls - Mud 3 Core 4 Depth 4 metaG | ecosystem: Environmental > Aquatic > Freshwater >... | reverse complement strand
CGGTCAGCACGTCATCGCCCTGACGGCCAACTACGAGGCCTCGCCGGAGGTGACGGTGGGCGGCCTCGCCCTGGTGAGCCCGGTGGACGGCTCCGGGGTGGTGGCGCCGAACGCCACCTGGCGTCCCAGCGACCGGGTGAGCCTCCAGGCGATCCTCTACGTCCCCTGGGGCGCCAAGCCGACCGGCCTGGCCCTCGCCAGCGTGTACGGCGCCCTGCCGCTCTCCGGGTACGTCCAGCTCGCCATCTTCGACTGAGCGTCCGGGGGCTTGCGGACGCTACTTCCCGCGCGCCGTCTCCTCCATGAAGCCCGCCAGCGCCTCCACCCACTCGGGCGAGACGGCGTTGTAGGTGGAGACGCGGATCCCGCCCACCGAGCGGTGGCCCTTGAGGCCCACCATGCCCCGCTTCTTGGCCTCGGCGACGAACTTCTCCTCGTCGGCCTCGCTGGGGAGCCGGAACACCACGTTCATCACCGAGCGGCTCTCCTTCTCCACCGGCGAACGGTAGAAGCTCGGGTGGGCGTCGATGACGCCGTAGAGGCGCCTGGCCTTGGCCCGGTTCACCTGCTCCATGCGGTCGAGGCCGCCCTGCGCCTTGAGCCAGGCGAGGACGTTGCGGACCATGTAGACGCCGAAGGTGGGCGGGGTGTTGTAGAGCGACCGGTTCTCGGCGTGGGTGCGGAGCTGGAAGATCTTGGGCAGGTCCTTGCGGCCGCGCTCGACGAGCTCCTTGGCGGCGATGACCACCACCACCCCCGACGGGCCGATGTTCTTCTGCGCGCCGGCGTAGACCAGGCCGAACTTGGAGACGTCGAAGCGGCGCCACAGGAAGTCGCTCGACATGTCGGCCACGAGCGGCACGGCGCCGGGGGCGGGGTAGGGCCGGGCCGGGTCGACGCCGAACTCGACGCCGTGGATGGTCTCGTTGCTGGTGAAGTGCAGGTAGGCGGCGGCCGGATCGACCTGGACCTCGTCGGCGCGCGGGCAGCGGACGTAGCTCTTCTCCTTGCCCTCGCCGGTGCCGGTGGTGGCCGCGACGCGGATGGAGGCGCCGAAGAGGCCGGCCACCGCCTTGGCCTCGCCGAGCGCCTTCTCGCCCCAGGCCCCGGTGATGACGTAGTCGGCGCTCCTGCCCTTCTCGAGGAGGTTCATCGGCACCTCCGCGAAGAGCTGGGTGGCGCCGCCCTGGAGGAAGAGGACCTCGTGGGTGGCCGGAACCGGCAGGAGCTCCCGGAGGAGCGCGATGGCCTCGTCGTGGACCGCCTCGTACTCCTTGCCGCGGTGGCTGTGCTCCATCACCGACATGCCCGACTTGGCGAAGTCGAGGAGCTCGTCGCGGGCGCGCTCCAGGGCGGGGAGGGGAAGGGCGGCCGGGCCGGCGTTGAAGTTCATGGTGCGGCTCATGAGCGTCTCCACGTGAACCGCGGCGGGCGCCGCCGCGGAGGAGTCCTCGATACGGTTCGGGGGCGGGGGTTGTCAAGGCGCGCCGGATCAGGGCCGGTCTGCCGCCCAGGACCCTTGCGTTACGGGTGGTTAGGTCGGGCCGGAGTACCCATCTGGGGATCCCCGTTCTGGTTGCAGGCCGGTCGCAAATGGTTCATAAACGTCCGCAAAATCGTTCATTTTCGGACCGCAACCAGGGTGGGCTAGGTCTGCCCGGGGCGGCACGGGGAGGGTCTCACACAGCCATGGCCAACAGCCTGCCGGTCACACTCGACCTCAAGAAGCTCACCCTCAAGGACGCGCTCGACCTCGCCATCCTCATCGAGGAGGCGGCTGCGAACCGCTACCTGTGGCTCTCCAAGCACGTGGGAGGCCGGTACGAAGGCGACGCCGCGGATGTCTTCAAGGACATGGTGAAGAACGAGGCGAAGCACATGAAGCAGCTGAAGGACAAGCGCAAGAAGCTCTTCAAGGGCCAGAAGCGCGTGGTGAACCGCGACACGATCCCCGAAGTCGAGGCACTGGACTTCAGCACGCCGCGCTTCAACATGTCCGCGCGCCAAGCATACGAAGCGGCTCTCGCCGGCGAGGAGAACGCCTTCGACTACTTCACTGCAGCTGCCAAAGTCGTGAAGGATCCAAAGGTGAAGAAGCTCTTCCTCGAACTCAGGGAGGAGGAGAAGGAGCACAAGGCGTTCATCAAGAAGAAGCTCGCCAAGCTCCCCAAGGGCCCAGACTTCGAGGTTTCCGAGGCTGACGAGCCCGGTTCCGACGCCGGGTAGGGCGCGACGCCCGAAAGCCGGCTTGCACGCCCCGTCCGGGTCGGCCCGGATCGAGCGCGCAAGCCGGCTTTTTTTCGTTCCGAAGGCGGATGCGCTAGCCTCCACGGTGCCAGTCGGGAGGTCGCGATGACGCAGCGCCACCGCAAGCTGTTCTCCGCGGGGGAAAGGCTCGGGGCGAAGCTCTTCGCCGACTGGTACCGTTTCGGCGACGGCAAGAGGCCGGCCGGGATCGTCCACTACGTCGGCGGCGCCATCACCGAGGACAAGTACCGGCGCCGCCGCAGCACCCGCCCGGACGCCATCGCCACCCACTTCCGCGCCGCGCTGGCGAGGACGCGCCTGCGCTGCGTGGACCTGCTCGTCTCCTCGGCGCCGCCGTATCCGCCCGGCCCGCGCGAGGACATCCTCCGCGACTTCCGCGACCACGTGGTGGTGGACCTGCTGCAGCAGGTGCCCGCGCCGCGCCCGCACCCGGTGGCCTTCGTGGGCAACTCCACCGGCGCCTTCCTCGCCACCTACCTGGCCTTCTCGGTCCCGGGCTCGCGCTCGCTCGCCACCATCGCCGGGGTGGGCATGGAACCGGCGGCGCAGGCCGGCTTCCGGCCCGGGCGCGGGGCCGCCGAGGTGCGCATCTTCACCAACCTCCGGGACGAGGCGGCCGAGTACAACGACGCCCTCTCGGCCTTCCTGGCGGTGCACGGGGTCCCCTTCGCCGTGTTCCGGCGGCGGGGGGACCACGACTTCCACGACTACGTGGAGAACGGCTCGCTGCTCGAGGCCTTCCGCTTCGCGCTGGAGTCGCTGGCGGGGCGGTAGCCGGCAGACCGGGCGGCGCGGGACCAGCACCCACCCTGGCAGCAGAGGGTGTGGCGATGAGGCGCCTGGGACTCGAACCCAGAACCACCGGCTTAAAAGGCCGATGCTCTACCATTGAGCTAGCGCCTCGGATTCACGGAACCCTAAACCAGAAGTCGGCTCGCCTCCAGAGGCTAGGCCCGGCGACCGGCACGGGGCGTCCACCCTGGGCTCCACCCGCCGAAGGGGCGAGCCTCCTTGGGTCCGGACCGCGCCGGGCCGGAGACGGCACGGCGCCGATGCCCTAGCCTCTCGAGCGGAAGGGGAGGGTCGGCATGCAAGGCCTCGTCTGCCTGGTTCTCTCGCTCGCCGTGGCCGCGCCGGCTGGCGCGTCGACGATGCGCTTCCAGAAGGTCAGCATCAAGGACCGCGACGACATGATCGGCGGGGAGGCCTTCACCTTCCTCGCGCCGGTGGGCTGGAAGGTGGAGGGGGGCATCGTCTGGCGGGTGCACCCGGTCATTCCGGCCGCGGTCTCGCTGCGGGTGACGAGCCCGGGCGGGGTGGAGCAGCTCGAGGCCTTCCCGACGCTGGGCTACACCTACGGCGGCATGGCCGGGCCGGGCGGCCTCTTCCCGGTCGGCTCCTTCTACTACGGCAACGAGGTGCAGCCGCCGGTCGCCGACGCCCTCAAGTACCTGGAGTCGCGCCACCTGCCCAGGGTGCGCGGCAAGGCGGGGGCGCGGGTGGTCCAGAGGCAGGAGCTGCCCAAGCTGGCCCAGGCGGTGGCCGAGGCCGACCCGCCTGCGCGGGGCGGCCCGCCCATCCGGTTCACCGCCGGAAGGATCCGCATCGAGTACCAGCTGAACGGCAAGCCGGTGGAGGAGGACCTGTACTGCGTCCTCACCAGCGTCTCCATGCCCGACGGTCGCTCGACCATCCAGGTGGCCGACAAGCTCTACGGGATGCGGGCCCCCAAGGGCCGGCTCGACGAGGCGACTCGGGTGTTCCAGACCATGGTCAACTCGACGCGGCCCAACCTGAAATGGATGAACCGGTACGTCCAGCTGACCCAGGCGCTCACCCGCGCCGAGCTGCAGCGCATCAAGGCGGCGGGGGAGCTGAGCCGCTACATCAGCCAGACCCACGCCGAGGTGAGCGAGTCGATGCGCCGCTCCTACGAGGAGCGCCAGGCCTCCCAGGACCGGATCGGCAAGAGCTGGAGCCAGGTCACCCGCGGCGTCGACGAGTACTACGATGCCCGGGAGCAGAAGGCGGTCGAGCTGCCGAGCGGCTATGGCAACGCCTGGGTGAACGGCCGCGGCGAGTACGTCGTCACCGACAGCCTGAACTTCAACCCGAACGTCGAGCTCGGTGGCGACTGGCGAAGGCTGGAGCCCAAGGGGCCGCCGTGAGCGCGCGCCTCCGCGGCCGCGCTTGACGCCGCCGCCGGCCGGAGGTTTCATCGCCCGGCGGCCCGCAGGGGCCGGGGAGGAACGCTTGGCCTCGCCGAGCCCGAAAACGCCGCCTGTCCGCGCGCCGCGGGGCACCTTCCTCGCCTTCCTGGTCGCCAGCGCGCTCCTGTGCGGCGCGCTGGTGATGGTCATCGAGGTGCTGGGCTCGCGCGTCATCGGGCCCTACTTCGGGGTGTCGCTGTTCGTCTGGACCTCACTCATCACCGTCACCCTGGTGGGCCTGGCCGCCGGGTACGCGGTGGGGGGCTGGCTCTCCGACCGTCGCCCCGACGCCGACTGGCTCTACGGGATCGTCCTCGCCGCCGGCGCGGCCGTGCTGCTCCTGCCCTACGTGAAGGAGCCGGTGCTCCGCGGATCCCTCTCGCTCGGGCTGCGCGCCGGGGCTCTCGCCAGCGCGGCGGCGATCTTCTTCCCCTCCCTGTTCCTGCTGGGCTGCGTCTCCCCGTACATCGTCAAGATCGCCGCGAAGGAGATCCGCAGCATCGGCCGGGTGGTGGGAGCGCTCTACGCCGTCTCCACGGTGGGCAGCTGCGTGGGCACGGTGCTGACCGGATTCGTGCTCATCGCCGCCTTCGGGGTGGACCGCATCTTCCAGGTGGTGGGGGTGCTGCTCCTCGCCCTCGGGGGCCTGTACTTCGCCCTGTTTCGCGGTCGCTGGTGGCTCGCCGCTCCGGCGGTGCTGGCGCTGGCGCTCCCGCAGCAGGCGCGTCTGCGTTCGGGCACCCTCCCGGGCGGCATGCGGGTGACGGAGGTGTACCGGGCCGACACCTTCTACGGTCGCATCGACGTAATGGATCTGGCCTTCGACGAGGGCGCCACCCGGGAGCTGATCATCGACGGGGCGGTCCAGGGCGGGATGGATCTCGAGACCGGGCTCTCCACCTACCCGTACGCCCACGTCCTCGGGGTGCTGCCCCGCGCGCTCCACCCGGACGGCAGGCGCTGCCTGGTCGTGGGAGTGGGGGCTGGATTGGTCCCGGCCTGGTACGAGCGGCAGGGGGTCTCGACCGACGTGGTCGAGATCGACCCGCAGGTGCTGGAGGTGGCCCGGCGCCACTTCGGCCTCGCCGTCTCGGGACGGGTGGTGCTGGACGACGCGCGCCACTTCCTCAACGTCAACCGGGAGACCTACGACTACGTGCTGCTCGACGCCTTCAGCGGCGACACCATGCCCGGCCACCTCCTCACCCGGGAGGCTCTGGCCCTGGCGGCCGCCTCCCTGGCACCGCGAGGGATCCTGGCGGTGAACCTCGTCGCCGGTCTCGGCCCGGAGGACCGGGTGGCGGCCTCGGTGGCCCGCACGCTCTCGACCCTGTTCGACCAGGTGGAGGTGCGCCCGCTGTTCGAGCCGGGCCGTCGCCCGTTCGGGAGCGTGGAGATCGTCGCCTACCGGGGCCCACGCCGCGCTCTCGACCGGGAGGCGGTGGAGCGCTTCCCGGTCCACCCGGCGGCCGCCTGGGCGCTGCCCTTCCTGTGGACCACCCATGATTGGCACCGAACCGGCGGGCTCACCCTCACCGACGACCACAACCCCATGGAGGTGATGGACCTCTCCGTCAAGGAGGCGGTCCGGCGCTCCATCGCAAGCGCTCGCCGCGACTGGGACCTGGGGTCGATGCCCCGCTAGGGGCCGGGTGGCCGGGAATGGCCGGACGTGGTCGGAAGGACCACATGGGGTACGGCCGGCGCAGGTTCCCCTCCTTGCGGCGCCTGCCGCCCGGCCTTACCTTGACCGTGGGATGGTGGCTCTTCTCTCCGCGCTCCTGATGCAGTTCCAGCCCGAGGCGGCGCTGGGGCGGATCCTTCCCGCCGCGCTGTCGGTGGCGCCGGTGGCCGCGGCCACCAGCTACGCGCCCCCGGCCGTCGATCCCGACCGTCCGCTCTTCGTGATTCCGAACTTCTACTTCGAGCCGTTGGTGGCGGTCCCCGGGTTCAACCCCGTTCCCGACTGGGAGTCCCGGACCCGCGCCATGCTGCTGGCGATGGAGCGGCTCAACATCGACGGGGTGAGCCAGGTGGCGCACTTCATCGTCGACACCGGCGTGGGCGTGCAGTACACGGCGGACCCGCGGGGCGGGCGAAACGTCGGCCTCCGCGTTCGCCTGCCAGTTCCGGGGATGTGAGACTCGCCCGGCGCCCGGCCACCGGGGCCTCCGCGGCTCCCCTCGCGCTGGCCCTGGCCCTCGCCTGCGCCACGCCTCCGCCCGCGCCGCGTCCGGCCTACCTTCGCTTCGATCCCATGCGCTTCGAGGAGACCTACGACCGGGCGCGGGCGGTGCTCGAGCAGCGCGGCTACGTGCTCGCGGAGGCCAACTCCCTCAAGGGCCGGCTGGCGACCGAGCCACGCGCGCTCGACGGCCGCTGCGGGGCCGCGCCCTGCCGGATGCAGGAGCGGGTCGAGGTGGATCTCTCCATCAAGGGAGAGATGACGCTGCGGGTCCGCCGCGAGGTGCTGACCAGTGGCTCCTGGGTGCCGGCGACGAGCCCCGAGCAGATCGCAGAAGCGGAGTCGATCGAGACCTACCTGGTGGCGGCGATGGCCGCGCCCCGCTGAGCGCGGGGATCCGGCGCGGCTCAGGCCTTGCGGGCCAGCCGCCCGACCGGCGCGGTGGCGAGGCGGGCGCTCGCGCCGCGGACGCACGGCCGTTGCTCGGCCGCGAGCCGCTCGAACCAGCGGTTGGCCCGTCCCTTGAGCTCCCGCCAGCGCAGCTCCTCGGCGGAGGGGAGGGGGACGGTGGCGGGCTCTGGCGCCGGAGGCTCGGCCCGCTCCACCACCCGCGCCCCGGCGCCGCGCTCGAACACCTCGCCGTAGGCAGAGCAGAAGGTGCGGGCGCAGGAGGGGCACTGGTAGTAGCGCACCGGGCTGCCGGCGGCCGACCAGCTCGTCATCAGGACCTTGCAGCTCGTGCACTCCACCGGGCGATCCATGTGCAATCGGGAGATATCTTCACCCGATCGGAGGGTCAAGAAATCTGCTATCTCGGAGAGGTGCCCTCGCTGGTGAACATCGACGGGGAGCTGATGCCGCCGGCGCAGGCCCGCATCTCCGTCTTCGACCGCGGCTTCCTGTACGGGGACAGCGTCTACGAGGTGGTGCGCACCTACGGCGGCGTCCCGTTCGAGATCGAGGCCCACCTGCGGCGCCTGGTCCGCTCCGCCGACCGCATCGGCCTCTCGCTCCCCTGGGGCCCGGCCCGCACCGCCGGGGAGGTGGAGCGGACCCTGGAGGCGGCGCGGGGGGAGGACCCGCCCGACCCCGAGGCGGCTCCCTGGAACGCCGGGGAGCGGTACGTGCGGGTGGTGATGACCCGCGGGGCGGGGGAGATCGGGCTCGACCCGGCCCTGGCGGTGGACCCCAAGGCCATCGTCATCGTCCAGCCCCTTCACGGGCCTCCCGCCAGCGCCTATCGCGACGGCGTCAAGGCCTGCGTGGTCGGGGTGGAGCACCTCTCCCCGCGGGCGGTGGACCCGAGCGCCAAGACCGGCAACTACCTCCCCAACGTGCTGGCGGTACGCGAGGCCCGGGCGGCGGGGGCCCACGAGGCCTTCATGCTGGACCGCGACGGCTTCGTGACCGAGGGCACCACCTCCAACGTCTTCGCCGTCCGCCGCGGCGCGGTGGCGACCCCGCCTCTCGCCGCCGGCATCCTCGAGGGCGTCACCCGCGGCCTGGTGCTGCGGCTGGCCCGCGAGCTCGGGGTCCCGGCCGCCGAGGAGCCGCTGCGCCCGGCCGACCTCGAGGCGGCCGACGAGGTCTTCATCACCTCCAGCGCCCGCGAGATGCTCCCGGTGACGCGCCTCGGCGACCGGCTGGTGGGAAGCGGGCGGCCCGGCCCGGTGACGCGGCGGCTTCACGGCGCCTTCCGCGAGCGGGCCTCGCGCCCGGCGCGGCCGTGAACGGGAGGCGCGCCCGGTTCCGGGGTAAGCTCCAGGCGCATGGGGCCCCGACGGCTCCCCGTCCTCCTGCTCGTCCTCGCCTCCTGCAGCTCGGCCCGGCCGCCGCCGGCGCCGGTCGAGCCGCCCCGCGCCGCGGAGGCTCCGCTTGCCCCGGCGCCGGCCCCGGACCTTCCGCCGCCGCTGCCTCCGCCGGCGGCCGAGGAACTGCAGCCGCTCGTGCACGCCGAGCCCATCGACCCGCTGGAGCTGCTGTGGAGCCACCGGCTCGAGTTCGCCAACGGGACGCCCATCGTCACCATTCGCCTCATGGAGGGGCAGCAGGAGATCGCCTTCCGCCCGCGCGCCGCCGGGAGGCTGCGTCCGCGCGGGGCCCCGGCGGTGGAGGTCCCGGCGGGCGAGGTGCTGCGGGTCCGGGCCCGCGACGCGCTGCCGGCGGCGCTGTCGCGCTTCCCGCTGCTGGCTCAGCTCGAGTTCCGCGACCGCGCCGGCCTGGAGGCCGCTCGCCGCACCTGGGAGGGCCGCGGGGTACGCACCCGCCTTCGCCTGGTGGGAGGGGTGTACGGCATCGCCGGGCGGGTCATCGACAACCGCCGGCTGCTGCTCCTCGCCGAGGGCGACGGGAGCGCCGCCTGGGCGCGCTCCTTCGCCGAGGAGGCCTTCCGCCGCTGGGGCGAGCGAATCTCGGTGTTCACCGAGCTCCTCACCCGCCCCAGCGGGACCCTGGAGGTGCTCGACGGGGCCGGGGCCCGCATCGCCAGCGGGGACACGGTGGTCTCGCTGGAGGTGTCGGGGAACGCCGGCTTCGTGGTCTCGGCGGTGGAGCACGACGTCGGCTACGCGGCGCACGGCTTCGAGGACCGGGCCTTCCGGGGCAGGCTCTACCTGACCCTGGACGCCTCCGGGCGCCTGGCGGCGGTGCACGGCATCGGCCTGGAGGAGCTGCTTCGCGGCCTGGTGCCGAGCGAGATGCCGCCCGGGGCCCCGGCCGAGGCCCTCAAGGCCCAGGCGGTCACCGCCCGGTCCAACGTGCTCGCCGAGGTGGGCACCCGCCACCTCTCCGACCCCTACGTGCTGTGCAGCGAGGTCCACTGCCAGGCCTACCGCGGCGAGTCGGCCGAGGTGGCGAGCACGGACGCCGCGGTCCGCTCCACCGCCGGCGAGGCGCTCTTCGGGCGGGCCGACCGGGCGCTGGTGAACGCGGTGTACTCGGCGGTCTGCGGCGGGCATGGCGAGGACAACGAGGCGGTGTGGGGCGACCTGCCCGACCCCAACCTGCGCGGGCGGCCCGACCTGGCGCCGGGCGAGGGCGCCGGGCGGAACGGCGGTCTCTCCGATCCCGAGCGGCTCCGGGCCTTCGTCGACGCCGCGCCGCCCGCCTACTGCGGCCGCCGCAAGAACTTCCGGTGGGAGAGGCGCTTCAGCCGCGCCGAGGTGGACGCCATCGCCGCGCCCCTGGGGGTGGGAACCGTGGCGGCGCTGGAGATCCCGAGCCGCGGGGTGTCGGGCCGGGCCCGCGTGCTGCGGATCTCCGGGTCCCAGGGCACCGCCTTCGTCCGCGGCGAGCTGGAGATCCGCCGCCTCTTCCGGAACCTGCCCTCGGCCATGTTCCTCGCCGAGCGAGACGGCGCCGGATGGACCTTCCGCGGCGGCGGCTGGGGCCACGGCGTGGGAATGTGCCAGTGGGGGGCGGTGGGGCGGGCCGAGGCCCGGCAGGACTACCGGCAGATCCTGCGGCACTACTACGGCGGTGCCGAGGTGGCCCGCATCTACTGAGCGGCGGACGCCTTCCAGGCGTCCATCCCGCCCAGGTCGTAGACCTCGACGTAGCCCATACGACGGAGGGTCTCGGCGGCCTGGGCGCTGCGGCGCCCCGACTTGCAGTAGACCACCACCGGGGTGCCGGGTGGGCCGATGCTGGCGGCCGCCTTCTCCTCCAGCTTGTCCACCGGGACGAGGATGGCGCCGTCGAGGTGGCCGGCGGCGAACTCGTCCGGGTTGCGCACGTCCACCAGGCGGGCGCCGGTGCGGACGAGGAGCTGCGCGGTCTTGCCGTCCACCTTCCAGGGCGAGACGGCGCCGGCCGGGGCCGCCGGAGACGGGCCGGGGGGCGGGGCGGCGCCCTTCGGAGCGGCGCAGCCCAGCAGCGCCTCCAGGGCGATCGCGACGGCGGCGAGAGCGAGGTTCCTCATGCCGAAAAGATGCGCCGCGCGCTCTCCGCGTTCAACGAAAATCGTCGCCGGCCGCCCCCTCGGGCGCCGTGACAGGTCGGGGCCGCCGCGGTAGCCTCCCCGCACTTCCACGAACCCCGCGCGCGCCGGCGAAGCCGGCACGGAGGATCCCACCATGGACGGCCT
>Ga0079037_100002107_pt1 | contig 10750 bp, 8 predicted proteins | sample Mud3Dept4metaG_FD_71479 | JGI IMG/M metagenome (GOLD analysis project Ga0079037, IMG submission 71479) | Freshwater wetland microbial communities from Ohio, USA, analyzing the effect of biotic and abiotic controls - Mud 3 Core 4 Depth 4 metaG | ecosystem: Environmental > Aquatic > Freshwater >... | reverse complement strand
CCATTCAGTGCTGTGGCCATGTATCTCTCCTTCAAACAGAGCAAGGAGATAGGCCTTTCACTGCACCAGGCAGACGCCAATGCCCCCTATCAGCTCCAGCCACGACTGAAAATCCGGACCGAGAAGACCGTAAGACAGATAGTGATAAAAGGAAGAAAAGCTACACTTCTTGTGGCGGTCTGCGACAATAATACTCCCTGCAGCCAGCTGTCCTGGGATGAACATGGCACAGTAATTACCGTGATCGGGAAATTCTCCGCTCAGGACGTCATCAAAATAGCCTCCAGCATGATCCCCGACGACTGAAAGCGGGTTCCCCTTTCCCTTTTCTCCGATCCAGGCTCTCTTTTTCTGCATCTAAGACATTTTTCCCAAAGAAATAGGTAGATTCTCCAATTGCCCTCGATCATGCCCTTTGATAGGATAGACTCAGAAAAAATAGAGAGGAGGAAAAGAAAATGGCACGGATAAGACACATAGGAGGCGAAAGAGTAACAAAGGGTAACTATTGGAACTTCTCAAATGGCGATCGCATCAGCTTGGACTATGGTGGTGTCCTCCCCGGTAGCAAAGCCACAACCTATTACAAGGCCAACCCTCTATTCATTCTTGCAGCAGGGCCTGTTCTCGGTCTGATCTATGCCGCTTTTCTCCCGTTTATAGGACTTGCAATCATTGCCAAGATGGTCTTCACAAAACTCTTCGGCAGAGCATTGGAAAGACTGCCGAGGGTGGCCGCATTCAACTGGAGCCCCTCAGAGGCATATCTGGCCGGCAGACGGCACAAGAAGAACATAGGCAACAATAAAGAAGAGAAGAAATTAGATGAAACAGATAAGAAATAGCAGCTTGACGAGGGGATGTTTGATTAAGGGCATCCCCCCTTTCACGGAGGGAATATGAAAAAATACCACTGTTTACCTGCCTGTCTGTTCTTGTTTTTCACATTTTTTATTGCATATTCCAACAGCGAGGCAGCGCTTTCAGAGGCTGATCAGGCCTGCCTCGGTTGCCATTCCATGGAGCAGCATAAGACCCTTGGCAATGGCGAAAAGCTGTCACTAAAGATAAATCCCGTTGAGATAGAGCATTCTGTCCACGGTATCATAGGCTGCAGCGCATGCCATGGTTTCACTGCCAATGACCACCCGAAGAGGACCTTCAAGAGCAGAAAGGAATATAGTGCTCTGGCGGCCCGCAGATGCACGACCTGTCATGCTCCTCGTGACAATATCATCCACGCAAAGATAGTCGGCAAGGATCCATCAAAAACAACCTGCATAGACTGTCATGGAGCACACTCGATCAGACGGGTAAGCGAACTCTCCAAAGGAAACCAGTACTGCCTGACCTGCCATAAGTGGGAGATCAGCAAACGTTATCTGGACGGCAGCAAAGAAACAGTACAAGTTCAGGAGTCGCATCTGAAAGAATCGGTTCACAAAAACCTTAGCTGTGTTGACTGCCACGTCAGGGTCTACTCCGAATTACATCCCGTAAGAGAGTTCAAAAACAGGCGGGATTTATCATTGGTCCTGGCCGAAAACTGCAAGAGATGCCACTTCGACAAATATACCAGAACGCTGGATGGCATGCATTTCAAAGCCGCTTCAGAGGGCAACACCAAGGCGCCTATCTGCACTGACTGTCACGGAACGCACGCCATAGCCTCAGCCCAGAAAGACAAACTCGCTAACTCCAAGAAATGCGAGCAGTGCCACTCGGATATCTATGCTATATATGCCAAGAGCGTCCACGGCACTGCCCTGATAAAGGAACATATCGAGGATGTTCCGATCTGCTCAGATTGCCATAAGGCTCATGACAACGCCGGACCCCATACCACAAACTTCCGTATTACGGTGCCCCAAATCTGCGCCGGTTGCCACGGACAAAAAGAGATTATGGACAAATACGGCCTTTCGACGAAGGTTGTCGATACCTATCTGCAGGATTTCCACGGGGTGACCATGAAGTTCTATAAACAGTACGGACAGGCCGAAAAGAAGATTGCCGTCTGCATTGACTGCCACGGAGTCCATGACATCATGAAGATGAAATCGCAAAATGCCGCTCTTATCAAACAAAATCTCACCAAGCGCTGCCAGAAATGCCATGCGGGGGCTACAACAAATTTCCCAGACAGCTGGATATCTCACTATGAACCAAACTTCCAGAAGGCAACTCTTGTCTTTCTGATCGACTGGGGATACAGGATTTTTATTCCGTTCATGATCATAGGGCTTTTGGTACAGATCGTTCTCCACCTATGGAGATACGCGGTTAACAGATAGCATTCAGAAGGAGACAATGATGAAAACAAAAGGACTTGAGAAGGTCAGGCGTTTCGGAACACTGAGAATTGCAGAGCACTGGCTCAATGCAGGCACCTTTATCCTGCTTGTCATCACTGGGCTTTCTCAGAAGTATCATGATTATCAGCTCTCCCAGTGGCTCATCATGACACTGGGAGGTATTGATACAACTCGCATCATTCATCGGTATAGCGGAATAGCACTCGCCGTGCTCACGATCAATCACATTCTCGTGGCATCATACGGCGTCATCTTCCTGAAATGGCAGCCGTCTATGGTCATTCACCTCAAGGACTTCCGTGATGCGATAGACAACATACGATACTACCTCGGGCTCTCGGATCATCCGGCCCGCTGCGACCGGTTTGACTACAAACAGAAGTTCGAATACTGGGGTGTCGTGGTCGGCGGCATGCTGATGATCGCCACCGGGGCCATGCTCTGGTTCCCGACCCTGGTGACCCGATTTCTGCCGGGACAGTTCATCCCAATTGCCAAGGCAATGCATACGAATGAGGCTCTTCTCGCCTTTCTCGTAATTGCAATATGGCACATATACAATGCCATTTTCAGCCCTGAAGTGATTCCGATAGACACAGTCATCTTCACCGGGAAGATCTCCCGAGAACGCATGATGCATGAGCATCCGCTGGAATATGAGAGGATTTTCGGACCGATACAACCGTCGCATGAACTGCAGGGTGAGATCGACAACACTGCAGAACAGCCGACAGCCACCACAATCTCTTGACAGGACGGTGGTTTTCTTTCTATGGTTATGAGACGATATTGGCATTTACATGCAAAGAAAGATCATTATAGCGATACTCTTGACTGTCATCGTCACCTCTGTCAGTCTTGGCGTCATTAGTTCCATAGCGGTAAAGGAAAGCATAGACCATACCCTTCAGCACCAGCTGAAACTTTCCCGCATTGTTGCGAAGAATATCGATCACCTCCTGAGTAGCAGCATCCTGAGGCTTTATGATATTTCGCTCTCAGGATCGATTGACCTGACCGACAACGACTGGACTGGTGAGCGTGAAGCCCTGCGAAAGGCGTATGACTATTCCATCTTTTCCGATGGACTCTTCATCATCAATCGGGACAATAATGTTGTCTTTACCTATCCATCTAAGCATATGCAGTATGTGAATACCCTTGCAGTACAGAACGCCGGAAGAGTTATCCATGAGGGTAAACCTTTTATTTCCGATATCTTCACAGTGGAGCCTTCAAAGAAAAAAATGATCCATATTCTGGTGCCGCTAAGGAACAGGAACGGTAGCCTTGAAGGTGCTGTCGGAGGAGAGATTGACCCCTCCGCGCAGAACTTCAATGAAATCATCCGGTCTGTTCCTGCCGAGAAGAACGCCTATATGGAACTCGTGGACAGCAAGGGCTTCGTCATCGCATCAAGTGACGCCAAGAGGGTCTTCAAGGACCAGTCAGAGGGGCACTCGCAATTTCTCACAAAGCTGATTGCCGAGAAGCAGCCGGTCATTACAACCTGCCACCGCTGCCATGCTGATGATAAAGACCTCGTGACAAAAAGCGAACGGTCCGTTGACATCATGGCCTTTGCGCCTCTTGAAGCTGCTCCATGGAGCGTATCCATTGTGCAGCCCGAAAAAGAGATACTCAGACCGGTCGCCAAAATGAAGACATCATTTTTTGCTGTAAGCATCATCTTCATCGCAATCGCTCTGCTGTTAGCCGTCGGCATGAGCAGGAGCATCGTCAAACCTGTCCATAAACTGATTGATGCAACAGTGAAGATAGCAGAGGGAGACATGTCCATGCCCATCGCCTTTGGCGGCAGTGATGAAATCGGCAAGCTCAGCAGCAGCTTTGAGGTCATGAGGGTGAAACTTGCAGACTCTCTTGATGACCTCCAGAAATATAACGTCGCGCTTGAACATCAGGTCATAGACAGAACCCGTCAGATCAACGACAGCAGATTGAAGATAAAGGATCTTCTGAAGAAAGTCATCACTTCCCAAGAGGATGAGAGGAAGCGAATTGCACGGGAGCTCCACGATGTCATCATGCAGGATCTTGCAGCAACGTTGATCAAGATAGATATATGCAAAAAATTCCCCGAGAATCTCACCGTTGACAAAATCGATGAAATCAAACTGATCGTAGAAAAAAATATTGATAATGTCTACCATATCATAAAGAACCTGAGGCCTTCGATTCTTGACGATCTCGGCTTCGTAGCTGCCATCCGGTGGCTTCTTGACCATCATCTCGAGTCAAAGGGCATCCACTGTTACGTCAGCATTTTTAACGCGGTCAGTAATCTCACCTTTGAACCTCAGATAGAAATTGAACTTTTCAGGATCATCCAGGAGGCCGTCATCAACATATCGAGACATGCAAATGCTGAAAATGCGTTTATCCTCATGGAGATCAGAAACGGTCAGCTTGTGATAGATCTGGAAGACGACGGATGCGGCTTTGATGCCAAGGCCGCGTTCGACACCACGACATCTTCGAGGGGACTTGGCCTCCAGGGCATGCAGGAGAGGGCAGCGTTCCTGAACTGGCAGTGTATAATATGTTCCAGCCCCGGCGCAGGCACCAGGGTATCTATAAAGCTTCCCATTGCAAGTGAGGTGATTGCACATGTCTAAAATCCGCGTTATCATTGCTGATGACCATAGTCTTGTGAGAGAGGGCATTGCTGCATTTCTCAAGTGTTACGATAATATAGAAGTCATTGCCGAGGCATCTGACGGGCTTGAGGCCATAGAAAAAACTAAGCAGTTTCACCCGGATATTGTTCTCATGGATGTCGCCATGCCGAAACTGGGAGGATTAGAGGCAACCGTTGAGATCATAAAGAACGATCCTTCGGTCAAGATCCTCGTCTTGACGCAATATGACGACAAGGAATACATTTTACGGTTTCTCAAGGCAGGCGTATCCGGATATCTGCTGAAGAAAGCTGTTGGAAGTGATCTCATGTCCGCGATAACCGCCGTCATGGCAGGAGAGACCTATCTGTATCCGGCAATTGCTTCAAAGGTAGTAGACGGCTTTCTCGGCAAGGAGCCAAAATCCGCTCAGGACCCTTATGATCTGCTGACTGATCGGGAGAAACAGGTTCTCAAGCTTGTTGCCGAAGGCCATTCACATAAGGAGATTGCGGAAATGCTTTCCATCAGTCCAAAGACGGTAATCGCTCATCAGACAAATTTATGCGAAAAACTGGGACTGAGCAAGAAAGCGGACATCATTAAGTATGCCTATTCAAACGCAATCATTAAGTAAGCGCAGGACCTTGAGGCTACTTCTTTACGTAATCACTGAGACCATATTTCTTAAGCTTCAGGTACAGGGTCTTGCGGTCAATGCCAAGGACTTGGCTTGCCTTTGACTGATTAGTATTACATTCCCTGAGCACTCTGAGAATATAGTCGCGCTCCATCTCATCAAGCGATCCTCCTGCTGATCTGTCACCAACTTCCTGCATAAGGGGAATAGAAAGATCTTTGCTGCCTATTCTTGCAGAATCACAGAGGATAACCGCCCGCTCGATCACGTTCTCGAGTTCCCGAACATTTCCCGGCCAGGCGTACCTGGCGAGTGCTCCAACGGCTTCCTGAGTGAAGCCATGTATCGTCTTGGAGAGTTTCCGACTGTATTTCTGAACAAAGAATCCTGCAAGTTCTTCAACCTCTTCAGCACGTTCCCTCAACGGAGGGATCGTAATGTTGATTACATTGAGCCGGTAGTAAAGATCTTCCCTGAACGTTCCCTGATGGATGAGCTGCCCCAGCTCCTTGTTGGTTGCCGCGATGACACGGACATCAACATGCATGATCTTATTGCCGCCCACGCGCCTGAATTCGCCGGTGTCTAAAAATCTCAGAAGCTTTGCCTGAAGCCCGATCGGCATCTCGGCGATCTCATCAAGGAAAAGCGTTCCTCTGTCGGCAACCTCCACAATGCCGTGCTTCGTCTCATAGGCATTCGTAAATGCTCCCTTTTCATGACCAAAGACCTCTGATTCGATCAGATTCTCCGAAAATGTGGCGCAGTTGAGTGCGATGATCGGCACTGCATTCCGTTTGCTGTAGTGCCAGATTGTGTTCGCCACCAGTTCCTTGCCTGTGCCGCTTTCACCCTGAATAAATACCGGGGAATCCGTAGGAGCGATCTTCTGTATTAGGTCATGGATCTCTTTCATCCGACGCGAACTGCTGATGAACCTGAAGGGAGTTTCCTTTCGCACCAGCTCCTGCTCAAGGAGCTGCGTTTTGATGCATAGTCTGCCGAACTCATATGCCCTGTTGATAATGATCACCAGTTCGTCAAGCTTATAAGGCTTCGTGAGATAGTCGTACGCACCGTATTTCATTGCCTCTACAGCTGTCTCGATCGTTGCCTTTCCTGTCAGGACGATAATCGCCGGCGCCGAAGGATCTGTCTTGAGTTTCTTCATGACCGTAATGCCATCCAGACCGGGCATCATGATATCCAGCAGCACAACATCATAGGTGTTCTGCTTTGCGAGACTGAGAGCGGTCTTTCCGTCAGGTGCCACGTCGACAGAAAAACCCTTCCGTGTGAGTTCCTTGTTCAGGAGCCTTCTCAGCGGCTCCTCATCATCAGCAACGAGGATCTTAATCATGGCTCGCCTTTATAGGCAGCCATATGATAACTGTCGTTCCCTCGTTCACCCCGCTGACCGCATCGATGCTGCCGCCATGCTCCTCAATGATCTTGTGGCATATCGAAAGGCCGAGACCAGTCCCTTCTCCGACAGGCTTGGTGGTAAAAAAAGGATCAAAGATCTTTCCGAGCATGACAGGATCAATGCCTGCGCCCGTGTCTGAGATCGTGACCGCAACGCCGGGGTCAAGCTGCAAGAGTCCTCCGTCGGCCAGCCGCTCGGTTGCGATCGTAATTCTTCCCCCCTCAGGAGTGAAGTACATGGAATTGATGATGATATTCATGAACACCTGCCTCAGATTTCCCGGGTCTGCGAAGATCTTCGGAATATCCCTGTCCAGCTTGAGTACGATGTTATGGTTCAGCCTCTTGGCCCTATGGTTTACCAGGAGTATGACCTCCTTGATCAGTTCGTTCATATCAATCTCGCGGAACGTACCGCCGGTTGGCCGCGCAAAATCGAGAAGGCTTCTAAGGATGCCCTTGCACCTGAAGATCTCATTATGGATCGTCTGGAGATACTCAGGAAAATCTTCGAACTCCGGCACAACCCGGAGAGTCTCATCATTTGCCCGGTCAAGCAGCGCCTCTGCATATCCTGCAATAATACCGAGGGGGTTGTTGATCTCATGCGCAATGCCCGCAACGAGGGTGCCCAGTGAGGCAAGCTTGTCTGATCGTATAAGTTGCTGCTCAAGCCGTTTCTGGCCGGTAACGTCCTTGAGATAGTGGACAAGGGAATAGAGCCTACCCTCATCATCGACAAGAGGGTAGGTCCAGAAATGAAAGATGCTGCCGCTCATGCCTTTCAGTTCCCGAAAGCAGGGCCTCTTTCCGGCCATCGTCTCTGAGCAGATGCAATGCTCCTCCAGAGCGCCGACTCGATCAAGCAGTTCGCCGCAGCTTTTTCCGATTGCTTCGTCTGATGTAAGGCCTGCCCGCGCAAGGACTGTCCTGTTGGCACGAATGACGCGTCGGTTCATATCCTCTATCCATACCATGTCCGTAATGGCATCAAAGGTCTTTTCCCATTCCTTCTTTTCGCGTGATATCTCCTGAAACAGAAGCGCATTCTCCAGGGCAATCGAAATGTGCTTGGCAACCGGGAGTAGGATATCAAGATCCCTCTCAGAATAGTTCGCAGGCTTACGACTGTCAAAGTTGAAGACGCCGAGTATCTTGTCGTGATAAAGCGGTATGCTGATGGTTGAGATGATCCCCTCTCTCAGAAGCTTTTTATCAAGAGCAAATTCTGTATTACTCAGATCACGGTTGATCCAGGGCTTGTTATTCCTCACGACCCAACCGGCACTTGTTCCTTCGATCGGGGCCCGCACACCTTTGCCCATGATCGTTCGCAAGTCCGTATCAAGGGCAAAGATAAGGAGACTATCCTCCTTCTCATCATAGAGCAGAAGGCTTGCCCTGTCATAATCGATAAGCTTCCTGATCTCGGACACCATGATCCTGAAGATGGTACCTATGCTCAGGCTTGAGTTTACGATGCCGCTCAGCTCATTTATCAGCTCGATCTGCTTCATATTCCAGTGGAGCTGTTCAATAAGGCGGATATTTTCGATGGCTACGCCAAGCATGTTACCTATCGGCACCAGGAGCTGCGTATCCATGGAGGTAAAGAAAGATTGTTTCCTGCTCGCAAGCCCCAGCACGCCGAGGAACATGCCTTTTGACCGTATCGGGATAGCAACCACACTCTCAATGCCTTCAGTGCCGGTCTGCAGAGATGTTACCCGCGGATCCTGCGAGGCCCTCTCAACAAGGAGCGGCATGCCTGAGGCCAAGACCTTTCCGAAAAGACATTCGCCCTGTTTCAGATTTTTTGCAGAATAGGTGCTCCTGATCTGGCTCTTCTCGACCCGCAGGTGAAGCAGATCAGCATCAGCGTCAAGGAGATAGATCCATCCCTGCTGAACCTCCATGATGTCCAGGAGCATATCAACGGTTTCCTGCATGATCGCTTCGATCTCCTCGTGACGCGCAAGGATGTCGGCAAAGGTCTTGAATATCGAGAGCTCTTTGGTCCTTTGAAATGCCTTTCTTTGAAGCTTTCGCTGTTCTGATATGTCCTGAACAACAACGAGCCTGAGCGCTGAACCGTTCTCCTGAGACGGAATGACCGAGACCTTCGCATCAAAAAAATCTCCATTCTTTCTGATGCAGGACGAAAGAAAACGGATGTCCGGATAGGCGCTGCTGATATCATGTGGCATGCTCCGGTGAAGAGCAGAGATTTTGAGGATATTCCTTCTGTCCGGAAGCACTACCGTGGTCAGGGCCTTGCCCGCAATTTCCTCGCATGCATAAAGAAATACCGACGCAGCGGTTTCATTGCAGGATACGATTGCAAAAGAGTCGTCAACAAGAAAAACAGGGATGTTCAGGAGGTCAAAGGTCTTAAGTGTTGCTGCCGCCTCTTTCCAGACAAGCGTATTCATTTTGCTATTATAGCACTCTTGAGGCATTGTACATCGAAGACGGCAAAGGCTTAACCCGCCACCTCCAAGAATTTGCCAGGCTACTGAACAGAAAGACTTGCACCCTGCTATACGTAACATAACCTACTTTTTCTAATGTTATCAGTTAGTTAAAGACTATTCTCCGTTGCCCCTTTTTTGCCAAATCCAGAGTTATCCTGCCTTATCGGAAGGGTTCCTTGCAACACAACATTCATTGCCTTGTAATAATCTCGCTGCACTTTGAGGTTGGAAACTCTGCAATAGCACTGTGTTGTAGTAATCTTGCTGTGGCCAAGCAGATCCTGAATGGTGACGAGATCAGCATCTGCATTTAACAGCTGAGTTGCCATGGTGTGTCTCAAGTGATGACAGGATACCTGTATTCCAGTCTTCTGTGCATAGTATTCGATTCTTTTTTGAATGCCGCGAACCGATATCGGCTTGCCCCGCAGCGGTCCTTTTTGCACTAAGAACACTCTTTTGTCTTTAGACCATTTCCGTTTCTGCATATAAGCCTGCAAGGCAACCAGAGCATCCTCGCTAAGATAGACAACCCTGTCCTTACTGCCTTTTCCATTGAAGACATATAGCTGTCTGCTGCGATACTCTATCGCATCTACAGTCAGCCGTGCAATCTCCTCAACGCGCAGACCGCATCTGAGCATCAGTGTGAACATAACCCGATCTCTGGTGTCGTTAATTTCTTTGAAAAGTGCCGCTACCTGTTCGTCCCTGAGATGTTTGGGCAGTGGTCTGGACAGACGAAGTCTGTAATTCTTTCTCACCGGATTGACAAGAGACATTCTCTCATCTTCGATCAGATAATCATAAAAGGCATGGATGCATCCGAAATGACAGTTGATGGTCTTTGGTTTCTTTCTATCTCTCAAGAGATGGTCTATATACGCATCAGTTTCCCTGGTGGTCACCTCTTCTATAGGAATCTTCAGCCAGGCACTGAAGTGGCCGAGGATATTGATGTAGTTTTTTACTGTGTTTGCAGAGCAGTTCCTTCGCTTCAGGAATCTCCTATACCTGCCAATCGGATCAGTAAGCTCCATGAACGCCTCCCTGCTCGATAATTGCCATGGCACGGAAATACTCCTCTTCTCGGCTCTTATCGGTGAGGCGGGCATACCGCCGGGTCATCTCTATGTCGCGATGACCTAAGAGCAGTTGCAGACATTCCAGGCGCATGCCGGCATTGAGCAGTTCGCTTGCAAAGGTATGCCGAAGACTGTGCATTGTGTAGCCTTTGTGCTGGAGCCTTGTTTC
>Ga0079037_100002105_pt1 | contig 10753 bp, 10 predicted proteins | sample Mud3Dept4metaG_FD_71479 | JGI IMG/M metagenome (GOLD analysis project Ga0079037, IMG submission 71479) | Freshwater wetland microbial communities from Ohio, USA, analyzing the effect of biotic and abiotic controls - Mud 3 Core 4 Depth 4 metaG | ecosystem: Environmental > Aquatic > Freshwater >... | reverse complement strand
AAATGTATTCTACAGGGATAATGTTCAGGCTCCGTTCTATAAATACAGAATTGCACCTTACATAGTCCTCTGGCCTGTTCCCTCATCTGCTATCAATGCTAACAGCCTTGGTCATCTTAACCAAAACTTCGGTTACCCCGGATTTGATAAAAATATTACACCAATGAAATGGGTAGATGGAGAAGGGGAAGGTTCAATTGTTGAACAATAACCCGGAAAAAACGAATATAGAAAGAGAGGGTGTCTCAGAAAGAAAATATTGTTTTTTCCCGGTTTTTAAACCCTTACCCCATCCCTTCCCCTTAAGAGTAAGGGGAAGGGTGTAAGTATCAGATATACAGTACCTTCACTCCTTCCCTTATTGTTTAAGGGAAGGAGATGGAGGAAGGGTTAAGAAAAAATAAAATACCAGATATTAATTGCTTGATATCTTTTGAGACACCCTTTTCTTTTTAATTATTAAGTTTATACTACTTTTCTCAACTAAAATAACACAGTAAAATAAAGCAACTTTAATATGAAAAGAAGAAAATTTATTTCTAATTCAGTAACGTTGGCTGCAGGGACAATTATCTTACCGACGATTGTACCTTCATCCGTTATGGGCAAAAATGCCCCCAGCGACAAGATCAATATCGGATGGATCGGATGTGGCAGGCAGGGAAGGGGTGATATCTCTGAAACAATGAGATTTGATACGGCCATGATAGTAGCTGTCTCTGATGTGGATTCAAACAGGATGACACTTGGCAAACAGTTTGTTGAAGGTTATTACACAAAAAAAACCGGAAATAGCAATTATGCCAGTGTAAAGACCTTTGGAGACTATAAAGAGCTGCTTCTCGATAAAACCATAGATGCCGTCATGATTACAACGCCTGATCACTGGCATTCACAACCTGGCATAGAGGCCGCACTGGCAGGCAAGGATATATATCTGGAGAAACCAACTTCACTTACCATTACAGAAGGAAGATTACTCAGCGATGTTGTGAAACGTAAAAAGGTTATCCTTCAGGTTGGTACCCAGCAGCGCTCAAGTACACAGTGGAGATATGCTGCCGAATTAGTCAGAAATGGCAGAATAGGAAAACTGCATACTGTTAAAATCGGACTACCGGGCGATCCTGCCGGCCCTGAAGCACCGGAAATGCCTGTACCGAAAAACCTTAACTACGATATGTGGCTGGGATCTACACCAGAGGTCTATTATACGGAAATACGTGTTCATCCGCAAAAGGGTTTCGATCGTCCGGGATGGCTCAGATGCGAACAATTCGGTGCAGGTATGATAACCGGATGGGGACAGCACCATTTTGATTCTGCGGCCTGGGGTATGGATACTGAGTTAACCGGACCAATCTCAATAAATGCCGTGGCACAATTCCCGAAATCAGGTCTCTGGGATGTCCACGGAGACTTCATGTCAATAGCTGAATATAAAAACGGTATTACCCAGCTCACAAGTGGAACCTATCCTAACGGAGTAAGGTATGAAGGAACTGAAGGTTGGATTTTTGTTACGCGTGGTGGTTATACCGCAACATCAAGCGATCCTGTTGTTCAAAGCAAGAATACCAGGGCCCTTGATGCAAGTGATCCGAAGATTCTGACTTCAGTAATCGGCCCAAATGAAATACATTTATATGTGAGTGAGTCACAACAGGGTAACTGGCTCGATTGCATCAAGTCGCGCAAAGAACCGATCTCACCTGTCGAAATAGGTCATCGCGCATGCACTGTATGCCTGGTAACCCATATTGCAATGAAACTGGGAAGGAAGCTGAACTGGGACCCGGACAAGGAGAAATTCATTGGCGATGAAGAAGCGAACAGTATGCTTTCGCGGCCGCAAAGGGCTCCTTATGGTACAAACTTTATAAAGCTGTAATTAGTCATATTATGAAAAAGCTTTTATTAAGCTCCATTATTGTTTTAATGGGTGTTATTATTCCTTTATCTGCAACCGGAGCTAAAATCACTGCTGTCAAAGTCGGGTCAAAGATCAATGTAACAATTGATGGGAAGTTCTTTACAAGCTATATCTTTTCAGAAGATGAAAAATATCCGTTCTTCTACCCGGTTAACGGTCCGTTATCAGGAGGATCGGTGACTTCTATGAGGAATGCAGTCTATCCGCATCATACATCTGTCTTTTTCGGATGCGATATGGTAAACGGAGGTAATTACTGGCAGGAAGGACTGGAACGCGGCAGAATCATTTCGGTCAATGCTCGGATTGAAAAAGAAGGAGGTGACACTGTTGTTATCACTGATGAATGCATCTGGAGCCGACCGGGAGCTCTGTCACCGGTAAAGGATACCCGAAAATACACCATCACCTCTCCCTCCCCGGCAGCAACTCAGATCGATGTGGAAATCACGATGGAAATGTTAATGGATGTCCATATAAGGAAAACAAATCATTCGCTCTTCAGTGCAAGGATGGCCGCCGACCTGGCAGTTACAAACGGAGGGACAATGATAAACGCTGAAGGAGCCAGGAGCGAAAAAGAGACGTTTGGGAAAGGATCAGCATGGATTGATTTTTATGGTAAAAGAGGTACCTCAATTGAAGGGCTGGTTATTATGCAGCATCCTTCTAATCCATGGTATCCTTCTCCGTGGTTTACCCGTGATTATGGTTTTATATCGCCTACGCCGATGTACTGGCCGGAAAACGGAGAAGAGACTTATATGAAAAAGGGAACGAAACTTTCATTAAGGTATCGGGTTCTTGTTCATGCAGGAAGCCATCTTGATGCTAAAATTGCAGAAGAGTTCGAAAAGTATAAGTCAGGAAAGTAATTACGATCCCGCCATCGGGTGGGTGAAGCAATCTGTTACAATCATTTACTGCTCTTTGTCTTCCTGTATATACAGTCTTTCATTTCGCACAAACCGCATGTATATTGATTGTATTTTACATATTCACCTATTCCAATAAAACCACTTATTGATTTTTCAGGATCCATCAAGGCAGATGTGTTTAGCTGTATTCCGCAAAAGTTATCAGGCATGAGCTGAAATAGTTTATGCTGTTCAGCCACATCCCAGCCGCAGTATCCCGGGCTGTAACGGTTAGTTATTTTCTTACCACCGGATGCCATGGCTTCCCGCAGGTTGTCCTGCATAAGGTCAGCTGCTGCTTCTGCAATCTCACTGCCGATAACATCATAAATATAACCTGTCAGCAGATCTCCATTTTTCATTGCTCTCCTGCTGCGGATCCCTGTCTCCTCTCCTGCCGTGCACAGGAATACAGCTATTGAATCAGATTTTTTTATCTGCCCGTAGACTATTTTCCTTAAATTGAAAACCAGATTATTTATCTCAAGCGATTTCTCAGTCTCATGGAATTTTGCGACCGGAAAAACAGCATATTCTGCCCTTATCCTGAAATCCGTTTCAGCTTCCTGTAACACTTTTTTTACCAGTTCGGATATTGTTTCATGCGATTCACCTTCCTTATATCCCATAACCTTCTCAATCTGAGTAATATCGATTTTCAGATCAGAAAAATCAAATTGAAAATTCGCTTTTAGCATAAGTCAAACTGACAAATCTATTATTCTGCCACTTCATTATCGCTCCTAAATCCCCTGCCTTGCTACGCCAAAGCGGCTTCGCGAAGGCGCAGAAGGGGACTTTTTAGCCCCCCTTCAGGGGGGTGTGGGGAGCCCACAGCCCTGATTGGGTAACGATCCTTTCCACAACTGATTCCCATCCCAGTGTCATAAGGTGTATTCCACTCACACCCCTCTTTTTCTTGATAGAATCGATCAGCTCCAGTGCAATCAAGATCCCTTCTTCAGGGGCTTTTTCACCTGCTTTTTCAATCCGTCTGAGAATATATTCAGGAATGACTATACCTGGTACCTTCTCATGAAGATAGAGGGCGGCTTTGTAGCTTTTAAGCGGCACAAGCCCCACCAGTATAAACACCTTTTCAAGAACATTTCTTTTATCGAGGTGTTCGAGCCATTGATCAAGCCTTTCGGGTTCAAAGATCAGGTTTGTCTGAAAAAACTGAGCACCGGCATTCACCTTTTTATGATCTTTTATTGCCTGCAATTCAGGATCGGATGCAAATGGGGAAGTAGCAGCGCCAAGAAAGAATGAAGGAGGATTTTTCATCTTTCTTCCATCAAGATAGATACCTTCGTCTCTCATTCTCCTTAGAATCCACAACATCTGAACCGAGTCGACGTCGACATAATTCAGATCACCTGTGGGTGATGGTCCTACTTTGGGATTATCGCCTGTAACGCAAAGAATATTCCTGATCCCGAGCTGACCCGCACCGATTACACTCGATTGAAGTCCGGTTCTTGTGGTATCGCGGGCAGCAATCTGGTAAACAGGCTCAGCCTGCAGATCTGATGCAACTTTACAGCAGGCCACAGCTGACATCTTTGGTATTGCCGATGAGGCATCGGTAAAATTGATTGCTGTAACAAATGGCTTGACCATCTCGATATTTCTGATCAGCTTACCTGAGTCAGCACTCAGCGGAGGTGTAACTTCGGTTGCGACAACAAATTCACCATTCCTCAGCCTGCTTTCCAAATTTGAAGCCGGTTCACTGTATCCGGGGCGATGGTATTCAGAATCTCCCAGCCACCAATCCGGTTGCCTCACTGTCTTAAAAACAGAATCCCATATAATATCTTTTTTCACGATATCTTTTGAGAACAGCGAACTGAAGAACCTGCCTGTCCCAACTTTTCTTACCTGTTTCACAACATCCCCCCAGGTTTCAGTGCCAACTTTACTCCAGTCGAGAGGTGGAAGGACCTCAAGAAGTTTTTCGGTTCTTCCTGTTTTCTGAGCGCGTTTATATATTGAATACCAGACACACTTTCTCGTTTCATCCACGTAGCAATTCTTTTGGGGAGTCACCCCGCCGCATGGACCATTACGCATACCTTTCGGGCATTCCATAGGACAGATAAAGGCTGTTTCCTGCAACAGGCAATTGCCACACATCCGGCATCCAAATAGCGGACCTTTTATCAAGAGCTCAACAGTAGCTTTAAGACGCCTGCCTGATTTTTCCTTTTTGAAAGGATAAAAAGCAGGCTGCCATCTGCGGGCAGGTTTAAAACCGGACATTTGTTTAGAGTGATTTAAATATCAAGGTAAGGTATTTTATTGAGTGCGACTCTGAAAGTATTCCACGAATCTTACGGCAAAATCGTCCCTGCCCAGAATAAGGTCAGCGGCACGAACAGCAGATGTAATTTTTTCAGGATTCGCTATTGGACATGTCAGACCGCAATAGACAGATAAAGCCATAAAAGTTGAGTTAAGTGATTCCCTGTCGGGTAATCCGAACGAAATATTGCTTGCACCCTGAGTAATATTATGACCCAGTTTCTGACGCACCAGCCTTATGGTTTCCAGTGTAATCAGGCAGGCGTCAGGTTCCGCGCTTACAGCCATAGCCAGGGGATCAACCACAACATCTTCGGCTTTAATACCGGCTTTAACTGCTCTTTCAATTATTCTTTCAGCAATTGCCACTCTTTTCTCAGGATCGTTGGTAATACCATCATCATCCATACATAGTGCTATAATGGCGGCACCGTATTCTCTGGCAACAGGAAGAAGAGCCTGCAGCGACGCTTCTTTTCCGTTAACCGAATTTATAAGACATTTCCCCGCCGATACCTTAAGTGCAGCTTCAATAGCCAGGGGATTTGGCGAATCGAGACATAATGGAATGTCAAATGCATCCTGTATTGCAATGACTGCTTCCGGAAGAAGCTTAATATCGTCAACACCAGGAAAACCTACATTGACATCAAGAACATCGGCACCTGCTTTAATCTGGCTTGCTGCCAGTTCTAGAACGTAATCAAAATTATTCTCCTGTAGTGTCGCAACAAGCTTTTTCCTCCTTGTAGGGTTGATGGATTCCCCGATAATGATTACAGGGCCTTCAGTATTAATAATAATTTCCCTGGTCTTACCTGTAAGAATTGTTTTCATCTGTTAAACTGCCAACTGTTTAAGGTAGTTAACGGCACCCTGTGGATCGGGTGAGTAGAAATCAGCTCCGATCTTATTACAGTATTCCTGTGTAACAGGAGCCCCTCCCACAAGAATTTTGAGACTTGAGTGTTTTTCTTTAACGGCTGTAACCGTTTTTTTCATGTTTTCCATTGTGGTTGTGAGCAGTGCAGATAATCCGACAATGGCTCCGGGATTCTCATCTATAGCTTTCAGGAACTTTTCTGTACTTACATCAACGCCAAGGTCGATCACTTCCCAGCCGCCACCCTCTATCATCATTGACACCAGATTCTTTCCTATATCATGCAGGTCGCCTGATACAGTCCCGATAATGAATTTACCCTTTCGCTTTGTCTCACCCGACTGGAAATAAGGTTTGAGATGTTTCATGGCACCATTCATAGCTCTGGCCGCCATAAGCATCTGGGGGACATAGATCTCTTTTCTGCTGAACCGGTCACCTACAACTGCCATTGCAGGGATTAGTGCATTTTCAAGTATTTCTTCCGGTCTGATCCCCTGGTCCAGTGCCTGCTTTGCAAGTTCATCGGCACCAGGCTGTCCTCTCATATCCGGAGGGTAAGGAGAAGCCATGTCTATTTTACCTGTTTCCACACAACGGGCAATTTTATTGAGAATATCATTCATGGGTTGATTGTCTTTAAGAAATATAACTATTCTTAATTCCTAAGATAAACAAAGTTTTGCAACTATCAAATGCCAAATTTAGTGAATTTAATTTGGCAATGCAACCGATTGCAGAAAAAATTGAGATGTTGGAGACACCAGGAATAAAATTACTATCTTTAATAGACTAATTTTATTGGACCAAAAAATTACCACTCATGAAATACCTGCAGGTTTTAATTTGTTGTTTTATAATAAACTCAGCCATGGCACAGGAAGGATCTATCGGAATTTTTCAAAACAAGACTGACATCGGCAATCCGAAGAATGGAGGATCTGCTGTTTATTCCAGTACTGATCAATCTTACGCGTTAAGGGGATCAGGTTACAACATCTGGTTTGCGAGAGACGAATTCCATTATTTGTACACTAAAATAAAGGGCGATTTTATCATTACTGCAAACTTCAGGTTTGAAGGAAAGGGTACTGAAGCCCACAGAAAGACAGGATGGATGCTCAGGGAGTCCACAGAAGATAATTCCCTGCATATCTCGGCAACCCTCCATGGGGACGGACTTACAGTGATGCAATGGAGGGATTTCAAAGGAGCCGAAATGAAAGACCCTGAAGATGAAATATTTGCAAAAGGATCAGGTTATGAGATCATCCAGTTGGAGCGTTCAGGCAGGATTATTTTCATGAGAGCCGCCAGGGTTGGCAAACCCTTCGAAACAATCGGATCATATGAGATGGTCAATCTGCCCGACGAAATCCTTGCCGGATTATTCATATGCTCACATAATCCCGAAATTGTTGAAGAAGCAAAGGTCTGGAATGTAAGGATAGACAAGCCTGTGCCTGATAATTACAATTCAGGGAAAGAGGGAGCGCTTGGATGTCGTCTGGAAACCATGAATGTATTCGACGGGAAAAGAATGGTCATTTATGAGAAAAAAGGCCGGTTTGAAGCCCCTAACTGGATGCCAAACGGCAATCAGCTGCTTTTCAATATGGATGGATTATTATATAAGATCCCCGTTTCAGGGGGAGATCTGATACAGCTTAATACAGGTTTCGCCACCCGGAATAATAACGATCACGGAATCTCATTCAATGGCAAGCGACTGGCAATCAGCTGTCAGAAGGAAGGGGCCTCAGGCGGTGGATCCGCAGTATATGTTTTACCGCTTAAAGGCGGCACACCAAAGCTTATAACCGAAGAAACACCTTCATATTTTCATGGGTGGGCTCCGAATAACAAAGAGGTAATATATGTCGCTCAACGGGGAGGGAAGAAGGTTTATAATATCTACCGCAATTCAATCAAGGGAGATAAGGAGGTAGCCCTGACCGATATCGGAGAGGGAGAGCATGTTGACGGATGTGAATACTCACCTGATGGCAAATATATCTATTACAATGGAAGTCATACCGGAAATATGCAGATATGGCGAATTAATTCCGACGGATCCGGAAGGGAACAGCTTACCTTCGACGAGTACAAGAACTGGTTCCCTCATATTTCGCCCGACGGAAAGTGGATAGCATTCATATCATTCCCACCCGATATTGAAAAGAACAGTCATCCTTCATATAAAAGAGTGATGCTAAGGTTAATGCCGGCCAATGGCGGTGAGCCAAAAGTCATAGCATATCTGTATGGGGGACAGGGAACCATTAATGTGCCGTCATGGTCACCCGACAGCAGGCAGATTGCGTTTGTCAGCAACTCTGGCAAAGAATGATACTCTTATGAAGAAAAATGAATTCTGGACCATACCGAACCTCATCACCTCCTACCGGCTGTTCATGTTCCCGGTAATATTGTATTTTACACTTTCAGGGAAAGAGATGCTGTTTGCTATTTTTCTCGTGATTAATCTTGTAACCGATTTTCTTGACGGCTTCATTGCACGAAAATTTCATATGGAGACCGAAATAGGGGCAAAACTTGATTCATTGGCAGACGATTTCACTTATGTTCTTGCTTTTATTGGCCTGTTCGTTTTTAAGATGGACGACCTGAGACCACACCTTGTCAGTTTCATAATTTTTATAAGCATGCTGGTCCTTACTGTTATTGTTTCGCTGATTAAATTCAGGAAGTTCCCGAGCTTTCATCTTTATATAACTAAGATCAGCGGGTATATTCAGGCATTCTTTTTCATTTTTTTGTTTACACTTGGCTTCTATGCCCCGTTCTATTACCTTATGATAGTTTGGGGTATTCTGGGTGCTGTTGAGCATATAGCCATACAAATGGTAATACCTGATATGCGATCAAATGTAAAAGGACTCTACTGGGTGCTTAAAGAGATAAAAGCTGAAAAAGAACAACCAAAATGATCTTTCACTCCTCATTTGAATATATCTATCTGTGGCTGCCACTCGTCGGTTTTATTGTTGGACTGATTGGTACCCTGATCGGCGGAGGCGGAGGCGGCTTTTTCTTTATCCCTATACTTACCATACTTTTTGGAGTTCCAGCTCAGGTAGCCGTCGCGACTTCGCTGGCAGCAACGCTCCCGATCTGTATTGTGGGATCAATAGGACATTACCGTAATAACAACATTGATATCCGTATTGGGTTGGTAATGGCAGCTACCGGTATACTCGGCGCCATGGGAGGAGCCAGCTTTACAAGCCTTATTACCCACAAACAACTGATAATCTGCTATGGCTCTTACGCTATTTTGCTTGCCTTTCTTATGCTCAGAAGCATCTGGAAAAAGAAAAGGAATGAGGCTAACGGGATCGATAAATGTGAAGATTCAAAATTTAAAAAAGCAGCTAAAGGAACTTTTTTCGGTTTTCTGGCAGGGGTAATAACTGCCACTTTTGGAACCACCGGTGCAACACCAGCACAGGCAGGATTGTTTGCAATGCACAAGCCGGTTAAGATTGTAATAGGGACGTCCCTGATGGTTGTCATGGTAAATACAGCCTCTGCTCTCGGCGCACATCTTCTGGTAGGGAAAATAGACCTTACTCTTGTTTATTTTCTTTCTGCAGGGACAATTATCGGATCACTGGTCGGACCTGGGCTGCTGAAGGGAGTAAAGCTGGAACGCGTAGATGTCCCTATTCGCCTGTGGTATGCCTTAGGTATGATACTCTTTGGGATTATAATGATTATCAGCGCGTTTGATGTTATGTCTTACCTGGGGAAAAAATGAAAACGGTTTGGAGCGTTTATAGTATTATTCTCATCTACTACCTGCTGGGTACAGCTGGCATTTATTTCATAAACCGGAAAAAAGAATCACTGGTTAAACGTAAAGCCTGGATAAAACTACTGTTTGCTTTCATTTTTACAAACACTGTTTTTTTCAGCATTATTTTCAACACTGTTTTTTTCAGGATCCTTACGGTAATGGTCATAGTCGTGGGATTTTATGAGTTATTTAAACTATACAGTGAATCAGGATATAATCATAATATGTTCTTCCTGTCTGCTTTACTTATTATGGCAGTTACTTCTGCCGGATTTTATTTTTTCAGCCGGATGGATAAAGGGTTGATCCTCTTTTCATTCCTTATCCTCTCCATCTTCGACGGATATGGCCAGATAACAGGCCAGCTTTTTGGCAGGACAAAGCTTTTTCCGAAAGTAAGCCCGAATAAGACTGTTGAAGGTCTTATGGGCGGAGCAATTATAGCTGTTCTTAGTGCCCTGGTTTTCAGGAACATTATACCGGCAAAGGCACTGAACGCCATCTTAATGGCTGTTGTGATTGTAATTTTTGCATTTGCCGGTGATGCTGCAAAATCGATCTATAAAAGGAAGTATAATGCAAAGGACTTCAGCAATCTCATCCCCGGGCACGGAGGTATCCTTGACAGGTTTGACAGCCTCATTGCTACAGGGGCAGGACTTTCCCTGCTCGGATTGTTCATGAACTTTTAGGAGTATTCTCTGAACAGTTACAATCAAATGATTTTCCGGCCTGTGACTCCATGAGAACGTTATTTATGATTCGTGCCTGATGTTGAAAAAATGATGGTCCCCCTCTGGATTGTAAATAAGATTCAGTCCATTGCGAATAACACTCAGTTCAAAATGTTGTGCGTAGAATATCTCCCCGTCTGCGTGAAAGGGAACCTTTAC
>Ga0079037_100002103_pt1 | contig 10755 bp, 7 predicted proteins | sample Mud3Dept4metaG_FD_71479 | JGI IMG/M metagenome (GOLD analysis project Ga0079037, IMG submission 71479) | Freshwater wetland microbial communities from Ohio, USA, analyzing the effect of biotic and abiotic controls - Mud 3 Core 4 Depth 4 metaG | ecosystem: Environmental > Aquatic > Freshwater >... | reverse complement strand
TCACCAACATCAAAGCCAGCCAAAAACGAATTCTCATTCCATTTCTCCGCTCAAAATCCGGTGAAAAACCGGGCAGGAATAGTCTATCGTCGCCTGGCAAGCCTGGGCAATTTCTACCCGCGGGCGTATTGCATAACGTGCAAGCAGCCTGGTTAGATGACAAAGCGGCATTCCCATCACATTTGCATAACAACCGTGCAAATCTCGTACCGGTCTAAAAACTGGATGCTGGATGGCATAGGCACCAGCTTTATCAAATGGATCTCCGCTGGCAATGTATTCCTGTACCTCTTCGTCGCTGTAATCGCGCATGGGCACATCTGTCACGCACATCGCGCCGGTAAGCTCATCCACCTCGGGATTAAGCACAGCGACTGCAGTAAATACCTGGTGCATCCTACCGCGTAGGTGGTGTAACATGCGCCTGGCATCCTCGGCATCGGCGGGTTTGCCCAAAACACCCCCCTCGGATACAACTGCCGTATCCGCCCCAATAACCAGGCTTCCGGGCAGGTGCTCCGGACTGATCATGCGGCAGGCGGTGTGAGCTTTCACTTCAGCCAGCCGGCGCACATAATCCTCCGCGCATTCGTCGGGGATTGTGCTTTCATCGGTTTCTGTGGGGATAAGCGTATACTCCCACCCTCCCAGGGAGATCAATTGCCTGCGCCGGGGCGAATTTGAGGCCAGCACCAACATCACCGCCAGATTCTAACACACTCTCCCTTCTAAATTCATAGGGCTGTACCGCTGTGATTTCGCCTCCCCAGCACACCCCTGCCCTCTAGCCCATTCTGGCAAGCCGATGTAAAATCATGGAAATACCGCGCACCTCCAAATTGAGCGCCTGGGCGGTGATTGCAGCTATCCCCAACGTATTTTTGTTTCTGAGGAGTTTGCTATGCAGGCGTTAAAAGAACGTATTCTCCGTGACGGTAAGAATCTGGGTGGGGGGATACTTAAAGTCGATAGCTTTATTAACCACCAGGTCGATCCCATTTTGATGGACGTCTGTGGGCAAGAGCTGGCACACCGTTTTCGTCATGTGAGTGCCACCAAGGTGCTCACCGCCGAGATTTCTGGCATTGCCCCCGCCCTGACCACAGCCATGCATCTCGGCTTGCCCGTCGTCTATGCCCGCAAGCACAAGCCCATCACTATGCCCGACCAGGTTTTCCTCACCCTCTCGCCATCTCACACCAAAGGTCGCATGGTCGAGCTGGTTGTCTCTCCTGAATATCTGGCAGGTGGGGAGCGTGTCCTGATCATCGACGACTTTCTAGCGACGGGCGCCACTATTTTGGGCCTGGTTCGTCTGGCTCAAACCGCCGGTTCCGTCCTGGTGGGTATCGGCGCCCTGATCGAGAAAACCTTCGAGGGTGGTCGCCAGGCGCTCTCCCATTTAAATATACCCGTCGAATCTCTGGCTCGTATCCACTCGATGGAGGGAGACCTGATCATTTTTGAGGATTGAACAGGTGACTATGGATTCAATAGCCATCCTGGACTTTGGTTCTCAATACACCCAGCTCATCGCCCGGCGGGTGCGGGAGTTGCACGTTTATTGTGAGCTATTCCCCTGGGACGCGCCCTGCGAAACCGTGCTGGCGATCCAGCCGAAAGGTTTCATCCTGTCCGGCGGCCCAGCTTCAGTCTACGAGTGGGACGCCCCAACCGTCCCATCATACATCCTGGAAAGTAATTTATCCGTTCTGGGCATCTGCTATGGCATGCAGGCGCTCACCTATACATTGGGTGGCAGGGTAGCCGCTTCCAGCCAGCGTGAATACGGAGCTGCTCAAATCCAGACTCTGCTCCCCAACCCCCTCCTGCCCCCCGGCTCGCAACCCGTCTGGATGTCCCACGGCGACCGCATCGAGCAACCGCCGCCCGGTTTCACCGTCCTGGCCTCCAGCCCCAACTCACCCCTGGCTGCCATCGGTGACCTGCAGCGCGGCTACTTCGGACTGCAATTCCACCCCGAAGTGCGCCATACCCCTGCCGGAAAGGACATCCTGCGCCGCTTCGTCTTCGAAGTCTGCCAGGCAAAACCCACCTGGACGCCGCAGTCAATTATCGCTGGGAGTGAGCAGCGCATCCGCAGCCAGGTGGGAGATGAACCTGTGCTTTCCGCCACCAGTGGGGGGGTCGACTCCAGTGTCGCCACGGCGCTGGTTCAGCGTGCCATCGGTGACCAGCTCATTGCCGTTTTTGTTGATACCGGCTTGCTTCGCCAGGGCGAACCGGCGCTTGTCCAGTCAGTGCTGCGTGACCAGCTTGGCGTAGAGCTAATTGTCGTCGACGCTGTTGACCGCTTCATGCACGCGCTGCGCGGCGTGACCGAACCGGAGAAGAAACGGCGTATCATTGGCGAGCTTTTCATCCGGGTTTTCGAAGATCAAGCTCGCCAGCTGGGCTCGCCGCGCTTCCTGGTGCAGGGCACGATTTACCCCGATGTTGTCGAATCCAGCGCCCCTGACCGCGCCAAAGCCCAGCGCATCAAGACCCACCACAACGTCGGTGGGCTTCCCACGGAGATGGACTTCGCGCTGGTTGAGCCGTTGCGTTACCTGTTCAAGGACGAAGTGCGCCTGGTAGGCGAGGCACTTGCTCTGCCCACCGAGCTGATCTGGCGCCAGCCCTTCCCTGGACCAGGTCTGGCGGTGCGTTGCCTGGGTGAAGTGAACTCCGAACGCCTTGAGCGCCTGCGCCTTGCCGATGCCATTCTAACAAGCGAGCTTGCCGGTGCTGGATTGCTGCGTATGTCAGCCAACGGAGAAGAGTTGGGTGGCACAGCTCAGGCTTTTGCCGTCCTGCTGCCAGTGCGCTCGGTGGGCGTGATGGGCGACCAGCGCACCTACCAGGAGGTAGTCGCTTTGCGGGCGGTCACCAGCGAGGATTTCATGACAGCTGACTGGGCGCGCCTCCCCCAAGAGCTCCTGGCGCGCATCGCCAGCCGTATCGTTAATGAAGTTCACGGAGTCAACCGGGTGGTGTATGATATTACCAGCAAACCACCCGCAACAATCGAATGGGAGTAATCCAAATGGACATTGCTGCTGTACTTTCTCAAGCTTGGAAAATCATCTGGAAACACAAAGTCCTGTGGGTCTTCGGTATCTTCGCTGGCTGCAGCAGCCTGGGACCCAGAAACAATAGCCAGTATACCTACGAGGAACAAATTACCCCTCAAATTCAAGCCTATATCAACCAGGTCCCAGACTGGTTATGGGTTTTAATCGCCATCATCACTGTACTGGTGATCCTCGCCTTGATCGCCCTCGTCGTTTTCTTGACCACCATTGGGCGCATCGGCGTGATCCACGGTAGCCGCAAAGTCGATCAGGGCGCAACCAAGTTGACCTTTGGAGAATTGATGCGCGAGGGGATGCCCTATTTTTGGCGGCTTTTCTTACTCGGCCTGTTGGTTGGGTTAGCGATATTTGCTGTGGTTATCCTCCTGGCGCTCCCTTTCATCGGTTTGGCTGCCCTCACCCAGGCATGGATTCTGTTGGCTGTCTGCTTAATCCCATTAATCTGCCTGCTATTCCCCTTAGGCTTGTTCGTCGGCTTATGGGTCGAACAAGCCAGCATTGCCATCGTTGTCGATAATCTGGGCATTGTGGAAGCGCTACGTCGTGCCTGGCAGGTGATCTCCACCAACGTTGGAACGTACATCATCATGTGGCTGATCCTGGTTTTCGGCTTTACCTTCATCGGCGGGCTGATCATCACCTTGCCCCTCTTTGCTCTGCTCGTTCCGATCCTGGCAGCCTTATTCCTGGCAACCGAACAGGCCTTTCAGACCGGGATGATCCTCGCCGTGATCGGCCTCTTGATTTACCTGCCAATTTTGATACTGCTCAACGGCATACTGCGAGGATACATCCTAACCGCCTGGACACTGACCTACCTGCGCTTAACTGTGCGGGCAGTGCTGCCAATCCCTGTTGAATAGTATTTTCTAGCTCCACGCAATAGCCATGCCTCTCCCTGACATGGTTTATGCTAAAATTCAGACATGACAATCCGCAAACGCGGGTTTTTTCATCTTCTCCTGCTGCTATGTACCTTTCTCACCTCGGCTGTGGTGAGCGCCCAAACCACTCCCAGCGCAACCCTCAGAGCGCTGGAGACCAGCGCCTTTCCCATCATCTCAGCCTTTCTCAATGTCCATGACGATCTGGGCGGCTTTGTCTCTGGTCTCCAACCTTCGGACATCACCATCGTGGAAAACGGGAGCACGCTTCCCGTTCAATCTCTGCAGGAGCTCCGTCCTGGCGCGCTGTTCGTTGTTGCCATCAATCCTGGCCCGCCTTTTGAAATTCGCAATAGCCAGGCTATCTCACGTTACGACTATCTGATTCAAGCCCTAACAGACTGGGCAGCTCGCAAACAGGGCAGCAATCTGGACGACCTGAGCCTTCTGACCAGTGGCGGCTCGGAGATCAGTCACGTCTCCGAACCAGTCAAATGGCAGTCAGCGGTCAGCGTGGCGCAGGTAGATGTCAAAAAGCTCACTCCCAACCTGGATTTGCTCTTTCGCGCTGCCAGCCTGGCTGCTGACCCCACCCCTCGCCCAGGCATGGGACGCTCCGTTCTGTTTATCACTGCCCCCCTGGAAGGTGACCTGAGTGTCTCTTTGACCAACCTCATCTCTCAAGCCAAGGAGCAGGACATCGCCATTAATGTCTGGATTGTCTCTTCCCCAGGCGCCTTCGACACGCGCACGGCTGACCAGTTGATCGATCTAGCTAAACAGACCGGCGGCCAATACTTTCTTTATAGCGGTGCGGAAGATTTGCCCGATATTGAGACTTATATCGAGCCATTACGCAACATCTACAGCCTGACATATACATCTCACATAAAAGCCAGCGGCAAGCAGCGCCTCTTCGCCCAGGTCGGTACCCCCTCCGGGCAAATCACCTCGGAATCCCAGAGTTTCGACTTCTCAATCCAGCCACCCCAACCTGCTTTTGTCTCTCCCCCCATACAAATCGTACGCAAGCCTCCACCGGAAATGAGCGCCGATGAAGCGCAAGAAATTCCCCTTGCAGATTACCAGCCCAGCCAACACCAATTTCAGGTTGTTTTTGACTTCTCGGATGGTCGTCCACGCCCACTCTCCCGCACCGCCCTCTACGTGGATGGCGCATTAGTTGATGAAAATCTGTCGCCGCCCTTCGATCAATTTGACTGGGACCTGGCTAAATTAACCCGCTCGGGAGTTTACACCTTGCAGGCTGAGGCAGAGGACGCCATGGGCATGGTTGGCAAGAGCATCGAGACGCCGGTCGAGATCAAAATCGAGACTCCAGCGCCAGACCCTTTTGCGATCTTTGCTGAGAATATCCCCATTTTAGCCGGAACAGCGATTCTCCTCTCCGCCGCTGTGCTGTTCATGGTTTTATTCCTGGGTGGTCGCATACGTCCCCATATTCCAGGCAAGCCGCAACAGCGCCGCCGCAAATCCGATCCGGTCACCCAACCTATCCCAGTGAAAGACGCTTCAGCTCAGCAAGGCGCTCACTGGGCGGATCGTCTAAAATGGCCGCATCACCATACCGCCCCCCCGGCTTATGCCCTCTTAAATCGTCTCACTGAGAACGATGAAATCTCTTCCGCTACTCCCATCCCGATTACCACTGGCGAAGTCACCATTGGTCGCGATCCAGCACAGGCTACCCTCGTGCTTAACGATCCTTCCCTCGACCCACTCCATGCCCGGCTGACACGTTCTGAGAACGGCGTTTTCCGTCTGGCCGATAATGACTCTGTCGGTGGGACATGGATTAATTATTCGCCGGTTTCAAAAGAGGGCACTCAATTGGAACACGGCGACCTGGTGCATTTCGGGCATATCGGCTTCCGCTTCATCGTCCGCCAGCCAATCCGTGTGCGAAAGCCCGTTGTCATCTACCTGGATGCAAGCGAGAAAAACGGTCAGCCGCCCCGCACATGATCCGCATCGAAAACTCTCACCTGCATATTGCTGCCAAAAGCCATCCCGGCATGCGCGGCAAGAACAACGAAGACCGCTTCGCCGTATCCGCTTTCCACCTCAGCCAGGATCAGCCGACGCCTGCCGTCTTCGCTGTCCTCTCGGATGGCATCGGCGGGCACCGCGCTGGCGAGGTGGCTGCCGAGATGGCGGTGGATACCATCAGCCAGATAGTTGCCGAGAGCGACGGCGCCCAGCCTGTGCACACCCTACGCAATGCGATCGGTAGTGCCAGCCAGGTTATTCGCGAGCAGGCTGAGCGCGACGCCCAGCTCACCGGTATGGGCGCCACCTGCGCCTGCGCCTGGGTTATTGCCAACCGCCTGTACGCTGCCTGGGTCGGTGACTCGCGCATCTACCTGGTGCGCCGCAGGGCAATTTACCAGCTCACTACCGACCACACCTGGGTGCAGGAAGCCCTTGAGGCTGGCACCATCACTCCAGAGCAGGCTCGCAACCACCCCAACGCCCACATCATCCGCCGGCACCTGGGCTCCAGCCAGCCTGTGGAGCCGGATTTTCGCCTGCGCCTGAACGCAACAGAGAGCGAACCCCCATCCGATGCCAACCAGGGAATGAAGCTGCTTCCAGGCGACCAGCTCATCCTATGTAGCGACGGTCTCACCGATCTGGTCAGCCAGGCCGAATTGCTCTATGAAGTCGAAGCCCACAGCCAGGAGAAAGCCATCGACCGCCTGGTGTCACTCGCTAACCAGCGCGGCGGTCACGATAACATCACCGTCATCTCGTTGCGCCTCCCACTCGAAGATACCCAGCGCCTACCCCTTGCTGGTAAGCTGCCGCGTAGCAGCTGGCGCTCCACCTGCCTGGTCATTGGCCTGCTCGTCATCCTGGCAGCCTCGATCCTGGGTGGTTTATACCTGTATTCGAAACGATCTGTCGTCCAGCCCACGGTGACAGCCACCCTGGCTGCCCCTCTCCCCACCTCTACGTTCTCTTTCCCCTCTCCTTCTCCAACTCAGGCGACGCCTTTACCCCCCACCGCCTCGCCCACCTTCATTGTCTCTCCCAGCCTCACTCCCATCTCCGCTACCCTCACCCCCTGGCCGACGAACACCCAGGCGCCGTAATCCAAATTTAACATCCTTTTATGGCAGAGTTGGCCCGCCTCGGCTGTATGTCGTTGTATCCAGAACCGCCAACCAATCGAAATCGGTTAAGCTTTGCGCGGTGAGTGCGAAGTAGGTTGGATTCTTCATACTGCCCGAGCGCGTCGGTATAGCCTCGACTACTGCACTTGGCAGCCCTTCGCCTCTGTGAGTTGGGATGAACCGACCCGGTCCCGGCGCAGCGGTCAGCAGCGCCTCAAGTGTCCCGGTTTCGGGCTGGCCGATACCATTCGCATCTGACACGCCCACTGCCGTACCGATTACAGCATAATTAGCCTTAAACATCTCATTCAGATGCGATCCCGCCGGCCACCATGTGATTAACTCACTCCCCAATTGCCATTCTGCCATTCCACGCTTCAGATGGCTGTTATGGGCGAATGCCAGCACTTTCCCCCGCTTGCGCTCACAGGACACGATGTATGCCAGGTTATCCGCCATCATCGCATCGCGCATGCCGAGCGCTCTGCCAAGCCGGTCACTCGCTTCGCGCGCCAGCCCCGCATGATAGGTCAGTAACTGCCTTGCTACCGCCGCATACTGCACAGCCTCCAAATAGCGGTTTTCATCGCTCTTAGCCACCAGCTCAGGACGCCTTACACGTAATTCTGTAATTAGCTCCTCCGTCTCAATCCGCAACCCAATTGCAGCTGGTGAAAGGCCAACCGACTTCGCCGGATCGAGCATGGCTTCAGGGTTCTCCCAATCGAAATCTTGACCAAGGTGACGGTCGATGCATTCGCGGTGCTCGTCGGCACTGAGGCAGTCAATTTCAGCCAGATAATCGAGAACAAAATGCAAGACTTGCCTCGGACTATCACTGCAGTACATCTCGGTCGGGCTGTCGAAGCCGTAGAACTGCAGTTTGACGCCATGGGCAGGATCGGCGTTGTATCGCCGCATCCACTCTACCAGCTCTCGATTCGCTTCGAGCCGGCCAAAGCCGTGGCTGAATCCAATTTCTTGTACAACCTCATACAATGCGCGGCTACGACCGGCAATATACTCATTCACTTCTCGACCCCGGGGGAAACTGCTCTCAACAGCAATCGTACTGTATCCATGCCTTTCCACCAGGCGTTGGAAGAGCCGATTGCGCAACATCAGAATATCCTCGCCGCCATGGAGAGCTTCTCCGAAGCCAAGCAGCTCTACCGAGTCGTCAAGTGAGGCGACAACCTTGTCAACAGCGGCGTTGAAGGATTCGTGCGCCTCGACAGAGAACGGAATCGCCTCATGCAGAATCCAATCCTCAAGGCTGGCGTACACCGGCTCAGAATGCCTCTGCGAAAATCCACTCATCTTCATTTTCTCAACACCACTCTGTGATAGAGACCTCTTTTCTGGATTTTACCACCCCAAATGAAACCCTGATTACTCGTCCCCGCAATCCTGCGTCTCCATATCACCCCATCCCCCCTATCCCCTGATTGCCTGATCGACTGATCCCCTGATCAACTTCCTACGGCATCCCCGCGTAATACACCTGATCTCCAATCGCCAGGAATAAGAGTCGCTTCAAAGGATCGTGAGCGAAGGCTGTCGCCGCCCCACCCTCCAGCGGCTTCTCTGGCAGATACTGCCGCTGGAAAGCCAGGTTGCGCAGGCTGAAATGGTAAATCGCCTGCGTCTCCGGTTCCAGGAAATACAACGACGGATCAGGCGGCGGATTGAATTGGATTTGAGAAAACTGCGGCGGGGGCGTGATCGGCGTATTCTCATACCCTGGTCGGAAATCGATATAGCTGGCCTCTGAGCAGCGTGTAGGTGCTACATCCACCAGATCGCTGTACAGGCAAACCGTCAGCTTGCCGTCCGCGTGCAGCAGGTAAAGCTGGTCATTGCTCACCGCCAGATCTATCACATCCTGCATCGGGGGCACCGCCTCATTGAAGAAAAGCTGCGGCTCTTCCTCCAGGTTGCCGTCCCAATAAATCCACACCGCGTTGGAAGCCGGGTCGAGCAGGTACACGTTACCGTCACCAAAGGTGAAACCAGCGAAATCCCCGCCGGTCATCGTCTTGGCTGGCGCCAACTGGCTCGTCTGAGGCTCATCGCCGGGAGCGCAATACAGCAGGTTACCCCTGGCGTCCATTGCCACAATCCTGGCTTTTGGCGTGTAATCCCCCGGCCAGGCGATAATGTCGATCAGTGCACCGCTCAAGGCTGCATCCTGTGGACCCGGCCCGCACTGGAAGGATGGGTCAACTTCATATCCCTGAGGCGTCGGGAAGGCACGTATCACGTTTCCACTGTTGGCATCCAATAAGTACAGGTCGCCTGCGGAGAGGGACATCCGGCTGACATTCACGGTGTCTGGCAATCCATTGACTATGGCGGGCTCATATTGCACGCGCCGTACCAGATCAAGCTCATCCAATGCACTCAACGCCTGCTGGCGCAGTGCCTGGGTTTGTGCAGAGGCGTTCACCCCCTCTGCCTGGGTCACCGCCTCCAGCACGCCCTCCCAATCCCCGCGCCGGGCCTGGGGGTCAGGATTGCTGGTTGCTTTGGCTGCCAGCTCTTCGGCCTTGGTGTACAAAGCCTCGTACTGGGCAGCCGAGCCCAGGCGGAAATATGTCACACTGGCGATGGTAACCAACAAAACCGGTACGGCAATCGCAATGAATGCCATGGTGGAAGATGGTAAAGTGAAGATGCTGGCATCCGGCAAGATACTTGCCAGCGCTCGCTTGATGCCTCGCCCCGCGCCATGCAGCATACTTCCGATGCCGGCACCTATCGCCATAAACGGTTTGCCTATCGCTGCCAGGGCAGGTGATTTGCGCGGCTCAGCTTGCGCCTGGGTTGTCGGCTCAGCTTGCGCCTGGGTTGTCGGCTCAGCTTGCGCTTCCGTAACCGGCGCCTGGGGCGCGGGTTGGGGAGGTGTGGGTTGCGAGACCGGTGCAGGTTGTGCAGCTGGGAGCTCTTCCTCTGCTGGCTGGGGGACTTCCTCCCGGGCAGCCATCTCCACCGCCGCTGCCACCTCCAACACCCGAACGGTTTCTGCCGTCTCCTGGCTCGCCGCAGGCGGTGCGGGAGTCACCGCTTGCCCCGTATCCATAGCAACCGCTGCAGTAGGGATAGGTTTCGCCTCGAGCACCACAAGTGCGCCTTGACCAGGCTTTGCCTGGAGCAACACCGCATTCAGATTCAACTCTGTCGGGGGGAAAAGCCAGCCTGGCAGGCTCTCCAGGTCTTGCCCTTGTAAACTGGATAAAGATTCCGAATTCCATACCGGCAAGGGTTGCGCCGTGAGCAATAGCAGATCGTTTGGCTGCAATAACACCTGGTAATAAACAATGGGTGCCGTGCGCTCCTGGCCTAATCCATGCCCTATCATATTAACGTCATGTAGGTAGCGCGTTTCATTAGCGCCGATATAGAAGGCGTGCATCGAGCCGGATTGACTGAGAAAGGCCTGCGTGCCGCGCAACACAACCAGGGTCAGCAGACCTACGCCTGGTTGGCCGCCGCCCTCGCTGCGCAGGTTGCGCTCGAACAGCAGCTTGTTCAGCTCCTCCGCCGTCATGCGCATCGCCGCGGTCACCGATCCGCTCGTCTTGAAGTACACCTTCGCCAGGCGGTCGAGCATCTCTTCATGCTTCCCAGGCGGTAATG
>Ga0079037_100002102_pt1 | contig 10761 bp, 9 predicted proteins | sample Mud3Dept4metaG_FD_71479 | JGI IMG/M metagenome (GOLD analysis project Ga0079037, IMG submission 71479) | Freshwater wetland microbial communities from Ohio, USA, analyzing the effect of biotic and abiotic controls - Mud 3 Core 4 Depth 4 metaG | ecosystem: Environmental > Aquatic > Freshwater >... | reverse complement strand
GACCTTGCGGAAGCTGAACTGCGGGGTGGTCGCCTCGAGTCCGTAATGGTCGGCATGGCGCATCGAGTGGGCCAGTCGTGCGCTCTTGATCAGCGCCTTGCTCGGCACGCAGCCGTAGTTGAGGCAATCGCCGCCCATCTTGTGGGCCTCGACGAGCGTCACCTTCGCCTTGACGGCTGCCGCGATGTACGCGGAGACGAGTCCCGCGGCACCCGCGCCAATCACCACCATGTTGCGGTCGAACCGGGCCGGCTTCGGCCACTTCGCGTAGACGCGGCGGCGCTGCAGCCAGGCGAGCAGGCGTTTCGCGAGCAGCGGGAAGATGCCGAGCAGCACGAACGACAGCAGCAGCCCCGGGGAGAGAATCCCGGACAACGAGTCGATCTTCGCGAGCTGCGTGCCCGCGTTCACGTAGACGATCGTGCCGGCCAGCATGCCGAGCTGGCTGACCCAGTAGAACGTGCGCACCGGGATCGGCACGAGACCCATGACCAGGTTGATCATGAAGAACGGGAAAATCGGCACCAGCCGCAGCGTGAACAGGTAGAACGCACCGTCCCGGGCCATGCCCTCGTTGACCGCCTTGAGCCGATCGCCAAAGCGGCGCTGCACCGAGTCGCGCAGCACGAGCCGCGACGCGAGGAATGCCAGCGTCGCACCGATGCTGGAGGCGAACGACACCAGCACCGTGCCGGTGACCAGCCCGAACAACGCGCCGGCCGCCAGGGTCATCACGGCGGCCCCGGGCAGCGACAGCGCCGTCACCAGCACGTAGACGGCGAAGAACGCCCCGGCCACCAGCAGCGGAGAGGTCGAACGCCACGCCTCGAAGCGAGCCTGGCTCGCCTTCAGCGCGTCGAGCGTCAGCCAGCGGTCGAGATCGAAGGCGAAGAACGCGATGACCAGCAGAAGGATCGCGCCGACGATGATGAGCTTGCGGCTCATCCCTCACCCTTGAGCGCGCCGCCGCAGCTGCTGCCCTGCCCGGCGGTGCAGCCGTAGCAGTGATCCGCCACGACGATCGAGCCGCCGGCCGGGTCCACCGTCAGCAAGTCGGCCAAGTGCCGGCCACGGTCGCCCTCGACCGGCAGGCCAAGCTGCTGGTTGAAGTCGCAGTCGTACAGGTGGCCGCGCCAGTCGACGCTGACGAGGCTGCGGCACATCACGCCTTCCAGGTTGCCGGCCGCGTAGTTCTCCTTGAGCAGCCGCATGTACGCCTCGAAGCGGCCCTTCGAGACCAGCATCGAGCCGAAGCGCTGGATCGGCATGTTGGCGAGCACGAACAGCCCGTTGAACACGATGCCGAAGTGCTTGAACAGCTCGCGCTTGTAGTCCGCCTCGAGCGCGACCTGATCGGGCGGCAGCACCGGGCCCTGCGGGTTGTAGACGAGGTTCAGCACCAGGCCGGAGCCCGCGCGACCATAGCCGAGCGCGTTGAGCTTCTCGAGCGCCGCGATGCTCTTGTCGAACACGCCCTTGCCGCGCTGGCGATCGACGTTGTCGACCGAGTAGCACGGCAGCGAGGCGACGATCTCGACGCGATGGCGGGCGAGGAACTCCGCGAGGTCCTCCTGGCCGGGCTCGAACAGGATCGTGAGGTTGCAGCGGTCGATCACCTTGACGCCGAGGCGGCTCGCCGCGGTTACCAGCCAGCGGAACCCTTCGTGCAGCTCAGGCGCGCCGCCCGTGAGGTCGAGCGTGCGTACGTTGCGGGCCCGGAGCACGTCGGGAACCCGCTTGAGCGTGTCCCAATCCATCATCTCGGTGCGGTTGGGACCGGCGTTGACGTGGCAGTGCACGCAGCTCTGGTTGCAGCGATAGCCAAGGTTGACCTGCAGGGTCTCGAGGACCCTGCGCCGCAGGGCTGGAAAGTCGGTCGACTCGAGCAGGGGCAGTGTTGCGTTCATGGAACTCCCGAGTCGCCTGTGCGCTGAAGGCGGCATGATGCCGTATCGTTACTGACCGGCCCAAGGCCCGGCGTATTACGGCTGCGCCGGCCTCTCCCGCACGCTGGAGATCGCGACAGAGTGTTGCCTGACGAAACCTCGGTCGATCCGGTCCTTCCACCGCCATGCCCATTTCCCACCGGCGCTCAGCTTGCCCCACGAAACGATCGCGTTGCGCGGACCGCAGGCAAGCAGATACAGCGATCGCCGCCGCGGCCGGTACTGGCGGAGGTGCCCACCCATGAGCGCTACGACGAGATTGGCGGCCAGCACGGGGCCCGCCCGCACGGCGTGAACGCCGGATCGAGCGAAGCGCGGATCTTCACGCGAACACACATCGCCCGCCGCGAAGACATCGCTGTGGGAAACGCTGCGATGGCACGAATCCACTGCGACGTACCCCTGTTGGTCAAGCCGCAAACCACTGTGCTTCAGCCAGCACGGGGGCGAAGCGCCCGTGGCAGCGATGACACAGTCGAATGGCATCTGACTGCCGTCCGGCAAGAGCAGCCCGTCGCACGTGCCGACCGCACGGCCGTCGTGCAGTTCGACGCCAGCGCGATGCAACCAGTCTGCAGCCCTTCGCCTCGCACCCGGCCCGTGGCCGGCGAGAAACTTCTCGCGCGGCGCCACCAGACAGACCTTGCCATCGATGCGCTCCTGGTCGAACGCGTGCCGCACGGCCAGTGCGACTTCGATCCCGGCCGCGCCGGCGCCGACCACGGCGACCCGGTATCCGGGACGCTGGCGCGCCGTGTCGAGCATGTCCGGCCAGCGTTCGAGGAAACCTGCGATCGGGCGCAGGGGCAGCAACCGATCACCGGGTGTCACGGCCCACGAGGTGTCGATCTCGCTGCCGACGTCCAGCGAAAGCACGTCGTACTGCAGCTGTTGCCGGTCCGACACGGCGACGCAGCGGCGGTTGGCGTCCAAGGCGTGGATGCAGTCCTTGAGCAACGTCACGTTCGCGCGGCGCGCCAGGGACTCCAGGTCGATTTCGATTTCCGGACGCGCATAGTGACCAGCGATCCAGCCCGGCAGCATGCCGGAGTAGGCCTGTTTCGGTGCAGGCGTGACCAAGGTGACCTCGACGTCTCGAAGCGGGTCCCGGGCCAGCGCGTCCAGGACAGCGAGGTGCGCGTGCCCCCCGCCCGCCAGCACCAGGCGCTTCATGGCCTACCCGGCGATCTTGCCGAGATATTCCTGGATGCGCGCCGCGTTGACGCCAAGGTCACTCTTGCCAACCCGCGACTTTGATCGCACGTCAACGCGCGTGCCGCTGCCATCCGGGCTCATGACGACAACGATATCGTCCTTGAAGCCCCACCAGGGCACCGTTGCGGTGGCTTCGATGCGGCCGGAAGCCTGATCGCTGGAAACGATGGCCCAGCCCATCGCCTCGGCAGCGGCGAGCATTTTCGGATAGACATCTTCCGGCGGCGACGCGACGATCAGCGGCTTCACCTCGGGATAGGCGGCCGTCTGCTGCGCGGCGAAGCTCGGATCGTAGCTGAGCGGCACGGCATCGGCACCGCGCATTGCCGCGGTGATCATGACATAGACCGGCGGGTTGGCGGGATCGGTGGTGATGTCGTTGATCGGCGGCACGGCGCGGCCGGTGACGACACTGGCCATCGGCACGGCAAAGGCGGCAACACCCGCGGCGGCCGCGATCGCCGCCACCAACCCGCCGCGACGGCGCAGCAGCGATACAACGCTGAACAGCGCGCCGATGCCGGCGAGCAGGGCCGCGACGACGAACAGGCCGAGCCCTGCCTTCCAGGGCAGGATGCCGAACTTGGTCGCCGGGCCCGCAAGCAGCACCAGCACGGCGGCGACGATCGTTGCGCGGGCAATCCGTCCAGTCCATTTTCCAGGTGCTGTTGGCATGATCTATCCTTCGAGAAGCCGGGAGACGGGCCGCTTGCCGAGGCGTCTTGCGCTACTTGTTCCCCCAGAGTTGCCGCACGCGTGCATCCCTGCCGCAGCCATTGCGGTAGTAGGCGTAGCGGATCGGATTCTTCTTGTAGTAATCCTGATGGTATTCCTCGGCCGGATAAAAGGTCGTGGCCGCGACGATCTCGGTATGAATTTCCTTGAATTTTCCGCTGGAGAGCAAGGCATCGCGACTGCTTTCCGCAATCGTGCGCTCGGCCGCGTTCTGCCAGTAGATGCCGCTGCGATACTGGTTGCCGCTGTCGCAGAACTGCTTGTCCTTGACCGTCGGGTCAATATGCTTCCAGAAGAAATCCACCAGTTGCGCATAGCTCACCTTGCCCGGCTCGTAAGTGACGCGAACCGCTTCCGTGTGTCCGGTGCCGCCAGCACTGACCTGCTCGTAGGTCGGGTTCGGTTTCGTTCCGGCCGTGTAACCGGATTCGGCACCAATGACGCCCGGCAGCTTCTCGAAATCGGCTTCGATGCACCAGAAGCAACCCCCGGCAAACAGTGCTGTCGCCGTGTTTTCCGCCTTGACCGGCGTCGTCTCGGCCGCCACGGCACGGATCGAAGCAACAAGGCCCAGCGTGCACACGACAGCGATACCAAGCCGCCGCATCATTTCCGCAACTCCGGGAGCTTGTCGGTGCGCGGCACGAACGACAGCGCAACGCCGTTGTTGCAATAGCGCTTGCCGGTCGGCTTCGGGCCGTCGTTGAAGACGTGTCCTTGATGACCGCCGCAGCGGGCGCAGTGATACTCGGTGCGTGGATAGAGCAGGCTGAAATCGGTCTTCGTGGCGACCGCCCCGGGCAAAGGCTCCCAGAAACTGGGCCAGCCGGTGCCGCTGTCGTATTTCATCTTGCTGTCGAAGAGGGGCAGGAAGCACGCAGCACAGACATAGGTTCCATCGCGCTTCTCCTCGTTGAGCGGGCTCGATCCGGCGCGCTCGGTCTCTTCCTCGAACAGTACGCGATAGGCAGGCTGCGGCAGCAGGGCGGCCCATTCGGACTTTGATTTGACCAGTCGCATGGTCTTGCTCGTCTCGGCGATGGCGAACTGTGTTGCTGGAATGGGCAGCAGGAAGGTGGACAATCCACCGAGCCACTTGAGCGCTTGACGACGATTCATGATGTTCTCCAACGCTACGCGCCGGTCTTTGGCCACCGCTGCAGCTTACCCTCGACGTGCTTCACCTGCTCGATTCGCCGCTCGGTGAATCCTGCGCCTGCCCTGCAAGCTTCACCGAAGCTTCACGCCGGCGTAACAGTCCTCATGCGTCATATGCGCTCGAGCCCCGTCCGGGGCCGCCTTCTTAATTTGACCTGGGGAATTCGACGATGAGCCGCATTGTTCTGAACACTGTCTTGCCAGTAATCGCTCTCGTGTCGCTGACGGCGGCTCCCGCACTGGCCGAGCGCAATCCTTCGGCAAATCGCGGTAACGGACAGGTGGACCCGCCCGGGCAGCTGGTGCAGGTTCAGCTGCTCGGCTTCAACGACTACCACGGGCATGTGCTCCCGGACGCCGCGGGCCAGGTGGCCGGCGTCAATGCGGGCGGCGGCGAGTACCTGTCCGCGATGCTCCGCAAGTTGCGGCAGGGTAACAAGTACAGCCTGACGGTTGCCGCCGGCGATCTGATCGGCGGCTCCCCTGCCTTCTCGGGCCTGTTCCGCGACGAACCGTCCGTGGAATCGCTGAACGCCATGGGGCTCGACGTGTCGAGCGTCGGCAATCACGAATTCGACGAAGGCGTGTACGAGCTGAGCCGGATGCAGTACGGCGGCTGCCATCCCGACGATGGCTGCTTCTTCCCGGGTGCGCCGTTTCAGGGTGCGGACTTCCAGTGGCTGGCAGCCAACGTCGTCAACGAATTCGGCGAGACCCCGCTGCCCCCATACTGGATCCGAAAGATCGAGAGCGTGAAAATCGCGTTCATCGGCATGACGCTCGAGGCCACCGATACGCTTGTCTCCGCCTCCGGCATCGAAGGCTGGGAGTTCCGCGACGAGGCGGCGACCGCGAACTCACTGGTGCCCATCCTCAAGAAGCAGCATGGTGTGGACGCCATCGTCGTGCTGCTGCACGAGGGCGGATCGCAGACGCCGCCTCCGGGCGACATCGACTCCTGCGTCGGCATCTCCGGACCGATCGTGGCGATCAACGACGCGCTCGACCCCGCGATCGACGTCGTGATCACCGGGCACACGCACCTGCCTTACAACTGCGTGCTCACGGATCCCGCCGGCCAGCCGCGCATCGTGACCAGCGCCTACTCGTTCGGCCGGGTCGTCACGGAAGTCGACCTCGTGCTGGACAAGCGCACAAACGACGTGCGGCGCGAACTGAGCACTTCGCGGAACCACCTGGTCGACCGGGCCATGCTCACGCCGGATCCGGCAATCACCGCGGTGATCGACAAGTGGCGACCGCTGTACGACTCCGCCGGCAACACGCCCGTCGGCACGATCACCGCGACGATCGTCCGCGGCGGCAACCCGCCGGGCTCGGACCGTGGTGTCGAGTCGCCCGCCGGCAACCTGGTGGCTGACGCGCAGCGGTGGGCCACCTCGGCTAACGGTGCACAGCTCGCCTTCATGAACCCGGGCGGCATCCGGTCGGAGCTGATCTACCCGGCCTCCTCGGGTGAAGGCGACGGCGTCGTCACGTTCGGCGAGGCATTCACGTTCCAGCCCTTCGGCAACACGCTGTTCACCTTCGCGATGACGGGTGCGCAGATCATCTCGGTACTCGAGGAACAGTGTCAGCCAGCCGGCTCCAGTCGTCCGTTCCTCCACCTCGGCGTCTCGGCGGGCTTCACATACGACCTGTCGAAGACCATCGTCAACGGCACGTGCACGGCGGTCGCGATATCGAACGCGAAGCTGAACGGCGTTCCGCTGGACCTCGCTGCGACCTACAACGTCACGGTGAACAACTTCCTGGCCGGCGGCGGTGACAACTTCACCACATTCAAGGCCGTCGCGGGACCGCGCATCGACGGCGGCAACGACCTCGAGGCGCTGATCAACTACCTCGGGACATTCAGCCCGGTCGCACCCCCGGACACCAACCGCGCGAACGAGCTGAACTGATCCGCCGTCACCACCAGCCGAGGTCGCCATGGTCCACCTGACGAAGATGATGATGCTGCGGAGCGCTGTCCCTCTGGCGCTGGCCGTTGCAGCGCTACCGGCCGCCGCCTCGAACTCAGGTTCTACGACGGTGGAACCGAAGCGTATGCGGAATTCGACGTCCGCTGAGGAGGACAGCGAAGCGGACCGCGACAGCGACTGCGCGTGATTGTCCGGGCCTTAGCCCACGACCGGCGTCGAGTCGTAGCAGGTCGTGCTCCAGGGATGGGTATCCTCCCGAGCAAAGAGGCCGGCGGCCGAACCGATGACCGTGTCCTCGTTGATGTCGCCGCACACGACGTCGGCGCCGGCTGCGATGCCCCGCAGGAATGCCTCAAGTCACACTCGCGAGACGGATCGCAGGACGGTCGATCACGTTCCGCTGCTTTACCGGAACGGCCCGCGGATCTCGAACGTCATGCCCGGACCGTTGTTGCCGCCGTCCGTGCCTCGCTGCGAGCTGAAATAGAGGCGCGAGCCGTCGGGGCTGAACGCGGGGCCGGCAACCTCGGAGCCGGCGTGGCCGACGAGCTGCAGGAAAGGTGCGGCAATGCGCTGGCCCTGGGCGTTCGCGAGTAGCACGAGCTGCAGGTCGTCGTCGTCCTCGGCGACGAAGATGTCGCCGGAATTCGGATGCACCGTGACGTTGTCGGGGTCGCGCAGCGGCGCGTCGGGCCCGAGGGCCGCGGCGTCGTAGATGACCTCGAGCAGTCCGCTCGAGATATCCAGCGACCAGACACGATTGTCCGTCGTCGTGCAGAAGTAGAAGTGGCCGTCCGCAAACCACGCTCCCTCACCGCGATCGAAGGCGGTGGTGTCCTTCCCGCGATAGGGCTTTGTCGGTGAGACTTCGACCCAGGTCGCAAAGCCTTGGGCGTCCACGGACATGGCTTCGAGCGTGCCCGCCGAGAGATCGTTCCGCACGGCGGGCCGGAAGCGGTAGATGCGGCTGTCGCCGGTATCCTCCGTCATGTAGACCCAGCCGGTCGCGGGATCGACGACCGCCGCCTCGTGCGCGAACTTGCCCATCGCAGGCCGCGCCACGCCCTGGCCGGGCGCGAAGGGATTGCACTCCCAGACAAGTCCCGCGCGGTGTTCCTCGCAGGACAGCCACGTGCCCCACGGGGTGGATCCGCCCGCACAGTTGTACTTCGTGCCGCCGAGTATCCGGTACGCGTCGTCGATCCGGCCGTCCGCGAAGAAGCGGACCGCGCTGGCGCCGCCGCGGGTCCCATTGAGCTCGGAGTTCGAGACATAGGTCCAGCCGCCCTGTCCGTCTGGGTTCGCGAATGTTGCGCCGCCGTCGGGCCAGCCATGCCACGCGTAGTCGGTACCCGCGACGAGCTCACCGGTCATGCCGATGAGTCTCGAATCGAAGCCGGCGGGAAGCCGGATCCCGTACCGGTCCGGGCCTTGCAGCTGGCCGTAAGGACTCTCGCCGAGGATCGCACTGGTCGCGAACGCCTGCCGCCAGATTATCGGCGACAGCCCCGCCGCGATGGATACGGCGACGGAGCGCCTGAGGAACGCACGACGGGAATGGTTCATCTGCGGGCTCACTGTGGATCCGGCCCGCACGGCCGGTGAGCCCGAATCTAACAAGCGAGCAATTGCACGTTCGTGACAGTGCCGCGACAGTCGCGTGTCATCTGGTTCTTCAATGCATCACTTTCCTTCGTGTAAAGGGCTTCGCGCACCAGGACGGTGCGCCGTCTGCCCTGTCGCCTCATCGTAGGCGCGGGCGGCACGGGTGCAATTCGGGAATGTGGAACGGCCGTCAGGTATGACTGGAAGCGGCCGAAGCCGATTTGAGATCTGCTTCCACCGAGACATCGCCAGTGATGGAGGTGACAGGGAGTCTGCCGGGTCGCTCCCTGTGGAGCGTGGTGCGCCGCGACTGTGCGAGGCCGCGCATTCGCACGTCGCCTCGCGACCGCGGTTGCCGCTACGTAACGCTGTATCCTCGCGAAGCGAAACCGGATTCCTCAATCCACTTGCGCGCATCAGCGACGGTGGAAAAGATCTTCGCCTCGTAGGGGGACACGCCGAGCGAATGGAATCGCTCCAGAGCTGCCCTGATGTTCTCCCGCGTGACGACCGCGGCAACCAACACCTGGTGGTTCGTGAACGCCGCACCGATCAGCACGCCACTATTGATCAGTAGCTCTCTTTCAGTTGGGCTGAAATCGGTTGCGTCAGAGAAGTCGAGGATGTTGTAGCGATGTTGTTCGAACCGGTCGTCCTTGCAGATCTCTTCGATGTGCCTGCGCATGTCGTCACCCGTGACGTTTCCGTAATAGCGGGAGTACACACCGTGTGGCTCCCATCGCACTTGATACGGCATTGGAAACTCCGCCTGACGAGCACCGCACTGCGGCTGACTTTTGACAGCGGCCTCGGACGACAACACTAAGCCGCCAAAGCGCCGCCGGAATGGTCGCAGATCTCCGGTATCCAGTCTTCCGATCTTGCGGGTGCCCCACGCCGCCCGGAACCCGCGCGCAACGTCGACCTCTGAGGGAATTCCGGTCTGACGGATGCCGTGATATATGCCTGTGCAGAACGAACGCTCGCAGGGAGAGACACGTGAAACTCGAACTCATCGATCGCCCGCCTTCGGGCGCGGCCGCGGTTGCCCTTCTGCTCCTCGGCGTACTCGCCGGCGGATGCTCGCGCGAAGCGCCGACCCCTGCCACCCCTGCGACGAGCGCCGCCACCAAGGCGCCCGCCTCTCCCACCGCGTCCGACCGACCAGCCGCGAACCCCGAGCGCAACGCCTACTTCGGCGACGTGCACGTCCACACGGGCTGGTCGTTCGATGCGCTCACCAACGGCAGCCGCGCGACGCCGACGGACGCCTACGCCTGGGCACAGGGCCGGGAGATCACCAACAGCGGCTTGGGTGGCAAGATCCAGATCCAGACGCCTCTCGATTTCTACATGGTTGCGGAGCACGCCGAGTTCATGGGCGTGTTCAACCAGATGAGCAACCCAGAGAGCCCGCTCAGCAAGACCGAGCTGGCCAAGGGCGTCAACTCGCCCGACCCGATGGTGCGCATGCAGGCGTTCGCAGGCGTCCTGCGTGACATGAGCACGGGCAAGATCGACCCGATGCTGACCGACCCGGCCCTCGCCAGGTCGGTCTGGGCCGAGATCGTGAAGGCGGCCGATGCTGCCTATCGCCCGGGCCACTTCACGACGTTCGCCGGCTTCGAATGGACCTCCAACCCGCAGAAGCGGAACCTGCACCGCGTCGTGGTGTTCCGCGACACGCAACACCTGCCGGACATGGTGCTGTCGGCACTGGAGTCCGAGGATCCGGAAACGCTGTGGAAATGGATGGAGGAGCTTCGCGCGCGTGGCTCGACGCTGCTGGCCATCCCGCACAACGGCAACGCGAGCGACGGGCGCATGTTCGAGACGGTCAGGTTCGACGGCAGGCCGATCGACGCCGCGTACAACCGCACGCGCGCCGCGAACGAGCCGCTCTACGAGATCACGCAGATCAAGGGCACCTCCGAGACGCACCCCGACCTCTCGCCCACCGACGAGTTCGCGGGCTTCGAGCAATGGGACTACACGCTGTCGGCCGACTACGAGCGGCCGAAGAACCGTCGCGGCAGCTTCGCGCGCCAGGCGCTGCTCGAAGGCCTCGCGCAGGAATCCGCGGGCATGGGTAACCCGTTCAAGTACGGGTTCATCGGCGACACCGACACGCACAACGCGGCGGGCAGCAACGAGGA
>Ga0079037_100002101_pt1 | contig 10764 bp, 11 predicted proteins | sample Mud3Dept4metaG_FD_71479 | JGI IMG/M metagenome (GOLD analysis project Ga0079037, IMG submission 71479) | Freshwater wetland microbial communities from Ohio, USA, analyzing the effect of biotic and abiotic controls - Mud 3 Core 4 Depth 4 metaG | ecosystem: Environmental > Aquatic > Freshwater >... | reverse complement strand
CTTCGGCCGTCTCGCGCGGGAGCCCCCGCCCCAGCTTCTCGAGGAACTCGCTCCGCGCGATCGAGAGCGACGCGGCGCCGCTCGCTTTCCGCTCGGAGAAGAGGGTCGCCGCGCGGCGGGCCATCTCGTCGACGGCCCTTGAATGAACCCAGGCGCCGGCGGGGAGCTTCAGCGCTGCGCCGGAGGCGGCGAGAGCCGCGAGCCGCTCGCTCGCGACGCTCTCCGGCACGCCGAGCCGCTGTCCGAGGGCTAGGGGCGAGAACCCCGCGGCTCCCGCTTCCCGGAGGAGCAGGCCGCCGATCTTCTCCTCGTCGCGCGCGGCGAGAAGGGCGAGCGCCTCGGCGAGCTCCTTCGTCCCGAACGCCTTCTTCCGGATCCGCGGCCGCCCGGCATCGAGGACCCGCCCACCCCCCAGCGTCTCGACGGGAGAGGGGCGCCGGAGGATGAAACGGTCCCCCGGGCGGGCGGGGAGCGGCGACTCGAGGACGAGCTGCGCGAAGCGGCTCGCGCCGGGAGACAGCTCCCGCGCCTCCGTTTCGCCGGAGTCGGGAAGGAGGTGGATCCTCCCGGCCACGTCGGCGGTTCCGTGGTGGACCCGGACGCGCGCGCCGTCCGGAACGGGGGCGGCGACTCCGGCGAGGAGGGCGGCTTCCACGGTCAGGACGGTGGCGGGGCGGAGCGCGTCCTTCGGGACGAGCGCCTGCCCGCGCCGGAGATCCCCCTTCTCGATTCCCGCGAGGTTCAGGCTCGTCCGCTCTCCCGCGACCGCCTCGCGGCGTTCCTCTCCGTGGACCTCCACACGGCGGACGCGGATCTCCCGCCCGTCCGGGAGAAGCGTCAGCCGGTCCCCCTCGGCGATCCGCCCGCCGTCGAGCGTCCCGGTGACGACTGGCCCGAACCCCTTCATCGTGAAGGCGCGGTCGAGGAAGAGGCGGGTGAGTCGCCGGTCCCGGGCCGAGCGGTCGAGACGCCCCGCGGCCGCCACGAGCGCCTCCCGGAGCTCCGGGATCCCGAACCCCGTGAGGGCCGAGACGGGAAGAAGGGGAGCCCCCTCGAGGAACGTCCCGGCCACCAGGTCCCGGATCTCCTCCTCGACGAGGGCGCCGGTGGCGGCGTCGACGAGGTCGCTCTTCGTCCGGGCGACGACGCCGGTCCTCACGTCGAGCAGGGAGAGGATCGCGAGGTGCTCGCGCGTCTGCGGCATGACGGAGTCGTCCGACGCGACGACGAAGAGGACGAGGTCGATCCCCTGCGCCCCGGCCACCATCGTCCGGACGAACTTCTCGTGCCCCGGGACGTCGACGAAGGAGAAGACGACGTCGTCCCACGCGGCGTGGGCGAAGCCGAGATCGATCGTGATCCCGCGCGCCTTCTCCTCGGGGAGCCGGTCGGGGTCCGTCCCGGTCAGAGCCCTGACGAGGGCGCTCTTTCCGTGGTCGATGTGTCCCGCCGTCCCGACGAGGACCCGCCGCTGCATCGTCAGTACTCCGGCGCCGAAACCGGCGCGGCCTTCTCGACGACGAGGGGCTCGCCGGTGATCCGGGCCCGGACGGCGCGGGCGACGCGGAGGCCGTCGAGGGCGGCCGAGACGATCCCCCCCGCGAAGCCGGCCCCCTCTCCCGCGGGGAAGAGGCCGGGGAGAGACGACTCGCAGGACCCGTTCCGGTCGATCCGGACCGGGGAGGAGGTGCGCGACTCGGGGGCGAGTAGGACCGCCTCCTCCGAGATGAATCCCTTCATCTTCCGGTCGAAGGCGCGGATCCCTTCGGCAAGGGCGTCGAGGTACGGCGCGGGATAGAGCGCGTCGAGGAGGCGCGGGACGGCGGACGGCGTGTACGTCGTCCGCGGCAGGTCGCGCGGGGAGACCGTCGCCGTCCGGCTCTTCAGGAAGTCGGTCACGCGGAGGGCGGGCGCCGCGTAGGTCCCCCCGGCGAGGTCAAAGGCGGCCCGCTCCACGCGGCGCTGGAAGAGCTGGCCCCGGAGGACCTCCGGCCCCGGCTCGGCCGCGAAGTCGGACTCCTTCGTCTGGACGACGAGACCGGCGTTCGCGAAGCCGGAGGCCCGCCTGTAGCGCGACATCCCGTTCGTCACGACGCCGCCCGCCTCGGACGAGCAGGCGATCACCTCGCCCCCCGGGCACATACAGAACGTGTAGACCCCCCGCCCGTTCGACGCGAGGTGCGTCAGCTTGTAGTCGGCGGGGAAGACGCCGCAGCTTTCCGAGAGGCGCCCGTACTGGATCCGGTCGATCCGCTCCTGCGGGTGCTCGATCCGGACTCCCATCGCGAAGGGCTTGGCCGACATCGCGACGCCCCGCTCGCGGAGCCTCTCCACCGTGTCCCGCGCGGAATGGCCGAGGGCGAAGATGGCGAGGTCGCACGGAATCTCCTCGCCCGAGGCGAGCCGGAGGGCCGAGAGGGGCCCGTCGGCCCCGGACCGGACGACGTCGACGACCCTCGCCCGGTACCTCAGCGTCGCCCCGCGCTCGAGGAGGTGCCGCCTCATGTTCCGGAGGACGACGACGAGCCGGTCGGTCCCGATGTGGGGCTTCCCGTCGAAGAGGATCGTGTCGGGGGCGCCGAAGCGGTGGAGCGTCGAGAGGACGACGGCGATCTTCTCGTGCCGCTTGCCGCAGGTCAGCTTCCCGTCGCTGAAGGTCCCCGCTCCTCCTTCGCCGAACTGGACGTTCGACTCCGCGTCGAAAGTCCCCTTCGTCCAGAAGCGCATCACCGTCCGGTACCGCTCCTCGGCCGGGTCGCCCCGCTCGAGAAGGGTCACTTCGACTCCCGCGTCGGCGAGGGCCAGGGCCGCGAAGAGACCGGCCGGCCCCGTCCCGACGACGGCGACCCTCGCCGTCCGGTCGATCTTCGGAAGGAGAAGCTCCGGAGGACGCGCGGGCGGAACCTCTTCGAGCGCGAGGGGCGGGGAGAGTTGAGCGGGGACGGGGCCGGCCGTCTCGAACTCGACGGTGCTCTCGTAGAAGAGGTCGGGCTTCTTCCGGGCGTCGAGCGATCTCCGGACGGGCGTCAGCCCCGCGAGAAGGCCGGGCTCCACCCCCAGGAGACGCGCCACGAGCGGCGCGTCCGGAAAGCCCGGGGGCCGTGTCCGGATTCCGGAGAGGCGGTATCGAGGCACGGCCGCTATTCTAGGGAGGCGATGTCGACCTCTCCTCCCCGCGAGACCGAGGTGAAGTTCCGGATTCCGGACCGGGCGGCGTTCGAGCTCCGCCTTCTCTCCCTCGGCGCGCGGTGCGAGGGGCGCGAGCGCGAGCGGAACGTCCTCTTCGACGACGGGGCCGGGACGCTCCGGGAGCGTGGAACGGCCCTCCGCATCCGGACGACGGAGAAGGGGTCGCTCCTGACGTACAAGGGGAAGGCCCGACTCGACCGGGGCGTGAAGACCCGCCTCGAGCTGGAGTCGGAGGTCACCGCGCCGGAGCGGGTCGCCGAGCTGCTCGTGGAGCTCGGCTTCGCCCCCCGCTTCACCTACGACAAGCGCCGGACGACGTGGAGGTTCTCGAGGCCGGAGCGTCCCGTCGTCGTCGTCGACGAGACGCCGCTCGGCCTCTTCGTCGAGCTGGAGGGGGAGGACCGGGCCGTCCGGACCCTCGCGGAGGAGCTCAACGTGCCGGAGAGCGCCTTCATCGCCGAGTCGTACGCCGCCCTCTGGCTGAAGGCCCGCGAGGAGAACCCCTCCCTTCCGCGGGACATGGTCTTCTCCGAGACCCCTTCCGCCGGATGATCGCCTTCGTCCTGGCCGCCGGCTTCGGGACCCGCTTCCGCCCCGCCACTCTCACGACCCCCAAGCCGCTTCTCCTCCTCGGAGGCCGCCCCGTCCTCTTCCGCCTCTTCGATCACCTTCTCGCGGAGGGAGCGGAGCGCTTCGTCGTGAACGCGCATCACCTCGGGGCCGAGCTGCGGGCGGCCGTGGGGGAGGAGTACGGGAGCGTCCCGGTCGCATGGTCGTTCGAGGAGCCGATTCTCGGGACCGCGGGGGCCATCCGGTGCGCGGCCGAGCGGGGCCTCCTCGGAGAGGACTCCTTCGTCGTGGTGAACGGCGACCTCCTCGTGACCCTCTCCTTCGGCCGCCTGCTCCATACGCGCCAGGAGCCGGGGGTCGTCTCGGCGCTGGCCGTCCTTCCGAACGGGAATCCGGAGCGCGACACTCCACTCTGGGCCAACGCCCAGGGGCGGCTGATCGCCGTCGGGGGACCGAGGCCGGAAGCGGACGCAACGGGGCCGTGGCTCTTCTCCGGGGTCCAGTCGGCGCGGCGGAAGATCGTGGAGCGGATTCCGCCCGGGGTCTCGGAGCTGGCGCGCGACGTCCTCGCCCCCTCGGCGGCGAGACGGGACGGGGCCTTTGCCCTCGTCCCGTACCGCGTCCCCGAGGAGGGCCTCTGGTTCGACCTCGGCACGCCCGAGCGCCTCTCCGCGGCCGAGAAGGCCCTCACATCCGCCTGACCCACTTCCGCTTTCCGGGCTGCCAGTCGAAGACCTGGATCTTCGCGTTGGCCGGGGAGACGCGGACGACCGACTGCCGGTCGACGCCGTTGGCGAGGTAGACCGAGCCGGGAGAGGCGTGGCCGTCGGAGGCGAAGGTGCAGATGTCGCTCCGGCCGAGGCGGATCGGGTCGGACAGGTCCCCGATCGGGTTCCCCGAGGGGTCGAGCCCCTTGAAGTTCGTCAGGAACGAGAAGGTGATGTGCGGGTACTTCCCCCGCATCCAGTAGGGGCCGGCGACGAGGCGGTCGATCCCCTTCTTGATGTCGGCCGTCAGGACGCCGTTTCCGTTTCCGTCCTCGTAGACGGTCAGGACGACGTCGCCGCTCTTCGAGAACCACTTCACGCCCGTGTCGCGCCCCGAGAGGATGGCCCGGTTGCGGGCGAAGTTGAAGACGACGGCGACGTCGGTCGTCGCCGCGTCGATGGCCGTCTTCCGGAGGGCGTTCGAGAGCGCCGGGAACGAGACGAGGGCGAGGAGGCCGGTCAGGGCGACCGTGACGAGAGCCTCGAGGAGGGAGACGCCGCGGCGGGAGGCGGGGCGGAGGGCACGGAGGGGATACACGTCGCTTCTCCTTTCGGTTCGAAGGGGGCGCGGGGCGGAGCCGCCGCCCCGCGCCCCGGTGAGGCTCAGGCGCCTTCCTTGGGATAAGGGGTGGCGGTCTTCCGGTTCTTGGCCGGGCGCGTCGCCTTGCCGCTTCCCTTCGAGGCGGCGCGCGATCCCTTCGCGTCGACCTTCGCGGTCAGCGTCGTCGGGCCGGAGACGGCGAGGTAGGGCTTCAGCCCCTGGAACATCTTCTCGCCGACCCCCTTCACCTCCATCAGGTCCTCGGGGCGCCGGAAGGCGCCGTGCTGCTGGCGGTGGTCGACGATCCGCTGGGCGAGCTTCTCGCCGACGCGCGGCAGGCGGGTCAGCTCGGCTGCGGTGGCCGTGTTGATGTTGACGACCTTCTTCGCCGGCGCGGTCTCGGGGGTGGACGAGGCCGCGGCGGTCAGGCCGGAGAGGGAGAGGCCGAGGACGGGGACGATGAGCGTACGGGCGAACGGACGGAGAGCCATGGGAAACTCCTTTTCTTTCGTGTTGTTCGGTTGTTGATCGGGTGACGGTCGGGAGTCCGGGAAACGGGGTCCTGGAAGTTCCTTCCGGTTTCGCGTCCCGGCGCGTCCGGGTCCGCGTGACGTCTCAGTTCATCTCCGGCCTCCTTCGTCTTCGCTCCTTCGGGACATGCCGGAGACATCGCACGGGGCGTGCCGGAGAAGGTTCCGGGGCCGGAAACCTGTTCGAACGAAGAAGATGGGGGCGGAAACGCCCGTGACGCACCGCCGCGCGACCGTCAGGAACTTCTGTCACCTTCCCCGGCAGCGAAGGGCGAAGCCGTGGAGGGAAGGGCTTTCCCGGCCTCGACCATTTGGGTCGCCACCGTCAGGAAAAGCTGTCGTTCGGAGGGACGGTGCGCGGGGGTGCGAAACTAGGCGCGTGAGCGAGCGACTCCCCCTGATCCTCGGCGTTTCGGGCGCGAGCGGCGCGCGCCTCGGCCTTCGCGCCCTGCAGCTCCTCGCCGCCTCCGCCGACGTCCCGGAGCTCCATTGCGTCGTCACGCCACGGGCGCTTCTCGTGGCACGGGACGAGGTGGACCCGAAGATCCGGACGGCACGGGAGTGGGTCGGGGCCGCCGGCCTCCCGCGGGCCGCCGCGGGAAAAGTCGTCCTCCACTCCGACGAGGCGGTCGACGCCCCGATCTCCTCCGGCTCGTTCGTCACGCGCGGGATGGCGGTGATCCCCTGCTCGGGCGGGACGCTCGGGTCGATCGCCCACGGCGTCTCCCGCGGGCTCCTCCAGCGGGCAGCCGACGTCTGCCTCAAGGAGCGGCGGCGGCTCGTCCTCGCCTTCCGGGAGACGCCGCTCTCCCTCGTCCACGCCGAGAACGTCGTGGCGGCGACGCGGGCGGGGGCGGTCGTCGCCCCGCCGGTGCCTGCCTTCTACGCGGCGCGGACGGCGGAGGAGATGCTCGACGCCTTCCTCCTCCGCGTGGCGGACCTCCTCGGCGTGAAGATCGGCGTGAGAGACCTCCGCTGGAAAGGCCCGGTTTGACCCGGGCGAACCCGGCGGCGCCGCGGCCGAACCCCGTGGCGGCCACGCTCTCGATGATCCGGTTCGCGCACACGATCTTCGCCCTGCCGTTCGCGCTTCTCTCGACCCTCCTCGCGGCGGGGGGCGTGCCGTCTCTCCCGACGCTCTTCTGGATCCTCGTCGCGATGGTGGGGGCGCGGTCGGCGGCGATGTCGTTCAACCGGATCGTGGACCGCGGAATCGACGCCCGGAACCCGCGCACCGCCTCGCGCGAGCTGCCGGCCGGAATCCTCTCGGTCCGCTTCGCGGCCCTCTTCTCGGCCGTCTCCGCGGCCCTCTTCGTCCTCGCGGCCGCGCAGCTGAACCGGCTCTGTCTCCTTCTCTCGCCCGTCGCCCTCGCGGTGGTCCTCGGCTACTCGCTGACGAAGCGCTTCACCTCTCTGTCGCACCTCGTCCTCGGTCTCTCCCTCGCCATCGCGCCGGTCGGCGCGTGGATCGCCGTCACGGGGGCCTTGGCGCTTCTCCCCGTCGTCCTTGCCCTCGCCGTCGTCTTCTGGGTCGCGGGGTTCGACGTCCTCTACAGCCTGCAGGACGAGACGTTCGACCGGGAGCAGGGGCTCCGGTCGCTCCCGGCGCAGCTCGGGAACCGGCGCGCCCTTCTCCTCTCGGCCCTCTTCCACGCCGCGGCGCTCGCCCTTCTCTTCGGCACGTTCGTTCTGGCGAGAGGAGGGCTCCTCTTCGGCCTCGGCGTCGTCCTCGCGGGGGCGTTTCTCGTGAGGCAGCACGCGATCGTGAGGCCGGGGGACCTCTCCCGCGTCGACGCCGCCTTCTTCACGGCGAACGGCTGGCTCTCGGTGATCTTCTTCCTCTGCGGAGCGGCGGACCTCCTGCTTCGGTCCGTCGTTCCGCGATAAGCTTCCGGCGCCGTGCCGGCCCCCACCCCGAAGGAGTTTCCGCTCCGGTACATCGCCGTCGAGGGCCCGATCGGCGTCGGGAAGACGTCGCTCGTGGGGCTCCTCGCGAAGAGGTTCTCGGGGACGCAGATCCTGGAGGACGTCACGAACCCGTTCCTCCCCGACTTTTACGCGGGGAAGAAGGGGGCGGCCTTCCAGGCCCAGATGTACTTTCTCCTGTCGCGCTACCAGCAGCAGCAGGAGATCGCCCAGTTCGACCTCTTCAAGAACCTCGTCATCTCGGACTACACGTTCCAGAAGGACAAGATCTTCGCCTACCTGACGCTCAACGACGCCGAGATCGCCCTCTACGACAAGCTCTACGCGTCGCTCGCCGGAGCCGTGCCGCGCCCCGACCTCGTCATCCACCTGACGGCCTCGGTGGAGACCTGCCTCAACCGGATCCGGAAGCGGTCCCGGAGCTTCGAGAAGGGGATCTCGCCCGACTACCTGAAGAGCCTCGTGGAGGCCTACAACTACTTCTTCTACCACTTCCGCGAGAGCCCGCTCCTCGTCGTCTCGACGAACGAGATCGACTTCGTGGAGCGGAAGGCCGACCTCGAGGACCTGATCGCGCAGATCGTCCGTCCGTTCCGCGGGACGCAGATCTACGTCCCCCGCTCCTCGAAGAAGTAGCGTGCCGCTCTTCACGGTGCCGGCGGGCCCCGTCCCGCGCGAGGCGGACGGGCTCCGGAGCGACCCGGTCAACGCGGCCCTCTCCCCGGAGGAGCGCCGCGTCGCGCCCGTCCTCTTCCGCGCCCTCCTCGCCGGGCAGCTTCTTCACGGCCTGGGCGAGAAGGACGCGAGGAAGATCGTCTCGATGGTCGTCCGGGCCCTCGCGGTCGAGCCGGCGGTCCGGGTCGAGGCGGTCGGCCTCGCCGACGCGGCGACGGGCCGGGCGCTGAAGAAGGTCGACCGGCCGGCTCTTCTCGCGGCCGCGATCCAGATCGGGGAACACCGGCTCGTCGACGCCGTCCGTCTCTAAACCCTCCATTTTTCCCTTGCTTTTCGGCGACTTTCTGCCGTCCAATACGCGAAACGCCGTCTGGTTCCGTGGTCGATCCCCCGGAATGGCCGGTTCGAGGATTTCCGTCTGAGGAGGTTTCCACCCATTCCCATACCCCCGGGGCCCAACTGGGAAACGGCCCCACCGAAGCCTCCCGAAGTCCCGGAGCCGGTAAAAGTTTCCCGCACCCAGCCACTGGCAGCCGTCGAAGCGTCGGCGTCTGCGATTTCACCCAGGTCGTAAAAGGCGACCACGGAGTTTCCTGATGTACACGGACAAGACCATCCCCTGCGTCGACTGCGGCGCCCCCTTCATCTTCTCGGCCAACGAGCAGGAGTTCTACGCCCAGAAGGGGTTCTCCAACGAGCCCAAGCGCTGCAAGATCTGCCGCGACAAGCGGAAGACCGGCGGCTTCGGCGACGGCGGCGCCCGCCAGCTCTACAACGTGACGTGCGACGCGTGCGGGAAGGCGACGCAGGTTCCCTTCAACCCGACGAACGGCAAGCCCGTCTACTGCCGCGACTGCTACCGCGACCGCCGCACCGGCGGCCGCTGAGCCCAACGCCCGGTGGCCCCGGAGCCCGCGAGGGTTCCGGGGCTTCTTCTTTTCCCCCCGGCGCGGGCCGGGTCTGCTCCTGCTAGAGTGAGCCCTCTGATGACCGTCCGCGCGGCCCGCCCTCTCGTCGTGGCCGACTCCGTCCTCGACCTGATCGGCGGCACCCCGATGGTCCGCCTGACCCGGTTCACCGGGGAGGGAGCCGCGGAGATCCTCGCCAAGTGCGAGTTCCTGAACCCCGGAGGCTCGGTCAAGGACCGCCTCGGCGTCGGGATGATCCTCACCGCCGAGCGCGAGGGGAAGCTGAAGCCGGGCGGCACGATCATCGAGCCGACGGCCGGCAACACGGGGATCGGCCTCGCCCTCGTCGGCGCGCGGCGCGGCTACCGCGTCATCCTCTGCGTCCCCGAGAAGTTCTCCCTCGAGAAGCAGAAGCTGATGGCGGCGCTCGGGGGGACGGTCGTCGTGACGCCCACCGCCGAGGGGATGGAAGGAGCCATCCGGAAGGCGTTCGAGCTGGCGGCGGAGATCCCCGGCGCCTACGTGCCGCAGCAGTTCGCCAACCCCTCGAACCCCCGGGCCCACTACGAGACGACCGGGCCGGAGATCTTCGAGCAGGCGGAGGGACGGATCGACGCCGTCGCGATCGGCATCGGCTCGGCCGGCACCTTCGCCGGCGTCGCGCGCTACCTGAAGGAGCGCCTTCCGACCCTCCACCGCGTCGGTGTCGAGCCGCAGGGCTCCATCTTCGGCGGAGGGACGCCGGGACCCCACCGGGTCGAGGGGATCGGCCAATCGTTCTGGCCGGAGATCCTCCCGAAGGACTCCCTCGACGAGGTGATCACCGTCCCCGACGAGGAGGCCTTTGCCGCCGTCCGCGAGCTGGCCCTCTCCGAAGGACTCCTCACCGGAGGGAGCTCGGGGTGCGCCGCCGCGGCGGCCCGGAAGATCGCCCGGCGCCTCGGCCCGGGAAAGCGCGTCGTCACGATCCTCCCCGACGGCGCCGAGCGCTACATGAGCCAGGGGATCCTGTGAACGAGAAGAAGACCGGCTTCGACACCCTCTGCATCCACGCCGGGCAGGAGCCCGAGCCCGTCACCGGCGCGGTCGCCGTCCCGATCTTCCAGACCTCGACCTACGTCCAGGAGTCCTTCGGGAAGCCGCGGAGCGGGTACGAGTACGCGCGGACGAAAAACCCGACGCGCCTCGCCCTCGAGCAGCTTCTCGCCGCGCTCGAAGGGGGAGCGGCCGGGCACGCGTTCGCGTCCGGCATGGCGGCGATCACGACGATGATGCTCGCCCTCGTGAAGGGGGGGGACCACGTCGTCGTCAGCCGGGACACCTACGGCGGCACCTACCGCCTCTTCTCGAAGGTCCTCGCGCCGTTCGGCGTCCTCTTCGACTACGTCGACACCTCGGATCTCTCCGCCGTGAAGGCCGTGATCCGTCCCGCGACCCGGATGATCTACGCCGAGACGCCGACGAACCCGACGATGGAGATCGCCGACCTCGCGGCGATCGCGGCGATCGCCCGGGAGGCATCGGCGCGGGGAGGCGCGAAGGTCCGGCTCGCCGTCGACAACACCTTCGCAACCCCGTTCTTCCAGAAGCCGCTCGCCCTCGGCGCCGATGTCGTCGTCCACTCCACGACGAAGTACCTGAACGGCCACTCCGACTCG
>Ga0079037_100002098_pt1 | contig 10771 bp, 10 predicted proteins | sample Mud3Dept4metaG_FD_71479 | JGI IMG/M metagenome (GOLD analysis project Ga0079037, IMG submission 71479) | Freshwater wetland microbial communities from Ohio, USA, analyzing the effect of biotic and abiotic controls - Mud 3 Core 4 Depth 4 metaG | ecosystem: Environmental > Aquatic > Freshwater >... | reverse complement strand
GGCATCATCGCCGTGGGACTGGACGAAGGCGACTTCCTCATCGGCGCGTCGATCACCGATGGCCGCCACGATGTGATGCTGTTCTCTGACGGTGGCAAGGCCGTGCGCTTCGACGAAAACGATGTGCGCCCGATGGGCCGCACTGCACGCGGCGTGATCGGCATGAAACTCGCCAAGGGCAAGAAGCTGATCTCGCTGCTGGTGGCCGAAGACGAGAACGACTTTGTGCTGACCGCGACCGAAAACGGCTTCGGCAAACGCACCTCGATCACCGAATACACCCGCCACGCCCGTGCGACGCAAGGCATGATCGCGATCCAGACCAGCGAGCGTAATGGCCGCGTAGTGGCTGCCACGCTGGTGAAGCCGGATGACGAAATCATGCTGATCACCACCGGCGGCGTGCTGATCCGCACCCGTGTCAAGGAAATCCGCGCGATGAGCCGTTCCACCCAGGGCGTCACCCTGATCAATCTGGACAAGGGCGAGACGCTGATTGGTCTGGAAAAAGTAGCTGAAACCGACAACGAAGAGGAGACACCCGCATGACCATTTATAACTTCAGTGCCGGCCCCGCCGTGCTGCCCAAAACCGTGTTGGAACAGGTGCAGGCCGAACTGGTCGATTGGCACGGCAGCGGCATGTCGGTAATGGAAATGAGCCATCGCGGCAAGGAGTTCATGGGCATCGCCGCCGAGGCCGAGGCCGACCTGCGCGAAGTGATGGGCATTCCGGCCAACTACAAGGTGCTGTTCCTGCAGGGTGGCGCGTCGAGCCAGTTTGCGATGGTGCCGATGAATCTCTTGCGCGGCAAAGCCAGCGCGGATTACCTGAACACCGGCGAATGGTCGAAAAAAGCGATCAAGGAAGCCAAGAAATACGGCGCGGTAAACGTGGTGGCGAGCAGCGAAGACAAGAACTTCAGCTACGCGCCGACGCAGGACACCTGGAAGCTCGATCCGAATGCGGCCTATGTTCACTACACGCCGAACGAAACCATCGGTGGCGTGGAAATGTTCTGGACGCCCGACACCGGTAGCGTGCCGCTGGTGGCCGACATGTCGTCGACCATCCTGTCGCGCCCGATCGACGTGTCGAAGTTCGGCCTGATCTACGCCGGCGCACAGAAGAACATTGGCCCCGCCGGACTCACCATCGTCATCGTGCGCGACGACCTAATCGGCGAGACGCTGAAGGGCACGCCGACCATGTTCGATTACAAGATCCACGCCGACAACGACTCGATGTACAACACGCCGGCCACCTTTGCCATGTACACGGCCGGGCTGGTGTTCAAGTGGCTGAAGAAAAACGGCGGCCTCACGGCCATGGAAAAAACCAACCGCGAAAAGGCCGGCTTGCTGTATGGCAAGATCGATGCCTCCGGGTTTTACAACTCGCCGGTGGCGCCGGACAACCGATCCCTGATGAACGTGCCGTTCACACTGAAAGACGCCGCGCTCGATGAAGCCTTTTTGAAAGGCGCGAAAGAACACAATCTGCTGCAGCTGAAAGGCCACCGTTCGGTCGGCGGCATGCGCGCGTCGATCTACAACGCCATGCCGCTCGCGGGTGTCCAGGCGCTGGTTGGCTACATGAGTGAATTCGAGAAAAACCAGGGATAAAACATCATGGCTCAAGCGCGCAAGATTCTGACCCTGAACGCCATTTCCGCCAAAGGACTGGCGCGTTTGCCTGAGCATTACACCGTTGGCGGCGACATCGCCGAGCCGGACGGCATTCTGGTGCGCTCGGCCAACATGCACGAGATGGATATTCCGGCATCGGTGCAGGCCATTGCCCGCGCCGGTGCCGGAACCAACAACATCCCGGTCAAGAAGCTGTCCGAGCGCGGCGTGCCCGTGTTCAATGCGCCCGGGGCGAACGCCAATGCGGTGAAAGAGCTGGTCATCGCCGGGATGCTGCTGGCAGCACGCAATCTGGTGCCGGCGATTCGCTTTGTCGAGGGCCTGACCGGCACCGACGAAGAGATGCACAAGGCGACCGAAGCCGGCAAAAAGGCATTTGCCGGCAGCGAACTGCCGGGCCGCACGCTGGGCGTGATTGGCCTCGGCGCCATTGGTTCCTACGTCGCCGAAGCTGCGATCAAGCTGGGCATGAACGTGGTCGGCTTCGATCCGGCGATTACGGTCGACGCCGCGTGGCGCCTGCCTTCGCAGGTCAAGCGTGCAGAGAACGTCGAGGATGTGCTGCGCATGGCGGATTTCGTCAGCCTGCATGTGCCGCTGATCGACGCCACCCGCAATCTCATCAACGCCCAGCGTATTGGGGTGATGCGTCCCGGTGCGGTGCTGCTCAACTTTGCGCGCGAAGGCGTGGTCGACAACGCGGCTGCGGTCGAAGCGCTCGACGCCAACAAGCTGCATGCCTATATCTGCGATTTTCCCGCGAATGCGCTCAAGGGTCATGCCAAGGTCGTCGCGCTGCCGCATCTGGGCGCCAGCACCGAAGAAGCCGAAGAAAACTGCGCAGTGATGGTCGCCGAGCAGCTGGCTGACTATCTTGAAAACGGCAACGTTCTTAATGCGGTGAATTTTCCCAACGTCGCCATGGCGCGCGAGTCGAATTTCCGGATTGCGATTGCCAACGCCAACGTGCCCAACATGGTGGGGCAGATTTCGTCGGTGCTTGCCAGCGCCGGAATCAACATCCACAACATGCTCAACAAGTCCAAGGGCGACATGGCCTACACCCTGGTTGATATTGACAGCGCCGTGACCGATGTCGTATTGCAGCAGCTTTCAGCGATTTCCGGCGTACTCGCTGTGCGGAATCTGCCTGCATGATAAACGAGGCTCATAGCGCGCCTGGCGCGCTCAATGAACAGAGTGCGCCTGATGCAGCACTCAATGACCTGGGTGCGCTGCGTGCGCGCATTGATGGCATCGACGACGCCATCCTGAAACTGCTGTCGGAGCGTGCGGGCATTGCCCAGCAGGTGGGGCGCGCCAAGAAGGGCGAAAAAATCTATCGGCCCGAGCGTGAGGCACAGATCGTGCAGCGTCTGCGTACGGCCAACCCCGGCCCCTTGTCGGGTGACACGGTTGAGCGCCTGATTCGCGAAATCATGTCGGCTTGCCGCGCGCTTGAACAAACCACGCGGGTTGCTTACCTTGGGCCGGCAGGTACATTTAGCCAGCAAGCCGTGCACAAGCAATTCGGACATGAAATCGATGCGCAGGCCGAAGCCGACATCGATGCCTGTTTTCATGCGGTGGAAACCGGCCGCGCCGATTTCGCTGTGGTGCCGGTAGAAAACTCCACTGAAGGCGCGATATCGCGCACGCTCGATCTGATCGTCGCGAGTCCACTCAAAATTTGTGGCGAAGTGATGCTGCCGATCCACCAGATGCTGATGCGCAAGCAAGCCAGCCTGGAAGGCATCACCCGCGTGTATGGCCATGTGCAATCACTCGCCCAGTGCCAGCAATGGCTTAGCCGCCATCTGCCACAGGCAGAGCGTTTCAGCGTCGTCAGCAACAGCGAGGGTGCAAGGCGTGCGGCTGCCGAGCCCGATGCCGCGACGCTGGGCAGCGAAGCGGCTGCCGAGTTGTATGGGCTGGCCGTGGCAGCGGAACGCGTTGAGGACGAGGCCAGCAACACCACCCGTTTTCTGGTTCTGGGCCAAACCGACGCCGCACCGTCGGGGCAGGATAAAACCTCGCTCGTCGTCGGCGTTCACAATCAGCCGGGAGCGGTGGTCAAACTGCTGCAACCCCTGGCTGATGCCGGGATTTCCATGAGCAAGCTTGAATCGCGTCCGGCACGCTCAAGCAACTGGGAATATCTGTTTTTTATCGTGTGCGAAAACCATCGCCAGGATCCTAGGCTTACCGCTGTGCTGGCTGAAATTGAATCACGCGCTGCATTCCTCAAAATTCTCGGCTCCTATCCTGCTGCGCTGTCATGAATTGCTGTGATTTAACCCCAGCCTATGTTCGCGCCATTGCTCCCTATCTTCCCGGCAAACCCATCTCCGAGCTGGCGCGTGAACTGGGACTGAACGAAGCCGCTATCGTCAAACTGGCGTCGAACGAAAATCCGCTTGGCCCCAGCCCTCGGGCATTGGCGGCAGCGCAGGATGCATTGTTTGATATGGCGCTTTATCCGGATGGCGCGGGGTTTGCGCTGAAGGAAAAACTGGCGGCGAAATGGAACGTGGCCGCAAACCAGATCGTTCTGGGCAACGGCTCGAACGATGTGCTGGACATGGCTGCGCGGGCGTTTCTTGCGCTGGGCACGTCTGCGGTTTACGCACAGCACGCCTTCGCGGTTTACCCCATCGCCACGCAAACCGTCGGCGCGCAGGGCATTACGGTGCCTGCAAAAAATTACGGCCACGACCTGGATGCAATGCGTGACGCCATCCGCGACGACACCCGCGTGCTGTGGATCGCCAACCCCAACAACCCGACCGGCACTTTTTTGCCGTGGGCAGACGTCGAGGCGTTTCTCGAAAGGGTGCCGCAGCAGGTACTGGTGGTGCTGGATGAAGCCTACGGCGAATTCCTGCCACACGCCGAACGCTGCGACACCACCGCCTGGCTGGCACGCTTCCCCAATCTGCTGATCGTCCGCACCTTTTCCAAGGCGTATGGTCTGGCCGGGTTGCGCGCTGGTTATGGGCTCGGCGATGCTGCAGTCATCAATTTGCTGAACCGCGTGCGCCATCCTTTTAACGTCAACGCGCCCGCGCTCGCTGCGGCCGAAGCCGCACTGGATGATGTTGATTTTCTGGCGCGCAGCTATGCGCTCAACTCAGCGGGCATGGCGCAACTGGCGGCGGGCTTGAGCGCACTGGGTGTGGACGGCGTGCCGTCGAAAGGCAATTTTCTGCTGGCAAAAGTCGGCGATGCCGCGCGAATCAACACCGAACTGTTGAAGCGCGGCGTGATCGTGCGTCCGGTTGGCAATTACGGCCTGCCTGAGTTTCTGCGCGTGTCGGTCGGATTGGCGGGGCAAAATGCCCGTTTCCTCGATGCCCTGAAAGCCTGCCTGTGATCGTCGACACGCTCGCCATTGTTGGCACTGGCCTGATTGGTGGCTCGTTTGCCTTGGCGCTCAAGCAAGCCGGTGCCGTGCGACGCGTGCTCGGCGTAGGCCGCAATCCTGCCCGGCTCACCGTCGCACGTGAGCTTGAGTTGATTGATGGCGTGGTTGATTACACACAAGCCGGGCAGGCAGACTGCATCCTGCTGGCGCTGCCGGTAGGCGAAACCGAAGCCGTGTTGCGGCAGTTGGCACCCCATCTGAAACCTGGTGTGATCATCACCGACGCCGGCAGCACCAAGCTCAATGTGGTAAATGCTGCGCGCGCAGCACTCGGCACGCGCTTCGCGGATTTTGTACCCGGTCATCCGATTGCCGGCTCCGAGCAAAGCGGGCCTGGTTCAGCGCGCGCTGATTTATTTCAAGGTAAAAAAGTCGTATTGACACCGCTGGCCGGGACCCGCGCCGACGCACTCGAAACCGTCAGGGCACTGTGGCAGGCGACCGGCGCCCAGGTCGAAACGCTCGATGCCGCGCAGCACGACCGCGTGTTCGCCGCAGTGAGCCACCTGCCGCACCTGGCCGCGTTTGCCCTGGTCGACGAGCTGGCGCAGCGCGCTGACGGCGACACCTACTTCCACTTCGCCGCCAGCGGCTTTCGCGATTTCACCCGTATCGCCGGCAGCAGCCCCGAGATGTGGCGTGATATTGCGCTGGCGAACAAGGATGCACTGCTGGCTGAGCTGGATGCCTATCTGACCGCCCTGCAAGCCCTCCGTTCGGCTGTGTCCACGGAAGACGCCGCCACCCTGCTGGACATGTTCACACGTGCTCGCACCGCGCGTGAACATTGGTTGAAGACGCGGAAAGTGTAGGATGCCCGCGGCCGCAGGCCGTTGTCCGTCGAATGAAATCATTCATTCCGCCCTTCGCATAAATATTGACTGTTGACCCCTATTCACACAGGACGTTTGATGGATTTTCTTGATTTACCTGCCTGCACCGCCACCCATGGCACAGTGCACCTGCCCGGTTCCAAAAGCATTTCCAACCGAGTGTTGCTGCTGGCGGCGCTAGCGAAGGGCACGACACTGGTGCGCGCGCTGCTGGACTCCGATGACACCCGGGTGATGCTGGATGCCTTGCGGTTGCTCGGCGTGGGGGTGGCGCGGGTGGACGATTCAGACGACTACGAGATTACGGGCGTGGGTGGTGCGTTTCCAGTGAAGCGGGCCGAACTCTTTCTGGGAAATGCAGGAACGGCGTTCCGTTCGCTGACTGCGGCCTGTGCCTTGTCGGACGGCGAGTATGTGCTGAAGGGCGTGGCGCGGATGCATGAGCGGCCAATTGGCGACTTGGTCGATGCGTTGCGGCTGTTGGGCGCACGGATTGATTACCTGGGGCAGGAAGGTTTTCCGCCGCTGCAGATCCATCCTGCCACCCTGACGGGCGACACCACCCAAGTGCGCGGCAATGTGTCGAGCCAGTTTCTGACTGGCCTGATGATGGCGCTCCCGCTGCGGCAGCGCAGCACCTCCATTGAAGTTGTAGGCGAGTTGATTTCCAGGCCTTACATCGGGATTACCCTGGCGATGCTGCACCGCTTCGGCGTTGCAATCGAGCAGGACGGCTGGCAGCGCTTCACGATTCCGGCGCAGGCTCGCTACCAGAGCCCGGGTGAAATCTGGGTAGAAGGCGATGCCTCGTCGGCGTCGTACTTTCTGGCGGCGGGCGCTATTGGTGGCGGTCCGGTACGGGTGGAAGGGGTAGGGCGGGACAGCGTGCAAGGCGACGTGCGTTTTGCCGACGCATTGGCGTTGATGGGTGCCCAAATCGAAATGGGGCCCAACTGGATTGAAGCGCGTTCACCCAAAAATGGCAGACTGAATGCGATCGAGTTGGACTGCAATCACATCCCCGATGCCGCGATGACGCTGGCGGTGGCGGCGCTGTTTGCCGACGGCGTGACCACGCTGAACAACATCGCCAGCTGGCGGGTGAAGGAAACCGACCGTATCGCGGCGATGGCGACCGAGCTGCGCAAGGTTGGCGCAACGGTGGAGGAGGGCACGGATTACATTCGCATCACGCCGCCGGCAAATCTGCTCCCCAACGCGGTGATCGATACCTATGACGATCACCGCATGGCGATGTGTTTGTCGCTGGTGACCTTGGGCGGTGTGCCGATACGTATTAACGAGCCGGCATGCGTGAACAAGACCTTCCCAACGTATTTCAAGGTGTTTGCGGAGATCGCGCAATGAGCCTCCCCTCACCCCTCACGCCTTACTCTTCACCGGTCATCACCATCGACGGGCCTTCCGCCTCGGGCAAGGGCACTGTGGCAGAACGCGTAGCAGCCATGCTCGGCTTTCACTTTCTCGATAGCGGCGCGCTCTATCGGCTGACTGCGCTATCGGCGATGAAAAACGGCGTGGCGCTCGATGACGAGGTGCGAGTGGCGGATTTGGCGGCGGCGCTACCCGCCACTTTTCGCGACGGCGCGGTATGGCTGGATGACGAAAACGTCAGCGACGCGATCCGTGCCGAGACGGTGGGCGAGGGCGCGTCGAAAGTGGCGGCGCTGCCTGCGGTGCGCGCAGCGTTACTCGACCGCCAGCGTGCCTACCGGCAAGCACCGGGTTTGGTGGCCGACGGCCGCGATATGGGTACGGTGATCTTTCCGGACGCGGTGGCCAAGGTTTTCCTCACCGCCAGCGCCGAGGCACGTGCGGAAAGGCGATATAAGCAGTTGATCGGCAAGGGGAACTCTGCTAGTCTAGCCGCCCTTGTTGCGGACATGCAGGCGCGAGATGCGCGTGATACTGCCCGTTTGGTGGCTCCGCTGAAGCCTGCGCCTGATGCGCTGTTTCTCGATACCACCTCGATGGATGTCGAATCGGCTGTCCAGGCCGTTCTGGCTCACTACCGAAACAAGCTGTAAGTGAAGTTTTTCCCGTGTCAGTTCTGCGCCCGCAGGCTGACGATGTGCAACTAACCCCGTCCTCACCGACGGACCAAGAAGGTTTTTAATGTCTACTGCTACCGCTTCTACCAATCTCGATTCCATGGACAACTTTGCTGCGATGTTTGAGGAATCCCTCGAGCACCAGGAAATGCGCCAGGGCGAAGTCATCACCGCTGAAATCGTCGGTATCGACGGCAACTTCGTGACGGTGAATGCCGGCCTCAAATCCGAGAGTTTGATCCCCATCGAGGAGTTCAAGAACGATCTGGGCGAAATCGAAGCCAAGATTGGTGATTTCGTGGCCGTAGCGATCGAGTCGATTGAAGACGGCTTCGGCGCGACCAAGCTGTCGCGCGAGCGCGCCAAGAAACTGGCTGCGTGGCTGGATCTGGAAGTTGCGATGAACGAAGGCCGTATCGTCACCGGCATGGTGCAGGGCAAGGTCAAGGGTGGTTTGACAGTGCTGGTAGGCGGTTTGCGTGCTTTCCTGCCGGGTTCGCTGGTTGATACGCGTCCGGTCAAGGACACCACGCCATTCGAATACAAGGAAATGGAATTCAAGGTCATTAAGCTTGACCGCAAGCGCAACAACGTCGTGGTGTCACGCCGTGCTGTGCTGGAAGAAACCATGGGTGCTGACCGCGAAGCGATGATGGAAAACCTGAAAGAAGGTTCCATCGTCAAGGGCGTGGTCAAGAACATCACCGACTACGGCGCTTTTGTGGATCTGGGCGGCATCGACGGCCTGCTGCACATCACCGACATGGCATGGCGTCGCGTCAAGCACCCGTCCGAAGTGGTCACCGTCGGCCAGGAACTCGAAGCCAAGATCCTGCGTTACGACACCGAGAAAAACCGTGTCTCGCTCGGCATCAAACAGCTGGGCGATGATCCGTGGGTGGGTATTGCACGTCGCTACCCACAGGGCACCCGCATGTTCGGTAAAGTGGCCAACCTCACCGACTACGGTGCGTTCGTTGAAATCGAAGCCGGCATCGAAGGTCTGGTGCACGTCTCCGAAATGGACTGGACCAACAAGAACGTCAGCCCCAACAAGATTGTTCAGCTGGGTGACGAAGTCGAAGTCATGGTTCTGGACATCGACGAAGACAAGCGCCGCATCTCGCTCGGCATGAAGCAGTGCAAGTCGAACCCGTGGGAAGATTTCGCGATGAACTTCAAGAAGGGCGACAAGGTCAGCGGTGCGATCAAGTCGATCACCGACTTTGGCGTGTTCATCGGCCTGGCTGGCGGCATCGATGGCTTGGTTCATTTGTCCGACCTGTCATGGAATGTCCCCGGCGAAGAAGCCGTGCAAAACTTCCGCAAGGGCCAGGAAGTGGAAGCCGTGGTGCTTGGTATCGACCTCGAGCGCGAGCGTATTTCGCTCGGCATCAAGCAGATCGAAGGCGATCCGCTGACCAGCTATGCCACCGGCAACGAGAAGGGCAGCATCGTCAAGGGCACGATCAAGACAGTCGAAGCCAAGGGCGCCACTGTGCAGCTGGACAGCGATATGGAAGGTTACCTGCGCGCGTCCGAAGTGTCGCGTGACCGTGTAGAAGACATGCGTACCCACTACAAGGAAGGCGACGAGATCGAAGCCATGATCATCAACGTTGACCGCAAAAACCGCGTGATCAACCTGTCGATCAAGGCCAAGGACATGACCGAACAGGATTCGGCCATGAAGAAAATGGCAGCTGATACGTCGGCCGCCGCCACAGGTTCGACCAACCTCGGCGCGTTGCTGAAAGCCAAACTCGAAAACAAGAACGCTGAGTAATCCATGACCAAGTCCGAGCTGATTGCTCAACTGGCGGCTCGTCATTCGCAATTTTCAGTTGCGGATATCGAGATGGCGGTGAAAACGGTCCTCGACGCGCTGGCAAAAAACCTGTCGCGCGGCGAGCGTATCGAAATCCGTGGCTTTGGCAGTTTTAGCCTGAGTTTCCGTCCAGCCCGTCTTGGCCGTAATCCCAAGTCAGGCGAGCGCGTGCAGGTTCCGGCCAAGTATGTGCCGCACTTCAAGGCAGGCAAGGAGTTGCGTGACCGGGTGGACTTCCCGCTTTGAGTCGCTTTATTGCGCCCATATCTCAGGGCACAGCAATTTAAGTGGGTGAAAACGGCGCGTTTAGCGCCGTTTTCTTTTGGTCCATCCTTTTTGAAGCCCACCCGCAAAGGTAGAATGACAGGCAACACCTACACGCGATAATTCATGAAAAACATCACCCGTTATTTGGGGCTGGCGCTCAAACTGCTCGTATTCCTGCTGGTGTTGGGTTTTGCTTTGAAAAATAGCCACAGCGTCATGTTTAACGCCTATTTGGGGCAAGTGTGGCAAGCCCCCCTGATTGTCATGCTGGGATTGGCATTTATACTGGGCGTTCTCACAGGCGTGCTGGCCTTGTTGCCAAACCTGTTCCGCCTGCGGCGCGAAGCAGCCCGCAAATTGCGGGAAGGCGAAGCGGACACTGCCATCATGCAACCTGATATCCCCGTGGTGTGACGCACGATGGAATTTGAGATCTGGTGGCTGTTGGCGTTTCCCCTGTTTTTTGTGTTGGGTTGGCTGGCCGCGCGTGTCGATATCAAGCAGGTGGTCACCGAATCCCGCGCGCTTCCCAACTCGTATTTTCGCGGTCTGAATTTTCTGCTCAACGAGCAGCCGGACAAGGCGATCGAAGCCTTTCTCGAAGTCGTCAAACTTGAACCCGAAACCATCGACCTGCATTTCGCGCTGGGTGCATTGTTTCGCCGTCGTGGCGAACTGGATCGTGCCATCCGCATGCA
>Ga0079037_100002095_pt1 | contig 10775 bp, 19 predicted proteins | sample Mud3Dept4metaG_FD_71479 | JGI IMG/M metagenome (GOLD analysis project Ga0079037, IMG submission 71479) | Freshwater wetland microbial communities from Ohio, USA, analyzing the effect of biotic and abiotic controls - Mud 3 Core 4 Depth 4 metaG | ecosystem: Environmental > Aquatic > Freshwater >... | reverse complement strand
CAAGTCAGACGCTCTTCACTGGCTTGTAGATAGTACGAAAATCGGCGGGGCGGTCGTGTTCGGTCAGAAAGACCGCATCCTCAATCCCGCATTTGAAATCGATTTCAATGACGAGTACTATCTGTTTCGCAGGGACAACGGCTACACGCAGGAGGAGATTGACGCCAAGACGGAGGCGCTGAAGAACTCTATGTGGCCGGTTGCCTACTCGGACCTTGCTCGCAGGCTAGCGATGCTTGGGGTTCAATCCCACGAAACTACTCGCTGGCTTCAGTTCAGTACGTTACTGGGATATCGGAGGTTTTGATGTCCGTAGATGCTCCTGAGTCAAACCCGCGCCGTCGTCGTATCAATCGGCGTTCTGGGTTGTCTTTTAGCGGCAGTGGGCTGGGTCAGTCCACTGCCGGTGCGGCGGACGTTGCCGACGAGGATGATGCAGTAGAAGACCTCAACGCCGAGGTTCTGTCTGCTGTTCCTGAGACGCGTCGTTTGACGGACGATCAGCAATCTGAGATGGTCCGGGCGACCACGAACTCCGAAGAGTTCACCCCGTCGAATCGTCTTGCTCAGGTACGCTCCCGGTCGAGTGAGTACGAGCGGGAATACCGGCTGCAATTGCTGCATCGTTTGTTGATGCGCAACCTACCCCTTGACGAGATTGCCGCCAACCTTGGGGTCTCTGTCAGCACCGTCATTCGTGATAGGTTGGAGCTTAAGGAGCGTCTTCGCCACGCAGCGAAGGAACTCGACATCGAAGTGATGATCGGGAACTCCAAAGGCTTCTACGAGGAAGTGCAGGCGATGGCGATGCGGGCGGCGTCGAACAGCAACACGCCCATGCCTATGCGTCTTGCCGCGATGCGGACGGCGCTGGCTTCGCACAACGACATGCACCGCTTCTTCCAAGCAGCCGGTGTCTATGACACGCTTCGCTTCCGTAAGGGCGCGGGCGAGGGCGCTCAGACCGACATTCAACGGCTCCTTACGCTCACTGAGGAGTTGCTGGGCGAGACCCGCCGCGATGCGCGTACCGAGGCGGTCCCCAATCCGCTCGGTTCGTTTTCTGGTGACGACGCAGAGACGATGGAGCTATGACGGCCATTCAAGTAAGACGGTCTCGTCCTGTTGTGGAGGTTAGGCTTTCTCGTAGAGAGCAGGAAATCCTAGAGCGGGCGAAAGAGGCGGCGGCTGGTTTTCAGAACCCCATGTTCGGGGATATGTACGTCGAGGCGCTGCGTCGTCGTTTGACCGAGAACGACGGGACTCTCTACAGCTTCATGACCCATCTAGAGCAACCGCCTGTCTCTATCGAAAACTTCCTAGACGGGCGGGAGTTTCTCGGTGCCACCGACTTGACGATGTGGCCGGAAGTCCGGGAAGCTGTAGTACAGATCAACCAGAATTGGTGGAGAGGCATCGACTACGGCGCGTACGCCGAAGCCGTACTCATGGGGGCGACCTCTACCGGCAAGACAACGATCTGTCAGGTCACCACGCTTTACCACTTGCACATCCTAGGTTGCTTGAAGCAGCCGCAGTCCGTTTACGGCCTGCCGAAGGCTACCTCCATCGTCTTCCCGATCATGGCGGCAAAGCCGCACGTGACGAAGAAGGTTGTCTATCAGCCGCTTCGGAAGATGATTGAGGATATTCCTTGGTTTCGTGAACACCTTCGTCTGGACAAGCTTGTCGAGTCTGAGATTTACTTCAGCGACAAGAACATTCGGGTGGCCGTCGGCGGGGCGGATGCTGACTCGATTCTCGGTGAGGCCGTGATTGGCGGGGTCATCGATGAAATCAATTTCATGAGCATCGTCATGAAGTCGAAGAAGGCTGAGGTCACCAGCGGGCGGGCTGGTATGTACGACCAAGCCCAGACGATCTACGAGGCGATGACCCGCCGGAAGAAAAGCCGCTTCATCACGCAGGGTCCGCAGATTGGCGTTGTGATCGTCTCCTCGTCCACCCGCTACAAAGGCGACTTCACTGACAAGCGCAAGGATCACATCGACAAGGTAAAAGAAAAAGGCGTCTACATCTACAACAAGAAGCAGTACGAGGTCTGGCCGCAGGATCGATACTCCGGGGAGACCTTTCGGCTTCTGGTCGGTAACGACGTTCTTTCCGACACTCGCGTACTCAACGAGAACGAACAGGTACCGGACGGCTCGCTTGTGCTTGACGTACCTGTCGAGTACCGGGATGATTTTGTCAAGAACCCGCACGATGCGCTGAGGGATATCGTCGGGGTCTCTACCAGTTCCGTGTTCCCGTTCTTCCGCCGTCGTTTCAAGATTCTGGAATGCGTCGAGGCGGGGAGAGAAGACGGGCTGGAATCGTTCTTGCTCAAGGACAACGTAGTCTTGGGCGTCGATGGGATGCCTGTTGTCCGCTCAGGTCACTACTGCACGAACCCCTCGCGCCCGCGCTACGTCCACATTGACCTTTCAACCACCGGAGACCGCTGCGGCGTAGCCATGGTTCGGTTCGACGGGCTGCGTAAGGTGACGCGGCAGAACGATATGGTTGAGATGTTGCCAGAGGGGACGGTAGAACTGGCGATGAGTATTGAGCCGGATGCCCAGAACGAGATTCAGATCGCTGAAGTTCGGATGTGGGTCAAGATGCTCCGCGACAGGTACGGGTACCCGATCAAGGTAGTCACCTATGACGGTTTCATGTCCACTGAATCCCGGCAGCAATGGAAGAAAGAGGGGATGCGGACAGGTCATGTGTCCGTTGACAAGACCGATGTCCCCTACAAGCAGTTTCGTGACGCCATCAATGACGGGCGGCTGAAGTTGCTGGACAACCCAGTGCTTGTTTCTGAGCTATTCGACTTGGAGTATGATGAGACTACTAGCAAAATTGACCACCCCGTCCACGGCAGCAAGGACGTAGCGGACGCCGTTTGCGGTGCGTACACCGTCATGGTCGAGCGCCGCTCGTCGTGGCTACCCGCCGCTCAGGATGACGCCCAGTACGAGGCGAGTCAACGTCGTGACTTCGATGACAGGCTAGACGCCCCCCGGTTTGTGTAGACAGACAGCGAGTTCTGGGGGCCGGATAATATAACCTCCAAATAGGAGGATTTCATGGACGTTCTCTCGTATCTGTTGTTTGCCTACTTCGCCTTCGCCTTCACGAAGTTCATGCTGTGTGCGCAGCAGTTGCCTACAGCAATCGGGGTAATCTCGCGTTTGCACGGAGCGAAACCCGGTAAGATTCTGATCCGCTTTGCGGTCATTGTCCCGGTCTTCTTGGTGCTTACCGTTCTGTTTGGTTGGATCGGCTCGCTGTACAAAGAGGGGCCGAAGTTCTTTTCGTTCTACTCAACCTTCACCATCATCCGTACCTGCATCAAGGCGTATAGGGATTCTCATGACTAGAGGTTCTTCGTTTGAGGGCAAGTGTGCAAAGGTAACAGTAGTCGCAGACAGTGTTAACCCGACCGGGGAGCGCCTGACGACACTTCAGCTTGAGTATCCACGCTTCATACACTCTGAGTTCATGACTCACCGTGTATTCAGCCGGAACGCCAGCAGCAGCCGCGCAATCCCTGTCCACAAGCTCGTTAACGAGGTTCGCAACCACCCTGCGCATCCTATCCATTGGGGCGGCAACAAGCCGGGGATGCAGGCGGACGAGGAGCGGACTTCCCTAGTGGAAATCCCGGAACATCTCGTAGCTGCCTACGAGACGTTTGTAGCTTCTCGGCAGAAGCCCAGCGTCCTGCTCGCCATGAACACGCTGCGGCAGATAGGCCGGGAGGCCGCATGGCAGTTCTCGGCATGGCTGAGCGCGGAGCTATCGCATGCGTTCAGTGCTGCTGGCTACCACAAGCAGATAGCTAACCGGCTTACCGAACCCTACCAAAGGATGCGCGTCATCTGCTCATCTACGGAGTGGGTCAACTTCTTTCGCTTGAGAAACCATCCGTCCGCTCAGCCTGAGATTCAAGACCTTGCAGGTACTATGGCGACGGCGATGGCGTGCAGCACCCCGGCGAAACTGGCTTGGGGGCAGTGGCACCTTCCGTACGTCGATGAAGGTGATCTTCATCTAACGATAGAAGACCGTATACGGGTCAGCACGGCGCGTTGCGCTCGCGTTAGCTACCTGAACCATGACGCCAAGCGCCCCACCGTGGAGGAGGATATAACTCTTCACGACAGGCTTATCGTGGCTAGGCCGCCTCACGCCTCTCCCGCAGAGCATCAAGCCAAGGCGGCGGTCGGTGCATTTGCTAACTTCAAGGGCTGGGCGAGCTACCGGTGGCACTTTGAGAACAACGAAGACAAGCCATCGGGGCAGCAGCTTTTGTTATGAGTTTCCAGCAAGGCTGGTTGTGTTGTGTGGCTCAGTGGCCCGACACATGGTACACTCCTTTGTCCTTTGAACCGGTGCCTGAGAGGAAGTCAATGTCTGTTTTGTCCCACGATGAGCTGATTTCTAGGGTTGTTAGCCAGAAGGTGTTGGCGCACCGGGATGGCGACCGTCTGGTTGAAATCGATTTCAATCAAGTCAACTCTGCCAGTATCGATATCCGGCTTGGAGCAACTATCCTTGTCGAGACCGTTAGTCCTGCTTCGTCTTTGGTTATTGACTATCGCAAGCGCGAAGCACTTGCCGTGCGTAGCGTCGAGATGGACCCGGAAGAGGGGTATGTGTTGCGGCCTAACGAGTTCATCCTCGCGCAGTCGCAAGAGATTTTCCACTTACCCAATAACCTGTCGTGCGAGTACAAGCTGAAGTCGAGCATGGCTCGCATTGGTTTGGAGCATCTGAATGCCGGTTGGTGTGATGCAGGCTGGCACGGCAGCGTCCTAACCTTGGAGTTGGTGAACATCACGCTGTACCATTCGATTCGCCTTCGTCCGGGCGATTCGATTGGTCAGATGGTGTTTTACGATCACGTTCCTGTGCCGGAAAACCGCAGCTATGCGGCGCGGGGGCGGTACAACAAAGACACCACTGTTCACGGTATCAAGAAATGAACACGCAACTCACACCCATAGCCTTAGCGGTACGTAAGGCATGCTGGTACATCGGGTACCTTTGGGCCAAGCAACAACCTCGTCCTATCGCATCTAAGGAGTAACGTGATGGACAACCAGCATCGGAAAATCTTTGGTTACAGGGAACTCACGCAGGCCGAAATCGATCTGATCAACGAGATTAAGACCAGTGGTCGGGCGATGGAGGAACTTGTCAAGCACGTTGATACCTTTCTCTTCAGCCTGAGCGTCGAGAACGGTGCGCCGGATGGTGACGCCCGTCGATGGCTGGCGATTTCCAAGACGCATTTCCAAGAAGGATTGATGGCTCTTACGCGAGCCGTAGCCAGACCTACCTACTTCTGAACCTAGTCTTCTCGTAACTGGGGCCGTAAACTACTCGTAGTTTCGGAGACAGTCATGAGCGGCGATGTTGAGATTCTGGTACGGTTTTCTCACTTCAGCGGGGACCGAGGGTCCCCGTTTGACGCATACGACGAGGTTCAGCGCGTTCTGGACAAGCACTTCAAGTCTCGCTTTGTCGATTCGAAGGGAGCTACCTATCATGTTGGGGTGATCCTTGCTTCAACTGGTACTCCGAAACCTACACCCCACGTTCCGCGACTGCGGAGAGTTCGTCGTTCTGCCTAGGAGGTCAATATGGCTTCATCCCGTAAGTACCGCGTCCAGTTGTTTCAAGACACTAACGGATCGTGGCGCTATCGCCTTCGCGCCCCGAACGGCCAGATCATGCAGTCCGGTGAGTCGTACGTCACCTTGGCTAACGCCCAGCGAGCGGCCGAGCGTTTTGCTGCGCTGTTGGCGGTCCCTTCGGTAGTTGAGATGCTCAAGGTTAAGGTGTAGAGCATGACTGCCGTTCGACGCGTCGAGATGAATCCTTGGAAAGAGGTCATCATTGAGGCGCTGATCGTAGACTTCATCCTTTCCGCAGAACACGAAACAGACCCCAAGAAGGCGCTGGCCGACCTTATCGCTTGGGAGACTACGGTAGCTCTGGACCCGCGCGTCTCCACCGAGGCGTACAACATGGCGCGGTGGGTAAGCGGAGATTGGTGCGATGTCTGTGAGGCACCGCAGATGGTTCTTCCGGACGGGTCTCACGATTGCATGTCCTTACCCCGCCTTCGTAGTGCGTACGAGGCTGAGAAGGTCAAGAACACCGAATTGAGCAAGCTCCTTCGCCGCGCGGCGGCAAGGTTGTCTGTGCTATCGGATAGCGAAGCCTCTAGGCTGGCAAGGGAGATTCAGACACTAGGAGAGTGAAGATGAACGGATGGCCTATGTGGATAAAGGTGACGGCCCCGCTCTGGTTCCCAGTTTTTCTGTTGGTAGCGTTTTTGTACTACCTATATCAAATGGTGCGTCATGGTAAACCAAACCATCACTAAGACCCCAGCGTATGCGATCCAGTACGTTACGAATTCGCTGCCGGTTGCGGACGGTGTGTATGCTTGTCGAGTAGGGACAGACTTGCTTATTGAGGATGTCTTTCTTGTCTGGATGGACGACCGATGGTGGCATCTCGCCAGCGCATTACAATGCAAGGAAGAGGTTCTTGGCTGGATCGGGCCGTTGGCTAGGAGAGTAGCGTGACACTCGTTCAACAGGTAGTCGAGAGCGATTTGGTAGCCGTTCTGGCCCTCTTCGGCTGCATTTACCTAGTCCTTTCTTTTCTCTCTTCGTTTTTCAAGCGTAAGAAGTAGTACAGCCGCGTGCAGTCGGTGCCGCTGGGGTCCGTTGCTGAAAGCCCAGCGGGTTCTCCATACCCTGCGGCGGGCAGGGAACTGCACAACCCGCCAAACCCACTCCATACTGGCACGTGAACGCATAACACCGACTGTCAATCTACCCCCTGCTGGCATGTCTCTGCATAATATAGGTGTCGCTGTCATCACCGCTGCGCGGCTAGCTGCCGCTGGTGCAACCTACGCTGTCGCGAGCGCGTACGTGGGGGTTGTGATCGGTCTGGTGAATCGGTATGCTCGCGTACGCAGTCGCGCGAAAAGAATAAACAGCCGCTTGTGGGGCTTTCGCTCGGCTAGCTGGACCCGGATAATTAGGGTTCCATCAACGCGCAAGGAGAAAACGGTGTCGCGCTCTGAAACGAAGTACGTTCTAGTTAGGCATTCTGCTTTCGGGTACGCTCATGATTCGGTGTTCAGGTACGGTGTTGAGCCTCGCGCAGTCTCCGGGAAGTCGCTAGAGAAGGCGCTGGCGGTCGGGGCGACCGTATACGATAGCTACATCGAAGCCGACCGTGCCGGTATGGCGCTGATGTATCCGGCCAACTACACCGGCATGACACCTATCGCAGATCGTGTAGGGCATTTCGTAGCTCTGAAGGTTGACGGACTCGAAGTGTTCGTACAGCACCGTATCCCCGCTTCGGTTACTGCGGAGGCGGCTTGATGCTGACATGGAAACAGTTAGGGGCGATAGGGGTTCTGGGCTTTGTCGTAATTCTTCTAGGGATACTTCTGCTCTAACATGGTGTTCTCTGCCCCCCAATGGCTCTGGCGTAGCGCCGCTGAGCCGCAAGTCTACGGCTTCGTGAATAACTCAGTCCATGTCCATCCGACTACAGGCACGCACGCTGTAGCCTACGTGCAGGTTCCGACTGAGTTCTTTCAACTGCTAGACACTATCTTTCCGGGAGAGGAACGGACGCACGCTGCCGTACATGGCGTGCAGTTCTACCTTGACCAAGCAGTATCGGGCTGGGTGTTTGGCTGCGAGACAGCCGATGCCGAACTGAGTCGAGACTTGTGGTTGTACACGCAGTCCAGACTACCACCGTGGGCAGAACTGGCGCTTTCAAAGAAGTACTGAAGCCAGTACATTAGGCGTTGAAATTGATTTCATTCCGTAAAGGAGAACTGCATGGCGAAGATCAAGTGTCCCTATACCTACCCGCATCGTTCGCGCAAAGCGAAAGCAGACTTCATCTGCGGGATCGGTGGGTATCACAACAGGGACGGCCGCTGGCCGATTGAGTTCATCGTGGGGTTGTATGGGGCCGATCTAGGCTTCGACCACCTATGGGCGGTGATGGTCAGCGAGAAGCTGTACACCTTCCCCAAGGATGAGTTCGATCTGGTCAGAACCGAGGCAGAGAAGGTGTACAAGGAAATCGAAGACCATCTCTGGCAGTGGGGGCAGGAACAGGTTTGCAGCGAGTTGGAAGCTGACAGTCCGTACACGCTCTGGGACGGTCGGCGGCTGGATATCGAACTCAGCCTGCAAGGGCGCGGCGGAAAGCATCTGGTCATTGACAAGTTCGAAGGCGTAGCTCTGAAAGGCTACACCGACACGGCTCTGCACGAAGCGATCATGTTGCAGTATGCGCCGGGGCGCAGCATCGTGGACAAGGATCGCTTGGTGAAGGGCGGGCAATGGGACTTGGATGACGACTGGCTCGACAAGCTGTACCGCTATTGCCGTCAGGCGGTGGTCGAGTTCACCACGGCGCGGGTGTCACGCGAGATGGAGTACCAGTGTGCCTTCATCTTGGGCGACAGGACGGATGCCGCAGTGGAGGAGCGCAGGAAGCAACTGTCGGACCGCGACCATCTCCTGAAGTCGGCGCAGCTAGTTAGGGAGGCGCTGCCTCACTCACCGAAAGCGCTGGAGGCGTTTTCCGGCCTATGCTTGGCGGCGGGGCTGAAGCCTTCTGAGATTGCTAAGTAGTCGGTGGGGCAGGTATACTAATCGCACATTCCATAAAGGAGCGATGATGACTCTGATTGTTTGCAATGGCGACATTCGCGCAGGAAAAGACGCTGATATGCTCGCCACCTACGGCTCTGAAAAGCGAACGCGCGTGCGCAGGGTATCGGTGTTCGGTTTCGAACGGTTCCCGTTCGGCTACCTGTCCGTCAGTTGGGGCAATGGTGCGATTGGTAATCACTGCTTCCCCACTATGAGCGCTCTGTACGATTGGCTCAATAGCCGTGCCGGTTGGCCCAAGCCAGTGACCTACAACCGGTCGCTGCCTGTCGATGGCGGGTATCTCTTCTGCCATGATTTCGAAACCGATACTAAGCAAGATGCCGGGAGCAGTGAGCATGTCGTCAAACGCGTGGTTCGCCAACGTGCATCTGGGACTGGCCTCGGAAGACATTCGGTTAGTAGTGAACCTACCCGCCGCGTCCGCAGGGTCCGTGCAGCGGCTTAGATGTAAGGCGATACGTGCTTGCATTCGCGGCTACGAGTACGGGTACTACGTTGTGGGACCGGACGGGGCGAGAGCATTCGCCAGAGTCGGTGTATCCAGATCATACGAGCATGCCGTGTTGCGGCTAGAGAAACTATGAATGTGCGCGTTGTCAATGCCATGAAGGATCGCAGCAAGTGCATGCGGCGCACACCTTCTGGGTCTTACGAGTTTGGCTGGTTGGTCTACAATCGGCGGGATAGGGAAAAAGACTATTTCATCCGTGCCGGGGAAGGCACTATGGCTGACGCCGAGGCATGGATGACGGCGGTGGATGAAATGCGACCCCGCAGGCGGCGTGTGGTCGTTCAGTTTAAGGGATCGGTATGAAGCCACAGGTGGCGGTGTTTACGAGAGAGCAACCGGTTACAAAGCTGGAGCTTTGGAACTGCTTCCGATACGCGGGTGAGTTCTCCCCGGTGCAGGTTGACGAGGCGCACGCTGTCATTGGCAAGAATGCGCCGCGCTACATGGAGAAGCGGGGCTATCTGGAGCGCGAGCGTACGAACAAGGCAGACTACTACTGCCTCACCAAGGAAGGTGAGGAGTGGCTGGTTCGTGGTATCAAAGCTTATGCAAAAAACCACCCTGCCGAGAAGCATCTGATCAAACATTTCCCCGACGAAGGGCGCACCGCCCGACGGGTGAGGCGTGTTCGGTAGCCCCTATACTCGGAAATCTGGGGTTTTTGTAGTTTTGTGACATTATGTGCATATTTGCAGGGGTTTTGTGAACCCGTATAATTCGGGTATCGGGAATCGCCCGATGTTCAATCCAGACAGGAGAACGTGATGAAGAATCTTTATTCGTGGGACTCGCTTCGGGAGTACGGCATCAACCCGCTGACGGGCGAGTCGTGTGCCTACGGCATGCGCCTTCTCTGCGACCTGACGGAGCGCGGGGCGGGCATCATCGCTGGCTACTTCGGGCTGGCGTATCGTCCGGTAAACGAACTGTTCAGGGGCAATTGGAATAGCAACGTCAACGGGGTTCCTGCCGTTGCCTCTGTCATGCTTCCGCGCACGATGATTACCGACTTGCTGCTTTACATTGCCTTTCACGTGGAGGGCAGCACTACTGTCATAGAGACTCCGGGCGGGTCTCTGGTTGTTCTCAACCCTGACGATGAGTTCTACGGTGCCTATAACGCAATCGTCAGCGAGGACGAAGGCTATCGTGTGCATCGAAACCCTGCCAGCAAGGCAGTCTCGCGCGACGGGCGCAACATCCACGCAATGTCTGGGAGGGTGGAATGACCACGCATCATCATGACCTGTTACTACCTGCAAATCTACGGATCGCAGACTTGATTGCCAAGACCGCGAGAGTCACGCTGAAGGATACCTTGCGCGTACTGGCTGCACTTGACGCGATATCGTTTAGCTACGATGTGTCGATGGAGACGCTGATCGACTTGGTTGACTACGAACCGGCCCGACCCACACCTGAGCAGATTGCTGCGTGTGAGCAGGAGTTCTTTCAGCTTCGTCGTGAGGATCACGTACGGGCGGGCAATGTCCGTCCTAGACTGGCTACGATCAAGT
>Ga0079037_100002094_pt1 | contig 10775 bp, 7 predicted proteins | sample Mud3Dept4metaG_FD_71479 | JGI IMG/M metagenome (GOLD analysis project Ga0079037, IMG submission 71479) | Freshwater wetland microbial communities from Ohio, USA, analyzing the effect of biotic and abiotic controls - Mud 3 Core 4 Depth 4 metaG | ecosystem: Environmental > Aquatic > Freshwater >... | reverse complement strand
GGTGCTCGACGCCAAGGGCGCCACCTACACCTTCCGCGCCGTGCCGCGCGACGAGAAGAACCGGCCCGTCACCGAAGGGCAGATCAAGGTCGCCTGGTCCAGCTCCTCGCCGGCGATCGTCACCGTCGACGAGGCCGGCAAGGTGACCGCCCAGAAGTCCGGCGAGGCGGTGATCACGGCGGCGGTGGGCGAGGCCAAGGGCAGCGCCCGGATCGCGGTGTCCATCCCCTCCGCGGTGACGGTGGCCCCGGCGGCGGTCGAGCTGCGGGGGCGCGGCCAGACCGCCATGCTGGACGCCAAGGTGACCGACGACTCGGGCAAGCCGGTGACCGCGCCCGGGGCCGTGCTCTGGACCACCAGCGACCCGGCCATCGCCATGGTGTCGAACGGGCAGGTGTTCGCGGTCGGGCCGGGGACCGCCACCGTCAAGGCCGCGGTGGGAGCCCTCGCCGGTCAGGCCGAGGTGACGGTCAAGCTCCCCGAGTTCGCGACGCTGCAGCTCAAGCCCGGCAAGGTCGCGCTCGCGAAGGCAGGCGCCACCGCGCGCATCCAGGTCACCGCCCTCGACAAGAAGAAGAAGCCGGTCCCGGGCGTGACGGTGGCGTGGAAGACCTCGAACCCCAAGGTGGTCCGCGTCGGTCCCGACGGGACCGTCACCGCCGTGAAGAAGGGCAAGGCCAAGGTGACCGCCTCGGCGGGCGGAAAGTCCGCCTCCGCCGACGTCACCGTCAAGAAGTAGGCGGGCCCGGAAGGCGCGAGGGCGGCCGGGCTCGCGCCCCGCCGCCCTCCCCGTGCCGGGTCCAGGACCTAGGCGCCGGGGGTCTCGCCCTTGGCCTCGGGCGCCGGAGCGGCCTCGGCCTCCGGCTTGGGCCGCGGCTTTCCGGCGTTGACCTTGGCCCGCTTCTGGGCGCGGTTCTCCACCTTGGCCTCCGGCTTCTTGGGCGGAGGCGGGGGCGGGGCCACCTTCTTGGGCTCGGCCTTGGCGGTCGCGGCGTAGCGGGTCTTGAAGCGCTCGATGCGGCCTGCGGTGTCGAGGATCTTCTGCTTGCCGGTGAAGAAGGGGTGGCAGCTGGAGCAGATCTCGATGTGGAAGTCGCCGCGGGTGGAGCGGGTCTCGATGACCGCGCCGCAGGCGCAGACGACCTTGGCCGGCTTGTATTCGGGGTGAATTGCTTCCTTCATGACGTCCTCTCGGCCACTTGCACCCCGCTCCGCGCGGGGTGGTCCGGGCCGTCCGGAACCGCGGGATCTAGTCCGTTCCGCCCCCCGGGTCAAGCTCCGCGCACCCCGAGGGGGCCCCTCGGGGCGGAGACCGCCGTCACTTCCCGCCGCCGACCATCATCTGGAAGAACTCCTCGTGGTTCTTCACCTGGCGGAACTTGTCGAGGATGAACTTCATGGCCTCCACGTGGTCGAGGCCGTTCAGGATGGTCTGCCGCAGGATGTAGATCTTGGAGAGCCAGTCGGCCGGGAGCAGCAGCTCCTCCTTGCGGGTGCCGCTCTTGGCGATGTCCATGCAGGGGAAGATGCGCTTCTCCATCAGCCGGCGGTCCAGCACGATCTCGGAGTTCCCGGTCCCCTTGAACTCCTCGAAGATCACCTCGTCCATCCGGCTGCCGGTGTCGACCAGCGCCGTCCCGATGATGGTGAGCGAGCCGCCCTCCTCGATGTTGCGCGCCGCGCCGAAGAAGCGCTTGGGCTTGTGAAGGGCGTTGGAGTCGACGCCGCCGGAGAGGATCTTCCCGGAAGGCGGGACCACCGAGTTGTAGGCGCGCGCCAGGCGGGTGATCGAGTCGAGGAGGATCACCACGTCCTTGCGGTGCTCGGCGATGCGACGAGCCTTCTCGATGACCATCTCGGCCACCTGCACGTGGCGGGTGGCCGGCTCGTCGAAGGTGGAGGAGACCACCTCCCCCTTGACGGTCCGTTCCATGTCGGTCACCTCCTCCGGCCGCTCGTCGATGAGCAGGACGATGAGGGTGACCTCGGGGTGGTTGGCGGTGATGGCATGGGCGATGTTCTGCAGGAGCACCGTCTTGCCGGCGCGCGGCGGCGAGACGATGAGGCAGCGCTGGCCCTTGCCGATGGGAGCGAACAGGTCGACCACGCGGGTGGTCATCTCGGCGGGGTCGTGCTCGAGGCGCAGCCGCTCGGTGGGGTAGAGCGGGGTGAGGTTGTCGAAGAGGACCTTGGTGAGGTTCTCCTCGGGCGGCTGGCCGTTGATGGTGTCGACCCGGAGCAGGGCGAAGTAGCGCTCCCCGTCCTTGGGCTGGCGCACGGTGCCGCGCACGGTGTCGCCGGTGCGCAGGTTGAAGCGCCGGATCTGGGAGGGCGAGACGTAGATGTCGTCCGGCCCCGGCAGGTAGCTGAAGTCGGGGCTGCGCAGGAAGCCGAACCCGTCGGGCAGCACCTCGAGCGTTCCCTCGCCCCCGACCTCCATCTCCTCCTTCTTCTCCTCGGCGGCGCGCGAGCGCGCCTGCAGGATGGCGAAGATCAGGTCCTGCTTCTTCATGGCGCCGGACCCCTCCACGCCCAGGTCCCGGGCGATCCGGGCCAGCTCGGCGACCTTGAGGTGCTTGAGGTCGGTCAGGCTGCCGGCGGCGGAGGGCTGGGGCGCGGGAGCGGGCATGACGGTGTCCTCGATGGAGGCGCCGGACGCGCGGGGGAGCGGCTCTGGTCTGCGTTGAGGCGGGGGAGGATCCGGCGACGGGCCGGGGGGGACGGGAGAAAAGGTAGGGCGGGGTCGGGGCGAAGTCAACAGCGCACCCACCGGCGCCGCGCCTCCTTCGCTTAGAGTGTGAGTTCCTCCCGCCCTGCGCTATCATCGGTGGCCAGGTGCAACCAGAGACCACGACCGCGGACGCCGTGCTGGCGGGATCGGCGACCTTCGTGGCGCCGGTGCTGCTGCCGCTCTCGAGCTGGCTCGGGGCCGTGCCGCGCGTGGCCGACACCGCGCACCAGGCCTTCGCGCTGTGCCAGGACACGGCACGGCTGCTGGTCTTCGAGTATCGCGGACCGGAGTGGCTCCCGCTCTGCGAGGACCTCCGGCACGTGGCCGGCCCGGGACTGACCATCGTGGCGGCCGTCCCTCCCGAGCACGCCGACGTCCGGCGGGCGCTGGCCGAGGCAGGCGCCAACGCCGCGCTGGTATGGGAGGGGCGCCCCGAGCCGGTGCTGGCGGCCGTTCAGCACCTCCTCCGGGCCGGCGCGCCGCCGGTGCCGCCCGCCGCGGTGCCGCCCGGACCGCCGCCGGTGCAGTCGCCGCCTCCGCTCGAGCCGGGAGTTCACCTCCCGCCCGACGCGGCGAACGCGCCGCCCCCTCCGGCGGCCCCGGCGCTGGCCGAGGCCCTGGGCGAGCCCGTCGGCGAGGGAAGCCGGGAGATCGTCATCGACGTGGCGCCGGTGGCGGGTGCGCCGCCGGCGCCCGATGCCACCCCCTTCGAGCGCTCGCTCACCTGGCCCGGAACGGTCCCGACCGCGCCGGAGGCGGAAGGGCTGCTGGCCGGCGCGCTGGCCGGGCTCTGGCCCGAGGAGAAGCTGCGCGGCCACGCCGCGCGCGGCGTCGCCGCGCTCTCGGCGCTGGAGCGCGACGCCCTGCGGGGCAAGGACCTGCCGGTGGAGGCGCGGGTGATCGTGCGCGCCGCCGCGCTGCGGTTCCAGGTGCTCACCGCCCTCGCGTCCATCCCGGAGGAGGGGCCGGTCGACGGCCGGGCGGTGCGCGCCATCCTGGCCGGCATCGACTCGACCCTCACCGACCTGAAGCGCGCAGCGGAGGGAACTCCGCCGCACCTGCAGCGCGCCCTCGACCAGCTGCGCCACGACCTGGTCAAGGAGGCCATCGACCTCACCGAGGCGGCGCACGCCCTCGCCCCGGCGGAGACGCCGGCGATCCCGCTTCCCGTCCAGGCCCCCGGGGCCTCGCTGCCGAAGCTGCTCTCGGACCGCCGTCAGGCGCGCACCGAGGCGCTGGTGCTCCGACGCCGGCGGCGCATGTGGGTGGTGATGGTCGCGCTGGTGGTGGTGGCCGCCGGGTACCACACCTGGCGCCGCGCGGCGCGACCCGGGTCCGCGTTGCCTCCTGCCATGAGCGGAGCGCCGCAGGGTATGCTCCAGGTGCCGGAGACGCCCGGCGGCATGAAGGTGCTCGTGAGCGAGTCCGGCAAGCCGCCCCCGCCCGAGGCGGTGGAGCGCTTCCGGCAGCAGGAGGAGCTCAAGGGACGCGTCGTGAAGGACACCGGCGGAGGAACCATCGTGGTCATGCCGGCCGGGGCCGAAAAGGGCAGGGGCCAGCCCGCCGCTCCGTCGCCGGCCCAGCGAGGTGCGCCATGAACCGACACCGCCAGCCGGCCCCCCGCGGATTCACCCTCCTCGAGGTCATGACGGTGGTGGCCATCGTGGGAGTCCTGGCCTCGGTCGCCATACCCGAGTTCAGCCGTCTCATGGTCCGCTCCAAGACCGCCGAGCGCAGCTACGTGCTGCAGCACGTCCGGCGCATGGTCTACGACCAGTTCATCCAGAACGGGTCCCTCCCGCCCTTCCTGGCCGGTGCCTGGAACCCGGCGCCGCCGGAGACCACGTTCAAGCGCACCTTCGACTTCACCCAGCCGGGCTGGAAGACCATCTTCCCGGGCGGGGCCGAGATCGAGGGCACGCTCTACTACAGCTACCTGTTCCAGGTCATCGAGGTCGCCTCGCCGCCGTTGCTGCTCCTCATGGCCCGCGGCGACGTCGACGGCGACGGAGCCCCGAGCGACAAGATCATCTGGCTGCAGCGCATCGAGGGCGTCTACCAGACGCTGCTCGAGCTGCCGGTGGCTGGCGCCGAGGACGGCACCACGTTCTAGGGAGCATCCGCACGGGCCGTTGCCAGCCGGCGCCCGCCGGCGTAATCGTTCCCTGGCATGTCCTCGGCCCACGGCCTCCGGGAGCGGGTGCGGGCGCTGCGCGAGCGGATCCGCGCCGCCGACCACGCCTACTACGTCCTCGACCGGCCCGTCCTCTCGGACGCGGAGTACGACCGGCTGATGGCGGAGCTCTCCGGGCTCGAGGAGGCTCACCCCGACCTCCGGACGCCCGACTCGCCGACGCAGCGGGTCTCCGGCGCGCCCAGCGAGCGGTTCGCCAAGGTGAAGCACCGCGAGCCCATGCTCTCGCTCGGCAACATCCAGGGGGACGAGGAGCTCTCGGAGTTCGACGAGCGGGTGCACCGGCTCCTCGGCCTGCCGGCCGAGGAGCGGCCCGGCTACGTGTGCGAGCCCAAGCTCGACGGCCTGGCGGTGGAGCTGGTGTACCTGGACGGCGAGCTGTCCGAGGGCAGCACCCGCGGCGACGGGGTGAACGGCGAGGACGTTCTCGCCAACCTGCGCACGGTCGGGTCGCTGGGGGCCAACCGCGGCGTGCTGCGCCGGCTGTCCGGCCGCTCCCGCCCGCCGCGCCTGGAGGTCCGCGGCGAGGTGCTGCTCCAGAAGGCCCACTTCGCGGCGCTCAACCGCCAGATGCTGCGGCAGGGCGAGGAGCCCTTCGCCAACCCCCGCAACGCGGCCGCCGGCTCGCTCCGCCAGCTCGACTGGCGCATCACCGCCCGCCGCCCGCTCTCCTTCATCGCCTACGAGGCGCTGGTGCCCGGCGGCGACCCCTGGAAGACCCACTGGGAGAAGCTCGAGGCCCTGGCCGGCTGGGGCTTCGAGACCAATCCGGAGAACCGGCTCTGCCGCGGCCTGGACGAGGTGCGGCGCTACCGCGACCGGATGGAGAGGCGGCGCTTCGAGCTCCCCTACGACACCGATGGCGTGGTGGTGAAGGTGGACGACCTCGACTGGCGGCGCCGGCTCGGGGCCGCCACCAAGTTCCCGCGCTGGGCGGTGGCCTACAAGTACCCGCCCCAGGAGGAGGCGACCCGGGTGGTGAACATCTTCGCCTCGGTGGGCCGCACCGGCGTGCTCACCCCGGTGGCGGAGGTGGAGCCGGTGCAGCTCTCCGGCGCCACCGTCACCAACGCCACCCTGCACAACGAGGACGAGATGCGGCGCAAGGACATCCGCATCGGCGACTGGGTGCTGATGCGGCGCGCCGGGGAGGTCATCCCCGAGGTGGTGAAGTCCCTGCCCGAGCGCCGCACCGGGAAGGAGCGCCCCTTCGCCTTCCCTCGCGAGTGCCCGGTGTGCGGGGCGCGGGTGGTCCGGGAGGAAGGGGAGAAGGTCTACCGCTGCACGGGGGCCGCCTGCCCGGCGCAGCTCCAGGGGCGGCTGCGGCACTTCGCCGCGCGGCGGGCTCTCGACGTCGAGGGGCTCGGCGACAAGGTGGTGGCCCAGCTGGTGGAGCGCCACCTGGTGAAGGAGTTCGCCGACCTGTACCGGATCCCGGCGGACACCTGGGAGGGGCTCGAGTTCGCCGAGGCGGCCGAGGGGAAAAAGCAGGTGCTCCTCGGGAAGGCCCGCGCCGCGAAGCTGCTGGCGCAGCTGGAGCGCTCCAAGGCCACCACCCTGCGCCGCCTCCTCTTCGGGCTGGGGATCCCGCAGGTGGGCGAGGCCACCGCAGCCACCCTGGCCCGTCACTTCCGGACCCTCGACCGCTTCATGGAGGCCTCCGAGGACGACCTGCTCGCCGTGCGCGACATCGGGCCCGAGAGCGCCCGGGAGATCCGCGCCTGGACCGCCGAGCCCCAGAACCAGCGGGTGGTGAAGCACCTGCTGGGAGCGGGCGTCCGGCCCGAGCCGGAGGAGGAGGCGACCGGCGGCGTCTTCGCCGGAAAGACGGTGGTCCTCACCGGCGGGCTCGCCAAGCTCAGCCGGGACGAGGCCAAGGCGGAGATCGAGCGGCGCGGCGGCAAGGTGTCGGGGAGCGTCTCCCGCAAGACCGACCTGGTGGTGGCCGGCGAGGAGGCCGGCTCGAAGCTCAAGAAGGCCCGGGAGCTGGGCGTCCAGGTGGTGGGCGAGGAGGAGTTCCTCGCGCTGCTGCGCCGCTGAGGAGCGCGGAGGCGGGCGATGGCCGATCGGGTGAGGGCGCGGATCCGGGTGTCCGGGCTGGTTCAGGGGGTGTGGTTCCGGCAGTCGACCGCCGACGAGGCCCGCCGGCTCGGTCTCGCCGGCCTGGTCCGGAATCTCGCCGACGGCTCGGTGGAGGCGGTGGCCGAGGGGGACCGGCCGCGGGTGGAGGAGCTGGTGCGCTGGTGCCACCGTGGGCCCCCGGCGGCGCGGGTGGAGCGGGTCGACGTGGAGTGGGAGGCGGCCGGCGGAGACCTGGGGCCGTTCCGCGTCCAGCGCTAGCCGGCTCCGGGAACGCGCTTCCCCGGGGCCCTCCCCTTGCCGCGGTCCCGGGCGCCGTGCTACGAGCCCCTTCTTCCTCCGCGCGCCCCGGGGCGCTCCGGAGGCTGACGACGCGGGCAACAGGCGGTTCGAATCCGCCGCCCGGACCACATGGAATCCCTCGCCCACCTGGACGAGCTCATCCTCAGGGTGCAGAAGCCGTCCCGCTACGTGGGCGGCGAGTTCGGCAGCATCCGCAAGGACCTCTCCCGGGCCGGCCTCCGCTTCGCGCTCGCCTTCCCCGACACCTACGAGGTGGGGATGTCGAACCTGGGGTTCCGGCTCCTGTACCACGCGCTCAACGACCGCCCCGACGTCGCCTGCGAGCGGGTCTTCCTGCCCTGGCCCGACCTCGAGGCCCTGCTCCGCGAGCAGGGCCTGCCGCTCTTCACCCTGGAGTCGCGGGCTCCGGTCCGCGATTTCGACGTGCTCGGCGTCACACTCCAGTTCGAGCTCTGCTACACGAGCGTCCTCTCCCTGCTGGACCAGGCTCGCGTGCCGCTCCTCGCCCGCGAGCGCGCCGAGCGCGACCCGCTGGTCGTCGGCGGCGGCCCCTGCGCCTTCAACCCCGAGCCCATGGCCGACTTCCTCGACTGCTTCGTGGTCGGGGAGGGCGAGGAGGTGGTCCACGAGATCGCCGACGCGGTGATGGCCTCGGGCTGGCGGGCCGGGCGGTGCACCCGCCGCGAGCTCCTCGACCGGCTGGCGGAGACCCCCGGCGTCTACGTCCCGTCGCTGTTCGAGCCCCGCTACGACCCGGTCAGCCGGGAGCTCGTCGCCCTCGAGCCGCTCAAGCCGGGGTACGAGCGGGTGGTGCGCCGGGTCATGCCCGACCTCGACGCGCTCCCGAGCAGCGCCTACACCCGGCCCATCGTCCCCTTCATGCAGACGGTGCACGACCGGCTGCCCGTGGAGATCCAGCGCGGCTGCACCCGCGGCTGCCGCTTCTGCCAGGTGGGGATGATCACCCGGCCCACCCGGCAGCGCAGCCCGGCGCAGGTGCTGTCGCTGGCCGAGCGCGGGCTGCGCGCCTCGGGCTACGAGGAGGTGGGGCTGCTCTCCCTCTCCTCGGGCGACTACGAGTGCCTGAACCCGCTCCTCGACGACTTCCTGGCCCGCTGGGAAGGCGACCGCATCGCCATGTCGCTCCCCTCGCTCCGCACCGAGACGATGAGCGACTCGCTGGCCGAGAAGATCGCCCGCATCCGCAAGACCGGATTCACCCTGGCGCCGGAGGCGGCCACCGAGCGCATGCGCGCGGTCATCAACAAGGGAAACCGCGAGGAGGACCTGCTGCGGGCGGTGGAGTCGGTGTTCAAGAACGGCTGGTCGCTGCTCAAGCTGTACTTCATGATCGGGCTGCCCGAGGAGCGCGACGAGGACGTGGTGGCCATCGCCGAGCTCGCCAGGCGCTGCCTGGGGGCGGCTCGCCGGGCGCTCCCCAAGGGCAAGGGCTCGGCCGCCATCAACCTGGCCGCCAGCACCTTCGTGCCCAAGCCCTTCACCCCCTTCCAGTGGGAGCCGATGATCACGCCGGAGGAGGCGCGGCGCCGGCAGGCCCTGGTGGCCGCGGCGCTCGGGCCCCGCAGCGGCGCCATCCACTTCAAGCCCCACGACGCGCGCCAGGCTCCCATCGAGGGGGCGCTGGCGCTCGGCGACCGCCGGGCGGGCACGGCGGTGCTGGCCGCCTACCGCAAGGGGCAGCGGCTCGACGGGTGGACCGAGTGGTTCGACGAGGGCCGGTGGCGCGAGGCCTTCGAGGAGTGCGAGCGCCTCCACGGGGTCGGAATCGACTGGTTCGCGCACCGGCGGCGGCGCCTCGACGAGGTGCTCCCCTGGGACCGCATCGACTGCGGCGTGGAGAAGCGCTACCTCGCGAAGCAGCTCGAGGAGGCGCACACCCTGTCCGAGGTGCCGGACTGCGTCCTCGCCCCCTGCACCGCCTGCGGCGCCTGCGACTTCAAGGTGCTCGAGAACCGGGTGCATCGGGCGGAGGACTACCGGCCGCCGCCTCCCCCGCAGCCGCGCCCGCCCGAGTCGCCGGTCCGAACCCTGGTGCGGATCCGCTACTCGAAGCTCGGGCGCCTCGTCGCCCTCTCTCACCTCGAGACCGTGACGGCGCTCCTGCGGGCGGTCCGGCGGGCCGGGCTGCCGGTGGCCTACTCGCAGGGATATCACCCGAAACCGCGGGTCTCCTTCGGGCCGGCCCTCCCGGTCGGCGCCGAGAGCCTCTGTGAATACCTGGACTTGGAGCTCATCGGCACCTGCGACGCCGCCGAGATGGGCGACCGGCTCGCCGCCCAGCTGCCCGAGGGGATGGCGGTCCTCGAGGCCCGGGTGCTCGACCCCCGCGCCCCGTCGGTCAACGAATCGATGCGCGCGGTCCATTACCGGATAGAATTCCCGGAGGGGTGGAGCGCGGAGGAGCTCTCCCTCAGGATCCAGGACTTCCATGCAGCCGATCAGGCGGTCGTCCGCAGGGCGGCGCCGCCCAAGGCAAAGGACAAGAAGCGACAAAACCGATTCGCAGCGCCCAAGGAGAAGGCGATCGATCTGAAGCACATCGTGACCCACCTCTCGCTCGAAGGGCCGGGGCGGGTCGCATTCAGCTTGAAGGCGGATCCGTCGGGTAGCGCCAAGCCAGCCGAGGTGCTGGCGGCGGTCTTCGGCGACGGCGGCCCGCCCGGGGGAGTGAAGATACTGAAGGAAGGCGTCAGCTTCGCGAGGACGGCGTCCGGCCAGCCCGACCAGGGCCAGCCGCGCGCCCCCCGGTACGCCGACGCCTGAACCATTGACGTGCCCGGCCGTGGCCGCCTCCCGGCGGCCGCCAGGCGCGAAGGGAACGAGAAGGTGAGCGCAAGCTCCCAGACCGATACGAGCCGCCCGGTACCGCCGGGAGGCCCGCCATCGCGGCCCGCCCAGGGCCTCGCACCCGGAGCGCCTGAGCCGTGTCCGTCCCCGGAAAGGGGCGGGCCGGCGCGACCGGGCAAGCGAGGTCGCACATGGCTGGCTCCAGCATCCTGGTGATCAACGCCGCCGGCGCGGAGACGCGCGTCGCGCTGATCGAGAACGGCAACATCCACGAGTACTACCTCGAGCGCAAGCGCGAGAAGGGGATCGTCGGCAACATCTACAAGGGACGCGTGGTCCGGGTGCTCCCCGGAATGCAGGCGGCCTTCGTCGACATCGGCCTGGAGAAGGCGGCCTTCCTGTACGTCGGCGACGTCTACGGCGACCCGGACTTCTCGGAGGAGTTCGAGCTCACCGAGGGCGAGCACGTCGAGCACGTGCCCGAGGTCCCGACCGAGCAGGAGGCCGAGGAGCAGGAGGTCAAGGCGCTGGCCGCGGCCGAGGAGCCCCCGGCGCCCGGGTCGACGGCCCAGGAAGGCGCGCCCCCGGCCGAGGGCGCGGCTCCCGCCGCCGAGCCGGTGGCCGAGCCCGAGGCCGCCGCCGTCGAGCCGCCGCCGGCCG
>Ga0079037_100002093_pt1 | contig 10775 bp, 9 predicted proteins | sample Mud3Dept4metaG_FD_71479 | JGI IMG/M metagenome (GOLD analysis project Ga0079037, IMG submission 71479) | Freshwater wetland microbial communities from Ohio, USA, analyzing the effect of biotic and abiotic controls - Mud 3 Core 4 Depth 4 metaG | ecosystem: Environmental > Aquatic > Freshwater >... | reverse complement strand
TTCCTTTGCCAACGATCTCTGCAATCGGTACGGGGTGGATACGATCTCGACCGGCGTGGCGATCGCCTTTGCCATGGAAGCTTATGAGAAAGGGCTGATTACCAAGGAAGATACGGGCGGGATCGAACTCAAATGGGGCAGCGCCGAAGCGATGCTGGCCATGGTCCACCAGATCGGGAAGAAAGAGAAAACCGGTGCCCTTCTCGGCCAGGGGGTGAAAAGGGCAGCGGAAAAATTGGGCGGCGATTCCTGGAAATACGCCGTGCACGTCAAAGGAATGGAAACGCCCATGCACGATCCGCGGACTTTTTTCAGCATGGGTTTGACTTACGCCGTCGGTCCCCGGGGAGCCTGCCACCTCCATGGTCATTCCCCCCTTTACGAGGGAGCTAAAGATCCGATGCCCGAATGGGGGCTGAAAGGGGAATATTCCCTCTTCGAAAGCAAGGGCAAAGGGCTGGTCGTCAAGCTCGCCCAGGACCACACCGCAGTTGTCAATTCCATGGTCTCCTGCTATTTTTTGACCTTCATTCTGAAACCTTCGGATATCGCCGCGGTCCTGACGGCCGCGACGGGGACGAAATACACGCCGGCCAGTCTTTTAAAGGCGGGAGAGCGCATTATGGCCCTCCATCGAGCTTACAATAACCTCTGCGGGATCACCCGCAAAGACGATGTCCTCTCTCCTCGGGCCTTGGAGGCGACGAAAGAGGGCGGCAACGCCGGCAAGGTCCCGGACATGGAGCTTATGCTCAAGGAGTTCTATAAGGCGAGCGGCTGGACCCCAAGCGGCAAGCCGGCCCGCAAAACCCTCGAATCCCTTGGGCTCAGGGATGTAGCCCGCGACCTTTACGGATCCAAGCCGAAAGCGAAGGCGGCGGGCTGAAGGAAAAGGGATTTCTATTGACCTGCAAATAACCTCTTTTTTCCCGTCCTGGTGGGGCGATTTTCGGATCGCCCCTTCTTTTTATTTACAAATTCCTCTGACCCCGATACCATTGGAAAAAGGCAACGGTTTAGCCCTTTGTTTTGGGAGAATTCCTGCGAGCTCTTTTTCGCCGGAATAAAAGTTGATGGTCTCGTAAAAAGTCCATCTGTCCCGCTCGGAGCGGGATTGCGCGTCTTGCAGCCGGAGCTTTTTACGAAACCATCGGTTTGCCGACTTTTTACGAGACGATCAAATTTATATGAAGAAAAAGAAAAATCCTGTCCGGGACTTTTTTTACCCCCCCGGCAAGCTCCCGTTGCAAGATCTCACCGGCCTGCTTTCCCGGTATACCCAGGCGGATCCCCGCCTGGTGGTCAAACCGGGAATCGGCAGGGACGCCTGCGTCCTCTCCTTCGGGGATCGGTACCTGGTCGCCAAAACCGACCCGGTCACTTTCGCCTCCGACGAGATCGGCTGGTATGCGGTTCAGGTGAACGCCAATGACATCGCCTCCATGGGGGGGATTCCGCGGTGGTTTTTAGCCGCCCTGCTTCTGCCCGAGGGCCGGACAAATCTGCGGATGGTGGAAAAGATCTTTGACCAGATTTCCAGGGCCTGCCAAGACCTGGGAATCGTCCTCTGCGGCGGCCATACCGAGATCACCCTGGGCCTGGAGCGGCCGATCGTGGTGGGACAGATGCTGGGGGAAGCGGAGCCGGGGTTGTTGCCGGCGCCGGAGCGAATTCTGCCCGGCGATGAAATCCTTCTTACCAAAGGGATCGCTATCGAGGGAACCGCCCTGATCGCCCGGGAAAAAAAAGGCCTGGAAAAGAAACTCGGCGGGGGGCGGCTTCGAAAATGCCGGGCCTTTCTGAAGACTCCCGGGATCGGCGTGGTCCGGGAGGCCCGGGTTGCCATGCGGAGCGGCGAAGTTCATGCCATGCACGATCCGACTGAGGGCGGCTTGGCCACGGGACTTCTCGAGTGGGCTCGGGCGGCCGAAGTCGGCCTGCTGGTGGAAAGGGAGAAAATCCCGGTTCTTCCTGAAACTGAAATTCTCTGCCGGGAATTGAGTCTGGATCCCTTGGGATTGATTGCCTCCGGGGCCCTCTTGATTGCGGCGCCGCCGCCGGAGGCGGCCAAGATCAAAAAAGCCCTGCGGCGCGAGGGCATCCCGGTTGAGGCCATCGGCCGATTCTGGGAGAAGGAAAAGGGGATTAAAATTTCAGCGGGGGGTCTAATGCGGGACCTGCCGGTTTTTGCCCGGGACGAGATCGCCAGATTTTTTGAAGGGAGCAAGGCAGAATCACCGCCGAGCACGCAGAGATTGCAGAGGGAAAGAGGCCAAAGGCTAAAAGAAAAACCTTAGATAAAGTTGAGAAAATCCAGACCGGAGGCAGGTGATAAGATGGCTTTTTTCCGGAACGAAACCTTGAATGATCCATTTTCAGCTTTCAAGATTCAGAGGTTTCTCTGCGTACTCTGCGATCTCTGCGGTAAATTTTATGTTGGTTAAGACTTTTTGCGCGCGGATGGACCATGGAGGCTGCGGCCTTTTGCTGGAGGTGGAGGACGGGAGAATCGTCCGCGTCAAGGGAGACCCGGACTGCTCTTTGAACCGGGGCACGGTCTGCGCCAAGGGGATTGCCCAGATCGAGCGCCTGAATCATCCCGACCGTCTCCGCTATCCCCTTCGGCGGATTGGGCCCAAGGGCGCCGGGCAGTGGGAGAAGATTCCGTGGGACGAGGCCCTCTCGCTCCTCGCAGAGAAATTCGAGGAGAGAATCGCCCGGGGCGAGGAGAAGAGCATTGCCTTCGCCCAGGGAACGCCCAAGGGCCTGGAACTTTACCTGATGATCCGCCTGGCCAATATTCTCAAGGTTCCCCATGTTGTCACCCCCGGCTCGATATGCCACATGCCCCGGGAAACGGCCTCGCTAATCACCTGCGGTTTTTTCCCGGTTCCGGACTACGACCATCCGCCGGCTCTGGTTTTGGCCTGGGGGAGCAATCTCTTCCAGACGAACGAGGAAGGGGTCATCGGATCCCAGCTCCGCCGGGCCTTGGATCGGGGCGCAAGGCTGGTGACCGCAGATCCCCGGAAAACGGCGCTGGCCTCCAAATCCATGCTCTGGCTCCGGCCTAAGCCGGGGAGCGATCTCCCTTTGGCCTTAGGGATGCTGAAGACGATCGTGGAAGAGAAGATTTACGATCCGCTTTTTGTGAGGGATTGGACGACGGGGTTTGCCGAACTCGAAAAAGAATTGGGATCGAAATCCTTCAAGGACCTGGCGGAAGCAACCTGGATTCCGGAGGAGAAAATTCGGGAAGCCGCCCGCCTCTATGCGCAGACGAAACCCGCCTGCATCCAGTGGGGCAACGCCCTCGAGCATACGGCGGACAGCATCCAGAACGCCAGGGCCCTTTTGATTTTGAAGGCGATCACCGGGAATCTGGAAGTTCCCGGGGGGAACGTAAACCGCCCCGGCCCGCCGGTGATGCGGCCGGGAGATTTCGTGCTCAGCAAAAATTTCCCCGGGAAAAGGGATCAGCTTCTGGGCCCCGAATTTCGCCTGGCGGCCCAGATGGGTTTTACCCCCAGCCCGCTGGTAGTAAAAGCTATTCTCTCCGGCGCGCCTCAGCCGATCCGGATGATGTTTGTTCAGGGCGGGAACCCGCTTCTGAGTTACGCGAATGCCCGAGAGACCTTCCAGGCCCTGATGAAACTCGATTTCCTGGCCGTGGCCGAGATCTTCATGACCCCCACCGCGCAGCTCGCCGACCTGGTTCTGCCTGCGGCGACAAATTTTGAGTTTGACGATATCGGCCACTACGGCCTTCCCCACGGCTTTATCCTGGCCCGGCCGAAAGCGGTGAACCCGCCGGAGCAATGCTGGCCGGACCTGAAGATCCTGAACGAGCTCGGAAAGAAACTCGGATTCGAGAAATCCTTCTGGCCGGATCTGAGAACCTGTCTGGACGATGTTCTCAAACCGGCCGGAATGAGCTATGAGGAATTCAAAAGCCAAGGGATGCTTAAAGGAAAGTGGGCGTATCGGAGCTATGAGGCGAAGGGGTTTGGAACCCCCTCCAAAAAAGTGGAAATTTATTCCTCGCGGTTTAAGGAATGGGGATACGATCCTCTGCCCTCCTGGCGCGGAGAGAAGGAGGCGGATGACGATCTTCCAGAGGGCGGCCGGAAACTGATTTTGACCTCGGCCAAAGACCCGAATTACTTTCACTCGGCTTACCGGAATCTTCCTTCCCTTCGCCGGCTCTCGCCGCACCCCGAGGTCCTGATCCACCCGGAGACGGCTAAAAGCCTGGGCGTGCGCGAAGGGGATTGGGTACGGCTTGAGACCAAGCAGGGAAAAATCCGGCAGAAGGCCGTCTTCGACCGGGATCTTGATCCCCGGGTGGCGGTGGCGGCTTACGGCTGGTGGTTTCCGGAGCGAAAAGATCTCGAACTCTCCGGCTGGAAGGAGTCCAACATTAACATTTTGACGGAAAACGGGCCGCCGTACGAGCCGGCCATCGGCTCGACGAATCTAAGGGCGATTCCCTGCCGGGTTTTAAGAGAATAATGTTTCACCGCAGAGCACGCCGAGAAAGGAAACCGCATTGAGTTAAATGGATAAAATTTGAGCGCAAAATGCGACTCGCCTTTTTTACATGATAAATATTTTTTCTCTGCGTGCTCCGCGCTCTCTGCGGTAAAAATTTTTGGTCGTGAATTTATGGAAAGCGATAAGAATTGGATCAAATTTTTGGGAACGGCCGGGGCCCGCTTCGTTGTGGGCAAGCAGCTCCGCTCCTCCGGAGGCCTCTGGTTTTCCTTCCGCGGGGTGAATCTCTACATGGACCCCGGCCCGGGAGCCCTGGTGCGCTGCCTCTCCAGCAAGCCCAAGCTCGACCCCACGAAGCTGGACGGGATTCTCCTGTCCCATAAACACCTGGACCACTCCGGAGATATCAATGCCCTGATCGAGGCCATGACCGAAGGGGGGTACGCCCCCAAGGGGGTCCTTTTTGTTCCCGGAGATGCCCTGGAAGAAGACCCGGTTGTCTTTCGTTATGTGCGCGCCTATTTGAGTCAAATTGAAGTTCTCAAGGCGAACTCGACTTACGCCCTCGGAAATTTGAAATTCTCCACGGCCGGTCGGCATCAACATTCCGTGGAAACTTACGGGATCAATTTCCATCTTCCTCAAGGGACCCTTTCCTACATTACCGACACGAAGTTTTATCCGGATCTTCTTGCGCAATATCCCGGCGAGATTCTCATGATGAATGTGGTCCTTTTGACCGAGGCGCCGGATAGAAAAATCGACCACCTTTCCCTCAGCGATGTGAGGCGAATCCTGGGGGAAACCAGCGCCAGAGTCATTGTCCTCACCCATTTCGGCATGCGTCTGCTTCAGGCGAAACCTTGGGAGGCGGCCGAACGGCTGAGCGCCGAAACCGGAAAGAAAGTCATCGCCGCGAGAGACGGGATGACTCTGGATGTGGACGAACTTTTTGGATAGCTTTCCGAAAGGGAAAAGGGAGGGTAGGCGCTCTTTTTTCGCAAAGGAGGCAATCATGGGACACCGTTCCGCAGGGGCTTTATCGATCCTGATTCTTTTCATTTTGGTGATTTCCACCCCCGGTTTGTTTGCCCAGACAGCCGAAATCCCTCCGGCGGCGTTGGACAAGGCCAGGAGCACGGCCGAGGCCCTGATGAAGGATCTGATCGGGCTGCTCTTTTCCAGCCTCGATGCCGAGGGACCCGCCGGGGCGGTCCGGATCTGCGCCGAGGTGGCCCAGGAGCGCACCGCCAGACACGCCCGCGAAGGAATCTATGTCCGCCGGGTGAGCCAGAAGGTTCGGAACCAGGCCAACCGGGCTGATGGGATTGAATTGCAGAAGCTGGAACAGCTGGCGGTCCTGCATCAGCAAAAGAACCTTCCGAGCGAGCTGGTGGAAATTCGGGTGAACCCGGACGGAACCCGACAGCTCCATTATCTGCGGCCGATTGTCCTGATGGAAAAGTGCCGGGCCTGCCACGGGCCCCGGGATCAAATCCCGCCGGCGGTCCGGGAGCTTCTGGCCCGACGCTATCCTGACGACCGGGCGGTCGACTATCGGGCAGGGGATTTTCGCGGAGCGGTATCCGTAAGAGTTCCCCTGGACAAATAGTCATCGATCCTTGCCGCTCCTCCCCTGCGGCGGGGAGGATTAAGGTCGGGGGAATGATGAGCTGGGTTACTTTCGAAAATATCTATTTCTTGTTTCTTGCGGCCGTGACCCTTCACAATCTGGAAGAAGCGGTGTTGCTGCCCGACGGGTCGCCGCAGGCGGGCCGCTGGCATCGCCCCGTTGAGAAGATTCCCTTCCGCTTTGCGGTCCTGGTTCTCACGCTTTTGGCTTACCTGTGCGCCTACCTCGCCCTGATGGGGGGAAAACAAAGCGTCGGGATCTACCTCCTCGGAGGGTATGCCTTCGCCATGCTGGTCAATGTATTCTTTCCTCATCTGCTTGCGGCGGTTTGGCTCCAAAAGTATGTCCCGGGTCTGGGTACGGCTCTGGCCTTGAACCTTCCCGCTTGCTCCGCCCTTCTCATCCTGCTTTATCGGGAGGAATACGTTTTTTTCTGGCCGCTGATAATCACCGGGGGTCTTTTCGCGGCCGGGTCGATCCCTTTGACTCGCCTGCTTTTCAGGCTCGGCAAAAGAGTGGAAGAAAAACTCTGGGAATAAGAGGAGGGAAATATGGCGGAACTGAGGGGGGTTTGCTGCGCCCTTTGCACCCCGTTTACCGACAGGGGATCGCTGGACCTGAACGGGCTGAAAAAACACCTGGACCGAATCCTGGCCGGCGGGGTTCCCATCATTTTGGTCTGCGGGGGGACCGGAGAATTCCCGTTTCTTTCCCGGGAAGAGAGGCGCAAAATCGCCGAAACCGCGGCCAGACATCTCAAAGGAAAGGCCCGGCTGATTGTTCACTCCTCGGCGACGCGCACGGAGGAGTGCATCGAGTACGCCAAACACGCGGAAGGGTTGGGAGCGGACTGCGTTCTCGTTCTCCCGCCTTATTTCGAAGGGCCCCGAGAGGACGGCGTCTATCACCACTATGAGAGAACGGCCCGGGCCGTGAAAATTCCAATTATGACCTACAACATTCCGGTTCATTCCGGCTTTGACATTACGCCCCGGTTCTTCAAGCGCCTCCTGCAGATTGAGAATATCCGTTACCTGAAGGACAGCACCGCCGATATCGTCCGCCTCCAGGCCTTAGTCGCCACGGGCGGCGGTATTTTCGACGGCGGCGACCCGACATATTTTTTCGGCCTCCTAGCGGGGTGTGCGGGCTGCGTCCTCGGCGGGGCCAATATCTTTCCCGAAGAGACCGTCCGGATCCATGATCTGATTCAAGCGGGGAAGTTGGAGGAGGCGAAAAAGCTCTGGGAAAAACTGTTCCCGGCCAATCTCTTTATCTGGACCCATCCCTATAATCCTTCAGTTAAGGCGGCCGTGAATCTGGGCGGGGGCAAGGTGGGGGATTGTCGAAAACCCGTGCTCCCGTTAACCGGCAAGGAGATGGCGGAATTGAAAAAAGCTTTGGCGGCGGCCGGCCGCTGAAGAAAAGGATGGGGCGGGGAAGGATCCCTTGGGGGACTTTTTCCCCGCCTTTCAGCTGGTATCCCGGCGCCCGCGGAGTTGGCGATGGGAGAGCCACAAACCAAGGGCCACGCAAAGCAAGCCCCAGAGAAAGGTCGCCGAAATTCTTTCGGCAAGAAAAAGCCCGCCCAGAAACGTCGCCGTGACCGGACTCAAGGCCAGGAAAACCGTGACTTTTGTCGGGGTCGTGTGATTCAGGGCCCACAACCAGAGATAGTAACCGATCCCGCTGCTGATCCCGATAAACCCGACGGCCAGCCAACCCCCCCGGGTGAATCGCGGGAAGGAGTGAAAGAAGCCCTCGCCCGCAGCCAAGGCCGCGAGAAAAACAACCGAGGCCAGCATGGCCAGGAAGCTCACCGGGAGGGTTGGATATTTCTGCAGGTAAGGCCGGTAGAGGACGCTGCAGACAGCTCCGGCCAGCGCACTTGCGAACACGGCCAGTTCCCCGATCCACCCGGTTTCCGGAAGGCCCGGCTGAACCGCCTTTTCCCCAAGGGCAAATCCCACCCCCACCCCTGTTAAAATCACTCCCAGAGCTTTGGCGGCCGTTAGTCGTTCGTAGCCCAGCAGGGTGGCGAGGATCATCGTCAGCAGCGGAAAGGAGGCAAAAATCAGGGCGGCGCGCGCGGACGGGATAAACTGGAGGGCATAGTTCAGCAGGGCGACGACGATCCCGAATTGAACGATCCCAAGAAGGGCGATGGGCAAAAGATCGCGCCGCTCGAAGCGCGCCCGATTTGACAGGAAAAGGGGGGGCAGCAAACAACAGGATCCGATCAGATAGCGCCAGAGGGCCAGCGAGGCCGGGTTGGTTTGATCGATGACAAACCGGGTGGCGACGATCGCGGCGCCGACCAGGATCCCGGTTACCGCGGCAGCGGCCGCCGGCAATAGGGCGATCATCTGGGGTTACAACCTCAGCTCCCATGTTTCCCCGACCAAGTCATGCCCAAAGCTGTGGTGGGGTTCTTGATGGACCAAACGAAATCCCGCCTTTTTGTATAGGTGGCGGGCGGCATGAAGCACGTCATTCGTCCAGAGGATGATCTTTCGGTAGCCCGCCTGCCGGGCGAAGCGGAGACACTCATCTACCAAACGACTGCCAACACCCAATCCGCGGGCCTTCGGATCGACGATCAGCAGCCGAAGCTTAGCCACCGTCGCCGACTTTTTGACCAGAAACACAGACCCGATAATTTCTTTGCCGCTCTCGGCAATCCAGCAGCGCTCCCGTTGCGGGTCGTGGTTCCGGATAAACTTCGCCACGATTTCGGCAACCAAGCCTTCGAACTGCTCGTCCCAACGATATTCCTCCGCATAGAGCGCGCCATGAAGGTGAATAATCCACCCCAGGTCCCCGGGTTTGGGGGGGCGAATCCTAAAGGGTTCCTTTCGATCCGGTAGGTCCCCCGGCAATCGTTTCCCTAAAGTTATGACGTCGTCACGGCTGAACCCCAAATTCCGATAAAATTCGATCATCTGGGAGTTGGAGGTCCGCACCAGCAGATTAACTTTCGGGCATCCCAGGGCAAGCAGGCGTTTCTCCGCCTCCTGCATCAGCCTTCGGCCGATGCCCTTCCCCTGCCGGGCAGGGGAGACGGCGAGGTAGTTGATCCATCCCCGGCGGCCCTCGTATCCCGCCATAACGGTTCCGACGATTTTTCTTCGGAGAACGGCGACCAGGAACAACTCCTTCTGAAAGCGGAATTTTCGGGCAATATCCTGGACCGGATCGTTTGCGGGGATGACCAGACCACAACGCTTCCAGAGGCGGAGCACCGCTTCTTGGTCGGCGGGATCGTATATCCGAATAAGAACCTCATCCATTTTAGAAATTTCAAGCTTTTCCAACATTTTTCCCGGGGTTTCCAAGGGGGAAAGGTCCGTCCTTAATTCTTCAGCCGCCATCCTCCTCCTTCGCGGCGCTCCAACTCGTAGCCCATCGCCCGGACGGCCTCCAGGTCCCCCGGCAGGCTGCGCTCGGCCAACCGCTCGGCCAGGGAGCGCCTTTGTGCCCGAGGTTTGTTTTGGACTAAATCCGATTTGGCGGTCATTCTCTCCGGCTTTATTTCAACAACGCGGCAGGGTTTATAGCTCTCCGAATCCGGAGTGACAGGAGGGAAAAGACTATTTCCTTCATGTTTTGCCACGAGGGCGTTCAGCGCGGCGGTCTTCAGGTCCCCATCGGGGACAATCCGGGCAGTCCCCCGGATGATCACGCTGTGATAAAGCTGGTGGGTGCGGCAAGGATTTCGTTCCGGGTTGAAGCCCGCTTCAACATAGGCGAGGGGTATGTCCGCCTCGAAGCAGACGCGCGGGTTACGGAGCAGGTTGGCGAGCTTTTCTCCCTCGGGCGCGCAATGGAAGTACACGCAGCCTTCCTGGAAGACAAAGTTGACCGGCGTGATGTAGGGATATCCTTCCGCGTCCACGGTGGCCATCCGCCCGATGTTCGTGGAAACCAGGATCCGGATGATCTCCTTCGGATCGGTTATTTCGCTATGTTTTCGTCTCATAAAATTCCCTCTTCGATCACATTTTTCAATAGGGTGACTATATTCGGAAGACAGGGCCATGTCAAGAAAGTTTGGGACCTTTTTCGGCAGGGCAGGTCAACTTTTGCCGGGAAAACACTTTTTTGATCATCGCCAGCAGAGGAATATCACGGTTACTCCCCATAAGAGGTTCTTCGGGGATATAGCTTCTTACCGAGAACCGGGATTGAGAGGAAGTTGGGGTGGCGAAGGAAATAGGCCTTGGGGGGTCAACCGGGGAAATTCAGGATCGGGATCCGGCAGAATGGCAAGGGGGAGAGGAGAACAAGGCCTAAGCGGATCCGACTTCAAATCTCGGGCAGGCGGTAAAAACCAAAATCATCCCCTATTCAATAGGAGGTCAGGCCTTAGCCGTGAGAAATTTTCGGTTCCGGAGAGAACGACCGGAAACCCGGGGGGACGATTCGAACCGGGGGAGAATTTAACCGTCGGACGAATGGGGAGGTCAGAACCCAAAGGTCCTTCGGGAGCGAAAGGAGGGCGCTCAGCTCCAAGGGAAGAGGGAGCGGCGGTTTCTCGAGCTCGATCTCCCGGCAGGATCGTGGAAGTGTCCCTCCCTTTCCAGAAGTCGGGGCAGATTTTTCGAAGGCCGAGGTTCCCCAAATTGGGGGTTTTCGGGAGGAGGAAGTT